>Ga0315906_10009245_pt1 | contig 11746 bp, 10 predicted proteins | sample LakEriMetagenome_4_FD_203526 | JGI IMG/M metagenome (GOLD analysis project Ga0315906, IMG submission 203526) | Freshwater fungal communities from buoy surface, Lake Erie, Ohio, United States - Buoy 2 MA122 | ecosystem: Environmental > Aquatic > Freshwater > Lake > Lake biofilm | place: USA... | reverse complement strand
TGCCGATGATGGACACCTTGGCGACGTCTGCCGTGTGAGTGACGTCGCGATAGCCGATGGCCTTGGACTGCGCTTCGATGGCCGCCAGCGCACGGTTCAGCTCGCCGCGGGTGCAGGTGAAGGTCAGGTCGGTGGTTTTGCCGTCTTCCGACACATTCTGCACGATCATGTCAACATTGACGCCGGCATCGGCCAACGGTCCGAAGATGGCGCTGGCGACGCCCGGCTTGTCCGGCACCTTGTGCAGGGTGATCTTGGCTTCGTCGCGGCTATAGGCGATGCCGGTGACCGGTTTCTTTTCCACGATGTCTTCCTCGTCGCAAAGCAGGGTGCCGCCCACATCGGGCGTGAAGGTCGAAAGCACGCGGGTGGGCACCCGGTGCAGCATGGCGATTTCCACCGAACGGGTCTGCAGGACCTTGGCGCCCAGCGACGCCATTTCCAGCATTTCCTCGAAGGCGATCTTTTCCAGGCGGCGCGCCTTGGGAACGATGCGCGGATCGGTGGTGTAGACGCCATCGACGTCGGTATAGATGTCGCAGCGCGCCGCGCTGATGCCGGCGGCAACCGCAACGGCGCTGGTGTCCGAACCGCCGCGGCCCAGCGTGGAGATGCGCGTGCCCGGCGCGACGCCCTGAAAGCCCGCCACCACCGCGACCTCGCCGTTTTCGATAGCCGCCTGCATGTCGGTGGCCGGAACGCCCTCGATCCGAGCCGAGCCGTGCACCGCGCTGGTGTTGATCGGCACCTGCCAGCCCAGCCATGAGCGCGCCTTGATGCCCATCGCGTTCAACGTGATCGCCAGCAGGCCCGCGGTCACCTGCTCGCCGGCCGCCACAACGACATCATACTCGCGCTGGTCGGGAAGCGCTGCCAGGCCCGCCGCATCGGGCCTGGCGGCGTCGTTGGTCCAGGCCACCAGCTTGTTGGTTTCGCCCGCCATCGCGGAGACCACCACGGCGACCTTGTTGCCGCGCTCGACCTCACGCTTCACCAGCGTGGCGACATGGCGGATACGGTCGATGTCGGCCACCGACGTGCCGCCGAATTTCATCGCAATAGTGGCCACGCATGTATTCCCGAAAAGGGGCATTTGCCCGGAGGTTTACGGCGGCCTACATAGACGGGGTCAGGTTCCCGCTCAACCCTGGAAACGGCATGTCCAACTCAGCCTCAATAGACCCCGTGGAAGTGGCCAAATTCTCCGCGATCGCCGCCGAATGGTGGGATCCGGCGGGCAAGTTTGCGCCGCTGCACAAGTTCAACCCGGTCCGGCTGGAATTCATCCGCAATGAAGCCGCTGCCCATTTCGGCCGGGACGCCCGCTCCCTGCGCCCGTTCGAGGGACTCTCCCTATTGGATATCGGATGCGGCGGGGGGCTTTTGTCCGAACCCATGGCGCGGCTGGGATTTGCCGTGACCGGCGCGGACGCCTCGGACCGCAATATCGGCACCGCGAAGGCCCATGCCACCCAGTCGGGCCTGGGCATCGAATACCGGGCCACCACCGCCGAGGTTCTGGTGGACGAAGGCGCCAGCTTCGATGTCGTGCTCAACATGGAAGTGGTCGAGCATGTGGCGGATGTTTCGTCTTACCTGAAGGCCTGCACGCGGTTGGTGAAACCCGGCGGGATCACCATCGTCGCCACCATGAACAAGACGCTCAAGAGCCTGGCCCTGGCCAAGATCGGGGCGGAATATGTGTTGGGCTGGCTGCCACGCGGGACCCATGACTGGAACCGTTTTATTCCGCCGGCGGAGCTTCAAGCATCGCTGGAAGAAACCGGCCTAAGTAATTTGAAATTGCAGGGTGTTTCGTTCAACCCGCTGAGCTGGGATTGGCATTTATCGTCCGATGTGGACGTGAACTACATGGTCGTCGCGAATCGCTGAGAAGTATGGATACCCTTCCCTCGCCGCGTCCATACGCTGTCGCTATGGACCGGTTCGCCGGGGATGACTTCACGCTTGGCGTGAAGTCAATTCGCGCCTTCGGGATCGGGCGGCAAGGCCGCGACATCGACACCCTCCTCCACCAGCTCCTTCGCTTCCTCGAACGTCGCTTCGCCATAGATGTGCCGGTCCGGCGTCTCGCCGTAATGGATCTTGCGGGCCTCGTCGGCGAAGTTCGGGCCGACATAGTCGGCATTCTCCTGCACATACTTGCGCAGGCCGGTGGCGAACTGGCGAAGCTGGCGCGCCTCGGCAGCCTTGGCGCGGGCCGACTTCTTGGTGCCGGAGACGGCGGGCGCCATGACGGCTTTCTCGATCCGCATGGAATCGCAGACCGCGCAGCCCAGATGACCGGCAACCGATTGCTCGTCGAAGGCCGCGCTGTCGCGAAACCAGCCTTCGAATTCGTGCCCCTTGTGGCACCGTAGCGTGTAGGAAATCACCGCAAGCTCCCCGCAGCCTGCCCGCAGGCTGTCACGCGCAAAAGATAACCCGGCATGTTCCAGGCGCAAAGAGCAAATCAGGGCCCTACGAAGTCGCGGTCGTGTTGCAGGTTGGGAACTTTCGCGCGCGCGTCGGCAGCTAGTGCGGGATCAATGTCGGCAATGATAACGCCGGGCTCGGTTCCCGCTTCCGCCAGCACTTCGCCCCAAGGCGAAACGATCAAACTGTGGCCATAGGTTTTGCGCCCATTGGCATGTTCTCCGCCCTGCGCAGGCGCGATGACGAAGGCGCCATTCTCAATCGCCCGCGCCCGCAGCAACACATGCCAGTGGGCGCTGCCCGTAGGCACTGTGAAAGCGGACGGCACGGCGAACAGGAACGCGCCCTTCTGGGCCAGCTTGCGATAGAGCTGCGGGAAGCGCAGGTCGTAACAGATGCTGAGGCCGATGCGGCCCATGTCGGTATCGGCCACCACCGCCGTATCACCGCCCGCCACGGTGTTGGACTCGCGATAGGTTTCGCCCGAGGCGAGCTGCACATCGAACAGATGAATCTTGTTGTAGCGCGCGGCAACGCTGCCGTCGGGCGCGAATAGGAAGGAGCGGTTGGCAGTCTTGGTGGCGCTGACCTTGATCGCCACCGAACCGATCAAAATCCAGACTTTCAGTTCCAGCGCCAGCGCCGCAAACACCGGCAGCGCGGGATCATTCGCCTCATCAAAACTGTGCGCCAGCTTGGCGCCGCCATCGGGCGCCATCAACGTGGTGTTTTCCGGCGTGGCGATGAAGGTGGCGCCCCGGGCGGCCGCCTCGCGCACCCAGCGAACGGCATCGCGGATATTTTCCGCCACATCGTCGGTGGAACGCAGTTGAACGCATGCAGCCTTGAAGGCGGCCGCCCGGGATGCCGCCACTATTTCACGCGGTCCTGGATCTTGGCGATGCCGGCCTTGGCGCAGACTTCATCCTTGTCGCCGCCTGGCGCGCCCGACACCGAGATGATCGCCACCACATCGCTGCCGGCCGTGATCGCATAGGCGCCGGGACGGGCGGTTTCGATCATCGCGTTGGACTTGATCTCGGCGGCCAGCGCCGGATCCTTGGCGACCTTGGCCACGACTTCGCCGCTGCTCATTTTGTACTTCAGCACGGCCTGCGCCTTGGTCATCGCGATACGCTGGGTGATCGCGGCGGCGCCGTCATTGGAAATCACCACGATCGGCACGCCGGCAGAGTCGGTGACCAGCGTGGTGGTCTTGTAGGTGCTGGCCTGGCAGGAGGCATTGGCGGCAACCGCCGCTTCGATGGCGAGCGCCGTCGGGATTCCGCGCTCGCGCGCCGGGCGCGGCAGCTTGAATTCCTCGGGGGTGGGCGCAGGCGCGATGGTCGGCGCGGGATTGACCTGGGCCAGCGCCGGCAAAACAGGCGCGGCCATGCTGAGCGAGGTAACGGCGAGCAGAATCTTTCTCATGGGGGTCCCTTCCCGAGTTTGAATTAGGCGCGGCATTATTCGGGCCGCGCTTAGCCTTGTCTAGGCGTGAAAGGGCGAAAAGCGGCGAAATCAGGCCAGCAAGGCGTCCAGCTTGCCGTCCTGTTCCAGGGCGTGGAGATCATCGCTGCCGCCGACATGGGTACCGCCGATGAAAATCTGCGGAACCGTGTAGCCGCCATTGCTTTTGGCCTGCATCTCTTCGCGGGCCGCCGGGTCCATCATCACGTCGATCTCCTCGAACGCCGCGCCCTTCTTCTTGAGCAACGACTTGGCGCGCGCGCAGTAGGGGCACATGGGCGTCGTATAAATAAGGACCGGTTTCATCGCAGATCTCGACTGATTCTGTTTCTATATAAGCATGTCCGACGCCCTCACAACGCGGGCCAGCGCCAGAACGTGAACGCGCGTCGCGCCTGCCCGTTTCAAGGCCCGGGCACAGGCCTCGGCGGTGGCGCCGGTGGTCAGCACATCGTCCAGAAGCAGGATGCGCTTTCCCGCCACCTTCGCCGGATCAGGCACATGGAACGCCCGCTGGACATTGCGGCGGCGCGCTTTTGCCGACGCCATCTTGCCCTGGCTGGGCGTGGCGCGGCTTCTCACCAGCGCAAAGGGATCGCACTCCACCGCGCTGCCGGCCGCCAGTTTGCGCCCCAGCTCTGCCGACTGGTTGTAGGCCGCTGCCAGAGACGCCAGCGATGCAGCGGCACCGGCACGATCAGGTCACAGTCCTCAAGACTGGCGCGTCCAGTGCGACCCAGCCAGCGGGCAAAGCCCGGCACCAGATCCAGCCGGTCGGCATGCTTCAGCGCCAGGATCGCGCCGCGGCTTTTGTCATCATAGGTCAAGATGGCGCGCGCGGTGTCAAAAGCCGGTTTATGCGCAAGGCAAGCGGCGCAGAAATTCTCACCCTCCATCGCCACCGCAAACGGCAGTCCGCAACAGGCGCAGCCCGGCCCTTCCAGAAAGGTTATGCCGCTCCAGCAGGTGGCGCACAGGCCCGGCTCGGCAACAGCAGTGCGGCACGACATGCAGAGCGGCGGGAACAGCAGATCGGCCAAGCCCCGCGCGATGTTTTTCCCATTCCCCGCCATACCCGCTAGTCTAGCGCCGATGACCGACTTCACAACTCAAGCGGGGCGCCCACCCCTTTTCGATTTTGCCGCCAGCGCCCGCGCGCGTGCGCGCGCCCACGCGCTGGCGGGCGAGCGCTTCCTGGACCTGGGCGCGGCGGAGGGCTTGGCCGACCGGCTGGCAGCGGTGACGCGCAAGTTCGCCCATGGCCTGTGGATCGGTGACGCGCTGCCGTCCGAGATCACGCCCTTCGCGCAAACCTGGACCTGCGCTGATTTCGGCCCGCAGGAAATTCTGGATGCGCCGCCAGGGCAATTCGATATCGCCGTCAGCCTGTTTTCGTTGCAGGCGATCAACGACCTGCCGGGCGCGCTGGTGCAGATACGGCATGCCCTGAAGCCCGACGGGCTGTTCATGGCGGCGCTGCTGGGCGGCGGCACACTCAGCGAATTGCGCGATTCCTTTGCCCATGCCGAAATCACGACGCGCGGCGGCGTCAGTCCGCGTGTGTCGCCTTTCGCCGATGTGCGCGATCTGGGGGGCCTGTTGCAGCGGGGCGGCTTCGCCCTGCCCGTCAGCGATGTCGAACGGCTGACGGTGCGCTATGGCGAGTTCTTCGCTCTGGTGCGCGACCTGCGCAGCCACGCCCTGACCAATGTGATGACCGAACGCAGCAAGCAGCCGTTGCGCCGCGACACGCTGGCGGCGCTGCTGGCGCACTATGCCAGCCAGCATGCCGACCCGGACGGCAAGCTCAGGGCGCGGTTCGATGTTCTGTATCTTACCGGCTGGTCGCCGCATGACAGCCAGCAGAAACCGTTAAAGCCCGGCAGCGCCAAGTCGCGGCTGGCGCAAGCGCTGGGCACCACCGAAACCGCGCTGCCCGCGAAAAGCTAGAGCAGGTCGCGCAGCATCGGGATCAGCGGAATATCCGCCGCCGGCATCGGATATTTGCCTATGCCGCTCATCAAGTCCTTGGGCCGCACCCATTTCAGCGCCGCATGATGGCGCGACTGGGGCGTGCCCTCCCAGCGGCGGCAGACATACAGCGGCATCAGAAGGTGGAAGCTGTCATACGTATGGGAAGCAAAGGTAAAAGGTGCCAGGCAGGCTTCTTTCACCGTGATGCCAAGTTCCTCGGCCAGTTCGCGGATCAGCGCGTCCTCGGGCCGTTCGCCGGCTTCGACCTTGCCGCCGGGAAATTCCCAAAGGCCCGCCATGTTCTTGCCTTCGGGGCGTTGTGCAATCAGCACACGTCCGTCCGTATCCACCAGCGCCACCGCCACAACCAGAATAACAGGCAGAGTGTTCATGGATGCGTCACGGCGTTAAGCTGGAATGGATCGAAGCGGCTGGACCCTAGCCCCGGACCGGGGCGGCAACAAGGAGAACACGAATGACGACATATGGCAGCGCTGTCTGGAAGGGCGGACTGAAGGACGGCATCGGCGCAATCTCGACCAAGAGTGGCGCCCTCAAGGATCATCTCTATGGCTTCGTCGCCCGCTTTGAAGGCGGTCCCGGCACCAATCCCGAAGAACTGATCGGCGCGGCCCATTCGGGCTGCTTCACCATGGCTCTGTCCAAGATACTGGGCGATGCCGGTTTCACCGCGACCGAAATGAACACCAAGGCGGAGATCACCCTGGCCCAGGACGGCGATGGCTTCACCATCACCAAGTCGCATCTCACCTTGCGGGCGAAAATTCCCGGCATCGACGAGGCCAAGTTCAAGGAGCTTGCGGGCATGGCCGAAAAGGGCTGCCCCGTCTCCAAGGTGCTGAACGCGCAGATCAGCCTGGATGCGGCGCTGGTCTAATCCACCTTCGGCAGAAATAATGGCAACGGCAAAGGCCCGGCTGGCGCGAAACCGCCACCGGGCCTTTGTTGCAGCAACTGACCGGCTTGCGCATCCACCACCGCATGGCGTGGAAACGGTTGTTGCTTTTCGGGACGCACAAGTTTCTCACGCACGAAGCGCGCAGCTCCCAGCGATTCAAACGCGCCCGTGATGGGCGCGGGAAATTCCGGATGGTCGATCACCGGGTCGGTATAAATCCAGAAGGCGTAGCGGGCATAACCTTTCGGCAACCATGCGGGCGTCAGGCCCGACCGGTCGCCATGATTGAACGCAAAGTCCAGGCACTGATCGTCTTCGCTGCGCGGATGTTGCAACAACGCCTGTTCCCAATCTTGCAGAAGGCGCAGCGCTGCGTCCGCGTTTTTCCACAACTGCACCGCTCCGCTGGACATCAACTGCGTGTCCGAAGCCACATCCACGCTGAAGAAGAACTTCCATAGCGGCGTCCCCGGTTCGGGCCGCCAGGCATCGTTCACCGGATCAGCCAGCCAGTTGTAGATGGCGAAGTCGCTCTCGCCGGCGCACAGCGCCGTCACAAGGTCGGGGCTTTTGCGGAAAATCACGTCGCTGTCGACATACAGCACCGGCTTGGCGAACCGCTCCAGCACAGACCTGATAAAACGCGGCTTGCTGAAGCTCAGATCGCCGGCGCCCTGCGGACTGATCGATCGATGCACATGGGGCACCTCAAACAGCGCATGCCGCAAGCCCAAAGCCGTCAGCGACGCCGCCAGGCGCTCGGCCCTGGCTCGGTAGCCAGGCGTAAACATGGCGCAGACGATGAAGGGCGCGTTGGCATCGCCCCCTTCCCGCCACGGCAACGCGTCAACTGCGATAGGACCCATTGATGTCAATGTAGCCGTGGGTCAGGTCGCAGGTCCACACGCGCGACGCACCCTTGCCCAGGCCCAGATCGACCTCGATGGTCACCTCGCGGCCCGACACCGCCTTTGTCGCGGTCGCTTCATTGTACCTGGCGGCGCGCATGCCCTTTTCAGCCACCACATGGCCGCCGAAAGAAATCTTCAGCCGGTCGCGGTCGGCGGCCTCGCCGCTCTTGCCGACCGCCATCACGATGCGCCCCCAGTTGGCGTCATTGCCGGCCACCGCCGTCTTGACCAGCGGCGAGTTGGCGATGGACAGCGCGATGCGCCGCGCCGCGCCATCATTCTCCGCGCCCGTCACATCGATTCGGATCAGCTTCTGCGCGCCTTCACCGTCGCGCACCACCTGCAAGGCCAGATCCATCAGCACGCCGTCCAGCGCCCTGCGGAACTCAGTCAGCTTCTTGTCAGTCGCCTTGGTGATGGCGGCATGCTTGCCGCCCTTGCCGGTGGCTAACAGGATCAGCGTATCGCTGGTGGAGGTATCGGAATCCACTGTAATCGAATTGAACGACGGGCCTACGCCCGCGCTCAGGCATTCCTGCAGCACGCTGGCGGGCAGATTGGCGTCGGTGAACACAAAGCTCAGCATGGTCGCCATATCGGGCGCGATCATGCCGGAGCCCTTGGCGATACCATTGATGGTGACCTTCACGCCGTCGATGTTCGCCGTGGCGGTCGCCGCCTTGGGAAAAGTGTCGGTGGTCATGATCGCGTCGGCCGCGGCGCGCCAGTTGCCCGCGGCGGTTTCGCGCGCGAGGGTTCCCAGCACGCGCGTGATCTTGGACGTTGGCAGCGGTTCGCCGATCACGCCGGTAGACGCCATGAAGACTTCCTGCGGGCGGCAGCCGGCGACTGCGGCGGCCTCTGCGGCGACTTCATGCACGCCTTCCAGGCCCACCTTGCCGGTGAAGGCGTTGGCGTTGCCGCTATTGACCACCAGCACGCGCGCCACGCCGCCTTTAAGTTTCTCCTGACACCATAGGACGGGTGCGCTGGCGGTCTTGGACTTGGTGAAGACCCCCGCCACCTGGGTTCCCGGCGCCAGCAGGGCGAGAAGCACGTCGGTGCGCTGCTTGTAGCGGATACCTGCCGCTGCGGTGCCCAGCCGCACCCCCGCCAGCGGCGGCAGTTTGGGGAAGCTTTTGGGGGCCAGCGGCGACACGGCATGACCCGCGGCTTTGGCGCTTGCCTTGGCGGCGGATGCCTTCTGAGTCGATTTTGCGGTTTTCGCCATCATTTCCCCCCGATTTGCGGGGGATATTGTTAAAAACCCCCGGTTTGACAAGAGACTAGCGCGTTCTTATGTCTCCCGCGCGGCCGTCATGCGCAAAAGGCGGTCCCTTTTGGGCCTTACGGCGCGTTGGCTCCCTTTGGCCGGATTTTGAGGAATTTCATGCTGGGTCTCGGCTCGTTCGCCAAATCGATTTTCGGCTCGTCCAACGACCGCAAGGTCAAGCCGTTATGGTCCATCGTGGCCCAGATCAACGCCCTGGAAGATCGCTTCAAGCCGATGTCCGACGAGGAGTTGCGGGGCATGACGCCTGCCTTCCGCGAACGGCTGGCCAAGGGCGAGACCCTGGACGACCTGTTGCCGGAAGCCTTTGCCGTCGTGCGCGAAGGCGCCAAGCGTACGCTCGGCCAACGCCACTTCGACGTGCAGCTCGTCGGCGGCATCGTGCTGCACCGGGGCAACATCGCCGAAATGAAGACCGGCGAAGGCAAGACCCTGGTCGCCACCCTGCCCACCTATCTGAATGCCCTGTCGGGCGACGGCGTGCATGTCGTGACCGTCAACGACTATCTGGCCAAACGCGACAGCGACTGGATGGGCCAGGTCTACCGCTTCCTGGGCATGAGCGTGGGCGTGATCGTCCATGGCCTGAACGATGACGAGCGCAAGGCCGCCTATGCCGCCGACATCACCTACGGCACCAACAACGAATTCGGCTTCGACTATCTGCGCGACAACATGAAATATTCGCTGGATGCGATGAGCCAGCGCGGCCACAACTTCGCCATCGTGGACGAAGTGGACTCGATCCTGATCGACGAAGCCCGCACGCCGCTGATCATCTCCGGCCCCACCGAAGACCAGACCGAGATGTACCGCTCGGTCAACGCCGTGATGGGCGCGCTGGTCAAGGAAGACTATGACCTGGACGAAAAGACCCGCCAGGCCTCGCTGACCGAAGTCGGCAACGAGCATATGTCGGAAATCCTGAAGACCGCCGGCGTGCTGGAACAGGGCGATCTCTACGACACCGAAAACATCTCCATCGTCCATCACGTGAACCAGGCGCTGAAGGCGCACCTGCTGTTCCAGAAGGACAAGGATTACATTGTCAAGAATGGCCAGGTCGTCATCATCGACGAATTCACCGGCCGCATGATGGAAGGTCGCCGTTATTCCGAAGGCCTGCACCAGGCCCTGGAAGCCAAGGAAGGCGTGCAGGTCCAGCCCGAAAACGTCACCATGGCGTCCATCACCTTCCAGAATTATTTCCGCCTGTACGACAAGCTGGCAGGCATGACCGGCACGGCGATGACAGAAGCCGCCGAGTTCATGGACATCTACAAGCTGGATGTTCTGGAGATCCCGACCAATGTGCCGGTGTCGCGCAAGGATGCCGATGACGAGGTCTATCGCTCGACCGACGAGAAGAACGAAGCGATCATCAAGCTGATCCTGTCGTGCCGCGAACGCGGCCAGCCCGTGCTGGTCGGCACCACCTCGATCGAAAAATCCGAACACCTCTCCGAAATCCTGAACAAGCGGAAGATCCAGCACAACGTGCTGAACGCCCGCTATCACGAGCAGGAAGCCTTCATCGTCGCCCAGGCCGGCCAGCCGGGTGCGGTGACCATCGCCACCAACATGGCGGGCCGCGGCACCGACATTCAGCTCGGCGGCAATGCCGACATGCGGATCAAGGCCGAACTCGTCGCAGTCACCGACGAGGCCGAGCGCGCCGTGAAGGCTGACGCCATCCGCAAGGAAGTCGCCGAACATAAGCAGAAGGCGCTGGCCGCCGGCGGCCTCTACATGATCGGCACCGAGCGCCATGAAAGCCGGCGCATCGACAACCAGTTGCGCGGCCGTTCGGGCCGTCAGGGCGATCCCGGCGGCTCGAAGTTCTTCCTGTCGCTGCAGGACGACCTGATGCGCATTTTCGGCTCGGAGCGCATGGACTCGGTGCTGACCAAGCTGGGCCTGGAGCCCGGCGAAGCCATCACCCATCCCTGGGTGAACAAGGCGCTGGAAAAAGCGCAGCAGAAGGTAGAAGCCCGCAACTTCGAAATCCGCAAGAACATCCTGAAGTACGACGATGTGCTGAACGACCAGCGCCGCGTGATCTTTGACCAGCGCAAGGAGATCATGTCGTCGGAAGACGTTTCCGACCAGATCGCCGACTTCCGCGAGGAAGTGGTGGAGATGCTGGTGTCGCGCCACATCCCGGAAAAGGCCTATGCCGAACAATGGGACGGCCAGGGGCTGCAGGACGAAATCTTCAAGAACTTCGGGGTCGAGCTGCCGATCGTCGAATGGACCAAGGAAGAAGGCATCGCCGACGAGGAAGTGCGCGAGCGCATCACCAGGGCCGTGGAAGAACGCGCCGCCAGCCGCGCGGCCGAATTCGGCATTGACGTCACCCGCTATGTCGAAAAGGCCATCCTGCTGCAGACGCTGGACCAGAACTGGCGCGAGCACATCGTCAACCTCGACCATCTGCGCCAGTATGTGGGCCTGCGCGGTTACGGCCAGCGCGATCCGCTCAACGAATATAAGAGCGAAGCTTTCGAGCTGTTCGAAAACCTGCTGGCCACGCTGCGCACCGAGGTGGTGCGCCAGTTGATGCATGTGCAAATCCAGACCGGCCCGGTTCCGCCGCTGGAAGACACGCCCCTGCCCGACATGTATGCCAGCCACATCAATCCGCTGACCGGCGAGAACGAGATGCAGGAACGCGAAGGCCTGTGGCCGGACGATGCGCCGGTGGACCCCAACGATCCCAAAACCTGGGACAAGGTCCAGCGCAAC
>Ga0315906_10009243_pt1 | contig 11749 bp, 9 predicted proteins | sample LakEriMetagenome_4_FD_203526 | JGI IMG/M metagenome (GOLD analysis project Ga0315906, IMG submission 203526) | Freshwater fungal communities from buoy surface, Lake Erie, Ohio, United States - Buoy 2 MA122 | ecosystem: Environmental > Aquatic > Freshwater > Lake > Lake biofilm | place: USA: Lake... | reverse complement strand
CGACTGGTGCTGATTACTTCGGCTGCGGCCGGCGGCATGTCCGGATTCATGCAGAATCCGGCGGTCACCTCACTGTTTCTTCCCGTCGCAGCCCGCCTGTCCAGCAGAACCGGCCTTGGTCTGGGTCAATTGCTGTTGCCCATCGCTGCCTGCATCATTCTCGGCGCGCAGCTGACCATGATCGGCAACTCCCCACTGATGCTGCTCAATGATCTGTTGCGCTCGGCCAACCAGAACCTTCCGTCGGGTGTCGCGACATTGGAAGACCTGCCGATGTTCCGGCCATTGCCGATCGGTCTGGTATTGCTCGGTCTGGGCCTGCTCTACTTCCGCTTCCGCAAGCACCTCGGATTTCTTCCGGAAACCGGCAGCAACGTCAATCCGAATACACCGGAACATTACTTCGCGAAAGCTTATGGCATCGAAGGCGATGTGCATGAACTCGTGCTCACGCCCGAAAGCCCGCTGGTCGGCATGAGCGTCGGCGATGCAGAGGCTGAGATCGGCGCACCGCTTTACCTTGCGTTGCACAGCGGCACCGAATCACGCATGGCGCCGCCGGCCGACGAGCGCTTGACCGCCGGCAGCGTCATCGGCGTAATGGGCACACCGGAAATGGTCAGTGCCTATGCCAAAAGCAAGCAGCTGAAATTCTCCCAGCGCCTGCGTGTGCTCGGTGACCTGTTCAACCCATCGCAGTCCGGCATTTCCGAGGCGGTCATTCCCAGCAATTCGCCGTTCATCGGCAAGGCGCAGGCCGAGCTGCGTCTGCGCAAACGTTATGGCATCAGTCTGCTCGCCATAAACCGCGATAAAAAAGTCCTGCGCCGCAACATCCGCAATCTGCCGATCCGCGCCGGCGACATTCTGGTATTCCATTCCAACTGGAACGACCTGGCCCAGGCCAATGCCAATAAGGATTTCGTGGTCATCACCGATTATCCGAAGCAGGAACAGCGGCCGCACAAACTGCGCATGGCTCTGGGCATTTTCACCGGCAGCATGCTGCTGGCATTGAGCACGCTGGTGCCATTACCGATCGCCCTGATGGCAGGCGCCGTGCTCATGGTCATTACCGGCGTGCTTGATATGGAGGAAGCTTACGCCTCGATCAGCTGGAAAACGGTATTCACCATGGCCTGCCTGATTCCCCTCGGTATCGCCATGGATTCCACCGGCGCCGCCAACTGGCTTGCCCAACACACTATCGAGCGCTTGGGCGCCGGGGTGCCGGATTGGCTGATCCAGACGACGCTGGCGATTTTCACTACCTGCCTGGCTTTGGTCATCGGCAATGTCGGCGCGACGGTGGTCATGGTACCGATGGCCATCAACATCGCATTGGCCGCCGATGGCAATCCGATGGCCTATGCCTTCCTGGCGGCCCTGTGCGCGTCCAATAACTTCATCAGCCACTCCAATCCGGTGGTCTCGATGATTGCCGGGCCTGCCGGATACACAACGCGCGACCTCTGGCGCAATGGATTACCGATTACCTTCCTGTACCTGGCGGTATCGGTCATCGGCGTCAATCTGCTTTTCTAGTCAGTCCTGGGCTGGCCACTCGATGCGCAACACGCCGTCCTGCCACTGGCAGGCGTAAGGCATCAGCGACTCGCCACGACATGGTCCTTGCAGACAGAGGCCATCGGCCATGCCGAATACTGCACCGTGTGCGGCACAGACCAGAGTCGCATCCTTGATCAGAAAGCGGTCCGGGGCGTAATCCAGACGCCGGCCCTGATGCGGGCAGCGATTGGCATAAACCTGAACCGTATCGCCACAGCGGATCACGATCAAAGGCGTGGATTCACCGCGAATCAATGGGTTTATTGTGACCGGCGTCTCATTTTCAAGAACCGGGATTGCTATTAACGAACAATTTACACTTTCCAATCCCTGCCTCGGCATACTGTCGATTCCCTGAGTTTTATAGCACATCCATGCGCAGTATCTTCCATCGTCTTTTGCTGGCCCGCCCCAACAAGCCCCGTAATCCGGTACTGAAGGCCGTATTCTCCGTGCTCGGCCTGTTCTTCCTGTTCGGCGTCTGCGTTTTCGCCATTTTCATGGGCGTGTTCATGTTGATTGCCTCGTTCCTGCTCAAGCGTCTGGGTAAAAAAGCCGCTGCTGCCCCTTCCCGCGCCGATATCCTGGATGGCGAATACACCGTGGTCGAAAAATCACCGATCAGCCTGTCGCGCTAACTGTAAATAATCCGCCAATCCCGTTAAACTGGGCTTTTCAGGAAGCCCTCATGACGGACTACGCATTCCCGCCGCCGGATCAAGCCAGCATCGGCATCGCCGGCAGCACGCAGCGCTTTCCGGTTCACCGCATTTACTGCGTCGGAAGGAACTTCGCCGAGCACGCGCGGGAAATGGGCGCGGAGCCGCCGAAAGGCCAGCCCGTTTTTTTCATGAAACCGGCCGACGCCGTCATTCAAAATCCGCACATCCCCTACCCCGGCGTCACCAATGACCTGCATCACGAGGTTGAACTCGTGGTCGCGCTCGGCCCAGCAGTTCCCGATCACTGGACTGCCGCAAACGCCATCCAGGCCGTGTTCGGCCATGCCGTTGGATTGGACCTGACGCGCCGCGATCTGCAGGCAGCCGCCAAGGAAAAACGCCTGCCCTGGGACACGTCCAAAGGCTTCGACGCCTCGGCGCCGATCAGCGACATCATTCCGGCGGCACAGGCCGTGATCGATGCGGATACGCAGCTGAGCCTGCACGTCAACGGCACACTTCGGCAGAAGGCCTGTCTGGGAGATATGATCTTTTCGGTCACCGACATCTTGCTGGCACTTTCCGAACTTTATATCCTGCGCCCCGGCGACCTTGTCTTTATGGGCACACCCTCCGGCGTTGCGGCATTGCAGAAAGGCGACCATTTCCATGCCGAATTGCAGGGCATTGCGGAACTGCACGGCACCATCATTTGAACATCTACTGGAGAAACGCATCATGAGCATACTTTCGGAATTCAAGGAATTCGCGCTGCGCGGCAATGTCATCGATCTTGCGGTCGGCGTGGTCATCGGCGGCGCATTCGGAAAAATCGTCACGTCGATGGTCAATGACCTGATCATGCCTTCGGTGTCTTACCTCATCGGTAGCGCTGACTTCAAGAGCCTCTCGGTCGTATTGCGGCCTGCCGCGCTGGGTGCGGATGGCAAGGAGACCATGCCGGCCGTCCTGCTCAATTACGGCGCCTTCATCCAAACCATCGTCGACTTCACCATCATCGCACTGGTGATTTTCCTGGCCGTCAAAGCCATCAACCGCATCCGCCGTCAGGAGCAGCCGGAAGCGCCGGCGCCCGTTGAGCCCAGCGATGAAGTCAAACTTCTGACTGAAATCCGTGATGCCCTTAAAAAGCCGGGAGCCTGAAGTGCGCCCTTACCTGCACGCGATCCTGCTCACATGCGCCGCTCTGACCGTATCTGCGGAATCCGGACTCGACAGTAAAGCCATACGGACCGCTGAGGATCTCCGGGATGCCGCCGTGGCTGGATCCAAGGGATACGCCATCGTTGAGTCGCTGACCACCGAGGTCGGTCCCCGCATGGGTGGCAGCGAAGCCTACGACCGCGCCACGGCCTGGGCACAGGCGAAATTCAAGGCCCTTGGATACGATAAGGTCTGGCTGCAACCGGTCACCTTTCCGGTCTGGCAGCGTCGCTCGGAATCGGCGCGCGTTATCAGTCCGTTTCCGCAGCGATTGGTATTGACCGCGCTCGGCGGCAGTGAAAGCACTCCGGGGGATCTGCGTGCGGAAGTGGTCGAGTTTGCCGACCTTGATGCATTGAAGGCGATACCGGATGGTTCGTTGGCGGGAAAAATCGCATTCGTAAATCTGAAAATGAAGCGTGCGAAGGATGGCAGCGGTTACGGCCCTGTGAGCAATGTGCGACGCACCGGTGCCTCCGAAGCGGCACGCAAGGGTGCCTCGGCGCTGCTGATCCGTTCGGTCGGTACCGATTCCGACCGGCTGCCGCATACCGGTATGATGAAATACGAGGACGGTGTGGTGAAGATTCCAGCCGCTGCCCTGTCGGTTCCCGATGCCGATCTTTTGGCGAACATGCTCCGGCGCGGCAAACCGGTGTTGGTGGAAATGAATATCCAGGCGGGATTCACCGGAAGCAAAACCGAGTACAACGTCATCGGTGAAATCACCGGACGCAGCAAGCCCGAAGAAGTGGTCATCATCGGCGGCCATCTGGATTCCTGGGATCTGGGTACGGGCGCCATCGACGACGGCGCCGGTGTCGCCATCACCATGGCCGCCGGTGCACTTATCGGTGACCTTAAGCAGGCTCCGAAACGTACCATCCGTGTGATTGCATTTGCCAATGAAGAGCAGGGCCTGCTTGGCGGCAAGGCCTATGCCGACGCAATGAAAGGGCTTATGGACAAACACCAGCTCGGTGCCGAAAGTGATTTCGGTGCTGGCCGCATCTATGCCCTGCATGCCGGCGTATCTGAACAATCCCGGCCGGTGATTGCAGGTGTCGCCAAAGTACTGGAGCCCTTGGGCATTCTTCCGGCCGAAGGCGGTGGTCCCGGCCCGGACATCAGCCCGAGCGTGCCCTATGGTCTACCCTGGGTGGAATTGCAACAGGATGGCAGTGATTATTTCGATTACCACCACACCGCCAACGACACCCTCGATAAAATTGACGCGAAGGATCTCGACCAACAGGTTGCCGCTTACGCCGTTCTGGCATATCTGGCTGCGGAAACCGATGTGGATATCCAGCCTCAGATTCCGAAGATGGAGAACTGAATCAGGCTTTGCTGTTCTGACGCCGCCATTCCGCAAGCAGTACCGCCGCCGCCGCTGATACGTTGAGGCTTTCAACCTGTCCCGTGCCTGGCACCTCCACACGCAGGCCGCTTGCGGCAAGCAAATCGGAATCCACTCCGGTCTGCTCAGCGCCCATCACCATGACACAACGCGCGGGCAGCTCGGATCGGAACACATCGCTGCCACCACGGACCACGGTACTGACCAGGGTAAAGCCGGCCGAGGCCAGCTGTGCAATGGCGTTATCCGTCCGTCCAAGCCGGATCAATGGCACATGTTCGGCGGCGCCCTCAGCCACGCGTGCCGCGGCACCGGAATGACTGAGGCTCGAGGTTTTCGGCAGCAGAATGGCCGCCGCGCCGAAGTGGGCGGCCGAACGCATGATGGCGCCGAGATTGTGCGGATTGCCGACACCGTCCAGCCAAAGCAACAGGCAACGGCCGGTCGGAGCCGTCATCAGCCAGTTGGATAAGTTCAATTCCGGCTGCGGCAGCATCGCCAGACACACCCCTTCGTGATGGGCGCTAGCGGTGAGTTTCTCGAGATCTTCGTTTTCCACCACGTTATAGCCGATGCGGTGCTTGACACAGAAAGCCAGCAATTCCTGCAGCTTGGGGATACGCGACTCCAGCAGCCAAAGCTTGCGGACGCTCTCTGGCCGCACCCTGAATGCGGAAAGGCACGCGTTCAGACCATAAATGCGGAATTCCTTCGGCTTTGCGGGCCGCAAATCATCCTGCCGGCCTTCGACATCACCGTAAGGCGGACGCGGCGCAGCACGTTCGGCGCGATGCGGCATGCGCGGACCTTGACGGTCATCACGGCGTGGCGGACGCGGTCCGCGCCCTTCCTCACGGCCCTGGCCAGGACCGCGGTAAAGCGGGTGCTTGTCTTTCGGGTCCGTCATAAATTACCCCTATTCGCTGTTATTCGCGACGCATCAATGCATCGCGCCTTCTGCATCCGGCGTCGCGGCTTCTTGCTTGCTCAAATCACGGGCGCGCTGCTCCGGAGACTGCGTATACGGTGCAAGCCAACGATACATGACCGGCACGATGAACAATGTCAGCACCGTGGCGCAGAGAACGCCGAACACCACCACGATACCGATGGCCTGACGCGACCCGGATCCCGGGCCACTGCCGAGCATCAGCGGCAAAGCGCCCGCCGCCGTGGCAATGGATGTCATCAAAATCGGACGTAAGCGCACCGAAGCCGCCTCGATGATGGCTGCATCGACACCCAATCCGGCGTCACGGCGCTGATTGGCGAATTCGACTATCAGGATGCCGTTCTTGGCCGCAAGTCCGATCAGCATGATAATCCCGACCTGGCTGAACAGATTGAGACTGCCCCCCATGATCCACAGTCCGAGCAATGCTCCGAAAACCGCCATCGGAACCGTCAAAAGAATAACCAAGGGATGGATCAGGCTTTCAAACTGCGCCGCCAGAACGAGATACACGATGAGCAGCGCCAGTGCAAAGGTAAACAGTATCGCCTGACCCGACTTCAGGTATTCACGGGACTGTCCTTTAAAGTCAATCTGCACGGTGCTCGGAAGTTCTTCTTTGGCGGTTTTCTGCAGCCAATCCAAGGCCTCACCCAGATTCGCCTCCGGTTTCAATCCTGCCGACACCGTGATGGCACGCAGACGGTTGAAACGATTGAAGCTGCCGGGCTCGGCCAATTCACGCACATCGATGACCGATGCCAGGGGTACCAGCTGTCCGCTCCCGGTACGTACATGCATGGACAAAAGATCCGAAGGCGAACGGCGCTGTTCGGCATCGGCCTGAACAATCACATCGTATTCTTCACCACCTTCCACGTAAGTGCCGACACGGCGCGAACCGAGCATGCTTTCCAAAGTGCTGCCGATGGCCTGATTCGAAACCCCCAGTGCCGCTGCCCGTTCACGATTGATGTCGAGACGAAGCTGGGGGCGTGTTTCCTTGTAATCGGAATCCGGCCCGGTCAAATCCGGATTTTCTTCCATGCGCTTGAGCAGGCGGTCGCGCCATTGCACCAACTCGTTATAGTCCGAGCCCTGCAGAACAAGCTGGACCGGCTGGCCGCCGCCACGGACCAATCCGGTCGGTTGCTGGGGCCGCGCCTGTACGCCGGGAATCTTAGACAGCAATTTCCGGGATTCTTCAACGATGGCGGAGGTGTCCATATCCCGGTCCTTCCAGGGTTTCAGCAGCACGGTGGCACGGCCGGTGTGCATTTCTTCACTAGCGCCGAATCCACCGGGGACTACCGCATTGATACGGTCGATGGCCTCGGATTTCGTCCGCAGTGCCATCAGTTCGGCCTGCACCTGCTCCATCTGCTTGACGGTGTAATCGAAACCCGCGCCCTCGGGGCCATTGACCGAAACGAAAAATACGCCACGGTCCTCGGCCGGAGCCAACTCCTTGGGTACCAGCAGGTAGAGCACCGCACTGGCGCCGAGAATCGCGAGCATTGCGATACCAATGGTATTGCGTTTTGCCAGAAGCGCCTGCAGTCTCTGCGAATACGCCTGACTCACGCGCTCGAGGAATGCGTTGATCCGCGCTTCGAAACCGGTAGCACCGGCTTTATGGGGTTTCAGGATCAATGAACACATCATCGGAGTCAGAGTCAACGCGACAACCGCCGAAATGGCAATGGCGCTGGCCATCGTTACCGCCAGTTCGCGGAAAAGGCGGCCGTTGTTTCCTTCGATGAACGCCATCGGCAGGAATACCGCCACCAATACGGCCGTGGTGGCAATGACGGCAAAAGCGACCTGGCGGGTGCCACGGAATGCCCCCAGCATCGGCGGCTCTCCGGCATCGATGCGGCGCTGGGCGTTCTCGAGCACCACGATGGCGTCATCGACCACCAGGCCGATGCACAGCACCAACGCCAACAAGGTCAGCAGATTGATGGAATACCCGAATAACCAGAGTGCGATGAAGGCCGCCATCAGGCACACCGGCACCGTCACCGCCGGAATCAACGCGGCGCGCACACTGCCGAGGAACAGCCAGATCACCAGTAGCACCAATGCGATGGCTTCGAACAGCGTGCTATAGACTTTTTTGACCGCGGCGTCGATGAACACGGTGGTATCGAAATTGATGCCCATGGTCATGCCTTCCGGAAGGCCAGGATTGATCCGATCGATTTCCGCACGGACATCCCGCGAAACCTGCAATGCGTTGGCCGTGGACGTTTTGATGATGCCCAGGGCAAGTTGCGGCTCACCATTGCCGCGGAACCAGGCGCGGCGGTCGGCGGACTCACGGGCGATGCGCGCGACATCGGACAGGACGATGCTCTGGCCATCACTCATAGTCTTCAGCACCAGCTTTTCGAAAGCCGCCGGCGAATCGAAACTGCGGTTGACGCGAAGCAGGAAATCACGGTCCTGCGATTCCAAACGGCCAGCCGGTAATTCGAGGTTCTCACGGCGCAATGCACTTTCGACATCCGCCACGGTGAGCCCTCGCGCCGCCAAAGCGTCGTCATTCAGCCAGACCCGCATCGCGTAGCGCTGTCCACCGGAAAGCCGTACCTGGGCCACACCGGGGATACTGGAAAAACGGTCTGCCAGATAGCGGTCGGCATAATCGGTCAATGCCAGCGCATCGGCCCCCTTCTGCACGACGCGGATCCAGATGATGACATCTGCATCGGCTTCCACTTTGGCGATTTCCGGAGCATTGGCTTCCTCGGGAAGACGATCGGCAACACGGCTCACGGCATCGCGCACATCGTTGGCGGCGGACTCGATATCGCGTTGAAGGGTGAACTCCAGATTGACTGAAGCGCGTCCGTTACGTGACGAGCTGGTGACCAGGTCGACGCCTTCGATGCCAGCCACGGCATCTTCAAGCACCTGGGTCACACGCGTTTCAACCACGCCGGCAGCAGCTCCGGGGTAAGCGACATCGATGGAAACCACCGGTGGATCGATATTCGGCAGCTCACGCAAGGGCAGACGTGTGAAGGCAATCAGTCCAACGGTCACCAGCATCAGGCTGATGACTGCGGCAAATACCGGGCGCTTGATCGAAATGTCGGAAAGGATCATGGCGCGGCCGGAACCACTTTCAGCTTCTGTCCGTCACGCAGTTTCGAAGTGCCGTCGAGGATCACCTTCTCGCCGGCTTTGAGGCCTTCAGTGACCACGACCTTGCCGTCATGGCGGCTACCGACACGGACATTACGGCTGCTGGCGACGCCATCGGCTCCCGCGACAAAAACGAAAGTGCGGTTGCCGACCTGCTGCACGGCCAGCTCGGGAATCACCAAGGCCTGTACCGCATCCTGCTGCAGAGATACCCGCATGAGCATTCCCGGCCGGACCAGTCCGCCGGCATTATCGATGGCGGCCCGCACCATGATGGCGCGCGTGGCGATATCCACACGCGAGTCGATGCCCACGACCTGCGCTGAAAGTGTTTGATCGGGCGCGGCATCGGCTTGCAGCTCCAGCGCCATCCCGGTTTTCAGTTGCGACAAAAGACCTTCCGGCACCGGGAAATCCACCCACAGATGATCGAGGTCATCCAGATTGACCATGATTGCACCGGCCGATACAAACTGACCCTGGCTGACCTGACGCAGACCGAGAACACCGGCGAAGGGCGCACGGATGATGCGGTCATTCAGACGCTCCTGCGCCGCCTGCGCGCGTGCCCGGGCAGCATTACGGGAGGCAATTACGGTATCAAGCTGGCCTTTTGCGACCAATTGCCGACTCTGCAGGTTCTGAAGGCGTGTGACCTGTGCATTCAGGTCATTCAAATTGGCCTGGGCTTCGGCCAACTCGGCTTTGACCGTACCGGCATCCAGTTCGACCAGAACCTGTCCTTTGGCGACCCGCTGACCGCTTTCAAAGCGGACGGCTGCGATGCGCTCGGACTGTTTGGCAGCAATGACCACGGACTCCCGGGCCTTGGCGGTGCCGATGGCCTGGATGCGGTCGCTCCAGGACTCCGGAGCGACAGTGACCACGGTCACCGTGGCCGGCGGACCGGAATCTCTGCCCGGACCTTTTTCATCGCTGCTGCAGGCCGTCGCCAGCAGAACCAAAGCCATCAGTGAAACACGCATGGGGAATTCCTTCAGGATCATGCCTGCGATTATAAACGGCTTGGTCGCCGACGCCGTTAATGGCGCGTAAAGAAAACGCCGGCAAGCCGGCGTTTTCGGAGGAACGGTGCGCTACGCCTTACTTCCACTCACCCATGGCTGCCAGTCCGTTGTCACGGGCACGGGCATGCACGGTTTCCTGGGCTTTACCGATGTTGTTGACGATGTCCTGACCCCAGATCTTCAGGGCGGCGGACTGCATGGCGCGGCCGTAGCTGAAACTCAGCGGCCACGGCAGGTTTTCCGTTTTGTTCATTTCGTTCAGGTGCGCGGTGGCATCTTCGTCGGATTGACCGCCGGACAGGAACACGATACCCGGCAGCGCAGCCGGCACGGCCGACTTCAGGCACTGCACGGTGTAGTCGGCGACGTCTTCGACCGAAGCCTGATCCGGACAATCCTTGCCCGGGATGACCATGCTGGCTTTCAGGATAGTGCCTTCAAGCATCACATTATGCTGGTACAGGGCATTGAACAGCGCGCGAAGCACCTTTTCAGTGACCACGAAGCAATCGTCGATGTCATGCTCGCCGTCCATGATCACTTCCGGTTCGACCATCGGTACGATACCGGCTTCCTGGCACAGGGCGGCGTAGCGGGCCAGCGCGTGGGCATTGGCCTCGATGCAGGTATCCGACGGCATGCCGTCTTCAATGTTGATGTTGATGACCGCACGCCATTTGGCGAACTTGGCGCCGAGACCGGCATATTCATTCAGGCGCTCGCGCAGACCGTCGAGACCATCGGTGACCACTTCGCCCGGAAAGCCGGCCAGCGGCGTGGTGCCTTTGTCGACCTTGATGCCGGGCAGGATGCCGTTATCCATCATGACCTGGGTGAACGGCACGCCGTCCTTGGTTTTCTGGCGCAGGGTTTCGTCATACAGAATCGCGCCGGAAATATGCTCGCCAAGACCCGGCGTGGTCAGCAGCATTTCGCGATAAGCGCGGCGGTTTTCTTCGGTGTTTTCCACACCCACGGTATCAAAGCGCTTCTTGATGGTGGCGTTGGATTCGTCGATGGCGATGATGCCTTTGCCGCGGGCAACCATGGCTTGGGCGATTTCGGGGAGTTGGTCGATGCTCATGAGGGCGATCCGAGGCTGGTTGGGGTGGCGATATTATACCCCATGGCCACGGAGCGCCGGGGTTACAGGTCGCCCAGACCTTCGGTCTTGCCGCCCTCGCCCACCGCCAGCAGGCGCAGGGTATTGGTGGCGCCGTGCTGTTCCATGTGATCGCCGCTGGTGATCAGCACGCGGTCGCCGACCGCCAGGTAACCCTGGTCGAACAGCTGCTTGATGGCTTTACGGGCAGCGACCCGCATGGACTGGCCTTCGGAATCGAAGTTGACCGGCGCGACATCGCGCATCAAGGCCATGCGCCGGCGGGCATAGCCGAAACGCGACAGCCCGAACAGCGGCACATTGGCGCGGAACCGGGACAGATAGCGGGCCGTGCCGCCGGATTCGGTCAAGGCGATGATGCCGCGCAGCTTGATGTGCTCGGCAATGAACATAGCCGACATCGCAATGGCCTGGTCGACGCGCTCGAGATCGCGCGGCGCCGCTTCGAAATCGGTGTCGTGCTTGAACTGACGCTCAGCGCCGAGACAAATGCGGTTCATCGCCTCCACCGCCTTGACCGGGTAGGCGCCGGATGCGGTCTCGGCGGACAGCATCACGGCATCGGTACCATCAATCACTGAATTGGCGACGTCCAGCACTTCGGCGCGCGTCGGTATCGGATTATCAACCATCGACTGCAGCATCTGGGTGGCGGTAATCACCACCTTGTTGCATTCC
>Ga0315906_10009241_pt1 | contig 11750 bp, 13 predicted proteins | sample LakEriMetagenome_4_FD_203526 | JGI IMG/M metagenome (GOLD analysis project Ga0315906, IMG submission 203526) | Freshwater fungal communities from buoy surface, Lake Erie, Ohio, United States - Buoy 2 MA122 | ecosystem: Environmental > Aquatic > Freshwater > Lake > Lake biofilm | place: USA... | reverse complement strand
CAATATCAGGTAGTGGAATGACAGATGTAACTCTGGCATCAGGTAGTTGGACTACACTAAATTGGTACAACGAATTATCTGATGTACAAGGTTTTTATAATGATGGAACATATAGAGTTACTAAAAGAAGTAACCTTTCAGGCGTACTAAACATAAATGTAAATGTAAGTTGCTCTGTAAACAATATGCCAGGAACATTTTCGGCAAATGGAACATGGGGATTAAGAATGGTACAAACAGGTAGTTTTACTCCTGTTGCAACTATTGCATTACAATCATTTATTAATTTCTTTGACCAATTACAACAAAGTAGAACAGGTGGTATAAATACAACATACGAATTATCACAGCAATTTAAATTATTTGATATACCTGTTGGTGATTATTATTTTCAGATAAGACAATCTCCTAATAACGCACCACCTACATCGCAACCCCTTGTAACTCTTGACCCTGGTTCTACAACTAAATCTTATATAGAGGTAAAGCAAGTTGACCAAGCTGCAGATGGGCTTATTATGGATATACCTGCGAATATGCCTTTTGGTACAAATGGAATTAAACAAATTGATTTTATTGTAGGATTACAAAGAAAATTTAATTTAGTAATCTACCCTGATAAAACTAAAAATAGCCAATTTATTATAGAGCCATTTGTTAATTGGTATAAGCAAGGTGAGATAAAAGATTTTAATAAATACATTAATTTAGACCAAAAAATAGAAGTAATTCCTGCAAATAATCTTGCTGTAAACCAATTAAACTTTGGCGATACACTTGACCAGGATTATATTTCACAACAATTCAGTAAAGCAGCAAATAGAGAATATGGTAAAACATATTATACAGATACACAAAACTTTTTCTCACAAGGTAAGTTTGAAGTAAAAACAACATTTGCATCTTCACCTCTAATTAAAATAGCAGGTACAGGTCTTTCAGGAAGTGTTGGTGGTATTATTCCTCCTGTTATTTCTTATCAATATGTTATTGGTGATAGAGGATGGTATGATAATGCATCAGCATGTTCACAAACTTATTACTATCCAACTATTGTATATGCTATTGAAAATGACCCACAAAATGTTACTCAATTGTATGCAGATAGTAATTTAACTACCGTATTTGATGGTGGTTTCTCTTATTGGAAATTTGGTTATCCTTATTTCTTCCAAAAATATTCAGCATTTATTGACTCTACTGGTCAAGTTTCATTATTACAATCTTGCTAATATGTCACAGATAATTCCTATAAACATACCAACTTACATTTCCGACCAGAATTATAATCCTAGTCGTGTTTTACCACGTTTGTTTTATTATAATGGTTTGGTTGATTGTGAAACTTACTATATAGAAAGTGGGTCACTTACTCAATCAGGAGTTACTTATGCACAAACGAGTTTTCCATATTTTGATAATTACAATGTAGTAACAGGTAGTTTCCCAACAGCAGGAAGTAAATCACTTCTTTTTAATAACGAAGCAGTTGCATATGGTGCTTTACCTTCATCATCGCTTTTTTTAGAATATTGGGACAGTTATGTTTCTCTTCTATATAATCCAAAAACAAGATTAATAAATTGTTCAGCAATCATTCCTCTTGCAGATTATTTCAAAATGGAACTTAATGATATTGTAGAGTGGAGAGGTAATTATTATCACCTTCGTGCAATAAACAATTATAATTTATCTAACGGAGAATGTCAATTACAACTATTAGGGCCAATATTAGGAGATATAATGGGTGGTATTTTACCAAAAGATTGTGGATTTAATTTTGTAGTTGAAGATGCTACCGAATACCTCATAACATATTATATATTTGCAGGAGGTGGAGGAGGTGGAAGAGCCTCAACACCTGCAGGTTATGCCGGAGGCGGTGGAGGTGGTGGAGTTATTAGTGGGTCTATGTTTATACCAACCGGAAGTGCATTTCCAATTGTAGTTGGTAGTGGAGGAACAGGATTTATTGCAGGTGCAGGCCCTGGTGGTAGTGGAAGCGTTTCTTCTGGATTTGGATATACCGCATTAGGCGGAGGCGGAGGTGGCGGTGGTGCCACACCGAATGGTGGTGATGGTGGATGTGGAGGCGGTGGTGCTTACAATGGACAAGGAGGAACAGGAAGTATGGGATATAATGGTGCTGCTGGTGAAGCCAACAGAGGTGGCGGAGGTGGTGGTGGAACTGCAAATGCAGGAACCTTACCTATTGCAATAGGTGGTGGTAATTATAGAGGTGGAACAGGTGGTGATGGTATTAAATTTGGAATACCTGCGTATCAAATCACTTCTTCATTTTATTGGGGAGCTGGCGGTGGAGGAGGTGGTGCACAAGCAGTTGCAAGTTCTTGCGGATTAGGAGGCTCTCCTACCTTTGCCGGATATATGGGTGGTAAAGGTGGTGGGAATACAAATTGTAACCTCGGTGGAACAACAGCTATGTCAGCAACTACAGGGCAAGGATTTGCTGGTGGTGGCGGAGGTGGTGGTGCTGGTACATTTAGTGCAGGTAGAGGTGGTAATGGAGACCAAGGTTCTGTATGGATTAGTTATTCAGGAAATGTTCAAAGAGGAACTGGAGGAACGGTCTATATTTCAGGAAGTTTAGTTTTCCATCAATTTATGTCATCCGGAAATTATAATTCATAATATGGTATATTTTGCTAAAATAGAAAATAATATTGTAACTAATGTTATTGTTTTAAGTGATGAAAACAAAAACAATGGTGCTGAATACATACAAAATGTATTGAGATTATCAGGCGAATGGATAGAAACATCAATAGATAATCAATTTAGACAATGGTATGCAAGTCCAGGATTTATTTATGATAGAGAGAATGATTTATTTTATCCTCCACAACCAACTCCAAGTTGGGTGTTAAATAAGGAGAGTTGGATTTGGGAAGCACCGATACCATACCCTGAAGATAATGAATGGGTATATTATTGGGAAGAAACAGAATTAAATTGGATTAAAGGACATAAGATAGAAGATAATGGCTAATATAACAAAACAAATAAGATTAACAGAAAAAGGAAACACGTCAGGGCCAAACTATGACATATTTTATTCTTTGGATTGTGTTAATTATTTGTATGCCACAGGTGGTATAAATGCATACTTACCATTTCCAAATTCCACGGTTAATGTTGAATACCCTGAAAGTTCTTCGTGTATAAAATTAGTAGATAAAAGTCCACTTTGTAATAGCGGTAGTGTTATTGTAGTTGTAGGAACTACTTCAACAACAACAACTACGACAACGACATGTGCACCATGTTGTACAGGAAGTATAACATCAATTACAGATGCTGGTGGTGGAAATATTAATATTGCATTCCAAACGGGCTCTTGTGGTGGTTGTATCGCAACTACAATCCAATCTTCAGCTGATAATATAACATGGGGTGGAAATAATACGGCAGGTTGTACTTCTCCAAGAACAATTACAGCTCCGACAGGGTCTAGATATTATAGAATAATTACCGTATGTTCAACAGGATGTGAGTCAGAACCATCTGATAGTGTATTATATGTTTCAGGCTCGACTACGACTACTACGACCACATCAACTACAACCAGTACTACAACAACCACAAGCACTACATCAACAACGACTACAGCTGCACCTTGCTTATGTTATCTAATATTTAATGAAACAGGTGGAAGTTTAACTTATGAATATATCGATTGCGCAAATGGATACACTACCGATAGTTTGGCAGGTGGTGCAAGTATTAGAGTATGTTCTTCTAACTTCCCAAGTGGTGTTGGATTAACAATAGAACCTTGTACTGATATTACAAATTGTACTATAAGTGCAGATTGTACAGGATGTACAATAGGGCCAACTACTACGACTACTACAACAACGGCAGCTCCAACTACTACAACGACAAGTACTACAACAACTACTACTACAACAGCAGCACCTACAACAACAACTACAACTGCCGCTACTACAACGACAACAACACTTTGTAATACAACATCATCATTGATTTTCTTCTGTGATACTTACGATGGATTACCACAAGGTTGTTCTTCATCAGTAGATGCATGTAGTTCTGCATTAAGTTCTTCTGTATACTTTACAGGAACTTTACAAAATGGAACTCTATTGTATGATGCACAATGTATAAGTGGTATTTGTGATTTACCATTTAATCATTACGGCCCTGAATGGTTTAGAATTGGAAATAAAGTATTCTATTTAACAGGCAGTTGCAACAACGAAGTATCTCAATTAACAGGTTGTTGCGAATGTTGGACATTAGTAAATGAAGATACCGTCACAATAAACTACACATATACAGATTGTGGTGGTGCTCAATCTTCACCAAACTTAATAGCAGGTGGAGTTAGAAAGCATTGTATTGAAGCAGGAACTAACTTTATTGTAAATTCTCCTATTGGTGGATTATTAGGTGAATACGATTGTATGCAAGCTTGTTCAGGTAGTCCAACAGAATGTCCTGATTGTTCACCAACAACAACTACGACTACAACAACAAGTACTACGACTACGACAACAACAGCTGCACCTACAACTACAACAAGTACAACAACTACTACTACAACAGCAGCACCTACAACAACAACTACAACTGCTGCATCGGTTGATATTTACATTTCAAATTCTTCATTGGATATTCCAATTACTGATATGACAATAAATGGTACAAGTGTGACATGGGTAAGTGGTGGTGATGGTTTCCCAGTTCCTTCAGGTGAAAATGGTAATTTCTCTTCAACACAATTAGGAACACAAGATGTAGTGATTTACTATGGTGGCCATATTTCTGGTCAAAACATAACATTTACTGATTCTAATAGTAATGTAACTTGTCAAAACTTAAACGGAGGTGCAGGCTCATTTACAATAACAGGTGCAACGATTACAGGTGGAACTACAATCTATGTGACAGCAACAGATGGAGCTTGTTCATAAACAAATTCGTTTGCCATTGTTAAATAATAAACGAATGGCATATGAATGGCATAAGAATAGCTCCCGATAGGAATTTAAGATTTGTATGTGCTCAACCGGCAATAAAGTATTATGCTTGGCAGGTTGAAGTAATGTTAAATAACTTTGCAGCAATGGGTGTAAACCTAAACAATGTAGATATTGTTTGCTGGAAAGTTAATGGTGTAATACCAGAAGAATGGTCTAAACTTGCAAATGGATACCCTGCAAGATTTTTCTTTTATGATGATACACGAAAGACTCGTAATTATATTTCATCAATTAGACCTAATATCCTAAAACAGCATTGGGCAAATCATCCACATTTAGAAACTGAAGCAATATTTTATCACGATTGTGATATACTTTTTACTAAACCAATTAGTGAATGGATTTCGCAAGAAATAATTAACGATAGTATTTGGTATGGTAGTGATACACGTTGGTATATTGCACATTCTTACATAAAAGGAAAAGGACAAGAAGTAATTGATTTGATGTGTGAAATAATGCATATGCCTGAAGAAATTATTGAAAAGAATGAATTGAATGCAATAGGTGCACAATATCTAATGAAAGGAATTGATGCGAATTATTGGGATAGAGTAGAAAGAGATTGTGAAGAATTATTTCAGAAAGTAACTCTACTCAATACAATGATAAAAGCAAACAATCCATCATATCACGAATTACAAATATGGTGTTCAGATATGTGGGCAGTTCTATGGGGTGCATGGAGATTAGGACATGAAACTCGTTGTTTACCTGAATTTGATTTTAGTTGGGGAACATCATCAGAAATGGATTATCATAAAATGAATATCATGCACAATGCGGGTGTAACAGGAGAAAGTAATGGATTATTTTATAAAGCAGGATATCAAAATGAATTTCCATACGGAAAAGAATTGGATATAAAAATTGAAACAGCGAGTTGGCATTATTGGGATTGGGTTAAGAAAACAGCAGAAAAATCAGTATTAATATGAAAACAAAAGTAGTTCATAGTGAAAACCCAATAGAACATTGGAGTGATATATCGGATGTGCAAGATAAAATTGTAATGGATTTAGGATGTGGTTGGTTATTTCAACCATTCCAATCAACACCAGAATATTTTATTAGTAGAGGTGCAAAATCCGTAATAGGAGTAGAAGCAGATGGTGGTGAAGTTCAAAAACTAAAAGGATTATATCCTAATCATACATTCATATGCAAAACAATTTTATCAGAAACGGATTTAATAGAATTGTTTGAAACTTACAGACCAGAAGTAATTAAAATGGATATTGAAGGATATGAAAGTGTTATCGATAAAATGACTAATGAGCAATGGAGTTCAGTAGAAGAAATCGGTGTAGAATATCATAATCCTACTTGTAAAGAAATATTAGAAAGAAAATTATCAGAATTTGGTTTCGAAATAACTAACATTAATAGTTTTGGTTGGTTTGTAACTGACCTAAATATTATGGGAATAATGCATGCAAAAAGAAAATTATGAATATAACACATGCAACATATGGTGGTGTAGATTGTTTAGAAAAAATAAAATCGCTTGTAAGGGGTGATAAATTGATTTTAAGAGCATCTAATGAAATTATAGGTGATGTTCAACCTGGCGTAGTAAAGTGGCTTAAATTGGAGATAAATGGGGTTTCCTACGATATTAGAGAGGGAGATACATTTGCATACCCAAAATCGACTACCGATAGGCTAGGGATATGGTATTCTAATGACCAAAGAAATCATCCTGCAGTAATAAAATCACTAGAAACTTTAAAAATTGCAGCAGAAGGTAAAGCAGATATTGTTACCTGTGTTTGGAATAGAATAGAAACAAATCCATTTCACGAAGTTATTAGTTGGAATAGAAGTTCATCACATCTTAATCAATTATTACAAATCTTACAATGTATTTACACTGCAAAAACTATGGGTGAATACCGATATGTCAGTTTTTTAGAGCATGATGTAATGTATCCTGTTGGATATTTTGATTACCCTGAATTTGATAGAGGTGAAGTTTGGACAAATGTAAATTTTGCCGGAATTAATAGAGAAGGATGGCAACACAAAGGACAAAATGATGAACCGATGCATCAAATGACAATGCGTATAGAAGATGCTTTAGAACACTTTCATGGGATTTTAGGGAATGCCCTTACAACTAATAGTGGATTGATAGAAACTCAAACCCTGAACAGGAAACAATGGAATGCGGCAAATCCTGCGATACACATCAATCACGGCTCACACTTTACTTCACACTTTAACATATACAGAAAAGATAATACTTACACATCTCATCCTTATTGGGGAGAACATTCAGAATACCTTCACTTATTTCCTTAACTTAATTTGTTAAATGTATATGGTAAAAAATGTATTAGACCTTTTGAACATCTATGAGTATTATGGCGAGTCAAAAAGAATTGATATTGCAAAAGGAAGATATGAACTACCATCAACCTGGAAAGGAACATGGAAATTAATAAAACGAATAGTTCATGGCAGAAAAAGTAGAAATTGACATAGAAGTCAATTCCAACATTGAACCCTCAATTAAAGCACTTAAAGAACTTAAAAAGCAGTTAAAAGAAACTGCTGCCGGTTCTGATGAGTTCAAGCGTATCTCAAAGAATATAAAAGATGTTGAGGACTCGCTTGAAGAGTCTCGTGCGGGTGCTAAAGGTTTTGTTGATATGTTAGAGGAAGCACCTGGTCCATTAGGTCAACTTTTTGGTGGATTAAGAAAGGCTGAGATAGCAACCAAAGGATTTGGAACTGCATTGAAAGCAACAGGTATCGGTTTAATCGTTGCAGCAATCGGTGGATTAGTAGCAGCATTCAGTAATGTAGAAGGTGCCACAAAGAAATTAGAGCCATTAATGATTGGATTTGAAAAAATCCTTGGTGGTATATTTGCAGCACTAGAACCCCTGATTGACTCATTTTTAGAATTAGCAACCGCTGCATTACCATACATTACAAAAGGTATCGGTATATTTTATTCAACCCTTGTGGGTTTATTTAATTTAGTAAAAAATGTTGGAGTTGGAGTTGGTCAAATTCTTAAAGGTATATTCACCCTTGATTTTGATAGTGTATCGGAAGGTTATGATAAAATTAAAAATGCAATTCCTGCAGCAATGGATGCAGGTAAAGCAGCATTTGGTAGATACGAAGAAGGAACAAAGAGATTAACTAAAACTGAAAAGGAAAACCTTAAAGAAAGAGGTGAAGCTAATAAGAATGCATTAGAAGAGAAGAAAAAGCAAATGGAGGCTCAGGATAAATTAGATGAGGCTGCATTAGAGAAACTTAAAGCTGAAGCCCTAGCAGTAGCAACAACGGAGCAAGAGAAGTTTGATATAGAAAAAGGATTTGCTGAAAAACTTTATCAATTAAAATTAAAAGACCTTAATGACCGTTTAGCATTAGAGAAAAAAGGTAGTGCAGAATATAAAAACATTCTTGCTGAAATAACAAAATTACAGGCAGATAAATTAGCATCTGATACGGATTTTGCAGCAAAAGGTAAAGAGATTGCAGAAAAAGCAGCAGAAGATTTAAGAAAAGCAAATGAAGAAGCCCGTAGTAAAGCTGAATTAGATTTAGAATTACAGAAAGAAAAAGGTTTATTAGATGAAGCAGAATACGAACAGGCTCTCTATGATATGAGAGTTAAGTATGCAAACTCTAATGAAGAATTAGTAAAAGCGGAAATCGACTTACTTAAGTTTAAGAATGATGAGAAAAAGAAGTTAGCAGAAGAAGAAAGACAAACTGCCCTAAATAATATACAGGCACAATTTGAAGATTTAGATAGAGCAAATAAACAAAGTGAATTAGATTTCGCACAAGATTTAGAAAGATTAGCACAACAAAAAGAACTTCTTTCACAACAGGAAGCAGTTGAATTACAAAACGAAGAACTTACAGAGTTCCAAAAAACTGAAATTCGTAAGAAATATGCAGATGCAAGAAGAGCGATATCTGACCAAGAGATTGCAACAGAGAAAGCAGCACAACAGGCAAAACATGATATCAATATGGCATATCTTGGTTTGTTTGAACAATTCGGTTCTCTATTAGGTCAGATTGCAGGTAAGAATGCCGGATTAGCAATCGCAGGAGTAATCATTCAACAGGCAGCTGCAATAGGTCAAATTATTGCATCTACAGGTATTGCAAATGCTAAATCAGTAGCAGCTTCACCTTTGACAGCAGGTATGCCGTGGGTGGCTATTAATACTATATCTGCCGGATTAAGTATTGCATCAACGATTGCAAGTGCAGTAAAAAGTATACAACAAATTAAACAACAGGCAGCACAAGCAGGTGCAAGTGGTGGAACTGGTGGTGGAAGTGGAGCAATGACTGCACCTTCTATACCTACACCAAGAGTTGCAGGAGCAGCAGCACCACAAATAAACACAACGGGTGGTATGAATCCATCTACACAAATTTCAGAAACAATTGCAAGTGCACAAAATAGACCTATTAGAGCGTATGTGGTTTCGGGAGAAGTTAGTTCAGCTCAAGCGATGGATAGACGTGTAAGTAATGCCGCTACTTTTAGTGGTGGATAATCACAAATTAAATTGTTAAATAGTATGATTAAGAAAGATAACATAGAAGAATTATTTGAGTTAGTTTTGATAGATGAAGAGGATGGTGTATTTGCTAACTCATTAGTATCTGCTCCCGCTATTGAAAGAGATTTTGTTTACTTCAATCAAGAATATACATTTGCTGCTGTAAGTGACGAGAAAATGCTTATAGCAGGACCCATGTTAGTCCCAAACAAAAAGATATTAAGATTAAAAGATGATGGAACTAAATATTATGTGTATTTCAAACCTGAAACAATTGAAAAGATTGCAAGAAAGTTTATGAAGAATAAATTCCTAGACCAAATCACTTTGGAACATGGTAATAAAACTTCAGGAATTAATATGGTTGAGAGTTGGATAGTAGAACATCCATCAAAAGATAAATCAAACTTATATGGTTTTACTCTACCAAAAGGAAGTTGGTTTGCAATATACGATGCATCCGATAATCCTAAAGTATGGGAAAGAGTAAAGAGTGGAGAGTTCAATGGTTTCTCAATAGAGGGATTGTTTGAACATCAAAAGAGTGATGTTAAACTTGCATTAGAGAAGGATATAGAGGAGTTTACAGAAGAGGAGGCAGAAGTATTCCTTGGTCAATTAAAAGCGATTATACGCAAAGATAAGAGGTATAAAGCAAAACAAAGAATTGAAATGGAAAGTTATGCAGATTATGGTGATGGTGTAAAGAATAATGCAAAGAGAGCATTAGAGTGGGCAGATAAAAATGGTTGGGGTTCTTGCGGAACACCCGTAGGAAAACAGCGAGCAAACCAGTTAGCAAAGGGTGAGGCAATCTCGGTGGATACGATAAAGCGCATGCATTCATTTTTAAGTAGACATGAAAAAGATTTACAATCATCTACCTCTTATGGTGATGGTTGTGGTAAACTTATGTATGATGCATGGGGCGGTAAAGCCGGACTCGGATGGTCAAGAAATAAATTAAGAGAATTAGGATTATTAACAGAAACAGAAGCACAACCTTCTATTCCTAATTCAACATATCCAGGCGAAGTAGCAAAAAAGAAAAAGAATGACAAGTAATTCCGTATATAAGAAGATTGTAGAATTTGCTAGAGAAACTATCTCATTAGAAGAAGCACAAATAATGATACTTTCTTCTGATGTAAACAACCCTGTTAGAGTAGGTTGGACAACTGAAAAAGGAAGAAACAGATACTATAACATGTATTGGGACACTGCAGCATATGTAGGTGGAGATGCCGGCGGAAGTGCAACAAAAGAATTATTAGATATGTTCAATATACAGGTATTAGGTAAGGAAGGTAATTGGAGAACAATTGATTTCACTACGATATACAAAATCAAAATTGGAAACAAATTATATAATGTAAGATAAAACCGAATAAAATGCCAGTTAATATAAAGAAAGGAGAAACAGAAAGTGAATTTATCAGTCGCTGTATTGGTGAAGAAATCGGTGCAGGTAAAGAGCAAGACCAAGCAGCTGCTATATGTTATTCATATTGGAGAAAAGGAAACAATATGAGTGCAACCGAATTAGTTAATTCAAAGTTGAGACAAGATGCATATAAAGGTATCAACCTATTAGCAGGTTTAGAGGATGCATGTTGGGAAGGATATGAATCCATTGGAACAAAAACCCTAGATGGTAAAGAAGTTCCGAACTGCGTACCTATAAAAGAAGACTAATGTTTGGAGATAATAACGAAGTGAAAAATCGTATATTAGATTTAGAATTAAAGATAGAATCGCAAGAAAGAGAATTGAGTGAATTGAAATCTATGCTATTAGAATTATCACTAATGGTTAATAAGATGCAGACTCAATTGAATATACTATTAGATAAACAACCAAAAGGTTTATAGTGGCGAAGAATAATAAAAGTGGTGGTAATACCAAAACATCATTCGGAAAGAGAAAAGGGGGAAGTGCTAAAAAGAGTTTTAATAAGCATACTCCACGTCCTAAAGCTTATCGTGGGCAAGGACGCTGAGAATAACCACTATGGGTAAGAAACAAAAAGGCCCGACTGAATTAACAGCCGGGCACTTTTTTATTATGAGCAAACAAAACAAGAAGACTATTTTTTATTAATTTTTTTAGCTCTTTTAGCTTTTTCTACATAATCTTCTACAAACATTTCTTCAAGTGCTTCTTCTGTAAAATT
>Ga0315906_10009239_pt1 | contig 11751 bp, 17 predicted proteins | sample LakEriMetagenome_4_FD_203526 | JGI IMG/M metagenome (GOLD analysis project Ga0315906, IMG submission 203526) | Freshwater fungal communities from buoy surface, Lake Erie, Ohio, United States - Buoy 2 MA122 | ecosystem: Environmental > Aquatic > Freshwater > Lake > Lake biofilm | place: USA... | reverse complement strand
CCGGTGCATTACTTAGAAGATACACTGACCAATACCATTTCTGGTCCGATAGGTTTATTTTATGTGGCGGCCTAAATGCCACTCAGTGTATCATCAAAGTAATGGTGAACGGAGAGAGATTCGAACTCTCGAAGCATATAGCGACTGATTAAAAGTCAGTTCCCTTTGTCCACTCGGGCATCCGTCCATATTTCTTTGCGAAGCGCCACTTTATCGTCTCGGCGTTCCACTTTCTTAGTCTTTCCATGTGCGCCCGATGGACGTTTGGAAAGATGAAGGACGAAAGGATTTCGTGCCTTTGGTAGTTCCTTATGTTTCATTTTCCTTCTCTCTAAACTGGACGGTCATCTTGCCGTCAGACCATCGTTTCAACAGGTACATGTTATATTTCCATACACCATATGAGCGGTGCACTTTATTAAGATAACTTAAGTTTCCGGTATGGATCATTTCATCCTCATTACTATCTCTGTCTATACTGATTCTATACGGATGTCAATAGCGAAGATCTGCAACAGAGTCAAGATCTACTTCACGAATATCCGGGTCGTATGCAGACGAAGTGAGCGGAGATTCTTCAGCCCAGACGTCCCAAGCATCAAGAGCGCGTTCACGAGTGGAATACACTCCTAGAAGAGATGATCCTTCGTACGGGACGGACCACAGAAGTACAAAAACAGTCATTTCGTTTATCCTTATGCAGCTTCAAGAGCGTCTGCGAGTTCTTTCCAAGTGAAACCGACGTTCATTTCAGCATTCTTAGCAGCAGCTTCGAAGCTAACGAACGGGCCGCGAGAAGTAAACTTGTCGGTTAGACCACCGTCAGGCGTGTAGAGCATCCACACATTGCGATCGTAATTGAACGGGTTGCGTTCGCGAACGATACGAACTGCTTTAAGCGAGTTGGTAGCGACAGCGGTGGTTTCGTCGATTGCTTCGAACTTCATCAAGAGAGTCATGGACGGTTCCTTTCGTTCCTTACATTATTAGAATATACTGATTCTAAATGAATGTAAATAGAAAAGTGCACATTATCATAAAATATTTTTGGTGGTGCCAGATGGACTCGAACCATCTCTTCGGGCTTATGAGACCCAAGTCGTTACCGTAACGTGTCACCATATATTGGCACCGGTGGTAGGAATCGAACCCACTACGCGCGGTTTTGGAGACCGCCGCTCTACCATTGAGCTACACCGACATATTGGAGGTGAGTGTCAGAATCGAACTGACTACTTGCGTGCTTCGGATTTGCAATCCGACCCCTTTCCATCCGGGCCACCCACCGATTCTATTTACAGCTGCACTCTTTGGATTCGAACCAGCCCAACCCGATACAACAGGACGAAACTAACCTTGCGCCATTACGGACTAGAGAGCATGTGAAAATAGAATTTGTTTATCTCTCGGATTTTTCAGCTTTCGCTTTCATCACCGAGGCCGCCCATTCGAGTTTGTTTATAGTGGTTACTCGCAGTCTCGTTCCGCGTATCCACTTTAGTCATGAAAAAACCCTCCGAGGGTTTTCCTGGAGGGTTCTTGAATTTCGTTCATTTGCATACGAACTACTAATCCTGGGAACCCTCCCAAGGCATATACCATTCATTGGTGCAAATAAAGCGTTTCATGTATTCCTCTTAGATTACTTAACTATATTTATACTGATTCTAGTGATGTGTCAATAGATTTTTTGAACTTTTTTTAACAGGCTAGGTTTTATTTCCAGTTTGTTGATCTACCATTGATCTATCCATCCTGATGTAGGATGGAATGGGACTCGAACCCACAACCCACAAATTATGTGATTTTGCTGTAGCTAGCCTAAATTCTTTATAGATTATTATACTGGATCAACTTTTTGCTGAACGCGGCTTTACCATTTGCCTACACCCCGTCAGTAGTTATGGTCGGGGCGGTGGGACTCGAACACCACAAACACGTGCTTCCAATGCATAGCTATTTGTTGCTGTAATGATCCAAAATTTTAGCGAATGTAAAGCGTATGAGTCAGTCTTTCAACTTCCTTTAGACACTCTTCACATTCTTGATCTGTAAGTTGGTCTAAGGACTTGTTTTGCCAAACCCTTAGACCTGTTTGTTTGAGGATCTCTCGCGCACGATTAGTACGCATAGCGATCCGCCATGAGAGTCTTCACCATTACATTGTAAGGGGTGAAGTCTTCAAGGTCGTTCGCAAGAACGCTCTTCATGATCGCAGGCGAGAAGCCAGAGATATGAGCAGTACCACGTTCGTCGAACTTGACTGGAGTGTTACCGTTCTCCTTACCAACCATAGACAAGTTCCAGAAGACAATCTTCGGTACAGTGTAACCAGCGTCCTCATACTTACGCTTGATCATCTGCATAGCAGAGTCATCGTAGCGAGTGCACTGGTCAAACTGCATGTCCGAAAGAATGAGCAGCATCTGAGGCATGTCCTTCTCTGCAACCTTGCCATTGACAGCGATCTTGAGAATCTCGTCAAATGCAGCGTGCAGATTAGTGTTCATTTCCCAGTGGGCTTTTGCCATCTGCTTCATCTTCTGAGACAGAGTACCCTTGAGGTGTTCCATCTTAGGCTTGCCAGAGAAGGTCAGGAACAGGTCCTTGAAATCTCCAGTGTTCTTGTCTGCACAGTAAAGACCGAGCGAAACTGCAATGTCGATTGGAGACAGTTGCGAACCGTAAGAGTAACCGAGGCTACCCATAGAACCGGAAACGTCAACCATTGGCATGATACGAGCATCACCGATAAAGTTAGGCAGTGCCTTCCACTGTTCATCTGCAACAGCTGCATTACCTTTTACGACAGACTTAACGACATCGTAAGGGTAAACTGCTCCCGCGTTGATCTTGACCTTAGGATCACGCTGTTCAACCGGCTTCTTCAGTTCCGCAATGTAAGCAGAGTATGCGTCCTTTGCGTTACGTCCGAAAGCTTTCTGGTAACGAGCAGATGCAAGAGAAGGAACGTGTGAGAAGTTGATAGCTTCCCATTCCTTAGCGCACATCTTGCTTTCAACAACGTTGGTCAGACCAACAAGTAGCTTACGGTACTGCTTAGGAGTCAGTTCAAGGAACCGAGTCAGTTCAACAGCGATCGGACCTTTACGAGGCATCCACTTAGCGCAGAGACCATCCTTATTAGCGAGTGCTTCACGAATGAATGCAAATGCCTTCTGGCGGTTGGTTGGATCCTTGTAGGTGAACAGGTCGTCCCAACGTCCCAGTTCAGGAACCTTAGACATAAGCTTACCAGCTAGAGTTGGGTCGGCAGCCTCTAGCGCAGAGAGCAGATTACGGAAGGTAGCACGTTCACCAGCACCACCGCGAATATCACGTGCCCAGAGGAGCATGCGAAGAGTCAGATCCTGGTTTTCGACCAGAGATGCAACAAACTGCTTGGTGATATCAGTACCACGGGCGGAACCAATCAGGCCGAACAGATCAAGAACAGGAGACTTAGAAGTAGCACGTGCCTTCATACCGTTTGCAGTACGAGCAGGAGCTTTGTTCTGAGCCTTCTTAACAGCATTAACAAAAGACATAATATTTCCTTTCAGGTTGGTTAGGGAATCGAACCCTTGAGACTTTGTTTTCAGAAAAGTTTGGCACCATGCCGGTTTAGTTGCCGAACCCAACCTATTGAGTTCATAGTTTAATCAGGATCGCGCCTTGCGGCCTAGGTTTGATTACAAGTCAAATGCTCTACTGAGCGGTGAAATGCTGTAACGATCCTATATTGCTTCGTTCACATCGTAAATACAGTATAAACTGATTCTCTACAGATGTAAATAGAAATATGATGTGGTTTTAAAGTTTTTATATTGTCAATAAAGTAAACTACTTATACTTCGTAGATTATTATGACAGCACCATTACCACCGCGGCCAGACGTAACGGCGGATTCAGTTGCAACACCACCGCTTCCGGCGCCATACGTAGGAGATCCTGAAGCGCCGGATCTATTTCCATCAGAAGCATCATAACTCAGAATAGTTGATGCTAAGAATGGCTGTGACCTATTACTTAAGTAAGTCGCGATTGTAGGATACGCACTATATCCTGAAACTTTAATGCCTGGTGTAGTTGAGTCTGTTGTGGAGCTCGCGGCAGTACCTGCATCAGCACTCGAGAATCTTGGAGCTCCACCGCCAGCAGCAGTTGTTCGCACGCTGCTTCCACTTATAGCAAATCCTCCACCAGCCCCACCAGTAAGATTTGCAGTATTTCCGCCAGATGCAGATCCACCAGCTCCACCAGCACCAGAAGTTCCATCACCTCCTCCTGATGTTGATTGCGAGCCAGTTCCTCCACCGCCCCCTCCAGCAGACATATTCAAGCCTAGTCCCACAAAACTAGATGCCGAGCCAGCGTTTCCGCTTATAGCACTTTCTTCACCACCAACACCAACTCCAGCACCACCGCTACCGATAGTAATAGTTGCAGAACCTGAAGATACTCCTGATATAATGCTGTATGCTACACCGCCAGCACCGCCTCCACCACCTCCAGCTATACCGTCGGTGTTACCATAAGGACCAACATTTCTTGCTGGCCAACCCATACCGCCAGATCCGCCTGCGCCAATTACAAATATGTGAATGAATCTTGCGAGCTTATTTTTGAGTGTCCATGATTGGGAAGATGTTATTATTTCAGATAAAAAGTTGCCAGATAAAGCTTTACCATAAAAGTCGCTAATAGATATTCTACCGCTAGTTGGTATTCCGCTAGCTACACCATAGTATTCGGTTAAAGAAATTGGATTTGAGCCTCCAAATTCTGCTTGTATTTCTGATAAACTTAATGGGCCACTAGATTTAATCGTCATCTTATCACCTTGTGATCACGTACTAAAAGATACACCTGATTCTTAGGCATCTTTTTTCCACAAAAAATAGCATAATTTTTTTCATTTGCAATTTCAATTATTCTTTTTGATCCGGTCCATTCATCTAAACTTACTATACTATCAACATCATTATTATCAATCAAATTTAAATTCGAATCATATCTTTCTACGCGCGCTGTATTTCTATCTACGAAACGATAAATTTTTGTTTCGTATATGACACCATCATTTGAATAATAACCCATAAGGTCTATACCTCCGCCAGAATAGTTGGTGTATAACCTAACTTTATCAGTATTTAAACTTTCAAGTTCTACGTAGAATTTAGTAATTTTTCCTTGTAAATAATCATTAGCTATTTTTTCAGGTACTTTTTTAACTAGAGTTGAAAAGGCATCAAACGAGTTTAAAACCAAGCACACACTTTCGCCACTTTCACGAATAGAAAACCCAATTTCAATAACACTGTTTTTGACGTGATCTTCCAATTCAACGAAACTTTTATGTATTTCGTAAAAATGTGCTATATTCATAATAGATTCCTATCTTTATATTTCATATGAGATTGCATGACAGTGTCCCTATCACATATATAAGTTTCACAACTATTTATAAAGAAGTATCAGCAGAAACCTTTTTTGTAATAACTTTATGCAACCCGGGATTTACGACCAGAGCCTTTTGTAGTATCTCGTGGCGAATAAAGTTTCGCATGTAGCGAGTATCTTCGTTCGAAGTATCCTCTACCCAAGGAACGGAATGGCTTCTACACCAGTTTACGAACTCTGCCTTTCTATTGAGCAGAAACGGACGAATTACATTTTGATTCGAATATGGAATGATCTTGCCTTCGCCATGAAGGCTTGACCAGATCCAAGTCTCAACGCAGTCGTCAAGGTGATGGCACGTTACGACCGGTTCGTCTTTTTCGTGGAAGAATCTGTATCTCTCGTTTCGCCAGAACTCTTCTTGAGACTCATCTTTTCTTTTGATGCGCGAAATATTTCCGACTTCAATCGTAAGAGTGGTGCCATGCGTATAGTCTAGCCTAAATTCGCTATTCTTTGTTTTGATATATTTCTTAAGAAAGTCGAGAGCTACACTTGAAGTTTCAGTGTCGTGATTGAAAAACAAAATGTTTACGTTATGATTTCGAAGCAGAAAATCTACGACGGCCATGGAATCAACGCCACCAGAGCAAGCGACGTTAATGTCTCTAGGAAGCTTTCCTTGAATCTTAATCAAGTTTATTCTCCTAGAAAGAATTTGTCTTCTTCTGCTTGTTCGAGCAAATGACGAACGAATTCTAGATATTCTTCGATAGTAAGATCCATTTTATTCTCCTTTATCAGATAGCGTTTGCAACTTCGATGCGTTCAGCCCAGACACGAGTAGGGCTACCATAGCCAAACTCTATACAGTCACGGCGAGCACGAGCCAAGCCGGAAGCTTCATCCCGACACCAAGTAAAGGCGCGGATAATCTCGCCCGTAGCAGTCTCAACAAAGATAATAAATCGAGGTACGTACATCTGAAGTTCTCCTTTTCGATAATTCAAACTATACTGATTCTAAATGAATGTCAACCGATTTCTTTATCAGAAACTCTTTTTCTTAATCCACTGGAACTAAACTTATGGTCTCGTTTGTTGAAATGAATACGAATACCACGACGCTTGCAGATCTCACGACCTGTGAAATCCTTGTCTCGATACTCCTCTCCGAGGATCCTAACATTGATAGGATAGAGTTCTAGAATATCCTCAAGGTCTTTTTCTGTCTGATAGACTACGATCTCGTCTACGTACTTGACTGCGGCTAGCTGTACATATCTCTCTACGATTGATTGTATCGGAGAGTTCTTTTCTTGTCTGTCAACTGAAGGATCTACCTGAAGTGCACAGAGCAAATGATCGCACTGATCCTTTGCTTCTCTCAACATCATTATATGGCCTGCGTGTAGTAGATCAAAAGTAGAAGCAACGATACCAATATTCAATCACCGATCTCCTTTAAAAGGTCAAACGTATGCTGCCAGTCTCTAACGTGAAATGCTTTACTCGGTTCTGTTAGTTTAGAACCAAGTGGATAGTCGTTACCCATCTTATCCATTCTATCTCCGAAGAAGTATAGAACATCAGTGATATGAAAGTCTGTAAGGATCTGAGACTTATCGCATCCTTTTGGATAGATGTCTAGGCCGGTCTCACCACCTATGCTCGTATGAAGTTGCGGAAACAGCGTGTTCAGCTTCTTTGCAAACTTTTCTCTTTCTTTAGTCTTTTCGTCCCACTCTACGTAGGCTTTTCGATCAGACTTGCTTGCGTTGCGGCCAACTACACTAAAGTTCAGAGTGCCCGGTCTATGCTCTATATGTTTTCCAGTTCTGATACTAAACTTGCTGCTAGAAAGAAACATTTCAAGAGTCGATAAGAGATCTTCTTGAGCTTGCCAGATACTCGTAGACTCATGTCTTTCTTTTGACCATACGTCGTTTCCAGAACATGAGTAGACGCGGACAACTTGATGAAGAATGCTATCTCCTAGCTGTTCTTGTGTCTTTGCGTAATCTGAGCCAGTAACGAGATACACTTCATTGCGATTACAAAAATCTAAGAACCATGTCTCAAAGCTTTCGTCTATTCGACTTCTGCTCGGAGTCAGAGTACCATCAACGTCAAATATATATTTTATCATTATATACGCCCTATCCAGTGTGTACAGTTATCACAGGGATCATCAAACATTAATGCCAAATACGACAGCTTTGGTAGGACCATGTCGTATCCTCTCTTTGATGTATATCTATATTTATCACTCTATCTTCATACATTATAAATAGATGGTACACCGATTCTGACGTAATGTAAATAGGAATATTCTATAATGACCAATTTTATGTCTCCGATTGAGTTTGTAGTCGTTGTAAAGAGACTTCCAAACGTTCAATTTTTTACACAGACTGTAAACATACCATCAATTTCAATGCAATTGATAGAACAATCAAACCCGTTCAAACCTATTCCGGTTCCTGGAGATCGGGCAATATACGGTGATCTTTCATTATCATTTATGATCGATGAGTCCATGAGTAATTACATAGAAGTACATAACTGGATAAAAGGTCTAACCTTTCCAAATAACTTCGAACAAAACGCCGACTTAAAAAGCAGCCAATACGGTCTATTTACCGACATTTCAATCATTATTATGAACAGCCACAAGAATCCAAACATAAACGTTTCGTTTCGAGACTGTTTTCCTGTGAATTTATCCGATGTGACGCTTGACACCACACAATCAGACGTGGTATATCCTCAAGCTACTGTGACGTTTACTTTTAAAGACTTTACAATAACACAGATATAAGGAAAGATTAAATGTTCGAATACAGATGCGCCATCCTCGGGGTGGTCGATGGAGATACGGTTGATGTTGATATTGACCTAGGTTTTGGAGTATGGCTAAGAAACGAAAGAGTTCGCATTATGGGTATCGATACTCCTGAGAGCAGAACTTCTAATGACGTTGAGAAACTATTTGGCCTAGCCGCAAAGAAAAGACTAGCTGAGATACTTGGAGAAAAATCTATTCTCAGAACTCAGAAACCAGGAAAGAGCGACGAAAAGTTCGGAAGAATTCTTGGAGACTTCGTGATAGGTGAAAAGACTGCTGGTGCTATACTTATAGAAGAAGGTCATGCTGTTCCATACTTCGGAGACGCAAAAGAAAATTCTCAAGATGCACACGCGATTAACAGAGTAAGGATTCTCAACGAAGGTCTCGTAGATCGTGAAGAATACGAAAAAGCATTAGTAAAAGAGTCAAAAGAAACATAAAGGAGAAGACATGTCTCATATATGTTATAAAATGGCTAATCTAGCTTCTATTGCTTACCTAGATGGCGCTGCAGCGAAATCAAAAATAAAAGAACTTGGCTACACAGGTCATAAGTTCTTCGAAAAAGATGGAGCTCAATGTCATGCAGTATGGAATAAAGACGAGTACGTTCTTGCTTTTAGAGGAACAGAACCGACTGAACTTTCTGATCTTCTTGCTGACTTAAACGCTATTCCTCGTAGTTCTATGACTCATGGTCTGGTTCATTCTGGCTTTCGCGGAGAAGTAGATAAACTTTGGGATGCATTAGTAGCTCACCAAGTCAAACACGAAGGTAAAAGATTCTACATTACCGGACACTCGCTTGGCGGAGCTATGGCTACGATAGCTACTTCTCGTTTTGAAGAACATACTAAGGTAGAACTATTAACGACTTTCGGGTCACCTCGTGTAGGAACACGTAAGTTTGTTAAGAACATTGAAACCAAGCATATGAGATTTGTTAACAACAATGATCTTGTAACTAAAGTTCCATTATTCTTAATGGGATATAAGCATCACGGCACTCTTCAATATATTAACTTCTACGGTAACATTCGTAAGCTTACAACGTGGCAAATGGTTAAAGATAAATGGCGTGGTTGGAAATCCGGTGTTCTAGATGGAGCAAAAGATCACGGCATGGATAACTATGTAAGATGCACGGAGAAAATGGAATGATGGAAACTATTAACGCAATGTTTGGAGATACTCTCTGGATTTATACGGCTATAGCCGGTGCGCTTATCGGCGCAGCATTTCTTGCGTGGTTTAAAGAAACTAGAGCTGGCATCTGGGGTTATGCTTTTTTTGATAAGACGCTGGATTATCTTGTTAATCGCTGGGGTTGGACCTGGCTACAAGAGCCTCCGGAAGCTTGGAGAAAAAAGTATCCGAAGATGACTAAGAAGATAGATGAGCTTGAACTTCGCATTAAGACACTCGAATCTAATTCGAATACGAAAATCATTAAACAGAAGGATAAGTAATATGGACTGGATTAAGGAAAGACTAAAGGAGAGAACATCTCTTGATGGAGCTGTACTTATTGCCGCCGGCGCAGCATTTATCGTTCTTGGACCTTTAGCTAAGATTGCTGCATATGGAGCAATCGCGTACGGCATTTGGACTATAGTGAAAAAAGAGTGATTGACATTTTAACACTTTTGTGATATAATGGTAATTATTTTATAGAATGGAGAAGTGCCAAGTGGACATCGAAGAGATTAATCAGATGTGGGCTCAGGACTGCAAGATCGACGAAGCGAATTTGTTTCGTGAGTCGGCTCGTATTCCTGAGCTTCATAATAAGTACTATAACCTATTCTATAAAGAAATTCTTAGAGTAAAAAAACTCAAGGCAGATCTTATAGAACTAGAAAAGGCTAAGACTGAATATTACAGTGGAAGCATGGACGAGTTGGAACTCAAAGAGAGAGGATGGAAACCATTCGCTCTAAAGGTTCTTAAGAACGATATGGAACGGTATGTTCAGAGCGACCGCGAAGTCATACAACTCAGCCTTAAGATCTCTCTATACGAGGAGAGAGGCAAGTATCTAGAGAATATTGTCCGTCAGATAAATAATAGAAATTACACTATAAAAAATATGATCGATTGGGCTAAGTTTCAATCCGGTGGGGGATAATGACTGATATAGTGAGAGTTGAGAGTCTTAATGATGTACACATGAAAGTACTAGCGGACCCAAGCGTTCGCCAAGAAATCATGAACTACTTTTCGTTTCGTCAAGAAGGCTATCAGTTCTCGCCTAAGTTTAAAGCAAGAGTCTGGGACGGCTACATACGCCTCTACCAACCTCTAAGACCAATTCTATACGTAGGTCTATTACCGTATCTTAAAAAATTTTGCGATGACCGTGGATATGAGTTAGAAGCTCCGGAAGAGATGATCTCTCCTGAAAAGATTCCTGACGATTACGGTTACGAGATAGCAAAAGAAGTAAACTGCAGACATACTCCTCGTGATTATCAAAACGATTACATCGTCAATGCTTTAAGACACAGAAGATCTCTATCTCTGTCACCGACTTCTTCCGGGAAGTCTCTTATCATATATCTAATACAGCAGCACTACTATCAGTGCTTTGGTCATAGAACACTCATCATTGTTCCAACCATCTCTCTGGTCCATCAGATGGCAGGAGACTTTACAGACTACGGCTGTAGTCAGAAACTTATATACAAGATTCAAGGTGGTATAGACAAAGAAACGAACGCTCCGATCGTTATCAGTACGTGGCAGTCTCTCATTAAACAACCAAAGGAATGGTTCGACCAGTTTAGAGTCGTTCTTGGTGACGAGGCTCACCTTTTTCAGGCAAAGTCCCTGACCACGATCATGGAAAAGCTAACGAATGCCCCGTATCGTCATGGGTTCACAGGTACGATCTCTTCGGACAGTAAAGCTCACCATCTAATCCTAGAGGGCTGCTTTGGTGGCATAAAGAGATATGTAAAGACTAAGGATCTAATCGAGGACGGAACCGTCGCCGAGTTCAAAGTGAAAGCTCTCGTTCTTAAACATCCTGACGAAAAGAAATCAGATTTTCGTAGAGCTATGAACACTATCAAGGTGAAACAAAAGAAGTGGCCTGCCGAAAGAGAGTACCTCATCAATCACGAAAAGAGAAATCTTTTCATTCGAAATCTAGTGTGGTCTCTAAAGGGACAGAACAATCTTGTTCTATTCGATCTTGTTGAGAAACATGGCAAGGTATTAGAGCCTCTGCTTCGCAGAGACGATCGTCAACTACATTTTATATATGGTGGAGTCGATGGTGAGGAAAGAGAAAGGATCCGACATCTTGTCGAGAACGATCCTGTTAAACAGCACGACATACTCGCATCATACGGTGTCTTTTCCACTGGGGTCAATCTTAAGAGATTGGACAATGTGATCTTTGCTTCTGGATCGAAGTCTGAAGTAAAGGTTCTGCAGTCGATCGGTAGATCGCTCCGTAAAGGAAACGGATCTGACAAAGCTACTCTATACGAT
>Ga0315906_10009237_pt1 | contig 11752 bp, 10 predicted proteins | sample LakEriMetagenome_4_FD_203526 | JGI IMG/M metagenome (GOLD analysis project Ga0315906, IMG submission 203526) | Freshwater fungal communities from buoy surface, Lake Erie, Ohio, United States - Buoy 2 MA122 | ecosystem: Environmental > Aquatic > Freshwater > Lake > Lake biofilm | place: USA... | reverse complement strand
TTCCATTGCCGAGTCATTTCTTAGAGTCTCCAGGTTGTGAATTCGTGATGACCGGGGTGCGCGACTGCACATCGGCGTTCTGCGCGCGATGGCGCATCCAGTGATCCATGAGCACGATGGCGAGCATCGCTTCGGCGATCGGTGTCGCGCGAATGCCGACGCACGGATCGTGACGACCGGTCGTGATGACATCGACGGGATTGCCATCGATGTCGATGGTCTTGCCGGGCACTTGAATGCTCGAGGTGGGTTTGAGCGAGACGTGCGCGACGATGTCCTGCCCACTCGAGATGCCACCCAAAACACCACCGGCGTTGTTGCCGATGAAGCCTATGGGCGTGAGTTCATCGCGATGTTCACTACCGCGCTGCGCCACCACCGCGACGCCAGCGCCGATCTCGACGGCCTTGACGGCATTGATACCCATCATTGCGTAAGCGATGTCGGCATCAAGGCGATCGAATACCGGTTCACCGAGACCCGGCGGCACGCCGCGCGCAACCACCGTCACCTTCGCACCGATCGAATCACCCTCTTCGCGGATCTTCCAGATGAGATCTTCGAGTTCCTTCACGCGCGAGGGATCCGGACAAAAGAACGGATTGTCGTAGGCCGTATGAGGCGCCACCGGCTCGAGCACCCGATCGCCGATCTGACTGAGATAGCCGTAGATCTCAACGCCTAAGCGCTTGGCGAGATATTTCTTGGCGATGGCGCCGGCTGCGACACGCACGACCGTCTCGCGCGCGGATGATCGACCACCACCGCGATAGTCGCGAAATCCGTATTTCTGCTGGTAGGTGTAGTCGGCGTGACCCGGGCGAAATCGATCTTTGATCTTGTCGTAGTCGCGCGAGCGGGCGTCGGTATTTTCGATCAAAAGACCGATCGAACTTCCAGTCGTGCGCCCTTCGAAGACGCCCGAGAGAATGCGCACGGCATCCGCTTCTTTGCGCTGACTCACGAAATGCGAGGTACCCGTGCGACGGCGATCGATGTCTTGCTTGAAATCGTCTTCGGAGAGTTCGAGGCCCGGCGGGCAGCCATCGACGATGCAGCCGATCGCAGGACCATGGCTCTCACCGAAGGTCGTGACCTGGAATAAACGGCCGATGGTATTACCGGACATGGCGTTGCAACTGCTCGCGAGTGAGTACGAAGACACCGCCCCCACCTCGCTCGAACTCGAGCCAAGTGAACGGCACGCGCGGCCAAGTGCGTCGAACGAGTGCCTCGGTGTTACCCACCTCGACGACGAGGATGCCGCCCGGGGTGAGATGGCTCGCGGCCTCCTTGAGGATGATGCGAACCGAATCGAGACCCTGTTTGCCGGCTGCCAAGGCCATGCGCGGCTCATGCCCATACTCCGGCGGCAATCCACGCATTTCCCGCGCGCCGACGTAGGGGGGATTAGTGACGATGATATCGTACCGACGCCCCTTGAGGGCTCGGAAGTGATCCGATTCGACGAACCGCACACGGCGCGATAAGCCGAGCGCACGGCGATTTTCGCGCGCGAGCGCTAGCGCCTCGTTGCTGATGTCCGACGCATCGACCTTCGCTGCTGGGAAGTAATGCGCTGCCGCCAAGGCGATGCAACCTCCACCGGTACATAGATCGAGGATGCGCTTAACTCGCGCCGGGTCGATCCAAGGCGTGAACTGTCGCTCAATGAGCTCTGCTATCGGTGAACGCGGGATCAGCGCGCGAGCATCCGTTTTCATCGGTAGCCCGGCGAACCAGGTTCGACCGGTGAGGTAGACAGCCGGCTGGCGCGTCGAGATACGAAGCTCCAACAAGGCTTCGAAAGCGAGCTGTTCACGCGCCCGCAAAGCGCGACTCCACAGCCGATCGGAGACGGCCCCTTCGATACCGAGTACGTGCCACAACAAGGCGGCCGCCTCGTCGATGGCGTTATCGGTGCCGTGACCGAAGAAAACCTCGGCAGCCTCAAGGCGACGGGCTGCCCGTCGCAGCGCCTGCGAGACGGTCAGAACCTTGGGCTTGTGGGATACTTTGCGCATGTCATCACACCGAGAAACAGAGGGTATTGTGCCACTCGGGCTCGCAGCCCGGGCGTTCATTGCCCTGCAGCACCTGCTGCCGCAACACGGGATTTCGCGAATCGTCCACGCGGCGGCTCGCAGCACCACGCCCTGGTTCAAGAACGCGCTGATCGGCGCCTTCATGAAGGGCTTCAAGCCCGACCTGTCGGATGCGGTCGTCCCCGACCCGCTTGCCTATCCGTCTTTCAACGCGTTCTTCACCCGCGCCTTGCGCTCGGACGCTCGCCCTTTACCCACGGATGCAAGGGCGCTTGCCTGCCCCGTCGATGGCACGGTGAGCGAAATCGGCGAGATCGATGACAACCGACTGCTGCAGGCAAAGGGCCGTCATTACACGCTCGAGGCCCTGCTCGCTGGACAGAGCGAATGGGTCGAGCGTTTTCGCGGCGGTCGTTTCGCAACGATCTATCTCGCACCGTACAACTATCACCGCATCCACATGGCCACCCGCGGTGAGCTGCGTGCAGCGTGGTTCGTGCCAGGCGATTTGTTTTCGGTGAATAGAACGACGGCCGATGGCGTTGCGAATCTCTTCGCACGTAACGAACGAGTCGTGTGCTGCTTCGAAGACGGTTCGTTACCACATGCACTCTTGCTCATCGGCGCCCTGAACGTCGGCAGCATGGATACCGTGTGGCATGGCGAGGTGGCACCGAGGCAACCGCGCCGAGTCGCCGCGCTGCCGACCACGGACAATGCGGGCAAGGCCTACGTCGCCGAGCGTGGTGATGAAATGGGTCGCTTCAACATGGGCTCGACGGTGATCCTGCTCTTCCCGCGTGACACGATCGAATGGAACCCCGAGTTCGTCTCAGGGCGCACGGTGCGCATGGGTGAAGTGCTCGGATATCGCCGTGGCGGCTAATACGCAATGGCGTCCAAGCGCCAGCTTGGAACGGCTACGTCTTCGCGCAAAACTACTGGCGACAATCCGCGAATTCTTTGACTCGCGAGGCGCACTCGAGGTCGATACACCCGCGCTCGTGAATCACGGCGTGACCGATATCAATCTCGACTCGGCTGAGGTGCGCTGCGGTGGCCGCAGCGGTTTTCTGCATACCTCGCCCGAATACGCGATGAAGCGACTACTCGCTGCGGGTAGCGGCGACATCTATCAGCTCTGCCATGTGGTTCGCGGCGACGAGAGTGGTCGGCTCCATAATCCCGAGTTCATGCTGCTCGAGTGGTATCGCGTCGGCTGGACGATGGACGCGCTGATCGATGAGGTCGCACAACTCTTCAACGCGGTACTTCGCGCCGCCGGGCGCGCCGAGCGACCGCTTGAGCGCCTGCGTTATCAAGATGCGTTTCAAAAGCACTTCCGAATCGACCCGCTCACTGCCGACACTCGCGACCTGATCGATTGCAGCGCTGCCAATGGACTCTCGTCGGAGACAGCGGCCACTCTATCGCGCGATGGACTGCTCGATTTTCTGATCGGCGTGGCGCTCGGGCCCAGGTTGGGACAGAAGCGATGGGTCGCACTGACGCATTATCCGGCATCTCAGGCCGCACTCGCCGAGCTTGACCCGCAAGACTCGCGCGTCGCGCTGCGCTTCGAGTTCTATGGCGATGGCATCGAACTCGCCAACGGCTTTCAGGAACTAGGCCATGCGGGGCAGCAGCGCGAACGCTTCATCGCCGATAATGCCGAGCGACTCCATCGTGGCTTGCCAACGCGCAGCCTGGATGAACACCTGCTCGCCGCGCTCGAACATGGCTTGCCACCCTCCGCCGGCGTCGCCGTCGGGTTCGATCGCTTGCTGATGGTGGCGAGCGGTGCTGAGCACATTCGCGACGTCATGACTTTTACTACGGAGCACGCCTGATGGCGCACGAACCGATACACCCCACCTTCGACTTCTCCGACAAGGCACGTGGCTACGCGGAACTTGCCGCCAGCCTCGCGAGCCTGCTCGAGGGTGAGCGCAATTTGACCGCCAATCTCGCCAACACAGCGGCGCTGATTTATCACGCGCTGCCCGATCTGAACTGGGCGGGTTTTTATTTGATCGGTCCGAGCGCGCGGGATGCGAAGTCGTCGGAATTGATCCTCGGACCCTTCCAAGGCAAGACGGCCTGCGTTCGTATCGCCATCGGTAAGGGTGTTTGTGGTACCGCCGCTGCCACACTCGAAACGCAGCTCGTGCGGGACGTGCACGCATTCCCTGGGCATATCGCCTGTGACTCCGCCTCCAACTCCGAGATCGTCATCCCGATGATCTTCGCAAGCGGTCCACGCCAAGGAGAGCTACTCGGCGTGCTCGATCTGGATAGCCCCTTGCTCGCTCGATTCGACGAGCAGGATCAGCGGGGATTGGAGAACATCGTGAACATCGTCATGACATCGATAGCATGACCGGCATGAACATCCTCGTCGTCGGCGGAGCGGGCTACATCGGCTCGCACATGGTGAAACTACTGGGTCAACGCGGCTGCGCGGTCACGACACTCGATGATCTCTCGAGTGGGCATCGCGATGCCGTGCTGACAGGGGATTTCGTGCAAGGCGACATGGCGGACACCGAGCTGCTCCGCGGCTTGTTTGCCCGACGAAAATACGATGCCGTGATGCACTTCGCTTCGTTCATCGAGGTGGGTGAATCGGTGCGCGAACCGGCGAAGTACTACCGCAACAACGTAGCCAACACGCTAGCGCTGCTTGCGGCTATGCGCGAAGCGGGTGTTGATCGCTTTATCTTCTCATCGACAGCGGCAATCTTTGGCACACCGCAATACGTGCCGATTGACGAGCGCCATCCGCGTGCACCGATCAACCCTTATGGCCGCACCAAAAACATGGTCGAAGACGTGTTGAGTGATTACGAGCGCGCCTATGGTCTGCGCTCGGTTTGCTTGCGATATTTCAATGCGGCCGGTGCCGACCCAGAGGGAAAACTCAGCGAACGACACGATCCCGAGAGCCATCTCATCCCGCTCGCCTTGCAGGCCGCCTCAGGTCGGCGAGCGGGTCTGTCGGTGTATGGCACCGACTACGACACGCCCGATGGCACCTGCATCCGCGATTACGTTCATGTGAGCGATCTGTGCGAGGCACATTGGCTGGCGCTCGAGTCGCTGCGTGATGGTGCGAGCAGCCAGGCCTATAACCTCGGCAACGGCAATGGCTTCTCGGTACTCGAAGTCATCGAGACGGCGAAGAAGGTGACCGGTGTCGATTTCGTAGTGAAGCACGAGGCGCGTCGCGCGGGCGACCCGCCGAGACTCGTCGCTGACGCCTCGGCCATCAAAGCGAAGCTCGGTTGGTCGCCTCGTTACGCCGATCTCGACACCATCATCGCGCATGCGTGGGCGTTTGAACGCTCACGCAAGCCAAGCTGAATCAGCTCTTCGCGCGCGAGATGTACTCACCCGTGCGGGTGTCGACCTTGATGACTTCGCCCTGGTTGATGAAGAGCGGCACGCGTACGACCGCACCGGTCTCGAGCTTCGCAGGCTTCTGACCACCCGTTGCGGTATCACCGCGAACGCCCGGGTCGGTCTCGACGATCGTGGCTTCGATGTGCGCCGGCGGCGTCACGACGAGCGGCACGCCGTTCCACAGCGTGACGATGCAGGTCACGCCATCCTTCAGCCACTGCGATGAATCACCCACCGCTTCCTTACTCGCGGTGTGCTGCTCGAAATTGTCGGGCACCATGAAGTGGTAGAAGTCGCCGTCCTGGTAGAGATACTGCATATCGACGTCCATGACGTCGGCTGACTCGACCGAATCACCGGACTTCCAAGTCTTCTCAACCGTACGGCCCGTCTTCAGGTTACGCACGCGGACGCGGTTGAACGCCTGGCCCTTGCCGGGCTTGACCATCTCGTTCTCGACGATCACATACGGATCACCGTCGATGAGGATCTTGAGGCCGGACTTGAATTCGCTGGTGTTATAGCTGCCCATGTTCTCTCTTCCGCTTTGCGTTCCCGCGAGGGTCAGCCCAGAATATCCGGGCCAAAAAGGGCGCACATGATAACGGCTACCCCCCTCTCCCGCCAGCAGCCTGCCGCACAGACCTCCTGGCAGCAGGACTTTGCAGACTCCATCACCGATCCGGCGGAACTCGCCGACCTACTGCATTTGCAGGCTGAATGGCTCGAAGGGGCGCGTGCGGCAGCGGCCAGCTTTGGTCTTCGAGTACCGCGCAGTTTCGTGAACCGCATGCGCGTTGGGGACGTCACCGACCCCTTGCTGCGCCAGATCCTGCCGATCGGTGCCGAGCTCGACCGAGCACCGGGCTATGTCTCAGACCCGCTTCAAGAGAACGATGCCGGTCTCGCACCCGGACTTTTGAAGAAATACGCGCACCGAGCCTTGTTGATCACGACCGAAGCCTGCGCGGTTCATTGTCGCTATTGTTTTCGACGCGAATTCCCTTATGCAGAGCAGCAGGGAGAACTTGGCCGCTGGCGCGAAGCCATCGCTGCGATTGCGGCTGACAGCTCAATCCGCGAAGTGATCTTGAGCGGCGGTGACCCGCTCTCGCTCACCAACGCGCGCTTACGTTCGTTGTCGGATGCGATGAAGCCGATTACGCACATCGAGTGGCTGCGTATCCACACGCGAAATGCGATCGTGTTGCCATCGCGCGTGGATGACGGGTTTCTCGACTGGATCTCGAATCTACCGTGGCGCGTGACGCTCGTATTGCACGTGAATCACGCCAACGAACTGCAAGGTGATGCAGTCGAAGCGATCGAGCGACTACGCGGCACCGGTGCGCTGCTCTTGAATCAGGCCGTGCTGTTGCGCGGCGTGAACGATCATGCAGACACGCTGATCGCACTCTCGAAGCGACTACATGACCTTGGCGTTGTGCCTTACTACCTGCACCTACTCGATCGAGTGAACGGCACCGCGCATTTCGAAGTCAGCGAAGAGCGCGGTCAGGCGCTCGTCACCGCCATGGCACAGTCGCTACCTGGCTTTCTCGTTCCGAAACTCGCGCGCGAGATACCCGGTAGAGAAGCGAAGACGGTTATTTCGGCCGGACTCTGATGATCGGGCTCAATCCCGATCGATCCGCTCCTGCAGCCAAACCTTGATCAGAGACTGGTACGGCACATCTCGAGAGTTCGCTGCCGACTTGATCGCATCGAGCAGATGCGAGGGCAGTCTCAGAGAAATCGTTTTGGTCGTTGGCTTGAGATTGGGAAAGACGGCTCGCTGCGCCTTGCTCCAATCGAGGTACTGCGTCGAATCGCGCCCCGCAGCCTCCCAAAAGCGCCGCTCTTGGGCTTCCGTTTTGAACTTGGGAACCGATTTAGCCGGCTTGGTCATAAACAGCTCGCTCTTTTCGGTGCATATCCCGGGCGGAAATCACTCGGATCAAGGTACATTCGACGCGCAGGGTATACGTAATGTGCAAACGCCGTCCCGCCCGAGTTTCACCCAGTGCGTGGTAACGAGGTTCGCGCTCGCTGTGACCCGAATCCACCAACAGCAACGGCCGACTGAAGAAAACCTCTTCAGCCTCCGATTGGGAAACGCCGTGCTTTCGGTTCTTCAACCGATTGCCATCGTCCCAGTCGAATGCGATCAGATCGGGCAACTCAAGCATCCCTGTATATTATGAAAATATACAGGAATCACTGGCATCCCAAAACAGGCTCAAATCAAACTAATTGCCTAATTCCACCCGCGTCACCTTCCGCCAACCGCGCGTGATCACGGCGCCGCGCTGTGCGCGCGAGCCCTGATACTCCTTCAGTTCGCTGAAGCTGTAGGTCTTGCTGCGATCATCGTTGTAGATGATCAGTGAGCCACCCGGTTCGACCACGGCCGCGCCAATCACGATCTCGGCACGCTCCTTCGCAAGCTGCGTCGGAATATTGAAGAGCTTGTTGCCTTTACCCTTCGGCATCTCGGGCACCTCGCTCACGGGGAAGGCGAGCAGACGCCCGTTCTCACCATCGGCATCGACTATAGCGATACACACCAAAGCCTTCTCGGACGGCACGAACGCCGGCGCGATGGCATACGAGTTCTCAGGCACATTGAGCACGGCCTTGCCGGCCTTGCGATCCGTGATGAGATCTTTGAAGCGCACCGTAAACCCATAGCCGGCGTCCGACATCACGAGCCACAGACTCTCTTCGGCGCCCATCATCACACCGGTGAAGCGCGCGCCGTCGGGCGGATTGAGGCGCCCGGACAACGGTTCGCCAAGACCGCGCGCCGAGGGCAACGAATGCGCTGGCACACAGTAGGTGCGTCCGGTGGTATCGAGGAACACCGCCTGCTGCAGAGACATGCCGCGCGCCGCGCCTTGATATTGGTCGCCCGACTTGTACTGCAGCGAGCGTGGGTCGATCTCGTGCCCCTTGGCGGCACGCACCCAGCCACCTGCCGAGAGCACGACCGTCACCGGCTCGTTCGCAATCAGCGCTGTCTCATCGATTGCCTGCGCCGCTTCGCGCTCGACGATCTTGGATCGACGCGCATCGCCATACTTCTCGGCATCTGCGGTGAGCTCATCCGAGACCAACTTGCGCAGCTTTTTCTCACTGCCGAGGATCGATTGAAGATCATCGCGCTCGGCGGCCAGTTCCGCCTGTTCGCCGCGGATCTTCATCTCCTCGAGCTTGGCCAAGTGACGCAACTTCGTCTCGAGGATCGCTTCGGCCTGCTCCTCGCTCAAGCTGAAGCGCTTCATCAATATCGGCTTCGGCTCATCCTCGCGCCGGATGATGCGGATCACCTCATCGAGGTTGAGATACGCAACCAGCAAACCATCGAGGATGTGCAGTCGACGCGTGACTTTGTCGAGGCGCCACTCGAGACGACGGCGTACCGTCGCGATGCGGAACTTCAGCCACTCGCTTAAGATTTCGCGCAGCCCCATCACCTTCGGTCGACCATCGAGGCCGATGATGTTCAGGTTGACGCGATAGTTGCGCTCGAGATCGGTGGTGGCGAACAAGTGCGCCATCAGCTGTTCTACATCGACTTTGCGGCCCTTCGGAACGATGACAAGACGCGTCGGATTCTCGTGATCCGACTCGTCGCGCAGGTCTTCGACCATCGGCAACTTCTTCGCGCGCATCTGCTCGGCGATCTGCTCGAGCACTTTCGAGCCCGAGGTCTGCCAAGGCAGCGCCTCGATGACGATGCAGTCATCTTCCATGACATAGGTCGCACGCGCCTTGAAGCTGCCGGTGCCCTTCTCATAGAAATCGACCAGGTCGGAGCGTGGCGAGATGATCTCGGCGCCCGTCGGCAAATCCGGGCCCTTCACAAACTTCATCAGCGCGCGGGTCGTCGCCTCGGGCTCTTCGAGCAAGTGGATACAGGCGTTAGCCACTTCGCGCAGGTTGTGCGGCGGAATATCGGTCGCCATACCGACCGCGATGCCGGTCGTGCCGTTGAGCAGCAGGTTCGGCATGCGAGCGGGCAATACCGTCGGCTCTTCCATCGTGCCGTCGAAGTTCGGCACCCAGTCGGTCGTGCCGTCACCGAGCTCCTTGAGCAGAACCTCGGCGTAACGCGTGAGTTTCGCCTCGGTATAACGCATCGCCGCGAACGACTTCGGATCGTCCTGCGAACCCCAGTTACCCTGCCCATCGACGATGGTGTAGCGATACGCAAAAGGCTGCGCCATCAGCACCATCGCCTCGTAGCACGCCGAATCGCCGTGCGGATGGAACTTGCCGATCACGTCACCCACGGTACGCGCGGATTTCTTGTGCTTGGAAACAGCCGATAGTCCAAGCTCGCTCATCGCGTAGATGATGCGGCGTTGCACGGGCTTCAAACCATCGCCGATCGCCGGCAGCGCACGATCGAGGATGACGTACATCGAGTATTCGAGATAGGCCTTCTCGGTGAAGGCGCGTAGCGGTTGTCGCTCGACGCCCTCGAGGCTCATTTGGGTCTTGGCCATCAGATACTCACCTGCACGAGATTCCCCTTCTGCTCGAGCCATTCGCGGCGATCGGCCGCGCGTTTCTTGGCGAGCAACATGTCCATCAAAGAATCGGTCTGATCGGCCGCATCCAGCGTCAACTGCACGAGCCGTCGCGTACGCGGGTCCATAGTGGTTTCACGCAGCTGCGAAGGATTCATTTCACCCAAGCCTTTGAAACGCGTGACCTGCGGCTTGGCGCGAACCTTCTCTTGTTCGAGCCGATGCAGGAAAGCATCGCGTTCGGCGTCATCGAGGGCGTAGAACACTTGCTTGCCGGCATCGATGCGATAGAGCGGCGGCATGGCGACATAGACGTGTCCGTTCGCGACGAGCGGCCGGAAATGCCGTAAAAACAAGGCGCAAAGCAACGTGGCGATGTGCTGGCCGTCGGAGTCGGCATCCGCGAGGATACAAATCTTGTTGTAGCGCAGACCCGAAAGATCGCTGATACCAGGGTCGATACCGATCGCCACGCTGATGTCGTGCACTTCTTGGGACGATCCGATCTCGCCAGGCTCGAGTTCCCAAGTGTTTAGGATCTTGCCGCGCAGCGGCATGATGGCCTGAAAATCTTTGTCGCGCGCCTGCTTGGCGGAGCCGCCCGCCGAGTCTCCTTCGACGAGGAAGAGTTCCGAGCGAGAGGGATCATCGCCCGCACAGTCAGCCAATTTCCCGGGTAGCGCGGGACCACCCGAGACGCGCTTGCGCTGCACTTTCTGCGCCGCCTTCATGCGGGCTTGGGCGTTTTCGATGGCGTATTGTGCGATGCGCTCACCGGCATCCGGGTGTTGGGCGAGCCACAGCGAGATCGCATCCTTCGCGAAGCTCTCGACCAACTGCGCTGCATCGCGCGACGCCAGGCGCTCTTTCGTTTGCCCAGCGAACTGCGGCTCTCGAATCTTGATCGAGAGCACGTAGCGCACGCCGTCCCACACGTCTTCGGGCGTGAGCTTCACGCCGCGCGGTAGCAAATTTCGAAACTCGCAGAACTCGCGCACCGCCGCGGCCGTGCCAGAGCGCAGGCCATTCACGTGCGTGCCGCCGTCGGCCGTCGGAATCAGATTGACATAGCTCTCGGCGATCGGGTTTTCGGCTGCGGGCGCCCAGCAGATCGCAAATTCGACCGTATCCTGATCCTGTTCGCGCTTGCCGGTGATCGGCTCGTTGGGCAGACGGTCCGCCTTGCCGAGCTCATCGACGAGGTAGCCCCCGAGATCACCTGCGAAGAACCACTCGTCTTTCTCGCCGCTGAATTCATTGGTGAAGGTGATGCGCAAGCCTGGGCACAACACAGCCTTAGCCTTGAGCACATGACGCAACTGCGGAATCGAGAACTTGTCGGAATCGAAGAACTTGCTATCGGGCCAGAAACGCACCGTGGTACCGGTGTTGCGCTGACCGACCGTGCCCACCACATCGAGCTTGGAACTCACGGCGCCGTTGCGAAAGCCGATGTTGTATTCCTTGCCGCCGCGACGCACCCAGCACTCAAGCTGCTTCGAGAGCGCATTGACCACCGACACGCCGACGCCGTGCAAGCCGCCCGAGAATCCGTAGCTACCGCTGTCGAATTTGCCGCCCGCGTGCAGGCGCGTGAGGATCAGCTCGACGCCGCTGACCTTTTCCTTCGGGTGGATATCGACGGGCATGCCGCGACCGTCGTCGCGCACCTCGAGTGAGCCATCCTTGAAAACCGTGACATCGATCTGCTTCGCGTGACCGCCCAAGGCCTCGTCGACGCTGTTGTCGATGACTTCATGTGCCAGGTGG
>Ga0315906_10009231_pt1 | contig 11758 bp, 9 predicted proteins | sample LakEriMetagenome_4_FD_203526 | JGI IMG/M metagenome (GOLD analysis project Ga0315906, IMG submission 203526) | Freshwater fungal communities from buoy surface, Lake Erie, Ohio, United States - Buoy 2 MA122 | ecosystem: Environmental > Aquatic > Freshwater > Lake > Lake biofilm | place: USA: Lake... | reverse complement strand
AAAAATTTGAAATACTTTGAAAATACTTTAAATGGTTTGCCTCAATTTGTACGAACTCATAGGTCTTTTATCGTGAATATGGATTACTTATTCTTTCACTCAAAATCAGAAAGTAATATCCACCTCAAGAATGGCATGAAAATACCAGTTTCACGAGAACGAAAACAATCATTAATTGACTTCTTGACTAATTTGAATAAAAACTGATTTTTGACAAAATTACCGTTCACAAAGCCAAAAATGTCGTTTACAAAAGAAGAGAGGAACAAGTTAAAATTCCTTAAGACCTTTGCACAAAAATTATTTATTATGAGAAAAATAACCTTGTTTTTTAGTGCCTTGGTGATAAATACGTTAGTAAGCGCACAAACTTTTGAATTTACTTTAAATAAAGTTTTAACCGTTGGTTGTGGTTCGGCTAATCCCCTAACTGACATGACTAAAAAAGTTGATGTTGTAATAGATGGAAACGAAGGAAAATTGACTTACGCGTCATTAAATTGTAAAAAAACCATTGAAGGAATTAATTTGGGTGTGGTTAATCAAAGTACTCAAGGAACAGCTTTTTTGGATGAGCGAGAGAAAAAGGGTTTTATTATTGAGAAAAATGAGAAAGTAATTCTTTTTAATGAGAAAGATGGAAAATATCAAGTAGCCACTGTAGGTCATATTGATAAAAAATTAGCGAAAGGATTGAATCCTGAAGGTGAAGAAGCAAATTATGTTGATTTCTTTGCAAACATTGACAAGTTAATCGAGGCAGCCAATAAGAAAGCAGAAGATGACAAGAAGATCTCTAACACATTTCATGCGCCAGAAGGAAATTATTCAGATAAATATGGTATTTCAGGAAAGTATTATTTATCAGAAGTATCTGAAATAATTGTATATGGTGGAAGAGACGGAGATGTTAAGTATGCAGATGAAGTTCAATTGGAGTTAGATAAAAACGAAGCTGTTTTGAAAATTCATTATGGACAAAATGAATTGGATAAAGCTTATTTCTTGACACAAGATCAAATCAAAGGTTTCAAAGATGGAACATTATCCAAAATCTACAGAATGAGAAATGATCACAACAATCACTTGGACGCTTTTAAAGGATGTGATATGAGATTGTTGGAAGAGGGTATTTGGTTAGTCGAACGGCACAGTTATTTTAACAATCGTTTAGATTGCACTGAACCAGCGTTTCAAAATAAAAATGATGGGTATTATATCATTATGGGTAAAAATAAAGAACGCGTAAAGGAACTTGCTGAAAATTTTGAAAAAATGAAAGCGCTTGCAGAGAAAGCTGTAATTGCTGATTGCGAGCAACTCAACGCCATGGAAGCAGCTCGCAAACCGATGCCTGAGCCAGGGATGACTGATGCAAAGTTAAATGCGGAAATTACTGCTGCCGTCAAGGCAAAAGCAGCATCTGCTGGATGGCCTCAAACTGTAGTTTACACATACATTAAAAATTCAGAGTGGTTTACAATTCGTAATAAAAATACGGGCATCATTACGGGTCGCTCTTTACGTGCTATTGCAGTTTTGAAAACAACTGCCGGAAAATGTCAATGGGAAGAAGTTTCTATAGCGCAAGATTACGATGGTGTGAATTACGGAAAATCATACTTTAATGGAAACACGGCAATAATTGTCCCTGTTGATTGCACAGCAGCCATGAAATACATGAAATAATAGGCAGTTTTAAATTTGACTAATTAATTCAAACTTTAAAATATAATTAAAAAAGAGTTAAGATTTATTTAGAAAACTGAGATTATTCTGATTTCATTTTCATTCAAAAGGCAGTGTTAGCTAAAATGGTTAATACTGCCTTTATAATTTATAACAGGCACGTTTCTTCCCCTTTGGTTTTCTAATTCAATTTTCCATTTAAATTCTTCAACTTCACATCACTTTTGAATAATTGATTCGTAAATTTGTGAAAAAACTAATTATGAATAATCGTGTCGAATCAGCGCTTAATGAACAGATTAAAAAAGAAGCATCTTCCTCTCAATTTTATTTAGCCATGGCCTCGTGGGCTGAAAACAACGGATTGAATGGGACAGCCAAATTTATGTATTCGCATTCTGATGAAGAGCGATTCCATATGTTGAAATTGGTTAAATTCGTAAATGAGCGAGGCGGAAAAGCGGTTATTCCTGCTATTGATCAACCACCTGTTGAGTTTGAAAATTTAAAAAATGTTTTTGAATTGTTACTTTCACACGAAATTAGTGTAACTGATAGCATTAACAATCTAGTTGACATTTGTTTGCAAGAAAAAGATTACACCACGCACAACTTCGTTCAATGGTATGTATCTGAACAACTCGAAGAAGAAGCTTTGGCGAGAACAGTCTTAGATAAAATCAAATTAATTGGAAATGACAACGGTGGATTGTACTTGTTTGATCGAGACCTGGAAAGTTCAATCATTCAAGCGAATAACAGCAATCAAATGAATGGCGGAAAATAACAATTCAAAATTACTCTTACTTCTCTTTTTCTTTGTTGGGACTTTTTTGAGCTTTTCCCAAGGAGATTATCGTTTCAATAATTATACAATTAGCAACGGTCTTTCGCAGAGTTTTGTAACGACGATCATTCAAGATCAAAACAATTCACTTTGGATTGGGACTCAAGATGGATTGAATCGTTTCGATGGTAAAACTTTTGAAGTTTTTAATCAAGATGAAACTCCTGGACTTGAGAGCACAAACTTTCAATGTTCAGCTCGCACTCCTGATGGGCGTTTGTGGTTCGGAACTGCAAGTGGTTTAATTCTTTATAACCCGAACACAGAGCGTTTTACGACCTTCAATATTAGTAGTCAAAGTCTTTTAGATATTCAAAGTCTGGATTACGATCGAAAAGGAAATTTATGGCTGGCCACAATTGGTTATGGCATTGTTAAGTTCGACACGAAAAATCTCAAATTTGAAAAGGAAAGTGTAACCTCAGGCTCAAAAAAGGTTCATCTTGTTACATGTCTTAAAGATGGAAATTTATTGATTTACACAGAAGATAAAGGATTAATTTATTACAATTCCTTGTCAAAATCCACTCAAAAGCTTGTTTTAAAATCAAAGAATCAAGCTGTTGTCTCTATTCTCAAAATGGTAGAATTGGCAAACGGATTTGTAATGCTATGTACAAACCAAGGTTTGTTTCAATTTAATCCGAATACGCTTAAAATTAATGATCGATTTAAATCTTTAGATAAAATCGGTCTATTCAGTATAAAAGATGTTGTTCAAGCGAATGGTAAATACTTCATAGCGACTGCTTCCAACGGATTGTTTACTATTAACGAAAACGGAACCCTTTTTAACAGTACCGAAGATATTTTTCAGAAAAACTCGCTTCTTTTCAATGGACTGTCATGCCTTTATCACGACAACAACAACAAAATTTGGATTGGTTCTGAACGAGGATTATCAGGATTCGATCCAAGTCGTGTTGGATTCTTAGGAATTGGACCTAGTGGAAATTTAAAAAAAGGACTCCCCTCTCCCAATGTTTGGTGTTTTTCGGAGGACCCAAGCGCAAAATTTGTATTTGTGGGGACAGATGCCGGCGTGTCGCGTTTTAATCGAAAAACAGGAAGCTTCGATCAATTCAATCGTTCAGTTGGAGCACTTTCAAATAGTGAGACAGGGAAAGAAGTTGTTTTAAGTATTTATAGCCTTTCGGAAAACAGGGTATTGGTTGGGTGTCTTGATGGATTGTATGAACTTCAAATAAATGGCCCTTTGCAATATACGTATCGAAAATTAAATCATGCGCCAAAAGAGGAATCTCAAAAACATGATCGCGTATATTCGATCGTACCTTATAATAATGACCAGTTTTTTCTTGCGACTAAAGGCGGTGTAATTCGCTATAACCTGAGAACGAATAAATCAGAACTTTTCGAACATAACCCAAAAGACGCTAAAAATTCAATTACGATTGGCATTTGTCGTGTTGCTTACAAAGACAAGAAAGGGAAATTTTGGTTCGCTACAAGTGGAGGCGGCTTGAATTACTTTTCTGAAAGTAAACAAAAAATTGTTCCTCACCCGATAAATAATATATTCATTCGTTATGTAAAGGATTATGTCAGCACCATGTGTCATGTTTCAGGAAATGAATATTGGCTTGGTACTTTTGGAAGCGGATTGGTTCAAATAAATTTGAAAACGAACAGCATTAAAATTGTAGGAAAAAAACAAGGCTTACCCAACAACGTAATTTATGGCTTACTTGAAGACTCATACAATCGACTTTGGTTAAGTACTAATAAAGGCATAGCATCTTATTATCGAAACAACGGAGAAGTAACCATTTACAAAGAGATTAATGGCCTTGTAAGTAACGAATTTAATTCCAATGCATTTTATCAATCACGGAAAGGAGAACTTTTTTTCGGAGGAATCAACGGATACAATTATTTTTTCCCTGGTAATTTATCCAAATCCTCAGATGATTTACAAGTAATCATTTCCAAATTTAAATTGGATCAAAATTGGCTAAAACCTGGAGACAAAGGTGCACCGCTAAAAAATGTTATTTCCAGAACTAGAAACCTCGAATTAGATTATAAACACCGTAGTTTCACTATTCGCTTTCAAACCAATGATTTGTGTAACCCTCAATTGGTTAATTATAAATACATTTTACTTGGTTCGGATTTAGGAGAACAGCTTATCGGAACAGATAATGAACTTTCATTCAATTCTCTTTCTCCCGGAGAATATACGCTAAAAATATTTGCCCGTTTGGGCGATGGAAGCTGGAGTAAAAATCCAGGTATACTTCAGTTGAAAATCAATTCTCCTTATTGGGCAACTTGGTGGTTTTGGCTTATTGTAGCAGTGCTTCTTTCTATTTTAACTTTGATTATTTTCAGAAGAAGAATCGAATTAGCGCGAAGAGAACAGGTTCGACTTGAATTAAAAATCGCTGAACGAACCCGTGAAATTCGAAAGCAAAAATCACAAATCGAGGAGGCAAACATTTTAATTGAAGCAAAGAAAAATAAGGTTTTAGAGCAACAAAAATTGCTTCAAATTGAAAAAGATAAAGTTGAAAAATGGTTAAGCAATACCCTTCCAGCTGAGGCTGTAATAGAGCTGAAGAGAAGTGGAAAAGTTCAAGCCAATAGTTTCAAAGTCGTTTCTGTTTTGTTTACTGATGTCGTCGGTTTTACAAAGATTTCAGAAACAATGAGCGCCAATCGCTTGGTTAACAAATTGGATGTTTTGTTTAGGAAATTTGATGAGATAATCGAAAATAATAACCTTGAGAAAATTAAAACGATAGGTGACGCATATATGTGCGCTGGCGGCATCCCGACTGAAAACTCAACGAATCCAATCGATTCCTGTACAGCGGCAATTCAGATCCAGGACTACATGTCAAAAATAAAGTTTGATGCAATTGCAAATCATGAGGACTATTGGGAAATCCGTCTTGGCATCAATACGGGTCCGGTAACTGCTGGAATTATTGGAAATCTAAGATTGGCTTATGATGTCTGGGGGTCTACCGTCAATCTTGCGCAACGGATGGAAATGCTCAGTCAGCCTGGAAAGGTAACGATTACGGGGTCAACATTTAATTATATTGAACCTTTTTTTGAATGTGAATTCAAAGGGCGCGTGCAATCAAAAGCAAAAACGATGGTTGACATGTATGAGGTTATTCGAATCAAGCCTGAATTGTCAATAAACGGAGAAGGATTAGTTCCAAATACGCGATTTGAAGAAATTAAAAAGTTACACCATTACAGTACCATAAAGTACTATAAAACAGAACATCAGGTTTTAAAAATATTGGAAAAAGGCCTTTCGGATAAACTCTATTATCATTCCATTAAACATACCAAAGACGTTGTAAAATCTGTTGAGCGAATTGCTTTATTGGAAGGCGTTACCGACGAAGGATTATTTCTTTTAAAAACTGCAGCCATTTTGCATGATGCAGGATTTATTGAACGGTATGAACACAATGAGGAAATTGGAGCTAAAATGGCGAGAGAATTACTACCTAAATACGGTTATACAGAACAACATATAAAAACAATCGTTGAATTAATTCATGTCACTGAAATCCCCCACCGACCAATTAATAAACTTCAAGAAATTATTTGTGATGCTGACTTAGATTATCTTGGTCGAGATGATTTTGAAGAAATCGCAGATCGTTTGAGAAAGGAATTAAGAGAGATGGACAAAATTGATAGTGATCGGATATGGGATGAAATTCAAATTAAGTTTTTGGAAAACCATCACTATTTTACTCAAACGGCTATAGAATCAAGGCAGAAAAAGAAAGAGGAAAACCTTCAAAAAGTAAAAGTCCGTTTGGATAAAAACGAATACTTAGACTAATTTGATTCTTTCTTTTTAGTTTTTCTTGAAATGTTGTAGGTATACTCTAAGCTTATAACATGTCTATTTTCGAGTCGTGGAAGATTGATTCTTTTATCAAAAAAGTATCCAACTTGAAGCCCATGAGGTCCTTTAAAATTTATATCGATTCCTGCAAAAGAACGGATGCGTGTATACCTTTTACCATATAATCCGGAGCTTGGATTGTAAAAGAATTCTGAACTCAAAACTGGACTAAATACACTACCTTTTACATCGTATACTAAACTTGGTTTCAAACGAATAGCATTATCAAACTCTGGTTCATAGTTCATAGTTAAGCCTTTGAACGAGTATTGGTAACGAAAACGAAATCCCAAGGAGACTCGCTTGATTTCTTTCTCTAATTGCAGATTTAAATTAAGTCGATGGTTGTTAGTATAATTTCCATTTTCCTCCCGATTTGCTATAAACCGATAATCCATTGAAGGCTTGAACCAATCAACTAACTTATATTTAAAACTCATTTGTGGAAAAGTGGTAACCAAATTCAAGTCATGGAAGCGATTGGTTAAGCTCACATTCCAATCTAGTTTCTTATTTATTTTACCTTGAACCCCCATTTCAGACCAAAATTGAAATATTTTACTTTGTCCGAAAACAGGATAGTAAATAACAATTGAGAAGAATAAAAATAGTCTGTTGATCACAACTTTTTGATGTAAATTGTATCTAAGTCTACGACCTGATTCTTTTCAGTAATTTCAACTTCTACTAATTTTTCTTTTTTACCGCTCAAACAGCTCGAGCAATCTTCATAAACAAAAACGGAATATTTCCCTTTCTGTAAGTAGCGGAATTCGAATGTCCCGTCGTAACTTGTGCTGATGTCATCATCATAATATGAGCTTTTTTCTCCGTAAATGATAAATACATCTTGATCCGGTGAGGGATATTCTGCTATTACATTACCTAAACTATTGTATAGTTGTTCGATTACAACACCTTTTATAGTGGAGGATCCTCCTTCTCCCGAAACTTTTTTACAACCAAATAGAATTAAAACAAAAAATAATAACGGAATTAACTTGTTCATATAAACCAATTTGAGCCAAATATACAATTTTTATAGCTCATAAAAAGGTTGTTTTTTTGGTATAAGAGTTAAATAAAAATGCTAATTCTGAATAGGATAAATTTAAATTTCCTGAATTTTCACTTTTGCAGGGTGAAACTTTTTTTGAATTTTGTTGATTTAGTCCCTTACCATAATTTGTTGAAGCTCCCAATGTTAAAAGTCAAAAAATAGACAATTAAATCATTGAAGTTCAAACAAATCGATCACTCTAAAATTGCGATCAATGGTAAACTTTCGGCATACTTTATTCAGCAGAACGACAAGTAGGCGAAGACTTTCGTTAACGCTTTATGAAAGTAGGGTGGGGGCTCTATTATTTCTTTTGAGACGAAGTAAAAATAAGTTTCTCCCCTAAACTGTCCGCTTGCGGCAGGAGGGGAGATTAAGAGGGGTGACAGACTGTCCAAAAAATGAAAACCACGATTATATCCTCTCTTACTTTTTTTGCCGAAGTATAAAAAACTGTCCTTAATTCGTCATCCTCCTTCCAAAGGAGGAAGCCTTCTCCCTTCGAAGGGAGACCGAGAGGGATGACAATTATTGATTATTCCAAAAAGAAAAACCCTACTTCACTAAAGCCCTCAAAAAAATCACCTCACTCTCCAATTGCTGGATGCATTTTTCATATTGCTCGATGAGTTTGTCTGGCATTTGATACGTTGATGTGCCAATCGTATTGTAATTCCCATCTTGTTTACAATTATTAAAAATATTCTGATGATCAAAGCCCAGCGCTTCGATTGGATCAACACCCAAAATAGCAGTAATTTCATTCAAGCGATTGATTGTTAGCTGCGTTTCACCTGATTCGATTTTAGAATAGGCACGCGTAGTTAAACCCAGTTGTTGCGCCATGTATTCTTGCGTAAGATTCTTTAATTCGCGCAGGTTTTTCAATTTTATTTCCGGGTTTTGAATCATATTAGTATGAATTAATAGTTCAAATATAGAAATATAAATTCAATTTAAGAATTTATAATACGTAAAAAGATTTACACAGTTTATGGCTTTGTAAGAACTCAAATTGCTCAAAAGTATGGTGTTAAAAGCTGAAGAACATTTTCAAATAAGCGTTGATACACAACAACCATTTCCGTTAAATTTAAGTTTCGAACTTTCAGATTACTTGCGGCCAGAGTTTCAAGGCCCTGGGATTTATTTTATGTATTACAAAACCGAGTTGATTTACATCGGATTCTTCTATCCAAGTCAGAAAAATAGAGATGTTCGCAAAGAACGCATGAATAAGGAACTTGCAGGAATTACGATGCGTGGAAAACAAGTAACGATGAACACAACATCAAATAGAGCATTGGATCAAAGTACGCATTTGCAAAATATCCCTCGCCGACCGAAAGGTGATTTTTTAACGTCTCCAAAAAGGGTAAGATTCGCCGATAAAAACTGGGGCGAGTTTCAAAATGATAAATTTCTAAAGGATTTTACATTCTATTGGTTCAAAGAGAATAAAAAACTTGGCAGAACTAAAAAAGAACTACAAGCAGTAACCAAACAATTAATAAACTTTTATAAACCGACGTGCAATGGGTAAAATTTTAAAAATCAAAACTCTGATTTCTTTTTTGATATTTTTCTTATTCTCTTTAAGTCATTCATATTCTCAAAATATTGTTTCATTTTCAAAACTTAAAGAAAGAGATAACAAGCTATATCTTGGTGATCAATTATTTTCAGGATTAGCTGTTAAAACGTATATAACAAATCAGCCAAAATCGATAAGTGAGGTAAAAGATGGAAATATAAATGGAAAGGTGATTGAGTTTATTGAAGAATTAACTTATGTTTCAAAGGCATACAGAGATACTGCTGAAATAAACAGACTTAACTCTCAAATTTCTTTTAAAAAGCAAGAACTCGAACAAGCTATTCAAGATACGGTTAAGGCATCTAAAGAACAATATGACTTTCTAAACTACGAAATAGGTGGAATTGAAAAACTAGTAAAGTTGAAAGAAAAAGATGCTGAAGGAAAACTGAATAAAAATAAGAAAGAAATTTATGATAAATATGAACAGTTTGTTCAAACAAATAAACAATGCATTCGAAAGTTCAATGACATACAACATCAAATTAATAGTTTAAGCCAACAAATAAAATCTGAGAACGATAAGCCAATTTATATTCCCAAAAAAGCTCTAGAATACAGCTTGTTGAATGGAATGAAAGAAGGGGCAGCAATTGTTTACGACTCAAATGGAAATAAATTTGGTGAAGGCTCATACCAGAACGGAAAACAAAATGGAAAATGGATATATTATTTTTCTAACGGAAAAAAACTCGGAGAGGGTTCATTTATAAATGGTGATGAATCTAACAAAGGTGATTCAGGCGTTCCTAAAAATGGAAGAGATAGTATTTGGATTTTTTATCATGAAAATGGGAAAATAGAGGAAGATGCACAATATAAAAATGGCTTGCTGAATGGTGCGAGAAAAAGTTATTTTGACAACGGACAGCTAAATGAAGAGGAAAATTATCAAAATGGAAAATTAAATGGAATAAGAAAAGTCTATTTAGAAAATGGAATTCTTAGCCAAGAATTGAATTATAAAGAAGATTTAGAGGATGGACTAAGAAAAATTTACCATGATAATGGTAAATTAAAAGAAAAAGGAACAGCTTTAAATGGTCTAGCTTCTGGTCACTTTGTTTTCTATCACGAAAGTGGAACAATTGGGTCTGAAGTTGACTACATAGAAGGTAAAAAAAACGGATTAGAGATAGTTTATGATGAGGAAGGTAAAAAAAATGCGGAATACTTTGTCAAGAATGATATTAAAAATGGAAACGAAAAAATATATTTTACAAATGGGAAATTAAAAGAGGAGCGAAATTGGGTAATGGGAACAGAGAATGGGAAAACCAAAAATTACTATGAATCTGGGGGATTGAAAACAGAAGGCCAGGTTATTAATGGTAAAATTCACGGTTCTTTCATCACGTATTTTGAAAATGGAAAGATTCAATACAAAGCAACTATAGACACAACATCACTTCATACTGATAAATTAATAGGCGATTTATTCATTTATGATGAAGCAGGTAATGTAAAGAATCATTTTTATGTCGACAAGGATGGTACTGTGGAAGATAAAATGGAAAATAATTCAAAAAACACAGTTTCAAATTCAAAAAATTCTAATTCTGAAATGAACAAACCATACAAATGTAAATGTTGTAAATCTACAATTAATGGATTAACCGATGGTGTTAATAACGATGGAAATGAATTTGCACAATGGATGTTCGATTTAAATGCTAATGCATATTATAGTGTAGAAAGTTCATTTAAAGCATTGGGGTTTAAGGATGTATATGATTATATGAGAAAAAGAGAATACCCTTTTTGTTCTATGAAGTGTTCAAGGACATGTTATTCTGACTAATGAAAACTTGTAATATAGAAAAATATATTTACGAGATTTTGGTTACTTCGAGATCATACTCATCAGGAAAAAATGTAAAATTTTAAAAAGGATTATTAATGAAACTATACATCATCACCGGAGCCCCAAACACTAGAAAATCTTCTGTAATTAGAGTCTTAACCGGAGTACGAGATTCAAGGGCTTTCGATATTCAATTTGAACATGGTATTGTCAAGACATTTGTTTTCCTTACGTCTAGAAATGAGATCAGATATCGCAATCAGCCAAATGCTGTTTCACCTGAGGAGCTTGTAACCTTTTTGAATAATTTGGATTCTACAATTGAAGCGGTGATTATTCCACTTCGTTCCTCAAATCCAGTTAACGGAATTTTTGCTGAGACTTATATCGAACATTTAAATAATGAAGGATTTCAGATAAATACAGTAGTAATGTTTAACACGGTAGTCAATTTACCATCCAATGTTGATGGCGAATTACTGATATCAAATAATACAATCCCTTCTAATTTAACTGCATCCAGAGTTAGAAAAATATGGGGAATCCTTTAATTAATCGCTTTTGAAAATTCAACGTTAAATATTTTTTCCTTCGCTGAATCTATCATTTCAAAACACATTCCGCGCGTAATAAATTTTTAATTCATTCGGTTTTCGAGCGAGAGTTTTTGTTGGAACACAAATTCTTTTTTAAAAACGAAAAGATTATATTCTAATCATATAAAATGATTTTTATTTCGTATATTTAATTAAGTAGTTTACATAATATTCAAACAATTTGTGTTAAAAACCAAACTTATAGTAATAAATATATTACCTTTGAAATGAAATACAATGAACTATTCCGACTGCTCAAAA
>Ga0315906_10009224_pt1 | contig 11761 bp, 15 predicted proteins | sample LakEriMetagenome_4_FD_203526 | JGI IMG/M metagenome (GOLD analysis project Ga0315906, IMG submission 203526) | Freshwater fungal communities from buoy surface, Lake Erie, Ohio, United States - Buoy 2 MA122 | ecosystem: Environmental > Aquatic > Freshwater > Lake > Lake biofilm | place: USA... | reverse complement strand
ATTTGGGATGGTGATGCTTATAAAAATTATGAAAAAATAACCAAAAGAGAGATTGAGTTGAATGAAGTCATGAAAACTCATCCTCACTATAATTTATCAAAAGAAGAATTCATTAACAAAATCAAAACCGATGATAAGTTTGCTAACCAGTGGGGTGATTTAGGTCCAATATATGGTAAACAATGGAGGAAATGGCAAGGTTGGATAGACTTGGAAGATGATAGAAAAGGTTCAATTTGGCATGACCAAATTCAACAACTGATTCACATGTTAAAAACTGAACCAGATTCAAGAAGATTAATGGTATCCGCTTGGAATGTTGGTGAATTAGACCAAATGGTTTTACCCCCTTGTCATTATGGATTTCAAGTCTATACAAGAAAATTAAGTTTCGATGAAAGGTATTCAATTTATTCTGGAAGTAAGGAAACCTGGGATGAATCGGGTGGAAATGCCTACGGCAAGATTAATGGGTTGAATATGATGGACGACGCCAACATACCAACTCGTGCAATCTCACTCATGTGGAATCAACGTTCAGTAGATACGTTTTTGGGTCTTCCATTCAACATAGCTTCATATGGATTACTCTTGAGTTTAATTGCCAAAGAGGTAAATATGGTTCCTGATGAACTTATCGGGAATCTTGGAGACACTCATCTTTATCTAAACCATGTGGAGCAAGCAATCGAACAAAAATCAAGAAAATCTTTTGAACTACCTTGGGTTCAGTTAAATTTTAATTATACCTATTGGGATGGGTATGTTGTGGAGTGGGACAAAATTGATGTTTCAAAGATTGAATTAATGAATTATTTGTACCAGCCAGCAATTAAAGCTTCGTTGAGTAATTAATTTCTACTACCTGTTAAATTACTCAAAGCAATATACAAACCTAATATTTTCTGAGAAAAATTATTAGCATAACGATTCACCATATTCATATCATCAAGGCTTTTGTTGTTTGCAATCATATAACTCATAACACCTTGAACAATTTTGTTTTTAGATTCTTCAGCATCATCTAAAACAGCCTGAAAATCTTCCTCATCCTCTCGACCTTCACCATAGTATCTATCGATGTGGTCTTTTCCCGCAAACAATAAAGGAGCCGCACCATACATATTAACAATACCACTATTTCTTACTTTATTTAGGAACTCCCGTAACCACCTCCAATCAAAATGGTCGAAAATATCTTCATTTTGAGTCATAAATTTCCAATTGGGGTCAATACTACCTCTATTTTGTTCTTCAATAGTTTCTTGATTAATTTTTTTCCAACTGTCGGTAGTGGTAACTAAATTCAGTGTGCTACCATTCTCCCATTTAACAGTTATTATTTTGTCATCTTCAGTTTCGAATGGGTCTCTAGTTATACTTTTTACAATTCCAAAAGTTCCTGGGGGCACACTAGTTTCACCCTCCATATGATAAAGAATAATCTTATCACCTACATTTAATTCTGGATTAAGTGGTCCTTTCATAACAATAAATATATCTTTGATATTTATATTCTGTATGGATTTTTTAATTAACGAACAACAACTTCAAATTATATTACAAGAACAGGACAAGTCCAAAATGACTGACTACATGAAAGAATTGTATTCTTTTACTACTAATGTAGTTAACAAAGTCGCAAAAAAATACGAACTAAACCTGAAAATGTTGATGACATGGGGGACTGCCGTTGGTGGTTTGTTGATGCCTCTCGATAGATATTTGATGTCAGGAAACTTCGAGATGTCTGACTCTGAAAGATTTTTGGTTCTTGCTGGTGTTGCGTCTATTATTTTTTTCGAAAACAAAAGGATTGTATCCAAAATTATAAAAAAAATAAAAGATGAAGGATTAGAAGACATTTTTGATATATCATTAAACAAAGCGGTTGAACTCAAAAATACATTTTTCGAATTCTTAAACAGCCTCAATTTAAGTATATCAACCTTCATCGACATAATGGCCTATAGTTTCTTATTACCTATTTTAACAGATATCCATTCTGTTGCCACAAATGTTACAGATGTTAATGAAGCAGCAATGATGATTAGTAAAAGATTACTGGCGTCTGGAGTTGTTGCTGGCGGAGGAACATTATTGAATTCAATAATTAAAAAATTAATCAAAAGATTTAAATAAACATATTTGGTTCTAAGTCGTAGTGGTCACCAAACCGCCCACTGGCAACCTCAAACCCGTCTATCTTGTCGATAAAGAATCGTCCTTGGTAATATAAATCATCTATATTCATAATATCAATCTCATCAGCCATAGCATCATAAATTGTATTATTAATTTCATCTCTAAGACCATCACTATCATACATAACATTCAAAATAGCACCTGCAACATCATCAGCAATTTCTAAATTAGGTTTGACAGAACGACCATCTAACTTGAAATTTGAAATTCGAATATCAAAATTGAAATCAATATAGACGTCATCTAATTGATAGAATTCTTCCATAGGTCTCCAATTCACATCAAAAGTCAACCAACCAATCGCTGTCCACACCTTTGCATTTTCAATTTCTTTTCTCATCGAAAACAAAACTTCTCTTTGTTTCTTAGTAGAAATAAAAACACCACGATTTACAGGTTCTTTCCCATCAACTAATATTTTTTCTGAATATGAGAAAGATGTTCCAACATATTTCCATATATTGGCAAGGATTTCATGAATTTTCTGACTGAAAACTGGAGTTGCATATGATTGACCCTTTTCAGGTAGAATAACATTCACAACAATATCATACGCCCAACCCTTTTCATCTAATTCAATAGATAGAAAGTCATAGATATAACCATTAATATTGAATGGTTCCTCCATTAACATTTTTTTAACTATTTTCTGTAAACTCATCAGGATAACTCAATTATTTTTCTAATTACTGTCTCAACTTCTTTAGGATTGAGACGATGTCTGTTTTGATTTTTATTAAACCAATTCCTAATTACTTGGATTAGAGGTAATTTTTTTAATTTAGCAATTCTCTTAAATCCAGCAACTTGGGCTTCAAGTTCATGCGGCTGTGTATAATATTTAATTGGGGATTTTGGTTCTCTTTTAGGGAACTCGAACCCTTTTTGGTGTTGATAAACATGTTCTAATTCATGTCTTATTGTTTCATTTAGTTCACCTATTAATTCCTCCAAGTTTTTGAATCCAATTTCAGGATTTGAAACTATAGTAATTTCAATAACATCTTCTTCTCTATAATAAGCACCATCGACTTCTACAGTCTCAACATCTTCATCGAACTCAAGATTCAATTCAATCACAAAACTGTTTTTGATGCCAGGAAAATCATAAAATTCTTTCCCATTTAAATCTTCAGGTAAAACAAACTCACCATCCCTCTGATATTTGTAGAAGGAAACAATATCTTTAATTAATGTTCTCACTACGTTATCATAACGAGATTCTACTATTAAATTTTCATTCAATTTTGCTGGTTCAACTTCATTCACCACTTTGGTTAACATTGCTTCAGGTAATGAGAAATATTTTAAAAATTCAGATAATTTCTTTTGAATTACCCACCCAAAATTACTGTAGGCACCATAGTCGAAAGTTTTGATTTCTTGTTCTTTACCGAAATGACGACTCAAAACCGAATTAAATCTGTCTGACTCCTCATTTGTTGGTAAAATATATGCTGTGAAATTTACGAAGGGTTTGGATTCACCCATACTAACATAGTTTTTGATACCCGTCAGCTTAACTTTTACATTTGTAGGTGCAATAGGTTCTCCATCCTTATCGAACAAACTATAAATTTCAAAAACGTGATTATCAAAAAATTTATTAACCCTTTCTAAAGTTTCTTCATACATAATTAATAAATACCACCGAATGGAATTGATAATCCAACTCCCATCCTAAATTCCTCCATATAATTTAAACCTACAGAAAAATCAAAACCCCTTTTGGTCTTCAAGAGAAATCGTAAGGGATTTACCTTAATCCAAATATCGGGTTTAAAACTTAAACTATCTCTGAAAGTTTGAACATATGTTCCCCCCATAACCGCAATCGAGTTATTATAAACATTAACGTTTATCCCAATTCGGTTAATGAAAGATACAGGAGTTGTGTAGATGTAAGGTTGAGGAAAAGTAGTTCGATAATATCCACCGGCATAAAATCCCAATGGACTGTGGTAGTTATTATAAGTAACTAAAAGAGATTTTTGTGATGGTATATACAAGATATCAGATGTTTGGGACTTGAGACTCAGACAGAATAAAAGAAATATTGACGTAATTATTGTTTTCATAGTGCAAATATACTACTTTTGTTTGAATAAAAAAATTGGAGAGATGGCAGAGTTGGTCGATTGCGTCAGTCTTGAAAACTGAAGAACGGGGAACTGTTCCGTGGGTTCGAATCCTACTCTCTCCGCAAAGAAGGTGAATAACTCACCTTCTTTTTTTTTGACCTATATTTTTATTTCACCTATATTTTCTAAAAAAGTAAAAATATGTCTCGTTTAGATGAATTAAAAAAACAATATCCTGAATTAAATGTCTCATTTTTTGACATGATGACAAGATTAGATACTACCAAAACTTACAAATATCTTCCATTGTTTTGTAAAATTTTTAGCCAAAGAATCAACCCAAAAAAGTTATGGCATAAGGATGATTATTCATTAAATATTTTAGAGGTTCAATCCAATTTAATGAACAAAGGGATTTCAACCGATGGTCTTAATGACGGTCAGATGTATTATATTTTAAATTTTATCACAGAACATTACAATAATGATACATATCAAACTCTAAAAGAATTTATGGATTATATGGACAAAGGTCAAATTGACAATAAAGACATATCAAATTACAAAGACCTTGATGATGTTAGAGGTGCTGTCACTTTGGCATCAATGAAAGAACATACCAAGGGTTTAGAGAACCAAATCATTAAAGAATATGAGGATGAAAAATGGGTTGCGGTTAGACCTTTGACATTCTCTGCCTCGGCAAAATACGGTTCATCAACCAGATGGTGCACAACATATCAAAGAGAAAAACAGTATTTCGAAAAATATTGGAGAAAAGGTATTTTGGTTTATTTCATTAACAAACAATCGGGTTATAAGTTTGCAGGTTTCAAAGGTTTAAATGGTGACGCCGAATTTAGTTTTTGGAACGCTGAAGACCAACGAATTGATTATCTCGATGTCAATGCGGATGATTATTTATTTCCGATTGTTAGAAAAATTTTTCAATCTGAACAAACAAATAAAAATTTGTCTTCGGATGAAATACAACAACAAGTCCATGAGGAATGTTTAAGTGCCCATGAAAAAATGAGAATTGAGTTTTATGCGGACCAGCCTGAACCCGAACCAATTCAAGAGACAGAAATTAGAGAATTATTGAATGAAATGGATTTACATCCTGTCCCAACAACAACCGAGATTCCGACAATGAGAGCTTAAATCATAAACCCACCTTCAAGGTGGGTTTTTAATATTCTTCGATTTCAACAATTAAATCTTTATGTCCTTTAATTACTCTATGCCAAGCAAGTTTGGGAATCCAAATTTGTTCGGCAGTTTGTAATTTGTTCGGCAGTTTGTCTTCCATTTGAAAAGACCATCCACCGTCTTCCAAAATGGTTACTTTCCTATCTTTTAAATCCTGATGCCATTTCAATTCGTTAGATTCGACATCAGGTGTAAAGGTTCTCAAAATTTTCCCGTCGTTAATCTGTTGAGTATATGGTATCATTTTTAAAAATTGGTGTTTTATTCCAATGAACTTTAACTTTATGGTTAATTGAAAAAACTTTGAGAAATCCTTCGATATCCTTTTCCACTTCTATCAACATCATTACTGCATGAGGTTTCAAAGATGAACTTTTTTTTATTTCAGGTTCAGTGTGTAGGAACACATGAATGATGGGTGGTTGATAACTACCCTTGAGTATATCAAAAACTGTGAACTCAACAGGTTGTAATTCCAACTTTTCTCGTTTTTGAGCAATCTTTGGAGATACAACGGTATCCAAGTAATTCTGTAGGAATTCTTTAATTCTTTCTAAATTCATTACCAAGAATTTGAAGATGACAAACCAAGTTGTTTAGCATATCTACCAACGTTACAAGACCAATACCCTGCTGTTGTTCTATCTTTCTTTTGAGCACAATTGTGACGAGCTCTAAATGATTTTGCAGCTTTCTTGTTTGCATTTTTAACTTTCAATTTTGGGTCACCAAATGTAACCTTTTTGATTCCACCACCAGGTGTTTTAACATACACTGCGAATTTCTTCGGTCCACCAGGTGTCCTGAATGGTTTACCTAAATTTACGTTTTTTCCGTGATGTTTTGCCTCTGCTAAAATATCTTCCTCTGTTTCGGTTTCAGATATATACGGTGCATCCAAATAGATATATTGTTTACCAATTTTAACTTTAATACCCAAATCCGATTCAACCATCAACCTATCTTCTTCATTTAGGTCAATTTTTCCCTCATTAAAAAGTTGTCTGACTTCATTAACTAAATCAAAATATGACTCTGAATAAACTCTGAATACATTATTGGTCAATGTCATACCATTATCAATATGGTATTTTAATTCTTCAGATATTTCAACATTTTCTTTTAAAATTAAAGATTTGTCTAATTGTTCCTCCAAGGCTTCTTTGATTAATCGACGTAAGTTATCCATAACTGTTGGTTTTTATAATAAATACTCATATTATTGATGTATGAGAATAATATTAGCAATTTTTCTAATTTTGTGTAGGTTTTGGGTCGGATTCAAAGTATTGTCATGGATTATTTCTGAATTCAGAATGCCTGAATTACACTCAATATCTGAAATTGAGGGATATCTTGTTATAATATTGTTTGACGTTTGGATTTCATCATCTCAAAATGAGATTGATGTCAAATTTATCAAAGATGAAGATTAGGGTTTCAAAACCGCCAATACCTCTGGGTATTCTTTATCTAAAACTTCATTATTTTTTCCTTGATAAGGTATGTTCTGTAGGACGTATCTAATAGCATTCAACCCTGATATTCTTTTATCTTCAGCATCTACAATTACCCATGGATTATTCACTGTTGATGTTTTATCGAATAGTTTTTCTTTAAACTCAGTAAATCTATCCCACAAATCTTGCATTTTGGCATCATTCGGAGAGTATTTCCAATATTTCAAAGGAGATTTTTGTCTGATATCAAATCTTCTTTTTTGAGTATCTTTGTCTATTGAAAACCATAATTTGAAAAGATAATCACCCTCTTTAACTAAGTCATTTTCAAAGTCTTCAACGTTTTCCATAAAATCTTCATATTCTTCGGGTGAACCATAACCCATTACAGGTTCAATAAGTCCTCTGTTATACCAACTCCTATCGAATAGGTTAATCATACCAGGTCTTATTTGTTTTTTGTATCTATTCCACCAATCTTTTCTGTCTTCTGGAGTTGGGACACCTAAGGCAACTACATTATAGTATCTTGGATTTAGATTTTCTGTAAATTTCTTGATAGTTGAACCCTTTCCTGCCGAATCTCGACCTTCAAAAACAACAATGACGGTTTTTCCAGTCTCTTTCAACCATTCTTGTAATTTCAAAAGTTCAACTTGTAATTCGTATAATTCTTTCTTGAAAACTTTTTTTGGTATAATTGATGGCTCCTCAACTTCGAACTCGTAATCTTCACTTTCAGGTTCTGTTCCGTATCCTGAACGCTCTCTATATTTTAAAGAGGTTAAAATCTTACCGAGATAGTCTTCAACATTTTTTTTCTTATCTCCTTTCTTGAGTAGTATTTTTCTTAATCCTCTACCCATCAAATCAAAATCAATAATTTGAGATTTGGCTAAAACTGAGATGTCCATTAACATCTTTTCAATTCTATTTGTATATAATTTTAGGAATTGTAAGGTTTCTACAAATTTACCCAAGTTACGGTTCATTTGTAATGGTGATTCTTCTTCACCTTCTTTAATTACACCCATTACATTCTTAATTCTACCTATTTCGCTTAACAAACTCATCTACCGATAATTTAACAATAAATACTCGGCAAGTATAAGTTTTTACACTATTTATCTATACCAAGATACTATTAAAATGAAAATACTAGCAAGTTTCATGTTAGCAACCCTATTGCTAATGAAATCAGACCACAAAATTCAAGAACCTAAAAAGGTTTACATTCAATCTGTTGAAAATAAAATCCAAATTGGACCTCTATCAAAAAATAGAAATTTGGTTTTTGGATTCAAAAACATATTATTGGAAAACCTTCAGGAATTGGACTACGAAGTTACCGATTCTTTATCTAATTCCGATTATTCTTTGAAAGTTGAATTATTATATTTTGATGTCATTCAGACAAACCAAGGTGTGTCAGTGTTCCACAAAAATGATAACGAGACTATATTAAGAATTAAGGGTTATTTGTATGACAAAAACGGTAAGAAGGTTAGGGATGCCGTTGCGACGGGAAAATCATCTGAAATATCTTTATCAACATTAATTATTTCTGAAGGCGGTGGAATAAATCAAACATCGGTTTCAAACGTAATAAAAAAGTCCTCAGAGACATTAATTCAAAACTTATTTAGTAAATGAGAAAATTTCTTATTGGGTCTATCTTAATGTTAAGTAGTTACTTAGGATATTCCCAAACACCAGAAATAGGTCATTTTCAACAACTGGCTACGGTGAAGCGTGGTGACACTCTCGATGTTGCGTGGTATTACAAACCAGCTGCGGGGACTGATGTTCGAACGTTTCAGGTGGATTGGCAGTTTAAAAAAACCCTATTTACTTACTTATCAACTACTGTAGACAATACGGTGACTAATAACTCACCTGTTGTTAATTACCAAACTTGGGATGGTTACAAATATAGTAACTACTTGAATGGTATGTATAACTATGTTGTGGATACAAACTGGACCGTTGGTCGTAATTATCTAATTCTTTCGAATGGTAATTCACTATCATCTAACGGATATATTATCCATAACAAATTCAAAATAAACAACGTATCGGCTAACTATGTTGCAGATACCATCACATTGAATTGGGCAAGAATGTTCAAAGTTGATGGAACGACCATAGGTGACAATGTTGCAAACTTGTCATACAATAAATTAGCAATCAAACTTTTAGGAAACTTAACAATTTCAGGTAAGGTATTTTTACCCTCATCAGTTACAAGTTCAGGTTTGATTCCAACTATAAATTGTTATGATAATGTAACTAACGTTTTAGTTTCATCTACAACACCAAACGCAACAACAGGGAATTATACTTTAAATAATATCGATGAAAATAAGAGATATAGAATTGAGTTAAGATTCCCGACTGACAGTTTAGCATCTTTAAGAGATAGGGCAGTTACAATTTCAGACGCTGTGAAAGCTTACAACGAATATAGTTTTACCGATGTAAATCAAACTTTTGGTAGACAGTATTTGAAACATGGTTTATCTTACTTAATCGGTGATATCAATCTAAGTGGAGCGTTGGATGGTGGAGACCCTTATGGTATCTACGCATCAGTTTCTGGACTTAGACCAATTGATATCACTAAATTAATTAATGTATTCAAAAAAGACGAATACGATTCTTTAGTTTTAGGTGCTAATCAATGGACTACATGGGCTTCATATTCAAACAAAGGTATTTCAGTTACGGATAGTGTGACAACAAATAACCTAACTTTGGATTTGAAATATTTCATTCTTGGTGATGTAGATAGAACCCATTCTTCACCTGTGTTCAATCCTGCTGGTGTTGAAGTCACTGCAGCAATATTTGGTGGAAATTATGGTATAACAATTCCTAATTCCTACGCTGTGGGTCAACCAATGTATGTTCCGTTTAATGTTTCAACAAATGGTGGTTTAAATAATGGACTACAATTCGAGATGAAATACGATATAACAAAAGTTAAATTCGAAGAAATTGTTTCAAACATTCAAGGTCCTTGGTTACAATATGTAACTCATGACGAACAGAATGGAATAATTAGATTCGGAGGAATGAATAATCAAAAAAGCGGGTCACTTCAAGGGGAAGTGACCCCCTTTAAACTTAAGTTTTCTGCAAAAGTTGCAGGAGAAGATATTTCAACATATGTTTTCGTAAGAAAATTAATGGACGCATCAGACCTTAATGGAGACCACTTCAATATAGCCTTAACATCAGACAGAGTATTATTAACATACAGAGCCGCTAGCACGTTGACCTTTGTTAACTCAGAACCAACCGCAGTAATCAGACCAAATCCAAATAATGGTATTTTTGAATTAGTAATAACAATACCTAATAATTCATGGATGACAGCATCTATTTATGATTATAGTGGTAAAAAATTATTGGACTTAGGTAGATATCAAACTGACGAATTCAATAATACATTCACTAAAAGAGTCGATGTTCAATCATTAGCTCAAGGAGCCTATTTGATAGTTTTATCAAATGATAAAAAACAAATAACTAAACCATTTATAAAATCGTAAAAAAATGTCAGAAGAAACACAATCACAAGACCATAATGACGGAACATGGTCAGGTCTTAAAAAAACAGTCGTAGGAACTTTAGGAACTGTTGTAGCGGGTGGTGGAGTATGGTTAAGCACTTTATTGTTTGGTGGTCACTCAGAAGAACCAGCACAAGCTCAACCAACACAACCATCTATTATCATCAACAATACTCAACAACAACAGCAACAAGCTGCTCCGAGTAAAACAGTGATAATCAAAGAAAAATCTTCAGAACCTGCAAAACCAGCAGAACCTGCTAAACCTAAAAAAGAATTCTCGGAGGAACCAAAATGGTAAATAATCAACCAAGTTCAGGATTTAGGGAACTTTTAAATTCAATGATGAAAAGAAGATGGTTAATTTCAGCCATGGTTCTTTTTGGATTTATGATTATCATCGCAGGTATTTTTATTGCGATATTAGTTAAATCACCAATGAGCACGGAGTGGAAAGAATTACTTCTTCTTTTACTTGGTGCGTTTATCGGTTCTTATGGTAAAATCATAGATTATTGGTTCTCAGATACTGACAAAGACAAAATGTTAGTTCAAAAGATGGATGAGGAAGATGGTGTTTCATTTTCTAATACACAAGATATGAAAGATTCATCTCCTTTACCAATTAGTCAAATTAATGTCGTTGATACCCCTCAGGTAACCCCCCAAGTCACCCCCAAAGTCGCAATAGAAATTGATGAAGATGGTGATGGTGTTATGGATGGTATTGACACAGACGGTGATGGTGACATCGATGAATATTTTGAACACAGAAACTGTCAACACGTTTGGGGTGACAGTGATAATGACGGTGAATTAGAGTGTCTAATTTGCGGAAAAATTAAAGACCCAGAATAATCATGAAAAAAGAATCTAAAGAACATTTAAAAACAATTTTAGTTGTTATTTTATTTTTCGCTTTGATATTTGGAATCAGTTTATCTGTGACAGCCCAAACTGTAGGAACGGTTAAGACTGAACAATATAAAGCAAAGTTCGAAAAAGACGCATCAATCGACACATTACCTGAATATCATGGAAAACCAATTCCGATTCAATTATTAAACATTGGAGTGACTCCTGAATTATACGAATCATTCCCTGAGTTAAAAGACAAGAGAGTTGGTCTTGGTCTTACAAACATTGTTGTTGAATATTTGGAATTTACTGAGCGTTTTACATTTACAGAAGACAAAACTGAAATCAAAAACAGAATGGTAAAACAATT
>Ga0315906_10009219_pt1 | contig 11766 bp, 10 predicted proteins | sample LakEriMetagenome_4_FD_203526 | JGI IMG/M metagenome (GOLD analysis project Ga0315906, IMG submission 203526) | Freshwater fungal communities from buoy surface, Lake Erie, Ohio, United States - Buoy 2 MA122 | ecosystem: Environmental > Aquatic > Freshwater > Lake > Lake biofilm | place: USA... | reverse complement strand
TTTGAATTTTTTGTAATAGTTGGCTGCAAAGGAGGCGTGCTCCTTGGTGTCAATTTGATCCCATGGATAGCCCGTCACAATCCAGCCCTTGGGCGTTTCATCCTTCAAGACTTCTAAGTATTCGGGTTCACCAGACAACATGGACACCACGGGCACCCTGGGGAAAATGCTGCGCTGATTGCCCTCACGCACCAGCTTGGCTAAGTCAGCACCAAAAGTCACATTGAAAATAGCATCGGGCTTGCTTTGCATGAGGGCGCTCAAGCTGCTGCCCGCATCAATTTTTCCAAGTGCAGGCCATTGCTCTCCCACAAACTCCACGTCAGGTCTTTTGGCCTTGAGAAGTTCTTTGAAACTGGCCACAGCACTTTGGCCATATTCGTAATTGGGAGCCAAAGTGGCCCAGCGTTTGGCGGGTAATTTGGCCGCTTCTTCAACCAACATGGCGGCTTGCATATAGGTGCTGGCGCGCAAACGAAAGGTATACCGGTTGCCTTTGTCCCAAACGATGGCATCGGTAAGGGGTTCGCTGGCTATAAAAAGTCGCTTGCTCCGCAATGCATGATCGGCCAAGGCCAAACCCACGTTGGACAAAAAACCACCTGCCAACACATCTACTTTTTCTTGGCTGGTGAGTTCGATGGCGTGCCGCAAGGCATCTTCGGGTTTGCCGGCATCATCACGCGCAATGACTTCTACCTTGCGACCTAACAGACCACCAGAGGCATTGATTTCCTCTACCGCCAATTGCCAGCCTTGCTTGTAGGGTTGCGTGAATTGAGGAATGGCCGAATAGCTGTTGATTTCACCAATTCGAATGGGCGCCTGCGCTTGCACAGACAAAGCCGATGTGGCGCCCAATGCCACGGTACAAACACCCAATAGCCAAGACTTCATTTCAAACTCCCAAAAACGAAACTGTATCAGCAAGCTGAATTCCAGTCGCTTTGGAGACATTTCCCTTCCCGAGGGCGGCCTATTCCTTATGATCAAAAAGCATATATGTCAAACGATTAAGTAGTTTGAATTGACATAAAGAACCCGTAGAGTTCAAACCTCAGCGGCATTGGCCGTCACTTTCATTGATTTTCAAGCCGATGTACCACTACACAGAATTCGACCGCCAGTTTGTCAAACTGCGCGCAGCGCAGCACAGAGACCAGCTTGAACGTTGGCAAAAAGGCCAACTGACAGATGAAGAATTTCGCCCTCTTCGCCTTCAAAACGGCTGGTACGTGCAGCGCTACGCACCCATGTTGCGCGTGGCCGTGCCTTATGGCGAAATTTCTGCCAAGCAACTGAGTGTGCTGGCCACCATTGCCAAAGACTACGACCAACCCGAAGATGAATTGTTTGCCAAAGCCCAAGCTCAGCAAGACTTGCTACCTGGCAAATCACCCAAGTTGATCAAAGGCTACGGCCACTTCACCACCCGCCAAAACGTTCAGTTCAACTGGATTCCATTGAGCAAATCTGCCGACGTGATGGACTTGCTGGCCACCGTCGACATGCACGGCATTCAAACCAGCGGCAACTGCATTCGCAACATCACCACCGACGAATTGGCGGGTGTGGCCGTAGACGAGGTGGTCGACCCTAGGCCCTACGCAGAAATATTGCGCCAATGGAGCACCTTGCACCCTGAGTTTGCATTCCTGCCCCGCAAATTCAAAATTGCCATCACTGGGGCCACAGAAGATCGCGCCGCTATTGGCTGGCACGATGTCGGCTTGCAGCTTGTCAAAAATGTTGCGGGCGAAATTGGCTTCAAGGTATGGGTCGGCGGCGGCATGGGCCGAACCCCCATCATTGGCACCTTGGTGCGGGAGTTCTTGCCTTGGCAACAAATCATGAACTACCTCGAAGCCGTGGTGCGCGTCTACAACCGCTGGGGCAGACGCGACAACTTGTACAAAGCGCGCATCAAAATATTGGTCAAGGCTGAAGGTCAGCGTTACATCGATGAGGTGGAGGCTGAATTTGACGATGTGGTCAACAAAGATGGTGGTCCTCACACCATTTCACAGGCTGAGTTTGAGCGTGTCGCAGCTTGCTTTGTTGAACCCTCAGCAACTGCCAACTCGTCTGCACCTCCATCGGCATCTTTACATAGCAACCCCCAAGACCCTGCGTTTCAACGCTGGTTGTATCAAAACGTTGTTGCGCACAAAAATCCGAAATTGCGTGCAGTCACTTTGTCATTCAAACGTTTGGGATTGGCACCTGGCGATGCCACAGCTGAACAATTACAGGCCTCTGCGCAATTGGTCGCAAAGTACTCTCGAGGCGAGGCTCGCGTCACTCACTCCCAAAACTTGGTGCTGCCTTGGGTTCCTGAAATTCAATTGTTTGACCTTTGGCAGGAAGCCAAATCATTGGGCTTGGCAAGCCCCAACATCGGTTTATTGAACGACATGATTGCCTGCCCTGGTGGCGACTACTGCGCCTTGGCCAATGCACGTGCCATTCCTGTTGCAGCCGCCATTTCAGAGCGTTATCAAGATATCGATGAACTCGACGACTTGGGCCCCATCGACTTGCACATCAGCGGCTGCATCAACTCTTGTGGCCACCACCACAGCGGCCACATTGGCATCTTGGGCGTCGATAAAGACGGCAAAGAGTGGTACCAAGTTACCTTGGGCGGCTCCGATGGTTCTGCGCTATCTGGCACAGCAGGCCCTGGCAAAGTGGTGGGCCCTTCATTCTCTGCCGCTGAAGTGCCAGGCGTGATTGAAGCGGTGCTCAACAAGTACCTTGAACTGCGCTCGCCCACCGGTCAAGGTCGTGCCGAATACTTCATCGAGACCTTGCGCCGTGTGGGCCAAGACCCCTTCAAGCTTGAAGCCAATGCAGCGCGTCACACCGAGACTGCCCTTGCTTGAACATGGAAAGAATGTCATGAAAATTTTGTCTTTCCACGATCACTCACCTGGTGCAGACGCCAGCATCATCAGCATGGCCAACGATGCTGATCCTCGCGAAGTGTCGCTTGAGGGTATCAGTCGCGTCGACTTGCACTTCCCCAAATTCACAGATGGCCGCGCCTACAGTCAAGCTTTCCTGCTTCGCCGCCGTCTTGGCTTCAAAGGAGAAATTCGCGCTACGGGCGATGTCCTCATCGACCAATTGGTGGCCATGGCCCGCACAGGCTTTGATGTGGCTGTATTGCGTGAAGGTTTAGATGCCAGCGCGGCTCAGCTTCAGTTCGATCGCTTCCCCGCCTTCTATCAAGGCTCGGCCGTAGACACACAGCCCTTGTTTGCAAAGGCAATCGCATGAGCGTGTCCGCATTGAGCCATGGCGTCCAAGGCAATCCACCAAACGCCATTGCTTTGCACGCACATCCAAGCAACAACTTTGTTGAAAAAGTAGCTGAAACATTGGCACTTCTGAAGCAAGCCGTTGCCGAACTCAGCCCTGTCACACAAGCTTCTAGCTTGGGTGCAGAAGATGTCGTCATCACGCACCTGATCAATGACAACGTTTTGGACATTCCTGTGTTTGTGCTGGAAACTGGCGCATTGCATCGCGAAACTCTTGCACTTTTGGAACGCTCACAAGCGTACTCAATTGCACCCGTGAATGTCTTTCGTCCCTCAACCGAAAAAGTTATTTCGTTTCAGTAGTGTCCCAACGTTTTTCAGAGGAAAGAGAGCTGTTGAGACTCAAATTCTGAATTTTTGTTGGAGTCAGGTGGTGTAAGTAGTTGATTTATTGGGGTTGTTTCAAACATGGTCAAGCTCAAGATTTGTAGGATTTCATGAAGACTGTTGGGCAGATGCAGGCGTTTCTTGGCAATTGCAATCAGCACGTAGGTGCAGACCGCGATCCAGATTTGCGTCTTGACCGCGTTCTCGTTGGTGCCATAAAACGTCTTGATGCGCAGGTGCTGCTTGATCCATTTGAAAAACAATTCGACCTGCCAACGCTGGCGATACAGGTCCGCGATCAACGCGGGTTTGAGGGAGAAGTTGTTGGTCAAAAAAGTTATTCGCTTGCCCGTCTCGTCCTTGATGACCACACGTCGCAGCGTGGCGGGATAGTCTTGGCTGGAATAAAAGATAGTCAGCACACCTGTCTGATCGCACACGATGTTCGAGCTGGCTCGGTCCACGGGGTTGGAGTAACGCCGCTTGAACTTGGTATTGGATTTGGCACGGGTGACGAAGAAGGCGTTGGCCTGATGAATGACAAAGAGTCGCTGGAAATCCAAGTACCCGCGATCGAGCAGGTAGTACGCGCCAGGCTCGATGTGCAGCAGGTCCAAGGTGTTGACCTCGTGAGTCTTGCCGTCGCTGATGTGAATGAATGTGGGGATGGAGCCGCGCAAGTCCAAAAGGGTGTGCAGTTTGATAGCCGCCTTGTGCGCTCGAAACGGTGCCCACGGATAAACCGACAGGCACAGGTCTATCGTCGTAGCATCGAAGGCGTAGACGGTTGCATCCAAGTCGATCGCCAAAGGGTCGTGGGCATACAGCGGGCGCGCCATGGCGATCAAGTGTTGCGCGAAATCGGCGTAGATTTGCCAAGGCCGGGTTGCATTGGCATTGGACAAGGTGTTGCGAGAAACGGTCTTGCAGCGCAGACCCATGTGATACAGCCGCTTGGCTTGGGCACGCAAATTGACCTCGATGTCGCGCAAAGACTCGCGGTAGGTCAGCTGAGCAAAGGCCATAGTCAAGAACTGATCCATGCAGGTGAAATCTTGGACCTTGTGATCGCCACGGTGAGTGGCTACGCATCGGCGAAAAGTGCTCAATGGCAAGAAGGCCATGAGTTGAGAGAAAACAAGCTTGCCGTGGTTCATGAGGGTCCTTTGCGTGCAGACGCAAAAGACCATAAGTCATGGAATCGAAGTTCAAATCGAGACCAGACAAAAATCGTGAAAAACCAAGGTAAATCATTAACTTACGAAGACCTAATGTGAAAATGTTGGGACACTACTGATTTCGTTTGTCAAAACACATGGTCAAGATGCCATGTACCAAAGCCTTGAATTGCGCAAAACCTGCTGCCAAATTCGAAAGCTCGGACCCTTGGCAGAGGCCCTTGAAGGTCAACGCGCCTGGGTCACGGGTTTGCGCCGCGAACAATCGAGCAACCGTGCAGAAGTGCCGTTAATGGACCGTACCGACGAAGCCACCAAAGGCCAAATCAAACTCAATCCCTTGGCCAACTGGACATGGGGCGATGTGTGGCATTACATCGACATCCACAAGGTGGACTACAACCCCTTGCACGATCAGTTTTTCCCCAGCATTGGCTGCGCTCCCTGCACACGCGCCATCAGCTTGGGCGAAGAGTTTCGCGCAGGCCGTTGGTGGTGGGAAGACGAAGCTGCCAAAGAGTGCGGTTTGCACGCCAAGAAATAAGGCTGAGAAGAAAATATGAACGCACGCACTGAACCTGAGTTGTTGCATCACCTTAGCAACACCCACCTTGATGCCCTCGAAGAAGAAACCATCTTCATTCTGCGCGAAGTGGCTGCCGCCTTTGAGCGCCCCACCCTTCTTTTCTCGGGCGGAAAAGATTCCTTGGTCATGCTCAAGTGCGCAGAAAAAGCTTTTGTGGACAAGCAAAAAGGCGGCCGCATTCCTTATCCCTTGCTGATGATCGACACCGGCCACAACTTCAAAGAAGTGACCGACTTTCGTGATTTCCGCGCCAAGGAATTGGGCGCTGAACTCGTTATCCGCAGCGTCGAAGACTCCATGAAACGAGGTACGGTGCGCTTGGCCCACCCAGGCGAATCTCGCAACGTACACCAATCCGTCACCTTGTTAGAAGCCATTGAAGAATTCAAGTTTGACGCCCTCATTGGCGGCGCTCGCCGAGACGAAGAAAAAGCCCGCGCCAAAGAACGCATCTTCAGCCACCGTGACAGCTTTGGCCAATGGCAACCTAAATCACAACGCCCCGAGTTGTGGTCCTTGTTCAATACCAAACTGCAACCTGGCGAGCACTTTCGCGTTTTCCCCATCTCCAACTGGACCGAGCTCGATGTGTGGCAATACATTGCCCGCGAAAACATTGCGCTGCCTTCCATCTACTTCACACACAAACGTGAAGTGGTTAACCGCCGGGGTCTGTTGGTACCTGTCACAGAACTCACACCCCCCAAAGACGGCGAGCAAGTTGAAGTTCGCAACGTTCGCTTTCGCACCGTGGGCGACATTACCTGCACCTGTCCTGTAGAGAGTACGGCAGTCACGCCTGAAGAAATTGTGATCGAAACATTGGCCGCAGAAGTAAGCGAACGCGGTGCCACGCGCATGGACGACAAGACCTCGGAAGCCTCCATGGAAAAGCGCAAAAAAGACGGATACTTTTAATGACCAACGCTCTGAAATTCATCACATGCGGATCCGTTGACGACGGTAAGAGCACCCTCATTGGACGCTTGCTGGTGGACACCAAAGCCGTGTTGCAAGATCACTTGGCGGGCGTTCAGCGCCAAGGCGAAACCGATTTGGCCTTGCTTACCGATGGCCTTTCGGCTGAGCGTGAACAAGGTATCACCATTGATGTGGCCTACCGCTACTTCAGCACAGAAACACGCAAGTTCATCATTGGTGACGCACCGGGTCACGAGCAATACACCCGCAACATGGTGACGGCTGCTTCCAGTGCCGATGCGGCGGTGGTGTTGGTGGATGCCACTAAGCTCGATTGGAAAGATGCCAACCTTCACTTGTTGCCCCAAACACGCCGCCATAGCTTGCTCCTCAAGTTGCTCCGAGTACCTTCTGTGGTGTTTGCCATCAACAAACTGGATGCCATTGATGATGCCGCCTTGGCTTATCAAAACATTCAGGGTGCCTTGGCCCAATTTGCCACCGAAGCCGGTATCAAGGTCAAAGCTTGGGTTCCCATTTCGGCGCTCAAAGGTTGGAATGTGGTGGACAGCCATGCCAACTGGTGTGGCTACACGGGCCCCAACTTGTTACAAATTTTGGAAACATTGCCCAGCACGCCTGCTGAAGCCCATGTGGCCATGAGCTTCCCTGTGCAATGGGTCGAAAAGTTCCACGACTCCAATGTGACCCACCAGGGTCGCCGTGTTTTCTGGGGGCGAGTAGCCTCGGGCACCTTGCGGGTGGGCCAAAGTGTTCAAGTTTTCCCTAGTGGCCAAACAGCCACCGTAGCGCAGGTGCTTTCGGCCACCCGCCAAGACACATCCAATGTCACAGGCCAAAGCGCTGGCCTGGTTCTAGACCGCGAAGTGGATGTGTCTCGGGGCGATTGGGTGGTGGCCTCTGACTCGAGTTTGGAAGGCCAACGTCAAATCGAAGCCACTGTGGCTTGGATGGACGACGAGCCTTTAGTGGCAGGTCGGCTTTACTGGGCTTTGCATGGTCACCGCTGGGTCAAGGCCAAAGTTCAACGTGTGGTGCACCGCTTGAACATCCATACTTTGGCCAAAGAAGAGGCCGCAGAGTTGCCCGCCAACGCAGTGGGCCACGTCACTTTGGCCTTCCAAGAGCCCCTCATCACCATGCCATTTACCCAATCTCGGGTCTTGGGCGCCCTGATATTGGTCGACACTGCCAGCCATAAGACCTCAGGCGCAGTGTTGGTGAATTGAGACAGACCCTCTTAACTGTCTTAAAATGCCCACTTTCGGACGCCATCCCCATGGTGCCCATTAACGCTTTAGCCATTTCAAACTGTCATGACCCACGTTGTTTCTGAATCCTGTATCCGCTGCAAATACACCGACTGCGTGGATGTCTGCCCAGTCGACTGCTTCCGCGAAGGCCCCAACTTTTTGACCATTGACCCCGACGAGTGCATCGATTGCGCCGTGTGCATTCCCGAATGCCCCGTCAATGCCATCTATGCCGAGGAAGATCTGCCGGCAGATCAAGTCCACATGACCAAGCTCAATGCTGAGTTGGCTTTGTTGCCCACTTGGAAAAGCATCACCAAGCGCAAAATTCCCATGCCAGATGCAGACGACTGGAAAGACAAGACCGGCAAACTGAGCGAGTTGATCCGTTGATTCAAACCGAGGCCTTGATCATTGGGGCAGGTCCTGTGGGCCTGTTTCAAGTGTTTCAACTAGGTCTTCAAGACATCCGCTGCCACGTGGTGGATGCATTGCCCCAGGTAGGCGGCCAATGCGCAGAGCTTTACGCTGACAAACCTATTTACGACATCCCTGGAATTCCTTTTTGCACAGGTCAAGAGCTCATTGACCAACTTCAACAGCAAATCAAACCTTTTGCCCCCCAGTTTCACCTCCAAGAGTTGGTCAGTGAACTCAAGCCCACGGCAGATGGTCACTGGCAAGTGGAAACAGACAAGGGCACCCAATTTAAAGCGGCTACGGTGTTCATCGCTGCTGGCGTAGGCGCGTTTGTAAAGCGTGGCCTCAGCTTGCCTGGCTTTGAAGAGCTGCTGGGCCAGCAAATTTTTCATGCAGCCCCCGACGCCACATCGTTCAAAGGCAAGCACTTGGTCATTTTGGGCGACAGCGATGCAGCCTTAGAGGCTTGTGCAACATGGCGGCAAGGAGCCAATGCTGCAAGCACCGTCACTCTAGTTCACCGGCGCGATCAGTTTCAAGCGGAACCTCACGCCATTGAAGACATGCGCCAAGCCTGCGCAAAGCAAAGCATGCGCTTTGTAGCAGGCCAGCCAACCGGCTTGATTCAAACCAATGGCGCATTGACAGGACTTGAGATTCTCAACGCCCAAGGTGACACTGAAGTACTGAAAACCGATGCCATTCTGTTGTGCTTGGGCATCTCCCCCAAATTAGGACCTCTCAGCAACTGGGGCTTGGCCATGGAGCGCAAACAACTCCCCGTCAATACCGAGACCTATGCCACGCAGGAAAGCGGCATTTTTGCAGTGGGCGACATCAACACCTACCCAGGCAAAAAGAAACTCATTTTGTGTGGGTTTCACGAGGCCACCTTGGCCGCTTTTGGCGCATCGGCCCTGCTCCGACCCGACCAAAAAACCTTGCTCCAATACACCACCACCTCCACCCATCTGCACAAACTTTTGGGTGTGTCGTAGAATCCAATACGTGATGGCAAACTGACAGTTTAAGTTTGCCATTGCATCCGCTAGGGGTGTTTTAGCTGCAAAGCTAAGACTGAGAAAGTCCCTTTGAACCTGATTGAGGTAATCCTCGCGCAGGGAAGCTTGTCTAAACAACGAAGCAAATACTCAATTGCCAACATTCGTTGAATGATCCAGCCGACCTGCCATTTCGTTGAAGGAAAACGCAATGGCACACCATTTGCCAAAATTGACTTGCCACGCGCTGCTGCTTGCCAGTGCTTGTGCAATGGCTCAAAACAACACTGTCTTAATTACCAGCCCTGCTGTTCAACAAGTCAGTGGTTTTGAAAATCTCCGATTGCGCGAAGCACCGTTTAGCGCAACCAACATTGACAACGCCACTTTGAGAGACCTGGGCGCGCAAAGAATTTCTGACGCCTTGCGCTTAGATTCTTCAGTCACCGACAGCTACAACTCGCCCGCTTATTGGGACATGCTCAGTGTGCGTGGCTTCATGCTGGACAACCGCTACAACTATCGCCGCGAAGGCTTGCCCATCAGCGCCGAAACCATGATTCCCATGGATAACAAAGAGCGCATCGAACTCTTCAAGGGCACCAGCGGCATACAAGCGGGTACCAGTGCACCGGGTGGCTTGGCCAACTATGTGGTGAAGCGTCCGCCCAACTCAGCAGAAGCCAGCGTGCGAAGTTTGACACTCAGCTATGGCAACGGCAACAACAGCGGTTTTGCACTGGATGTTGGCGGTCGATATGGTGAGAACAATGCAGTGGGATACCGCGTCAATGCGGTTTACGAAGATCTCAATCCTTACGTCAAGAACGCAAAAGGCCATCGTCAGCTATTGGCATTGGCCATGGACTGGCGCCTCAATGCCAACACACGCCTTGAATGGGAAATTGAAAGCAGCAGTCGCCAACAAATGGGCGTGAATGCAGCCAGCATTGCGGGCAATACACTGCCCTCACCCATCTACGGACAAAACAACTTCTCCAAGCAAAGCTGGTCTGTACCGGGCGTGTTCAATGGCCTCACAGGAACCATGCGGCTGAAACAAAAGCTTGAGAATGGTTGGTTGTGGACCACCCAGTTTGGCGCTCAACGTTTGAAAACAGACGATCGCCTTAGTTATGCCTACGGCTGTTATGCAGAAGGCAATTACGATCGTTTTTGCAGCGACAAAACATTTGACCTGTATGACTACCGCAGCGAAAACGAACGCCGTACCAGCGACGCCTTGCAAACAGAATTGACGGGGCAAGTGAAGCTGGCTGGCATTCAACACGACCTCAGCTTTTCTTGGATCCGTCAGCGGCAAATTGACAAGCTTTCCCCCATGCAGGCCTTTAACTGGGCGGGCACGGGAAGCCTGTTGGGCGTGGGCGAAAGTACCGCAGCACCTGAACCCAATGACCTGAACACCAACCGACAAGAATACTCAACTGAAATCAGCATCAAAGATCGCATTCGAGTCCATCAGTTTGCCGATCTCTGGTTGGGCTGGCGTACAAGCCAAATTCAGCGTGACAGCCAACGCACAGACGGCAGCCGCGCCACGCACGACGAACGAACCATCCACACACCCTGGATCGCCTTTAGCCACAAACTGCCCTTCAACACCACAGGCTATGCAAGCTACGGCCAAGGTGTGGAAGCACAAGTCACGCCCAACCGCAGTCGCTATACCAACGCAGGCGAAGCATTGCCTTCGGCCAAGAGCACCCAAAAAGAATTGGGCTTCAAAGGCGCGCAAGGTGCCTGGCTCTGGAATGCCGCCTTGTTTGACATTACTCGACCAGTTTGGGGCGATCAAGGTGCATGCGAAGAAGACAACTCATGCACCCGCAAACTCGATGGCGTTGCCAAGCACCAAGGTTTGGAGTTGGGCATGGGCTACCGCAACAAGCAATGGAAATTGGATACGGCGGCCACATGGTTAAATGCCGAGCGGTCTGAGGCTGTGACCAATGCGGCACAAAATGGGCAGCGTCCTTTGAACGTGCCATCCTTGGTGGTTCGTGCCGCAGCCGAATACCGCTTTACACAAGTGCCCGGATTGCGCACCACTTTGCGCCTAAGCCATGAAGGTCAACGCGATTTGATGGAAGGCGGATCCATGACCTTGCCAGCTTGGACGACGGCAGATTTAGCGGCTCATTACAGCACCAAAGTGTCTGGTCAAAACATCGACTGGACACTGGCTCTGGAAAATGCCACAAATCGTTCCTATTGGAGAGAGTCTCCTAAGCAGTATGGCCATTACTACCTTTACGCTGGGGCGCCTAGGAACTTGAGGTTGGCCGTTCGAATGCTCTTTTAATCAAGGCGATCTATCTGAGGTTTATGGTGATATTGGAAGAACTACTGTTGTTTCACCCACATATCACCATTAAACTGATGAGATCATCAAAGATTGAGAAGAAGCATGTCAGGCATTTCAAAAAGACAATTTACACAACGCTTGTTGTGGACTGCCGTAGCAGCAACGCTGACGCCAATAAGTGCATTGGCGCAAGATTGGCCTAACAAGCCCATCAACCTGGTTGTTCCTTTCCCTGCAGGTGGCTCAAACGACGTAGTAGCCCGGTTGGTTGGTGAAAGTGCCAGAAAACGTCTTGGTCAAGCTGTTCTGGTAGACAACAAGCCTGGGGCCAACGGTTCTTTAGGGGTAGAGACCACGCTTCGTGCGGCTAAAGATCAGCACACTTTTTTAGTGGCTTCGGACTC
>Ga0315906_10009217_pt1 | contig 11768 bp, 10 predicted proteins | sample LakEriMetagenome_4_FD_203526 | JGI IMG/M metagenome (GOLD analysis project Ga0315906, IMG submission 203526) | Freshwater fungal communities from buoy surface, Lake Erie, Ohio, United States - Buoy 2 MA122 | ecosystem: Environmental > Aquatic > Freshwater > Lake > Lake biofilm | place: USA... | reverse complement strand
CTCCCTGAGCACAGAAGCCCGCCAGAAATTTATCAAGATAAGGCCGGCAACGCTTGGTCAGGCTTCTCGTATATCCGGGGTCAACCCAAGTGACATTCAGATTTTAATGGTTTACATGGGCAGATAGAGCAGGAGAACCAACCACACGCACGCGTTTTTATAAAAGTTAAATAAAATTCATTCTCTTGTGTAGGCATGAATTACTATTTATATTAGCTATATGCAGAAGTCTGATAAGTTTCAATTGATCAGAAAACAAATAATCCAAAACGGCTACAGGGTGGTAGATGAAGATATGACCAGGCCCTGGGGAGGGTTTTTTGTCATCGATGAATCACAATCTGCTGAATTCATCAATCACTATTTCCCCGGAACTCAAATCACCCTAAACAAGGTAAGTCCTAAATTTCTCCTTGTAGAACCCTCAAAAAAACTAAGCTGGCAATATCATCATCGCCGTTCTGAAAAATGGAAGGTTATTGAGGGTAGGGTAGGAGTGAGTACCAGTATGACAGATAACGAAAACCCCTATCAAATTCTACAGGAACAAGAGACAATCACATTGAAGCAGGGAGAAAGACATCGTTTGATCGGTCTGGACGATTGGGCCGTTATTGCTGAAATTTGGATACATACCGATCCCGAAAACCCCAGCGATGAAGATGATATCGTAAGATTACAGGACGATTTCGGACGATAAAAAATCATTGGGTACGGAAAGAATCCGATCTAACCATACCCAATGATAAGATGGCCAATTAATTATCCTGCTTGCTTCCCAACAGTAATAATTCATTCACCTGCACCTCGGATATATATTTCTTGTTACCATCCTTATCCGTATAATTCTTATGAACCAACTTCCCTTCAATAGCCACCTCTGTTCCCTTTTGAAGATACTTCTCGGCTATCTCAGCCAACTTTCCCCAGGCAACCAGTTGATGCCACTGTGTTTCCGTAATTTTTTCGCCATCTGCGTTTCGGTAACTTTCGTTGGTTGCCACGGAAAATCTCGCCAACTTCTTACCACCATCAAAATCTTTCATCTCAGGTGCGTTTCCAAGGTTGCCTATCAGCTGAACCTTGTTTCTTAATGCATACATAATAATTTGTTTTCGTTTATAAAATAGCTGCTGTAGCCGGCCCACAAACAACAAGGCAAATATCATATCGGCAAATGCTGTGAACCGTATTTTATGTGTTTATTCCCGTTCATAAACGATTAAATACCCATTGAACCGATCCGGAGTCATGATTATTTTTGATCATGCATATAATGAATTCGAAACAATGTCAGGCCTGCGGAAAAGCAATAAGAGGACGCTCTGACAAAAGATTTTGTGATGATTATTGCAGAAACATTCATCATAATCAATATAAACAGAGTGATCCCTCGGCAAGAATGATACGGGAGATAAATCAGATTCTAACGGGCAACAGAAATATTCTTGCTTCACTTTTCGGAAGTGAAAACCATCTGATTGTTGTAGAAAAAATAAAATTGATTGAAATGGGATTTGTGTTCAGATTTCTTACACATACCGAGCAAGGCGACACCGGCACCACCTATCTATGCTGCTATGAATATCTTTATACGCCAATAAACGAGAAACAATTGCTGATTGCAAGAACAGCAATAACAAACTGACGAAAAAAACAGGTATCAAATAATTTCAGAAATTCAATTTAAAGCAAACCGCGAATCAATCCCCTGCAGTTATTACTGCCACAGCTGCATTCAAAGGGCTTCATATCTTCACCAAGGAAATGTGCATAATCAAGCGTCAGCTCTTCATCTTTTTTTATGTCTCTCATGGCCACCACATCGAGTCCAATATATTCTGTGTTGGCGTTGCAGGAATGATTTTGTGGCGCCCATTCAGAGGGATTGCGATCCCATAAAATAAAAACATCTTTACCAACAGGATAGGCATACTCACTAAACAATCTGATTTTATCATCCTCCCAGTTTTTCATCACATGATTCTTACTCACCACACGCTGAGCTTTCTCCTCCCCCCGGAAAACAACCTCTCCCCGCGAAATATTCGCACCCGCATATATTCCGTAGCCCGATACGCTATTACCTTGCAGATAATATTTCTTTCTCGATGCCGCATGCCTACTTATTCCCTCCCGTATGATAAGCTCCAAAAATCCACGCTGCCCGTACCCATCGGTCATCAATATATGGTCAGCAGAGCCCTCATAACCATTTTCATAAAAAACCGAACAGGTGAAATTCACCTCTAAAAAATAGATCTCATCTTTTTCCATCCTGAAATCCATCCTCGCATAGCCCACCGCCTCAAATCCTTTGAAAATGGAAGAAGCGGCAGCTTTCAATTTTGAAACGATAGACTCATCCTTAACGGGGATATTGGCATCGGGATGAAGCTCAGATGTTTTCAGCGCATAGGTCTTAAATTTTTTCTCTTCAGGAAAGATGTATTCTACCGGATTAAAAACGCGGACACCCGAAGGTTCATCCGGGTCTGCAGCTAATAGTACAGTGAACTCCCTGCCATCAACATATTTTTCAATCATCATTTCCTTAAAAACAGGAAGTGTTTTATTCAGCTGATCAATTAACGCATCTTTGTTTTTAACCAGAGCGTTATCATCAATACCAAGACTGTCACCGGCCTTTGCAGGCTTTATAAAAACCGGATAGCCGATTTTTTGGGCGAGCGCATCGGCATTGAGAATGTTATTTACAACAATAGCATCTGCCGTGGGAACCCCCGCAACATATGCCACATACTTCATCAACTCTTTCGGGGGATCATACAAAACAGAGGATGGTCCTGTGAATGGCAGACCAAGCATCTCAAGGAAATAAATAACTTCAATCGAGGGCACCTCCCATTCAAGATATCCCTCACAGAGATTTACAAAAATATCATAGCCTCGGGTGGAAAGCTCCTTTAATTGTTTATAGGTGGTAAGCTTGTTCAGAAAGACATGATCCACCTGGTGTTCGGGAAGTAAAGCCGACAGGTTTCGGGGAGGATCATAATGTTGATAATCCACTCCACTAGTTGAATAGTCCGGTTGAAGAACACAAACCCTCATATTGTCAATGCTTTCTTGTTACCAACGTGACGCTCAAAGCCATCGTTGATTATTTCCATAATGGCATCGGAAAAAGAATTATCAGACAATCTTAGAATGGCTCCAATGGAAGTGTAATTTTCATCCTCACTTAAGCCACACTGCGCATTCGCTTCTAATACATAAAGCTTTCCTGTCTTCCCATCCATCCTAATATCTATTCTGGTATAGCCCTTTCCCTTGAGTGCAGCATATGCCTTCCAGCTGATTTCCTTTATTGTTTCATGAAGCTCGGGTTCAGGACTGCCGTATTTATAAAAATCCCCCTGCATAGGCATGGGCGACTCGTTCTCATAGATCTCCCATAATCTGTCAAAGGAAAGGAAGCGCTGTTTCTCCGGAAGGGATTCATGAAAAAGGCGCTCCACAGGAGGATATACTTTTGCCTCATCCGGTCTATCCCATGAACCCGTGATGAACACTGTAAATTCCCTTCCCTCAATGAATTTTTCCACCACTAAACCACCCGAAAGCAGGTCCCATCCACGATAACCCCTCTTAATTTCCTCAATCTGGTTTTTGAGGCCTTCTGCATTATCTACAACATTTTTTACACCTACCCCCATACTTCCTCCTGATACAGCGGGTTTTACAATAACAGGAGTACCAACTACCCTCATGATCTCATCTGGATCATATTCTTTTTCATTAATAGGATACCATGCCGCATTGGACACACCGGCATTGTCAAATACCCTTTTCATGTCTATCTTGGAAGTGGTGATATAAAAAAAATGAGCATCGGAACCTGTATAAATAAGCTTCCTATCATCGAGATAGTGAATAACAGAAATGCCCGGCGCTCCATTCACTTCATCTCCATCACAGAGATTGATAATAAGGGGAATGTTATCTTTTACTTTTTGCTCAGTAATTATTCCCTCGATTGTTTCTTTATAATTATCAAGCGTCACTTGTTTCCACTCCCATGCAATACATAATTTTTGAAAAACCTTTGTATACTCAGCAATGGATTGAGTGAAATCGTAGTAATAATCAAGGTTTTCATCTCCGTGGCTTTGACCGGGAGCGAGTACCCAAATTTTAATTTTTTTATGCTTGATAAACTCTTTCAGCGGTGGGGTTGCTGTCATCGGAATCATATTTCCCGTTCTTTCTGCTCTTTGATGAAAGGACTGATATAATAAGCATACAAGACTTTTTTATCAAGATGCCTTGCCCCCTTAATCATGCCATGACATTGCTTTGTATTGCAATGACATTTAAAAGGCTGATCCATATCCCATTCCGTTGAAGGGTAGAAAAAACTAAAAGGCTCCCCCTTCGCTATGTCGCGAATGGCGCGGACCTCTAAATTCATAGTATCGAAAATTACATTAGGGTCGCAACTATGATTGATGTATTGAAGAAATTCGGGGTAAAGGGAAATATGTTTGGAGTCGGTTAATTGAACGGTCAGGTAGGTAGGCGTCGCTTGAATTTTTCCTGCGGAAAAAGAACTCACCAATTCTCCGGCATCAAAATCTCTTTTTGAAACTAGCGACCTGTATCCATTAGAGCGGTTCTCTATGATTTCAGCAAAATCATGATCACTGATCAATCCCAAATCGGAAAGAACATTTTCTGTTTGCATGATTAATGGGTTGTGGTATGAAGGTATTGACAATTGCCATCCAACGTAATGGCGCTGAAATAAAGTTATCAACAGTTTTAATACAGGTGGATAATTGAAAAATCAATCATATATTTCGATCATAAAACAGAATCAAATGAAAGGTATCCTGGCCGGCATTCTTTTTCTATTTACTACTGTAGCGTTTTCGCAACAGAAATATAATTTGATACAAAATTATTTAGAGCGAAAAGGAGAGGAGTGGCTTGACCTGTATCGCTATTTACACCAAAATCCAGAACTGAGCAGGGAGGAAACAAATACCGCTTCACTGCTACGCCAAAAGATAAGTTCCCTTGGCTATCGAGTAATTGATTCTCTTGGCTATCAAAGCTTTGCTGCCGTACTTGAGAACGGAGAAGGCCCCGTTATACTTTACCGAACAGATATGGATGCGCTACCTATTAAAGAGGAAACGGGTCTACAATATTCCAGTACGCGGATATATGAAAAAGAAGGAGCGAAAATCCCTGCGATGCATGCCTGTGGCCACGATATACATATGTCAGTTTGGATGGGACTCGCCGCATTTATGGCGGAGTCAAAGAAGCACTGGAAGGGAACAATCGTTTTTCTCGCTCAATCCGCCGAAGAAACCGGTCAGGGGGCAAAAACTGTAGTTTCTTCTCCTAACTTTCAAAAGCTGCCCCAACCCAATATACAAATAGCCATCCACTCTCAGCCTGATCTTGAAATTGGAACATTTGGTTTGTGCGACGGTTATTCCATGGCAGCCGTGGATATGATGAAGGTGACCATTTTTGGTAAAGGGGGCCATGGAGCAGCCCCTGAAAAAACGATCGATCCAATTGTAATGTCAGCACGATTCGTGAGCGAAATTCAGACCATAGTCAGCCGAAACCTTTCTTCCAAGGAGCCAGCAGTAATAACGGTTGGAGCCATACACGGTGGTACGGCAGGGAATATTATTCCGGATAAGGTTGAGCTAAAACTAACCATCAGATCCTTTTCCGAGGAAAGCAGAAAAAAAATACTGGATCGCATCAAAGCGATAGGAGACGGCATCGCACTATCCGCCGGTATGAATAAAGATCAATTACCCATTTATGATTTGGGTGATATGTCTATTCCCGCTGTGTTTAACGACAAGCCTTTGGGAGATCGGATTGAGAGAATTCTGAGAACAGAATATGGCTATTCTGCGATCAGTAAATCTGATCCTGTAATGATAGGTGAGGATTTTGGTGTTTACCGAAAAAATTTTCCTACAAGTGAGTCATATTTGATGTGGGCCGGTGTTTCTTTTAATAAAACCGCCGATCGCCCCGGACTTCACAACTCCAAGTTTGCTCCCGACTATGACAGAGCAATATTGAAATCAATAAGAATGATATCGACCCTTTTACTGGAGATGATGAAAAAATAAGTCGCCTCCTGTAATCCACCCTTAATCAACGCACCAAATTATTTATTGAAAGGGATTTGACCATCTTGAATCTGTATAGATATTATTTCCGGAAAGTGTTTTAAGAAAAGCAATCACAGCATTCACTTCCTGAGCATTCAAATTCAAACTTTGTCCTTTACCTCCCGGCATTAATCTTGGATCAAGATTTGTATTACCGGGAGCCCTGGTAATGGCACCATAATGACCGATCGCAGCCTGTAATGTTTTGATCACTCCGGTATGCATCATCTGACCATTGGTTTGCCCATCTGCTCTAACCAGATCTCTAAGCGACGGAGCCCGGGTATTTAAAATATCTATTCCGGGCGCATTGATGATTCCTATGATACCGTTGTTTCTCGAATTAGGATCAATGTCAAACTCCGGCGCCTGATGACAGGCGTTGCAACCTAATCCGCCGGCAATCCTTGATCCCGCAGTATCAAAAACAGGAGGAGTAAGGAAAAGATTCTTACCTGAATTCTCCTGTTGACTGAAATTTGGAAACGGCTGATTATCGTTAGCTACCTGGGCCCTTCCCTGATCATATTTTGAATCGAAAGATTGAATACTGCGCACAAACTGCGCCAGACACTCCTGCAACCGGGCTTCTGTTACATTCTCATCACCATATACAAATCTGAACAACTCTTTATAGTAGTTGATATTTTTAAGTTTACTTAATAATTCGGGCAAACCGGGCCTTCCATCTTCACCGCTAAATCCCATTTCCGCATGATCCTGGATCGGCATCGTGGTTTGTGCTTCCAGACTAGCAGCGCGTTCATTCCAAAAGAATTTGTTTTCTACCCCGAAGCGACTATTAACCAATCGCATAGAATGACGTGCGGTAACGCCACCCATTACCCCGAGACTTATCAGATTGGTATCGCCAAATGCAAATTCCTGCCGATGGCAGTTCCCACAAGAAATGGAATTATCAATGCTTAAGCTTTTATCATAAAACAAAACGCGACCAAGTGTTGCTTTAGGATTGGTTATGGAATTCGAACCCGTATTGTCTTTTCTGATATATCCCGGTATGGCTTGTCCGGAGTAATTAATGAGATTAGCAGGGTTGATATTGTCACCAAAGGCCTCTTCAATGGCAGGATAAGAGTCGACTCCTGTATCTGTGGAATCCTTGGAACAGCCGAGGAATATGATACCGGAGAGTAAAACTACTATTCCAAAAAAATGATATTTATGCAGCATATGAAAAAATATTTTGTTGGACCAATAAAATGAGCAAGGGTTTAATGACCCCTACATCAAAAAATTGCAAGTCAAAAACATCAACCGTACTTTAAAACCCTTTCCATCCAAGTTCTTTTATCTTTTTTTAAATGCAATGTCATCAACAACTTACATCTTACTCCACGCCCCTTGATGGCCATAACCTAAAATAAGTAAATATCCTCAACTGCCATATTTTACTTAAATTGAAATATGCGAGGTTTATTGGCGGCTTTGCTGCTACTTATATTTATTCTGATTTTTAGTCCCTTCGCAAGCGGACAACAGTCGGCTTATGTTAAAAAGTATAAACCTCTTGCCCAAAAACTCGCCATAAAATATAAAATTCCCTATTCCCTGATTCTCGGAGTTGCCATAGTGGAGTCATCATCAGGAAAAGGTCGCACCTGTCGGCTTTTAAATAATCACTTTGGAATCAAAGGAAAAAATAATCTATATAAAACCCGCAGAATAAAGACGGCCTATAAACAATATTCCAATGCCAAATCTTCTTACGAAGATTTTTGCCTGCTTGTCACAAGGCGCAAATTTTACCCGTCCTTAAAGGGTAACCCCGATCCTGCTATATGGATTGATAAGTTGAGCAAGACGGGTTATTCAGAAAGGCCGGAAGAATGGAAAAGAAGGATTACCCTTGTCATTGAAGCCAATCGTTTAAATTGATATTTTTGCCCGGTAAATGGAAAATAAAGCCGGACAAGTTCTGTTATTCACCCTACTCGTTTTTTTCTCCTTATTTATTATTTCCCTGTCAGATGCGTTTTTCCATCTTAATGAGAAGGTCATTGAAAACATCAGCCTGATAAGTGATATTGTTATCAGAAAGGAGAATAAACCCCTACAAAAAACCAAATTAAACCCAGGAAGCCTTGCTAAAAAATTGACCCCTTCTGCTATTTCCGATTCAGTCTCATCGTCCAAAAAGTTTGAATTATTTGATCAACCCATTCAAATAACCGAATTCCGAACCGACGCACTCTATCCTGCTTTGTTCTCTACTATGAAAAAGCTTGATGTTCTGAAAAGAACCGGCAGGGGAAAGTTCAGGATCGCTTATTTCGGAGACAGCATGATCGAAGGCGATCTTCTGACCCAAACCATCAGAAAGCTTTTGCAGAAAGAATTTGGCGGCAAGGGAGTGGGTTTCGTTCCGGTATACTCGCCGGTGTCCAAATTCCGTCAAACAGCGACCGTCAGTAGTTCCGGGGGCTGGGCGGATGAGAGCTTCAAGTCAAAGACCAACACAAGACTCTATCTTTCCGGACACGCCTATTTTGGAAGTCCCAAAGACTTTATATATGTAAAAGATAATACTATCAAAGACTTTACAGGTAACACCAGCAAAAGCATACTGTATGGAGTAACCGCGAATCCTCTTTCATTGGCGGTAAATAAGGAGTATATCAGTATTCCGGCCGGTGGGGTATTCAATAAAGCGATTTTGAAAAACGACAATAATAAGGAGATCGCTATTTCCAATTTCAGTGACGCCCTGCCGATATTTGGAGTTACCATTGAATCAGAGGATGGAGTGGTGCTGGATAATTTTTCATTTCGTGGCATCACCGGTATCGAATTGAAGAATCTTGATACAGCCTTTTTGACTGAGGTTAGTTTACGGAATCATTATGATCTTGTTGTGTTTCAGTATGGAGTAAACATGTTGTATCGTCCTCAGGACAAAGAATTTGACTGGTATAAAAGAGCGTTTGATCCCGTCATTAAAAAATTCAAAAAATGTTTCTCTGATGCTGACATACTTATTGTCAGTTCCGCCGATCGGGCATTCCGCTATGAGAATGGATATGAATCAGCTGTAGGTATGGAGCCCCTTGTGAGCATGCAGGCAAAAATGGCCTATGATAATGACGTCGCCTTTTACAATCAATACGCCAGTATGGGCGGAAGAAACTCCATCGTAAGATGGGCAGACAGCAGCGTTGCCCTTGCCAATAAGGATTATATCCACCCGAATCACAAGGGTGCTGAAAAATTGGGCGGATTGTTTTTTACGGCCTTCATGAAAGAGTATCAAAAAGCAGCTAAACTCCTTTTGGAAAAATCCGAAGCCGATGCCAAGTATTGACCTATCATATTTAGTTAGAGAGTTGGCATACGACCCGGCCAACCCCCTGTTGTTCAACAACGGATTTTTCGTTTATTTTTTTACGGCATTTATCACTCTGTATTATCTCTTTCGCAATCACTACAATGTAAGGCGATATATATTTTGCTTTTTCTCTCTCTATTTCTTCTATAAGGCAAGTGGATATTTTGTGGGTCTGGTAATAATCTCGGCGGTAGTTGATTATTTCCTTTCCAATGTCATATTTCGTCAACGACATGCCGGAAAAAAGAAGCTCCTTTTACTGGTAAGTATTGTGTTCAACCTGGGGATGCTTGTTTATTTCAAGTACACAAACTTTTTCATCAGCCTCAGCAATGATTTGTTTCAGTCGGGCTTCAACCCACTGAATATCCTGCTTCCGGTAGGCATATCCTTTTATACTTTTGAAAATCTGAGTTATACCATTGATGTGTACAGGGGACAATTTGAGCCTGCACGAAAATTCACTGATTATCTATTATTTCTTTCCTTTTTTCCAAAGTTGGTGATGGGCCCCATTGTAAGGGCGCATGATTTTGTGCCACAGATTAACAAGCCTTACCGGATCAGCGATCGATATTTTTCAGAGGGCTTTTTCTTGATTCTTACGGGTTTATTCAAAAAACTGATCATTTCTGATTATCTGACGCTGAATTATGTCAATTATATATTTGATGACCCAGGGAGATATACGGGTATTGAAAATCTGACTGCGGTATACGCGTATGCTGCCGTTATTTATTGTGATTTCAGCGGCTATAGTGATGTAGCTATCGGAATAGCCAGATGGCTGGGCTTCCACATACCGACCAACTTCCTTTCTCCTTATCAAAGCGCAAGCATCACTGAATTCTGGAGACGATGGCATATGTCATTGTCATCCTGGCTTAAGGATTATTTGTACATACCACTAGGTGGAAATAGAAAGAGCAGTGTCGGCACCATCGTGATATCAACTCTTTTTTTTGGAGCGGTATTTTATCTGTTCATATCCTATTTCGAATGGTCTATTTATCTCTCGATAATCCTTGTTGCAGTTTTGGCCTTGTTGTTTTTACTGCCCACCCTCGCCGGAAGAGAGAAAACAAGCCCGGCCACCAATTTTAATTTGCTTTCCACCATGCTGATCGGCGGTTTGTGGCATGGGGCAAGCTTGAATTTTTTATTATGGGGAGCGCTGCATGGAATAGGACTGGCATTTCATAAATGCTGGTTATTGATAGCACCCTCTTCATTCACGGCAAAGCGCCCCCTTCGGATTTATCAGATTTTTGGCGCTTTGATAACCTTCCATTTTGTCTGCTTTTGCTGGATATTTTTTAAATCTTCGGACTTTAACCATGCAGCGATCATGATCAGGCAAATAGTAGGGAATTTAGATTTTTCCGTAGCCGTAGAATTTTTCATGAATTACCGCAAGGTTCTGTACATGCTGATACTCGCTATCATACTTCATTTACTTCCGGATAGTCTGCAATTAAGGCTGACTGAAAAATCAGGGAGGATTCCCTTCATCGCGTATTTTATGCTGTTCATGGCCTTCCTGCTACTCTATGGATATTTCAAATCGGCAGAGCCGGTTCTGCCTATTTATCTTCAGTTCTGATTTTCTTGCTTATAGCGAGAATAGCCGTTTATCAGGGCCTTATAGAGAAGCCCGCCCTGAATACGGTAGCCTTGCTGTAAATAGTGTATCCTGTCTCTGTTCATGAGCCCCAGTTTCAACCATTGACGAGAAGAGCCCAGGCCATTGGATATTTTATAGAGATCCCATAGTGCGATATTTTCTTTAAGGCAAAAACCAGCCATTGCTTCATTAATTTGTTTTAGCGCTTGGTTGGGCTTTTGTTTCTTGTAAGAATCCATGGCCGTTGTAATCAATACCGATGCGGTCGGTGCCACCTCTTTTAATTTTGTAACAAACAACCTAAGCTCACTCTGAAAGGCAGAAATATTAAAACTATCTTTTTGTGCTTCATTGGTCCCCAGTGAAATAATAAAAAGATCCGCATTCAAAGTAGCGAGATCTTTCCAAAATCCGGGAGTGATATTATATTGATCATATCTTGCCCCGTTGACTCCGATATTATGATATATCAATCCGGATTTCTTATTTTCTACCGTAACACCATAAAAAGCGAAGGTGGAATCGTTATCAATAAAGCCAATCTTTATTTTTTGCAGGGCTCCGGCATAAGTTATGCTATTGTTTTGCGGGGTTTGATAAATGGAGTCATCATTGATGCTAA
>Ga0315906_10009212_pt1 | contig 11771 bp, 13 predicted proteins | sample LakEriMetagenome_4_FD_203526 | JGI IMG/M metagenome (GOLD analysis project Ga0315906, IMG submission 203526) | Freshwater fungal communities from buoy surface, Lake Erie, Ohio, United States - Buoy 2 MA122 | ecosystem: Environmental > Aquatic > Freshwater > Lake > Lake biofilm | place: USA... | reverse complement strand
GGTTGCAATAAAGAAATAAACTGAACTTTAAATTTTTCTGGTCTGAAAGATAGTTAGTATGAAAAAGCTGTTTCTTGTCTGCTTAATGATGCTGGCTGGCTCTGCTTGGGCAGAGTGGGTGACGATTGGAGATTACGGAGAAGTCACTTTTTATTTTGACCCAGCCACAATCCGTAAAGATAGAAATATGCGTCGGGTTTGGGAAATACAGGACTTGAACGAGCGCATCAAAAGCGGCGCAATGTCGCTGCGGATGCGGGTGGAATACGACTGCAAACAAGAGCGGTTCAGGTATCTCGAAATCTCTAGCCACTCCGAGCCTATGGCTTTTGGCAGGGTACTTGAATTGGATGGCGAGGATGAGAATTGGGGAGAAATTGCGCCCAACACTGCTGTCGATAGGATGCTACAAATTGTCTGCTCCAAGTAACCTACTCCATAGTAAACCCCAGAGTGTCCTTGAACAGCACTCACAACCCGTAGGTATGTACATAACAGTAATCCATACCATCTCGCTAAAATTAAACTACAAAAAATTGCTACTTATTTTCAGCATTCAACCTTTTAGCCTCAGCTAAATCAATCCTAAATGAATAGCCGTATTTTTGTAAAAGACCAAGTAACTCTTCGCCATTGAGTAATGTAATTGGCTTGTCCTTGGCAAATCCATAGGCATCTGGTCCATAGTGACTAGTTGTAACCAAAATACCCTTGGTTGCACCTTCGTTGATGATTGCGCCATACAAGTCGCGCACGGCAGAAACATCAACCGTGTTTGTGTACCGCTTAGCTTGAACAACAATTTTTCCACCTCTAAGAACATCAGGGTCGAAAATAACAGCGTCAACACCTTGGTCACGGCTGGCTTGTGTAACTTTCACCTCTGCACCTGAACCAGCAAAAGCTTTTTCAAATAGCTCCCGGCATAAATGTTCAAAATCTTCCCAGTCCATTGCCGCAATGTTGTCGCCTTGCGCTAAATTGGAGAGGATTTCTTTGGCATCAACAAAACGATCGTCTTGTGTATTTAGGCGCAAAATGGGTGCAATGGGAGTAAGTTCAAGACTTCTAGCTGATACCCCCTTTAATGAAGAGAAGGCAGAGATAGGGTCAGCTGCTGATAGATTAATTTCTATTAATTGCTTTTTAGTAGCAAAAAGACTCGAGCAATAAGCTCTTTTAGATTGACCAGTTTTCCTTTCGATGTAGTTTGACCACCCATTCACAACAATGGCCTCGGAGAGATTATCTAAATCAAGGCGTGCAACCTCGCATGCCAACCTTAAACTGAGGGTCGGGTAAAGTAATGTTGCAGATTCTTTGATTTCTTTTTGATTGGCTGGTCTGGTTGTGATTCCGCTTTTAAGGCTCACTGTCTTTTGCCAATTGATACTTCCGATATCGGGGAACTCATGTTCAAGTATCAAGATTTTCGATAATTCATCAAACTTGATTGCAAAATTGCAAGCTACAAATTGCGGCAAATCTACCAGCTTTAATGTTTGTTCAATTCTTGAAATTAATCCTTCTGAAGTTGATAATTTCGCGGATAAAACTAAATCTTCAATCTTTCTTTTTTCATCTAAGTACTGAGCAAAAAACTGATCATAAATTTTCTTTTCTCTAATTTGTATATCAGCCCATTCTTTATCTTGTTGTGATTGAGTGGCAGCATATTTCTTCAAAGCCTCTTGATACATCTTTTCTAATTCTGAATTGCGCATTGATGCCTGGTCTAGCGCTGCAGATTGTCTATATTTGAGTAGTGAGGCTTGCTGGTCATATTCCTTATAGCTTCTCATAACAAAATAATTAAGCGGACGTAATATGCCCAAATAGAACGGTTTATTGACTTCATAGTTTTTTTCGCTACATGTCCAAGGAGTCCATTTTTTTGGTGGAGTTACTGGCTTTGGCGCAGATAGTGCAGGGTAAGGAAATTTTGGTGGTTGTTTCTCATTTACTGCTTGGAGCAATTCAAATGCTGCTATCCCACTAAGTCTTGCTAGGGTTTTGGGGTATTCAACATTTATATTTGTTGAAACTACGCTTTTAACTCTGTTGAAAAGTTTGGGAAGCTGTTCCTCGTATTGTGGAATCCTTAATGGACCATACGGATTTATTGATGGAACATAGTTTTTAAGATACAGCCGTTCTTCGTCGTTACTGCTTAGTTTGTGTTCAAGTTCTAGTAAATCGACCGGTACGGGTAAATCATCGATTACTTCTGTTGAGATTTGAGCTAAGTGTTTTCTACCAATAAAATTTAAAAAAGAAGTAGCGCCAGATTCTGCTTTGTTGATAGCACCGCCAAGTGTTGCGGCAATAACTCCCAGAACCCAGCTACCGACAACAACAATTACGCAGATTGCTGCAGCAATCAAAACTAATATGCCTATGATGTTCATCTGTTTATGGTGCTAGCAGGACAAGCAGTTATCGCAAGCCCGCATTGAGCTAATCTACGATTTTCGTGTTTTTGTTGAAGCAAGGTAGTTTTTTCATCTTTATTTAGAGTTATTTAGTGCGCAAACAAATTTTAAAACATCTGAACCAGCTGTTCTAGGAGCGATGTACTCCCACTCAGGTTTTTCGTAGTTGCCTGTTCCCAGTACTTTTCCTTGTGCCATTGGCTCTAAATGGATACTCCAATTAAGCCTCTGGTATCGCTCGTTTCTGCAGTCATAGATAGTAAGGAAGCGCATAGACATTCCCCCCTCAAATGCTTTATTTAAGTTTAAAAGTTCCCAAACTCTCCTATTGTCTCCTGTTCTTTTTATAGTAGCTGTATCGATGAAGATATCAGCGTCATCACCACTCGTAACTACGTATATCCAACTAGCCCAGGCAGATGAGTTGAATGCAAAAAAAAGTAACACGAATAATGTTTTTTTCATCTCATTTTCTCTTTAATTCAGTTGCTAATGCCGTATTTTCATCATTTGTGGTGTGTGCGCTTTTGCTTACCCCGCCCTTGACGGTCATTAAGGCGATGATGCTTTTTTGTTTCATTTTTCGGGTGTCTTTGCGATTAGTTCAAAAATTAATTTATCCCCGCCATCGCTCAAAAAACTAAGCGGGTTTGCTTTGCAATAGTTATCCATCCACAAATAAATTTGTTCTACTGAACCTACTTGTTTCACAATATTGGCTTTTGTCGCCACCTGCCAAGAACTAGCACCACTCAAATATCCGAGCAGCCACGCCTTATCAGGCTCTCTTTTTCTGGATATCCATTGACCACAATCAGGCTCTCCAATGGTATTTTGCTGCCCTGAGGCAGACTGCACCAGGCTAGTAGCAAAGACGCAAAGGATGAACAATTGTTTGATCTTCATGGCCTACGCCTTTCATGGTTTCTACATTTATACAAACATACATTTGTCTATTTGCCCTTGCCATCAATCGAATCCCGTATCTCAATTAAAGTCACGAGAACCAACACCGCCCACAGACTAAAGAGTAAGTGCCATACATGGTCTACAACCCACGCCACGATGGGGGAAAGAAAAGCTGTAAATTGTGCGTCTGTCATCACATAAACCCTGCGCCAGCATGGAGCTTGAACATCTCCGCCCGCCTAACATAGCCTCGCACCGTATCGATCTTGCGGTGACGGCTGACATCCATGACTCGGAAAACATCTGCGCCCGCTGAGGTCGCCGAGGTCACAAACCCCGCCCTCAACGAATGGCCAGAAAACATCGACTCGTCAAGCCCAGCGAGTTTTGCCCTTACCTTGATGATGTTTGCTATCTGGCGGGTGCTGATTGCTCCATCAATCACCTTGCCGTCATTGCGGATGCCCCTAAAAAGGTAGCCTGAGGTTATGCCCGAGGCTTGCAGCCACTCAGCCACGCACTTTTTGACTTCTAGCCTTGCGCCGTCCAAAACCCCGACCTCAGCGCCCTTGCCTTCTTGGTCAGTTTTGCTCTTGCGGATACTCAAAACCAAGCCACGCTCATTCATAGTTACTTGCTCAACACAAAGGTCAGCAAGCTCGGATCGTCTGAGCGCACCACCAAAACCGACAACCAGCATGGCTTTGTCCCGCAAGCCGTTTAATGAGTCGTCACAAGTCGCAAGTAACGACTCCAGCACCTCAATGGTTACTGGCGCTACTTGACGGGGCTTTGTGCCTAGGGTGCGCCTGATGCCTGACAGGGTTGCTCTGACCGCCTCCATGTCGGTTGGAGAGGCAAAGCCAGCATCTCTGTGGGCAAACTTGATTGCCGAGGCTTTGCGCACAATCGAAGTGCTCTTGATCCCTTGGTTTGCCAAGTCGCTCAGGAACAGCACAACCGCATCCACGCTAGCGGGGAGGGTTTGTATGCCATGCGTACTTGCCCAAGCACAAAACTGCCTCCAATCGCTTGCATAAGCCTCCCGAGTCGCTGGCGCATGGCGGGCAGCAATAAGGTCTTGAGCTTGAGAAACCATCTTCTCCAAGGTCGCTGGGAGCATTGAGGAGGTAATGGTGATGGAGTTCATTGATACTTCCGAGAAGTGACTTTATCGGAAATATACCCTCATTAAATGTATGTGTCAACATCTGTAGGTTTGTATAAACCTACAAAGCATCAGTTGCCGTTTTAAGTCGCCAACTCACCCATCCAGACACCTTTAAATACGCCCGATATACAGACTGCTCGGACTCGCCGCCTCGCATAACGACACGATCTGGCAGAAACTCCAGCTCGGTATGCTTGAAATACGCCGCTGCCCACAAAAGTCCAAAGTCATACCTACTTGCGCCTGTAGGTAGGCTAAAAAGCTGAGCCTCGGAGTACCCGCTCTGCGCTTGCATAGGCGCATATATACGCACCAAGTCTCTGTATCTGCTCCATTGCCCTTTGTCCAGCCACTTCTCAGGCGGGTCTAGAGGTATGTCAAGGTAGTCAGGCAGGGAGACGGGGGCGGGGCTGCCTGGTCGCAAAGCCAAAACACCCGCAACCAACGCCTCATTGATGTCCTTGCACCCGCCCAGCTCATCCTGAGTCACCCTGAGAACCACGACATTGTGGAAAGTGGCTTGGGTCAGGAAGTCATTAATCGCCTTGCGCCCGCTCTCCTTTGCCGCTGCTTGCGAGTCGTAATCAAGCGCCAGCACAATTTCTCTCTCATCTGGGCGCAACCAATCCCAGCGAAAACCCGACAAACCAAACACCGCTATCGCCCGTTTAAACCCGACTGCAAGCAAACTGAGCGCATCAAACGCCCCCTCGCATACATACAGAGGCTCGCCCGTCAGGTCAAATGCTTGCGCATTGAATATTCCCTTGTTCCCCTGCAGATGCAAATGCTTGAGTTCTTCCTGAGGGTCAGTCGCCCGTGCATACAAGCTCACAACCGAACCATCTGGGGTCGTATGGGGTACGACAACCCTCTCATCCTTTCCTACGCCAAAGCCGTCCTTATTCGAGAAGAAAGGCACTCCGAGAGGTTTTAAACCCAGTCCATACGCCTCTGCAAGCTCAATCGATATATGGCGCTGGGCAAGGTAAGCACGGGCGCTCTCTAGCCCTGCTTGCCACTCTTGGTAGCTGGTCGCCAAGGGTTCGCCGAGGATCGGGTTCTCCTTGCGGGTGTCTTTTTGCTTTGGGATCGGTTTGGAGATCAGGGCTGGGCGAGTTTTCTTGAGCGGGTTCTCCGCCTTCCACCGTTCATGGTTTTCTTGCGTCACTCCATGGCGCAGGCACTTATGACAATAAAACCCCCCATCTGGGAAAACAACTAGGCTGCGCCCATTGGTCGAGCCGTGGAAAGGGCATCCCATACGCCCACCCTGCAAACGCAAGTGTTCTGGGACTTGCGCCACGAGTTCGGGGGTGAGTACCAATATGTCCATCAGTTGTTTTCGTTTAACTTGCCCGTCGCCCCGTTAAAGAGCATCCGAATATCTTTATTGTTCTCGCCGTCCCTGTTTTTCAATATCCTGAGTTTTCTAGCTAAATAGGGGTTGGAAACTCCAAGCGGCGGGCTTTTATCCTCAAACATCGCCATCACCCCATCCGCTGAATACTCAATAGCGGATGTTTCTCTAAAACTAGACAGGTCTGGATTGTCGTAATTCTTGCCCTCGCTCCCCCGAGAAAGCGCAGAAATACAGAGACAGGCCGCCTCGTTTTCAATCGCACATTGCCGCAGAGCAGTACAAAGATTTTCAACTGCCATGCGTGGCTCCATCCTGTCTGACTGCGCCGATGCCATGGCCTGCAGATAGTCCACAACAAACAATCCTTGGCGGATAAAGCCCTGAGGCAATTCAGCAGATTTAATGCGGTTGCTGACCTCCACGCCAAGCTCTCCCATCCCCAGATGGCCATTTTCAATAATGGAAATGTTTCTGAACATTTGTGGGTCTGTAGAAATGTAGGTTTGTAGCTTTGTAGCATCTCCTCCCCGATTCAAGTCGCTCATTCGGACTTCGTTTTCAATACACGCCATCTTGAGCGCTAACCGCCTCGCCCCCTCGTCACAAGTGACATACACAACGGGGTAACCAGCTCTGGCGGCATTAAGCGCAATATTGAGCGCCAAAGAGGTCTTGCCCCCTCCTGGCGCTCCGCCAAGAAAGTAAAGCTTCCCCGCATTAAGTCCGCCAAACGCATCATCCAGTTCTTTGAACCCAGTAGGTACACCCGCTACCCGTGCACCAGCCAAAATAGCGGCTTTGACCCTTTCGAGCCGCCCCAATTCTTCTTGAAGGAGCGAAGTAGCCGTTCTGAATAGGTTGGTTGGTTGCTCTAAAGGGACAGGCATGGGGCGCTCCAAAGTGGGTTTTGATGCGCAAGTGTAGGAAGGGGGAAAACTGTCTTGCAGTTTTTCCCCTCTCTTTCTATTCTTTATATAGTTTAGAACTGCAATCCTTTTAAAATCATAGGGTTACATAGGGGTTAAGGGGTACATCTGATACCACTAAGGGGGACTTCTGATACCACTAAGGGGGACTTCTGATACCAGAATTGCAGTAAATGTGAGCCTCGGAGGGTGCTTTTTGAGCCTACCTTTGCGACTTCCCCTCTATAAAAAGCGCCCCACTAAAGTAGTTCAAAGTAGAAGGCGTAATCCCAATAAACTGTGGGCATCTGTGGAGGTTCTATTGTTTTTTCACCTTTTTAAATCAATGTAACTGCCCTTTGTTTCTCTTTATGGGGGACAAACGGGACATTTGTCCCACTTTGTCGCTTTGTCCCCTTTGCCTTGGCAGTTCTTCGCAAACCCTTTTTGCGTATATATCAAGCACCCACAACAATTCGTTACAAAGTCTTACCCGCCCCCCCCTTTGTTTTTGATGGGGGCAGGCTTGCAGGCTCTAAACCCCATGATGCGCCCGCGCAAACCGCCAAGTCAAGCTTCGAGCAGGGAAACACGATTTTTGTAAAAAATTCAAAAAAAAATTAAAGGTTGGCTCAAAAACTCAGCCCTTTAGATGCGCTGGGATGATCCCGAAGTGAATCCAAAGCGGGTTTCTCTTCCAATAGCGCAGCGCCGTTGACCTGGCGAGATGCTCCCGACCACCCGATTCCAGCCAGCGCCGAAAGCCTTCCCGAGCACTTTGACCTTGGAAACCACTCATCCGCTCCTTTAGCGCCTGCCTGATGGAGGCTTTACCTTCCTCGGTCTTTGCTCCTGTACTCATGCCACCGTGGTTGCGGCATCTCCCGTTTGTCATTGCTTTTGCCTTGCAAGGTTCACCCGTGCTGCGGGCATGAGCACCGCATCTGGGGGACGGAGGCTTGCTATCTGTGGGCGAAAGCCACCAGCGGGAGTCTTTTGTGATCTTTGCCATCAGCGCCACCTTTGATACTATTTAGCTAGTATTTTAATCTGGATGTTTGGTAAGTTAAGCGGACATCGAATACCACTATTGCAGTTTCTTGCAGTTTTAGCCCTATGTTCTATACAACCTCTGGGGGTTGTATGTGGGCTGCTGTTATGCACAACCTACGGGTTGTGAATGCTGTTCAGGGAAACTCTGGGGTGTCCTGTGGGGTATGTTACTTGGCGCAGACAATTTTTAGTATTGTGTTGATAACAGTGCCAGGCGGAATCTCCCCCCATTCTTTATCTTCGCCAAAATTTTTCAATACCTCGCCGCCAGCCATAGGCTCGGAGTGTAAAGAGAATGAGAGAATCCTCGTACGCTCGTTCTTACAGTCGTATTCAGCTCGATACCGACGAGATATCTCCCCATCTTTGTGGCGCTTCCTCAAATCGCTTAATTCCCAAACCCGACGCATATTCCCATCTTTTCGGATTGTGGCTGGGTCATAATAAAAAGTGCTTGTGTCGGTCTCGCTATACAACACCCACTCTGCCCAAGCAGAGCCAGCCAGCATCATCAGACTGACAAGAAATAGCTTCTTCATACCATCGACCTTCCTTTAATTTCTTACCAAAAATTGAGAGGTTTATCCCATTCCATGCGGGCAGGGGGGAGAAGAAGTCTTTTCATCTTTGAAGCTCTCCGCTTGCGATCTTATCGAGCCATTGCACAATTTTGTCGTTGGCTCGGATGCGGTTTCCATTGAGGAATCTTCCTAGGGTGCTGGCATCAATACCAATATCTTCTGAGGCTTGTTTTTTACTTCCGCCATACTTTTGGTGAATCACTTGGCGAACCTCTATTGCAAGTCCTCCCCTCGGGGCTGGGAGTACGGGGAGTTTTGCCTTTTGGTACTCCAACACTTTTTTCTCATTACGGGCAATCGAAAGCTTTTCATATTGCTTGGCAAGCCCCTCAGATGCCTCAACAACGATTTTCGAGTTCAGCCATGTTGCTAGGTCGGTTGGACTCATCCGAGTAGCTTTGCCCGTTTCTATTTGTCGTCTGTATAGCTTGGCATCAATCGACTCTCCCTCGTATTGCCACGACCTGATGAGGTCGCCTAACTCCACAATAAAGTCAAGCGCAGTTTCAAGTCGCTCTTTACTGTCCGCAACCTTTTTGAGTCCAAGCGTTTCAAGTGTGATCCCAACAGTCAATCTCACAACTGAGCTTCTACTGGCATTAACTCGCAAATACCGACTTAAAAACCAACCCAACAACATCTCAACCTTTTTACGAGGATCGATGCCCGAGACGCTGGGCAAGGGAGCAAACTGGTTTTCATCACCAACCGCATATCTAGCAAACTGACCAATACGGATATTGATTGCCAACCATTCGGAGTCCCATGCTCCCGTTTGCCACAAGTCATCTTGTTTTGCCAAAGGGGAAATTGTCAGTATTTGTTCTTGATACTGCACTGGGTTCTTATACCCAGCAAGCTTCCCATCTTTCACATCAACGGAAACTCTGGCAAGGGCTTGGATGTTTTCTTGTAAGTTCTTGATTGCTGGGCGGGTAAATAAATTAGGTCTGTCGGAGCGCCTTGGTAAATTCATGTATTCGCATATTTCATGGATTGTTAAAAGGGCGCTCCCAGTATCGTTGCCAGTCCCTTTTGCTTTAGCAAACCACATGAACAAGAGAGAATTAAAGAGTAAGACCGCATACCCACCTGTTTGCTTTTGCAGTTTTTCTGCAACCGCTAGAGTCCTTTCTTGTAAAGCCTTGAGTGGGGTTGGCAACCCGCCATGTTCCATTTCATGGGGCAGCGGTCGTATTTCCGATATCGTGGTGAGTTGGCCGTCTGAAACATCAGCGCTTGGATAGTCGCCCAACCCCATTTTGTAGCTACCAGTTCCTATTGCCTTACTTACCTTTTCCAACGCCTTGGTTGTAAACATTGCCCGCTGAAAAGCACCATCAACATCAAAAGCCTCAACGCTTGAGCTTGAGAAAACTGCAATTGGCGTTGGTTTTGTACTTGTTTGGCTATTCGGGTTAAGTGCTATTGATGGGCTTGTTGGACTAAGTTGGTTTTGGTTTATGACCGCCCAGTTTGTTAACTCTTCCCAGTAGGTTTTGTGTGCGCCTGGGTTTTCATTTGCGAGTTGGTTAATCTCTTTATGCGTTGCGACAAACTCAGCGAGTGCTTTGTTAAATTGTGCAGCCGCACTAATGCGCTTTCGCTCCCAAATTCGCCTAGTTTCTCTTTGCGTATCAGTTAAATTTAACTCAATCAGAATCCCGTTTATTGAAGCGCTGTATTCGTTTAGTAGATGCTTTGCAAAAGCATCCCAATCCGAGGAATTAAATCCCTCTATTGGCTTATCTTGTCGCTTTTGAAGTGCGACCTGCCTTGCACATAGCGCCCAAAAAAGACCTCTCCCGTCAAAAATGGGTGAGCCGTTTGCAGAGGCGTTGAGTTTTTTGCGAACCTCTAGCTTGTTTTTGCGAGATTGCTTTTCGCCTGTCATGTTCGCCTTCTATCGCTTATGTCGCCAACCTTGTACCCCGCTTTTTTGAGCGCCTGCAAAACAATTACCCGCACCGAGGTTTCTTGCTCAATCGCATCTCGCTTTAGCTGCTTGAGCAGATCAACAGGCATCTGTATTTGAAATGATGGCTCACTCGTCACGCTCTTGGCTCGAGCCACGCTGGCTGGAGGCAACCCCGCCTTGAGCTGCTCCACAATATTCGTGGTCTTGTTGATGCTGGGTAGTTTTTTCATTAGTTGGCTTTTATATGAAGTTATTTACTACAAACACGCGTTAAAAGTAATTCATGAATTGTTCTAGGGGCTATATACGACCAGCTACCAATTACGTTGTTTCCATCTAATAAGGTTCCCTGCGCCATTGGCTGAGAAAAGCTAGAAGATGAGAGAAACCTTACTTGCTCCTTTTTACAGTTGTACTCTAGAAGATGCCTGGTAGATGCATTATTTTTATTGGAAACTGCCCAGACTCGTCTTATTTCCCCCTCTTTTTTTATAGAGGTAGCATCAAAGAAGATTGAAGCCGCGTCCGCATCCGTCTCCCCTTCCGTCTCCCCTAGGAATTGCCATTCAGCCCAAGAAGAGCAAGAGAAAGCCATGAGTAGAACGAAAAATATTTTCTTCATTTGCTCACCTCGTTAATTCAGTTGCTAATGCCGCCATCTCATCGTTTGCCTTCTGTGCGCTTTTGCCCATAAAGCAAGGGGCGCTGCCTGACAACTCGCACTCAGGATAGATCGAGCGCTGCCCTATCTCGCAACCGAGCACCTCTGCACCAGCACCCGTCATTTCGTTGCGGATATGACCAACGATTGCTGATCTGTTTGTTGCGGTCATCACAACCTTGAGCCTTGCCTTGGTCTTGCGCTCCTTGTTGATCGCCTGAGCTATCTCAATCGTCTTGAGTGCTGACCTGGCATCGATACCAGATGCCCTGCAGGGAATCAGCAAAACAGTTGCAATGTTGGCTATATCGATCGTGGCTCGGTTGGCAAAGCCAGCGGTATCTATGAGTACCAAACTCGTTTTGGATGCCTCCAAAGCCTTCTGAGCCACGCTCTCGCTTGAGTCGCTAATGAGAGGGATTGCTTGCATCTGCGCCCCGTTGCCATGCCAAGCGGTGAGTGATCCTTGCGGGTCGGCATCGATCAAGGTCACCTTATGCCCCCGCTTTGCCAGTTCAGCGCCCAAGCAAGCCGCTAGGGTCGTCTTGCCGCTCCCGCCCTTGACGGTCATTAAGGCGATGATGCTTTTTTGTTTCATTTTTCGGGTGTCTTTACGATTAGTTCAAAAATTAATTTATCCCCGCCATCGCCCAAAAAACTAAGCGGGTTTGCTTTGCAATAGTTATCCATCCACAAATAAATTTGTTCTACTGAACCTACTTGTTTCACAATATTGGCTTTTGTCGCCACCTGCCAAGAACTAGCACCACTCAAATAT
>Ga0315906_10009209_pt1 | contig 11772 bp, 6 predicted proteins | sample LakEriMetagenome_4_FD_203526 | JGI IMG/M metagenome (GOLD analysis project Ga0315906, IMG submission 203526) | Freshwater fungal communities from buoy surface, Lake Erie, Ohio, United States - Buoy 2 MA122 | ecosystem: Environmental > Aquatic > Freshwater > Lake > Lake biofilm | place: USA: Lake... | reverse complement strand
CGAGCCCCGCCGCCCGGGCGACGAAGGCGGTGAAGTCCTCGAAGGTGCCGAGGTCGGGATGTATGGCGTCATGGCCTCCGGCGGCGGAGCCGACCGCCCAGGGGGAGCCGGGGTCGTCGGGTCCGGGCGTGAGGGTGTTGTTTGGACCCTTGCGGTTGACGGTGCCGATCGGATGGACCGGTGGCAGGTACACCACGTCGAAGCCCATCTCGGCGATGGCGGGCAGGCGCTCGGCCGCGGTGGCGAAGGTGCCCGACCGCGACGGATCGAGGCGGGCGCCCTCGCTTCGTGGAAAGAACTCGTACCAGGAGCCGACCAGTGCTCGGCGCCGCTGCACGCGCAGGGGCCACGGGCCGCTGGTCGTGACGGCAACCCGGATCGGATGGGCGCGCAGAATCTCGGCGACGGCGGGGTCGGTTGCGGCGGCGAGCCTCACGGGCACCGGCAGGGCGGTCGACACCAGCGTGTGCCCCGCAGCGCGCAGCCGGTCCTGCTCGTCCTGGCTCACAGCGGCACCCGCGGCCGCCTCGACCAGGAGCAGGCTGCCTTCGGCGAGCTCCACCTCGACATCGACTCCGGCGGGCACCTTGATCGTGGCTCGATGCAGCCAGGTGTCCCAGGGGCTGTCCCAGGCCTCGAGGGAGAAACTCCAGTCGCCGAGGGCGTCCGGCCTGATGGTCGCCGTCCATCGGTCGAGCCCGATCCCCTCAGGAGTCATGCGCATCGAGTCTGCGAGGGTGCCGTCCGGCCGGTGCAGCCGAAGGGTCATGCCGAGGCTGTCGTGGCCTTCGCGAAAGGCGGTGGCCCTGACGGGCACGGCCTCCCCGACGGCCGCTGCGGCCGGTCGGCGTCCGCTGAGGCTGGTCGGCTGGACGTCGGTGATGGCGAATCGGCCGACCAGTTCGTCCGGCACGGTGCTGCCCCCGTTCGGGGCAGTCGGGGCGCCGGGGGAGATCGATGCGGTCGACTTCGCCCGCGGAGCTTTCCTGCTGGCGGAAGACGCAGCCTCGTCGCGGGTGCGAGCCATGGTCCGAAGCGTAGCCAGCGGGGCTTGGGAGCGTGTGACAGGTGCGACAGGTGCGACGCCTGATCAATTTCTTGCATGATTCTGCAAGAACACGTCAGAACGAGGTGCGGGTCAGCGTTCCGGGGCGCATGCAAGCGCTAACGTGTGCGGCGTGAGAGCCATCCGACGCTTCACCGTCCGCACCGTGCTGCCCGCGAGCCTTTCGGCCCTCGAGGACCTCGCCCTCAACCTGCGCTGGTCGTGGCACCCGCCCACCCGCGATCTCTTCGCCGCGATTGACCCTGACCTGTGGCAGGCCTGCAGCGAGGACCCGGTCCGGCTCCTGGGAGAGGTGTCCGCCGAGCGGCTGGCCGACCTCGCCGGCGATCCGGGCTTCGTGGACTGGGCCGGGCGAACTCTCGCCGACCTCCACGCCTACCTGGAGTCGCCCCGGTGGTTCCAGACCCTGGGAACGCAGGCCCCAGCGGGCATCGCCTACTTCTCACCGGAGTACGGCATCACCTCCGCCCTGCCGCAGTACTCCGGTGGGCTCGGCATCCTGGCCGGGGATCACCTGAAGACAGCCAGCGACCTCGGTGTTCCCATCATCGCTCTGGGCCTGTTCTACCGGGCGGGCTACTTCCGGCAGACGCTCTCCCGCGACGCTTGGCAGCAGGAGCACTACCCCGTCTCCGACCCGGACGGCAGTCCGGTCTCACTGCTGCGCGAGCCGGACGGCTCCCCGGCCAAGGTCACGGTGGGCCTGCCCGGCTCCCGCGTCCTCGTCGCCCGCATCTGGGTGGCGCAGGTCGGGCGCGTGCCGCTGCTCATGCTCGATTCCGATGTCGAGGAGAACGCCGCTGCCGAGCGCGACGTCACCGATCGCCTGTACGGCGGAGGTGGCGAGCATCGACTGCAGCAGGAGATGCTCCTGGGCATCGGTGGCATCCGGGCGCTCCGTGCGTACTGTCGAATCACGGGTCGACCCACACCGGAGGTGTTCCACACCAACGAGGGCCATGCTGGGTTCCTCGGCCTCGAGCGGATTCGCGAGCTCGTCGCCCAGCATCGGGGCATGACCTTCGACGAGGCCCTCGAGATCTCGCGGGCCAGCACGGTTTTCACGACGCACACTCCCGTGCCGGCGGGCATCGACCGGTTCCCCATCGACCTGATCACGCAGTACTTCGGCGGCGAGAACGCCTCCGACGGAGTGCCGGTCGAGAAGGTTCTGGGCCTCGGAGCAGAGGACTACGAGGGCGGGGATCCCGGCGTCTTCAACATGGCCGTCATGGGACTTCGACTCGGTCAGCGCGCGAACGGCGTGAGCCTGCTCCACGGGGCGGTGTCGCGGGGGATGTTCGCCGGCCTGTGGCCGGGATTCGACGCGGCCGACGTGCCGATCACGTCAATCACCAACGGCGTTCACGCCCCCACGTGGACCGCGCGCGAGGTCGTCGAACTCGCCGGTGGCATGTCGATCGACGATTCGGACGGGTGGGCGGTGATTGCCGACACTCCCGATCACGAGTTGTGGCGCGTGAAGCGGGCCCTGCGCGAGGACCTCGTGTTCATGACGCGACGGCGCCTTCGGGCGTCATGGCTGCACCGAGGCGCAGCGGAGGCCGAACTGGGCTGGATCGACTCCGTGCTCGATCCAGACATCCTCACTATCGGCTTCGCGCGCCGGGTGCCGTCGTACAAGCGCCTGACGCTCATGCTCCGCGATCCTGACCGGCTCCGTGCTCTGCTGACTGACCCGCACCAGCCCGTGCAGCTGGTGATCGCCGGCAAGTCCCATCCGGCCGACGACGGAGGCAAGCGGCTGATCCAGCAGCTCGTGCAGTTCTCCGATGCCGAGGACGTCCGCCATCGGATCGTGTTCCTGCCCGACTACGACATGTCCATGGCCACGACGCTGTACCCGGGGTGCGACGTGTGGCTCAACAATCCGATCCGCCCGCTCGAGGCCAGCGGCACCTCGGGCATGAAGGCGGCGCTGAACGGGGCGCTGAACCTCTCGATCCTCGACGGCTGGTGGGACGAGTGGTTCGACGGCGAGAACGGATGGGCGATCCCCACGGCTGAGGGCATCGACGATCCGGATCGTCGTGACGACCTCGAGGCCGAGGCGCTGTACGCACTGATCGGCAACTCGGTCGCGCCGGCCTTCTACCGACGCGACGACGCCGGGCTTCCCCCGCGCTGGCTCGCCATGATGAAGCACACCCTGCGCACCCTGGGCCCGAAGGTCCTCGCGAGCCGGATGCTTCGCGAGTACGTCACCCGGCTCTACACCCCGGCTGCCGTGGCGGCACGCGCGATCGAGGCCGACGACTGCGCGCTTGCACGTGACCTCAGTGCCTGGAAGCTCCGTGTCGTGGAGGCCTGGCCTGGCCTTCGAGTCGACCATGTGGAAGCCGACGGAGTGGGCGATGCCGTCATGCTGGGATCCCACGTCGCCATCCGTGCCTACGTGTCGCTCGGCTCCCTTCAGCCGTCCGACGTAACGGTTCAGGCCGTCGCCGGTCGTGTCGACGCCGACGACCGCCTGGTCGATCCCGATCCCGTCCGGATGACCCCGGTGGAGCAGTTCGATGGATCACGCTGGCTGTACCAGTGCGACCTCGCCCTCGACCGCAACGGGCCCTTCGGCTACACGGTGCGGATCCTGCCCGACCACATGGGACTTGCATCACCTCATGAACTCGGTCTGCAGGTGCTCCCCGCCGCTGGGGACACGAGCCCGAAGTCGTGACCTTTCGGCCTGCTCAGCCAGGCCGCAGTGCGTGCAGCACGAGGAGGCTGCGGCCGCACACCTGCACACTCGAGCCGTTCTCGAGGATGGCGTCGGATTCGCGTGACTGCCCTGTCGCGGTGTCGATGACCGTCCGGTACTCGCGGCCGAAGGGCGCCCCAGGCAGAACGAAGGAGATGTCCTCCTCGCCTGAGTGGAGGACGACGAGGAAGGCCTCGTCGCGCATGTGCTGTCCGTCCTCGTCAAGGCCGTGGCTCTCGCCGGCGAGGTACATGCCCAGTGTGTGCGTCGCCGGGTCATGCCACTGGGCGTCGGTGATCTCGTGCCCTGTGGGATCGAGCCAGGCGAGATCCTTGGGTCCGCCGGGATGCACGGGCGATCCCTCGAGGAAGTACCGCTGCCGGAAGGCACTGTGGAGGCGTCTTAGGCCCAGGACGTCGCTGGTGAAGACCTTGAGGTCCGATTGCCAGGTGTCCCAGTGCCAGTCGTACCAGGAGATCTCGTTGTCCTGGCAGTACGCATTGTTGTTTCCGCGCTGGGTGCGCCCGAATTCGTCGCCGCCGGCGAGCATGGGCACGCCGTTCGACAGCAGGAGAGTGGACAGCATGTTCCGCATCTGACGTTGCCGCAGGGCCAGCACCGTCGCATCGTCCGTCTCGCCCTCGACGCCGCAGTTCCACGAGCGGTTGTTGTCGGTGCCGTCACGGTTGTCCTCGAGGTTGTCCTCGTTGTGCTTGCTGTCGTAGGAGACTAGATCGCGAAGGGTGAATCCGTCATGGGCCGTGACGAAGTTGATGGAGGCGAAGGGGCGGCGCCCCTCGGCTCCATAGAGGTCGGCCGATCCCGATAGTCGCCATCCGAGTTCGCTCAGTGCGTTGGCGCCACGCCAGAAGTCACGCACAGTGTCGCGGTATCGGTCGTTCCACTCCGTCCACAGGGGAGGGAACTCTCCCACCTGATACCCCCCGGGGCCGATATCCCAGGGCTCCGCGATCAGCTTGACGCGACGGAGGATGGGATCCTGCTGGATCGTCGTCATGAAGTTGCCGAGCATGTTGACGTCGTGGAAGGACCTCGCAAGGGCCGAGGCGAGATCGAACCGGAATCCGTCGACGTGCATCTCCGTGACCCAGTAGCGGAGCGAGTCCATGACCAGCTGCAGGACGTGCGGCTTGGAGACGTCGAGCGTGTTGCCACAGCCGGTGTAGTCCGCGTAGAAGCGGCCTCCGTCACGCAGGTGGTAGTAGTCATCGTTGTCGATGCCGCGGAATGACAGCGTCGGACCAGTCTGGTCGCCCTCGGCGGTGTGGTTGTAGACGACGTCGATGATCACCTCGAGTCCTGCCGCATGCAGCGCCTTGACCATGCGCTTGAAGTCCGTCACCTGCCCTCCTCGGGTGCCGAGGGAGCTGTAGGCGCCATGCGGAGCGAAGTAGCCGATCGAGTTGTAGCCCCAGTAGTTCGTCAGGCCGGTCTCGATGAGGTGTACCTCGTCGACGAAGTGGTGGACGGGCAGAAGCTCGACGGTCGTCACGCCGAGGGTCGTCAGGTGCTCGATCACGTGCGGGTGTGCCAGGCCCGCGTACGTGCCGCGCTCGTGCTCGGGAATGGAGGCGTGCTGCATCGTGATGCCGCGCACGTGCGTCTCGTAGATCACGGTGTCGTCCCAGGCGACGCCGGGAGCGCGGTCGTCGCCCCAGTCGAACGATCCGTCGACGACGACACTCCGAGGCACGAATGGTGCGGAGTCGGCGGCATCCATGCGAAGGTCGTCGTCACCTGTGTGACCGAAGACGGACGGGTCCAGGGTGAACCGGCCGTCGATGGCCCGGGCGTAGGGGTCGAGCAGGAGCTTGTTGGGGTTCCAGCGGTGGCCCACTTCTGGCACCCACGGTCCCTCGACCCGGAACCCGTAACGGGTACCGACCGGCAGATCGGTGACGTGGGTGTGGAAGACGTTGAAGATGCGCTCAGGCATGGGAATGCGCTCCTCGCGACCCTCCTCGTCGAACAGGCACAGGGTTGCGCTGGTGGCCCCCTGGGCCCACAGGGCGACGTTGGCGCCTCCGCGGCCGTCAGGAGTCACGCCGAGCGGATCCCATCCCGAGGAGGCGTGCCGCATCACTCGCGACACGCTACATGTCGTGGGCGGGGTCACGTCGTCGCTAGAGTCGCCGACGGCGCTGGCGGGTGCAGAGCGTGCGCGTCTCATCGATCGAAAGGGAGTCCCATGGCTGAGTTCGTGTCGCTCGAGGTGACCGACGGGGTCGCGACGCTGACGTTGCAGAGGCCGCCCATGAATGCCCTAAACCGGCAGATGCAGGGGGAGATCCGTGATGCGGCTGTCGAGGTGTCGTCGCGTCGTGACGTGGGAGCCGTGATCGTCTACGGCGGTCCGAAGGTGTTCGCAGCGGGGGCGGACGTCAAGGAGATGAGCGGCATGTCCTACCAGGACATGCTCCGAGAGTCGACTGACCTGCAGGACTCCTTCACCTCCATGGCACGTATCCCGCAGCCGACGATCGCCGCGATCACCGGATACGCACTCGGCGGGGGCTGCGAGCTTGCCCTGTGCTGCGACCTGCGCATCGCGGCCGAGGACGCGAGGCTCGGGCAGCCGGAGACGCTCCTCGGAATCATCCCGGGTGCGGGGGGCACCCAGCGGCTCCCTCGGCTCATCGGTGCCTCCCGCGCGAAGGACCTGATCCTCACCGGACGCCAGGTCGACGCGGCTGAGGCACTGGCGATCGGCTTGGTGAATTCGGTGGTGGCTGCCGACGAGGTGTACGCCACAGCCCGGCAGCTCGCGGAGAAGCTCGCGCGGGGTCCGGCCCTCGCCCTGAGGGCAGCGAAGGAGGCGGTCGACCACGGCATGGACGTGGACCTTGGTACGGGACTCGACATCGAGCGAGTGCGGTTCGCCAGCCTCTTCGCCACCCACGACCAGGCCGAGGGCATGGCCGCCTTCGTGGAGAAGCGCCCGGCGGCCTTCAGAGGCGACTGACACCCCGAGTCGCGCAGGGCCTCTCGTGAGGCGAAGGAGCCTGCCCAGCCCGCGAGTGCGATGCCCGATCACCGTCTACCATGGGCGATCGTGGAGGAGCGGGCGTATTTCGATCACGCTGCTACGACCTCCATGGTTCCTGCGGCGCGTGAGGCGTGGCTTCGCCAGTCGGCGCTGCTGGGCAATCCCTCCTCGCTGCATGCGTCTGGGCGCCGACGTCGCCAGGTGGTGGAGGAGTCACGTGAGTCGATCGCCGCGCTACTGGGCACGCGCCCGAGCGCTGTGGTGTTCACGGCCGGGGGCACCGAGGCTGACAACCTCGCCATCAAGGGCCTGTTCTGGGGCGCCCGCCGGGTGCGTGGGGCGTCACGAATCGCGGTGTCGACCATCGAGCACCATGCGGTCCTGGATCCGGTGCTCTGGCTGGAGCGCGAGCAGCAGGCGAAGGTGGAATGGCTCGACGTCGACGCGGTCGGTCGCATCGACGAGGATCGCCTCGCCTGGGTTCTGAATGGGTCCGACGACCTCGCCCTCTGCTCGGTGATGTGGGCCAACAACGAGATCGGGACGGTTCAGCCGGTCGACCGCATCGCGAGCCTGTGTCGAGACGCTGGGGTGCCGTTCCACACCGATGGCGTTCAGGTCCTCGGACACGTACCCATCGACCTTGACCGTCTCGGTGCGACCGCGGTGACCTTCAGCAGTCACAAGATCGGAGGCCCCTTCGGTGCGGGCGCCCTGATCCTCGATCCGCAGGCGCTGGTGGATCCCGTTCTGCACGGTGGCGGCCAGGAGCGGGAGGTCCGGTCGGGGACTCTCGACGCCCCCGCGATCGCCGGGTTCGCAGCTGCCGTCGAGCATGCGGTCGGCGGCCAGCGCGAGCGAGCCGAAGCGCTTGTGGCCCTGCGCGAGAGCCTCATCCGCGGACTTGTCTCCGCCGTCCCGGGAGTCATCATCAATGGCGATCGCGGCACGGGCCATGAGGACAGACTCCCGGGGAATGTCCATGCCTCCTTCCCCGGGTGCGAGGGGGATCTGCTCCTGATGCTGCTCGATGCAGCAGGGATTGACTGCTCGACGGGCTCTGCCTGCACTGCTGGCATCCCCGAGCCCAGTCACGTACTGCTCGCTCTCGGTCGTGACGAGACGGCGGCACGCTCGTCGCTGCGGTTCAGCATGAGCGAGGCCACGACGCAGCAGGAGGTCGATCGTCTGCTCGCCGCCGTTCCGCTCGCCGTCGACCGTGCATCGCGCGCTGGCGCTGTCGGCATTCGGGTGGACTGACGTGAAAGTCATCGCGGCCATGTCGGGCGGCGTCGACTCGTCGGTCGTCGCCGCCCGGCTTGTCGATGCCGGGCATGAGGTCATCGGCGTGCACCTGGCACTGGCGAAAGCCCCGAGCGTGTCTGGGCGCACCCGGGGGTGCTGCACGCTCGACGATGCGCGGGACGCACGGCGCGTTGCCGACGTCCTCGGCATCCCGTTCTACGTGTGGGACCTGTCCGAGCGGTTCCGCGACGACGTCGTCGCGGACTTTGTAGAGGAGTACCGCCGGGGGCGCACCCCCAATCCCTGCGTGCGATGCAACGAGCGGATCAAGTTCGCTGCTGTCCTCGACCGAGCGCTGGCCCTCGACTTCGATGCCGTGGCTACCGGGCACTACGCGCAGGTGATCTCCGGAACCCAAGGGCCGGAACTCCACCGCGGCATCGACCCGGACAAGGACCAGTCATACGTGCTGGGAGTTCTCACCCGCGACCAGTTGGAGCGCACGGTTCTGCCCCTCGGTGCTGACCGCAAGGAAGACATCCGGCGCGAGGCTGACGCGCGCGGACTTCTCGTTGCGCGCAAGCCGGACAGTCACGACATCTGCTTCATCCCTGACGGCGATACGGCCGCATTCGTTCGTGAGCATGTGGGAACCGCACCCGGTGACATCGTCGATGCCGAGACCGGAGAGGTGCTGGGCACGCACGAGGGTGCCCATGCGTTCACGATCGGGCAGCGTCGCGGGCTGGGCCTGACTGTGCCCACACCATCGGGAGCTCCGCGATACGTCGTCGACGTCGACATCAACACCTCCACTGTCCGTGTGGGCCGACCCGAGCTCCTCGACGTCGACTCGATAGAGGGCGTGCATCTCACGTGGACCGGTGAGCCTCTGTCGCAACGACCGTGCGCGCTGCATGTGCAGGTGCGAGCACACTCCGCGCCCGTGGTGGCCAGCGCGCGCGTGGAGGCGGATCGACTCCTCGTTGACCTCGAGCAGCCGATCCGTGGTCTCGCAGCGGGTCAGACCATCGTGTTGTACGACGGCTCGCGGGTGGTGGGCTCGGCCACTGTCGACAGTGCGCGTCGCATGGTGCCCGCGTGACCTCGTCCCCCGGATTTGCCAGCTGGCGGCCGGCTGCCGCCACCGGAATCGGCTCGATGCCGGGCGTCGACGTCCGTGAGGACGCCCGGATCATCGCGGGGGAGCTGCCCGACCTCCTGCACGTGCCGGAACTGCCCGCGCGCGGTCCCGGGGCCGACATGATCGGTCGCACGGCGTCGCTGCTCTGCGCGGTGGATCCAGGCTTCGGACTCGAGACCACGCCCGGCGGCTGGCGCATCGCGGGACATCGCGGTCGGCTCATGCGTCGGGGCGAGTCCTTCATGGGCGAGGACCTCGATGCACTCCAGGAGGAGTCCTCCACCTACAGCGGGCCCCTGAAGGCGCAGGTGGTCGGCCCCTGGACGATGGCCGCGGCGATCGAGCTGCGCTCTGGCGAGCGAATGCTGCGCGACGCCGGTTCTGTCGACGATCTCGCGCACGCACTGGCGGAGGCCATCGACCTGCACGTCGCAGATCTGCGGCGGCGCATTCCGACGGCCTCGGCAGTGCTGCTTCAGGTTGATGAACCGGCCCTTCCTGCTGTCCTCGATGGTCGGATCGGCACCGCCAGTGGGCTCTCCCGCTACGCGGCCGTGGATCCGCAGCGCGTCGGCCGTCTGCTGGGCGTGGTCATGGCCGGGGCGCGACGCGCGGGAGCCCGGCCGGGTGTGCACTGCTGCGCAGCGCAAGCGCCGGTCGGCCTGATGCGCGCCGCCGACGCGGATTTCGTCAGCGTGGACATCACGGCAGTCGACTCCGGGCTCGATCAGCAGATCGGCCTGCTGCTCGAGTCGGGCGGCGGGCTGATCGCTGGCACTGTCCCCTCCGTCGGGCTTGCCGACGCAGAAGTGGCTGCCGTGTCGGATTCCCGGGCCAGTGCCCCTCTTCGTGACCTCCTGCACCGGCTGGGCCTTGAGGACGATCGTCACCTGGCCGGCATCGCGGTCTCCCCGACGTGCGGGCTCGCGGTGGCCAGTCCGGCGTGGGCGCGGCAGGCCCTTGCTGCATGCTCCAGGGTTGGTCGCGTACTGAGGCAGGACGAGACGAGGGAGGCGATCGATGTCGACGGACGTTGAGCGCCAGAGGTGGGCCGAGCTGGTCGACCTCGTCAATTCTGCACGCGCGGAGTACTACCAGAAGGACGCTCCTCGACTGTCCGACGCCGAATACGACGCCTTGTACGCCGAGCTGGTTGAGCTCGAGCGCCGGCACCCGGAGCTCGCTGGTGGGGAGTCGCCCACGCAGACGGTCGGTGGAGCGCGGTCGGAGATGTTCGAGCCCGTCGAGCACTTGCAGAGGATGTACTCCCTCGACAACGCGTTCGACCCGACGGAGCTGGACGCTTGGTTCGAGCGGGTGCGCGCGGGCCTGGGCGAGTTCCCTCCCATGCTGTGCGAGCTGAAGATCGATGGCCTGGCGGTCGATGCCGTGTACCGGGACGGCGCTCTGGTAACGCTCGCCACCCGTGGCGACGGCAGGGTGGGTGAAGACGTCACGTACAACGCGCGGTTCATCCCGGGCGTGCCACAGCGCCTGAAGGGTGATGACGTCCCAGCCCTGCTCGAGGTGCGCGGTGAGATCTACTTCACCGTCGCCGACTTCGAACGCATCAACTCCGAGCAGCTTGATATCGGCCTGCCGGCATTCGCCAATCCGCGCAACACCGCAGCCGGGTCTCTGCGTCAGCGGATCGATCGTCGCGAGGAGGACCTCGCGGCGGCCCGCGCAGACGCGCGCGGCGGAGCCCGCGCTGAAGGGCGCATCACGAGACTTGAGGCGGAACTGGCCCGTGCGGTCTCCCGACTGGCGAATCTCCGGTTGACGGTCCACGGGGTGGGAGCCGTGGAGGGAGCGCTGGTCTCCACTCAGAGTGGCGCCTACGAGCTCATGGGCCGCCTCGGTCTGCCGGTCAGCGATCGTGCGCGCGCGCATTCGACGCCGGACGACGTGCGCGCCTTCATCGATCACTACGGCGAGCACCGGCACGACGTCGAGCACGAGATCGACGGTGTGGTGGTCAAGGTCGACGACCTCGAGCGTCAGCGTGCCCTGGGCGAGACATCCCGGGCGCCACGGTGGGCGATCGCCTACAAGTACCCGCCTGAGGTGGTGCGTACACGGCTGCTCGACATCGCGGTCAATGTCGGGCGCACCGGTCGTGTCACGCCGTTCGCGGTGATGGAGCCCGTGAAGGTCGCGGGGTCCACCGTCGCGATGGCGACCCTGCACAACGCCCATGAGGTGGTGCGCAAGGGAGTGCTGATCGGTGACGTCGTCTTCCTGCGCAAGGCGGGTGACGTCATTCCCGAGGTGCTCGGGCCCGTCCTCGACGAGCGTGACGGAACCGAGCGCGCCTTCGTGATGCCCACAGCATGCCCGGAGTGCGGCACCGGCCTGCGCCCGGAGAAGGAGGGCGACAAGGACCTTCGGTGTCCGAACTCGCGATCGTGCCCGGCCCAGGTGCGCGAGCGGGTCTTTCACGTCGCCAGTCGAGCGGCCCTCGACATCGAAGGGCTCGGTGCGAAGGCCGCCGTCGCACTGCTGGAGGGTGGTGTGATCGAAGATGAGGGGGACCTGTTCCTGCTCACGCCGGAACTGCTGTCGTCATGCGAGTTCTTCACGCGCGAACC
>Ga0315906_10009207_pt1 | contig 11775 bp, 11 predicted proteins | sample LakEriMetagenome_4_FD_203526 | JGI IMG/M metagenome (GOLD analysis project Ga0315906, IMG submission 203526) | Freshwater fungal communities from buoy surface, Lake Erie, Ohio, United States - Buoy 2 MA122 | ecosystem: Environmental > Aquatic > Freshwater > Lake > Lake biofilm | place: USA... | reverse complement strand
GCCCAGTACATCCGCCAGGCTAATGTTTTTCAGCAACGCTCGCTCAGCAGCTTTCTGAATGACAGGACCATCGGCCATGGGATCCGAAAAAGGAACACCTAACTCAATAACGTCAGCCCCCGCATCCGCCATGGCATGCATGATGGCCGGCGTGGCGTCAGCAAAGGGATCACCGGCCGTTACATAGGGAATGAGGGCCTTGCGGCCTTGCGCTCTGAGTGCCGCGAACACGGTGTCAATGCGGTTCATCGTGGCCCCTTCATGACAGACGTATCGCCATGAAAGGCATCACCTTTGACGGACTGGCCTCTACAAGAGGGTCGACAGTAAAAATCTGCGCCGGACAAATCGGCCACGGTACCAATGTCTTTGTCACCTCGGCCAGACAGGTTGACCAAAATGTGCTGATCCGGGCGCATGGTGGGAGCCAATTTCATTGCATGTGCCACAGCGTGAGACGATTCCAATGCGGGGATGATGCCCTCGGTGCGGCAAAGGTGATGGAAAGCCTTCAAGGCTTCATCGTCGGTCACGCCCACATACTCGGCGCGACCAATGTCCTTCAAATAAGCATGCTCAGGGCCGACGCCGGGATAGTCCAGTCCGGCAGACACCGAATGCGTTTCCGTGACTTGTCCGTTGGTGTCCTGCAGCAAATAGGTTCGGTTGCCATGCAAAACACCGGGGGTTCCGCGCTGCAAAGACGCAGAGTGTTTGCCCGAGTCCAGCCCGAGCCCTGCCGCTTCCACGCCAATCAATTGGGTGGCTTCATGCTCAATGTAGGGATAAAAAATTCCCATCGCGTTGCTTCCTCCGCCCACGCAAGCGATCACCGCATCAGGTTGACGACCGATCAAAGCGGGCATTTGAGTCAGGCACTCGTCTCCAATCACCCTTTGAAAATCACGCACCATGGCGGGGTATGGGTGCGGGCCCGCCACCGTACCGATGATGTAAAAGGTATTTTCGACATTGGTGACCCAATCGCGCAGGGCCTCATTAAGGGCATCTTTGAGCGTTTTGCTGCCACTTTCGACGGGTACCACCGTAGCACCCAATAACTTCATGCGGTAGACATTGGGTGACTGGCGCTTGACGTCTTCACTGCCCATGTACACCACGCATTCCAAGCCATACCTCGCACAAATCGTGGCGGTAGCAACGCCGTGTTGACCAGCACCGGTTTCGGCGATGACCCGAGGCTTGCCCATGCGGCGTGCCAACATGGCCTGGCCGATGGTGTTGTTGACCTTGTGGGCACCGGTGTGGTTGAGGTCTTCACGCTTGAGGTAGATCTGCGCGCCCCCCAGCTCGCGGCTCATGCGTGCAGCATGGTAAATCGGGCTGGGGCGGCCCACAAACTGGGCCAACTCCATGCGGAATTCAGCAGCAAAGGCGGGATCGGCTTGGGCCTCGGCGTAGGCCTCTTTCAACTCGTCCAGAGCGTGGATCAGTGTTTCGGCCACAAAGGTGCCGCCATAGGAGCCAAAGTGGCCGCTGGCATCGGGTTGTTGGTAATTCAGCATAAGGGGCTCTCTTCAGGTAGGCGTATTGCTGGCGGCTTGAGCAATCTGCTCATCGGCGCGCCGCACCGCATCGCAAAATCGGCGGATGGCCAATGGGTCTTTGATGCCCTTCGACACTTCAACGCCGGAACTGACATCAACGGCCAATGGCCGCACCTGAAGAATGCCAGCTGCCACATTTCCGGCATGCAACCCACCAGACAAAACGACTGGACGGGGAACGTTGCGTGGAATGAGAGACCAATCGAAAACCTTTCCGCCACCGCCGAAACCGTCGACATGGGCGTCGAGCAGCAGGGCCTGCGCGTCTGGAAACTGAGAGGCGAAGTTTAACAAATCGAAACCTGCTGCCATGCGGGCGGCGCGCAAGTACGGTCGTTGTGCGGCGCGGCACTCTTCAGCGCCTTCGTCACCATGAAACTGCAACACGATCTGCGGAATCGCGTTCGCCACGCTTTGCACGAGGTCTGAAGATGCATTGACGAAGAGGGCCACCGGCGTCACGAACGGTGGCAAACGAGACGCCAACTCAGCGGCGCGGTCGAGCGTCACACACCGTGGGCTGTCCGGATAAAACACGAAACCCACAGCATCTGCACCGGCCTGCACCGAGGCTTGCAGGTCGTCTATGCGGGTGATACCGCAAATCTTGATTCGGGTTCTCTGTTGCATGGCACTTCAAGCGCGGTGGTAGTAGCGCTTTGGATCTCACGGCAGCCAGTCCATGGCCGGTGTGGTGGTTGGAATTGCGTACACCGCATCGTACTGCGGTCCCACAAAATACAAACCATCTGGGGGAAATGTCGGCGCAGCCAAGGCCCGATTCCTGGAGGCCAGGACTCCCTGCAACCAATCAACCGGCTTGTTCTTCGTCCCGACAGCCACCAGACATCCCATGATGTTGCGAACCATGTGATGCAAGAAAGCGCTGGCCTCGAACTCAAACCGCCAATAGGCACCTCGCCGCACGATTGAAATGCGTCGCATCAGTTTGATGGGTGAGGCAGCCTGGCACTCAGCAGAACGGAACGCGCTGAAATCGTGCTCGCCCAGCAAACACGCTGCGGCACGTTGCATCGGTTCTTCATGAAGCGGGCGAAAAACCCAGCCACATAAGCCTGTCTCCAAACCAGGACGCAGGACAGACTCGCGCAATAAAAACACATACCGCCGTCCGATGGCCGAATTTCGCGCATGGAAGTCGACCGGCACAGGCTGGCACCACTGCAAGGCAATGTCGTCAGGCAAATAGCGGTTGGTACCGCGCAGCCATGAAAAAACTGGACGATTCAGTGGGGTATCGATGTGCACAACCTGATTCAGGCCGTGCACACCCGCGTCTGTCCTGCCTGCACACCACGTGCGCACGGGCTGCGCAGCAAACTGGGCGAGCGCAAACTCCAATTCATCCTGAACCGTGCGCCCGCCGGCTTGGCTTTGCCAGCCGCGGTAGGCGGTGCCGCGGTAGCTGACACCCAGTGCCAGCCTCTGCACGGGTCAGGACAAGGCGTTAAGCATGCTCTGCGCTTTGGAACGCAGAGAACCGGTGCCCTTGGCGACCACCTCTTGCAACAGATCGCGAGCACCTTCCATGTCACCGATTTGACGGAATTCTTCCGCCAAATCAAGTTTCCTTTCAAGCGGATCCCGGCCATCATCGTCATCGGAACCGATGTCAACGTCTTCGGCTGCAACGGCTCCGGAATTTTTCGATGGTGCGTCCAAATCCAGAGAAATCGCACCAAGGTCGAAGTCCAATGGGGAGGGTGCACTGTCCACAGCGTCGGCGTTGGCGCGGGTGGCCGCCTTGACGGGGGTGAAGTCCACGTCAAGGGAAGGCACTGGATCGGCAGCGGGCGGCACAACATCCAAGCCACCGGGTTGGGTCGTGACGACCGCAGCGCCGCTTGTGGCGGCCAAGTCAAGCTCAAGATCCAAATCCAAGCTTTGAGCTGATGCGGGGGCACGGTTGCCTTCCGACAAAGATTCGACAGGCGGCAACACCGACTGGGGCATCGTGCTCGCACCAAGGGGTTCTGTCGGTCCATCGCTTCCGGCTGCGGCACTTGGCGCACCGCCCGGACGGTACAGCGGATTGTCTGGGTCAATTTGCAGACCCATTTCCTGCGCTTTAGCCCAATCATCGCCACTGCCCTGGGTCAAGGAGAACAACTGCGTGGCCAACAACTCAAACCCTTTGGTGTCCCGGCGTTTGGCGTACACCTCCAACAACTTGGTGCGAATCGCCAAACGATCGGGGTTGCCACGCATGGCTTCTTTGAGAATTTCTTCTGCCTGCAGATCCCGTCCATAGGCCAGATACACATCTGCCTCAGCCACTGGATCCACATCACCAATCGCGTCCAGCTGGCTCAGCGAGTAGCTCATGGAAGACGATGCGCCGCTGGCGTCGCGCGTGTCAATACGCTGACCACCGCTGGCACCAAAGAAGGAATCTGGCTGCAAACGGCTTTCCAAGAATGACGTTTCTCCGCTGTCGCGTTTCGCACGTTTGCTGAAGCGGTAGAGGCCGAACCCAGCCAACAAAGCGATCAAGCCCCCGCCGATGGCCAAGCCAAGGGGATTGCTGCCATCCAAAATTCCGTCAATGAAACTTGGCTCAGCTGCCTCGGGCGCGGCTGTAACCACCGGTGGTGGTGGAGCGACCACAGGTGCAGGTGCACTGGCTGCAGGCACGGGCTCAGACGCCACAGGCGCTGGCGCCACCACCGGTGGTGGCTCTGGCACCACGACGGGCACTGGAACAGCGGGAACAGAAACGGCTGGCGCAGAGGCCACAACAGCCGGCGGCGCTGCCACGGGAGCCGCTGGCGCGGGTGGCGGAGAAGCTGTTGCGGTCGCGTTTTGCAGCTTCTTCAAGTCTTCGACGTTTTTGGACAGTTCCGCGACACGGGCTGCCGCAGCAGCTTTTTCCTTCTCTTTGCTGATTTTGGCCTCTTCCGAAGCGGCCTTGGCGGCGGGGCTGGCCGCGCCTTTGCTGAGCGTCAGCTTGTCTGGCGCAGGAGCAGCAGACTGTTTTTTATCGTCGACGGTGGCTTGAACCGAACCTTTGGCTTGCCGCGAACTGGCTTCAGTTTTCGCCGCAGGGACGCTGCCGGCCAAACGTTGGCGGAAAGCATTGAAGTCCGCGCTCTGCGCCTGAATGATTTGTCTCGCCTCATCGTTGGAGACCGCGCTTGCCGCATCTGCCGATGGCACCGACAAAACAACCCCAGAACGTAGTCGGTTCATGTTGTTGCCGAGGAACGCGTCTGGGTTTCCTTTGTAAAGAGAAACCAGCATTTGATCCAAAGACACACCGGGTCGTTGGGTTTTGCCGGCAATGCGGGACAAGGTATCACCGGGCTTCACCGTGTACTGGTCCACTCCGGTGCCCGCAACAGGTGCATCGACCGCAACCGGCGCAGGTCGGCTGCTTGAGCGAGGCGCCCGGGTTGAGGCCGACGGAGGAGTTGCAGCCATGGATGGCGCAGGAGCCGGGGCTGCGATGGGGGGAGCCGCGGAAATAGCAGGCTCCGTTGTCACAGTGACAGGCGCTGGTGCGGCAACACGGTTAGATGGTGGATCAAACAACAGGGTGTACTCGCGAACCAAGCGACCTGTCGACCAATTCAACTCCAAGATCACATCAACAAATGGCTCTTGAACGGCACGGTTGCTCGTAATGCGCAAAAAAGTGCGTCCGTCAGGACGGCGCTGAACCGACACTTGCGTGGCGGGTAACACAGCGTTGTAGTCAACGCCTGCAGCCCGGTAAGCCTCCGGGGGAGCAACTCTGACCTTGAGGTTGGAGGACTCCTCAGGCGTGAGGCTGGTGACCTCGATCTCCGCCTTCAAGGTTTCACCCAATCCAGACTGAACCGAGAGCCGGCCCAAGCCCAGGCCAGAGGCATTCAGTGCGCAAAAGAGCATCGCGGCTGCCGCGACCCCACGAAGGGCCAAGCGACCCGAATTGAGCGTATTTTGTTTCAAGGCGTCTCCCAACTGGAACTTGCAACTCTCAGGCACGACCAACGAAGATACGGAGCAAGCTCGCTTCAAACGCCAACCCCTCTGACAAGGGATGCCAGCCTATCGCGTACTTCTCTAGTGCCTAAACTTCAGTAGAAATCACAATAACATCAAGCATATACGCTGACAAGCTAATGCAAAAGCTGACATTGCTAAGCCACCGATGCCAGCATCCGCGAAGCGAGGAAGTCGTTGGGCTGAGGCAACACTCATGCCTCAAAGACCCAGCGACCGGTGACAAATCAGCCTTGCAACAAGATTCTCAACATACGGCGCAAGGGCTCCGCTGCACCCCATAACAACTGATCGCCAATGGTAAAGGCGCCCAGGTACTCCGGCCCCATGGCCAGTTTACGCACGCGACCCACAGGAATGGTCAACGTGCCCGTCACTGCAACAGGCGTTAGATCACGAACAGTAGCCTCACGGGTGTTTGGAACCAGTTTGACCCACGCGTTGTCGGCGGCGATCATGGCTTCAACATCCGCAAGTTGCACGTCCTTTTTGAGCTTGAACATCAATGCTTGGCTGTGGCAGCGCATGGCACCCACACGAACGCAAAAGCCATCCACCGGCACAGCTGGCGCCGCAAACCCTGGGCCCTGCCCCAGAATCTTGTTGGTCTCTGCACCGCCTTTCCACTCTTCGCGCGACGTGCCCCACCCTGGTTCACCATGCTGTTTGCCTTCCCCCAGGTCCTTGTCGATCCACGGAATGAGGGATCCCCCCAAGGGAACGCCGAAGTTGGCGGTTTCCGCAGCCGACAGGCTACGCTGTTTGGCGACCAAAAGGCGGTCAATTTCAAGAATGGCGCTCTTCGGGTCGTCCAACAAGGGTTTGACTTCGGCGTTGAGCGTGCCGAACTGTGTCAACAGTTCTCGCATGTGCTGGGCGCCGCCGCCCGAAGCTGCTTGGTAGGTTTGTGTGCTCATCCATTCCACCAAACCCGCCTTGTAGAGCGCGCCAACGCCCATCAACATGCAGCTGACCGTGCAATTGCCGCCAATCCAGTTGCGACCACCTCTGGCCAGCGCACTCTGGATGACAGGCAAATTCACGGGATCCAACACGATGACCGCATCGTCCTTCATGCGCAGCGTCGACGCCGCATCAATCCAGTGGCCCTTCCAGCCCTCTGCACGCAGCTTGGGGAAAACCTCGCTGGTGTAGTCGCCGCCCTGCGCAGTGATGATGATGTCGCAGCGCTTAAGCGCTGCGACGTCAAAAGCGTCTTGCAGTTTGGTTTCGTTTTTAGCCCAACTAGGTGCTGTACCGCCCGCATTGCTGGTGCTGAAAAACAGCGGCTCAATGAGAGCGAAATCGCCCTCTGCCTGCATACGGTCCATGAGGACCGAGCCCACCATGCCGCGCCAACCTACTAACCCTACGAGTGTCGTCATTTCCATCGCCCTTTCAAGAAGTGAAATTTAACCTTCTGCTCCCCCGGCTCGAATCGCCATGGGGGAGGGGCGAGACGATCCGAGAGCCAGCTAGCCCTTTTTAGTGATCGTCTTAATGGTGCGCAGTGCGTTTGCCACCGCATCGCCCATCTCGCGCGTGCCCACTTTCGTGGTGCCTTCAGACCAAATGTCACCCGTGCGCAAACCCGAGGCAAGCACGTGTTGAACCGCCGACTCGATTCGGTCGGCAGCTTCGGCTTGTTGGAGTGAGTATCGGAGCATCATGGCGGCAGAGAGTATTGTAGCCAAAGGATTGGCGACGCCCTTGCCCGCGATGTCGGGGGCCGACCCATGGCTCGGCTCATACAGGCCCTGCCCTTTGGAATTAAGCGATGCCGAGGGCAACATGCCGATGGAACCCGTGAGCATGGCGGCTTCGTCACTCAGGATGTCGCCGAACATATTGCCGGTCACGACCACATCGAGGCGTTTTGGCGCTTTGACCAGTTGCATGGCGGCGTTGTCCACATACATGTGTTCCAACTCCACATCCTGGTATTCGGCGTGAACCTCGGTGACCACGTCGCGCCAGAACTGGAAGGTCTCCAGCACATTGGCCTTGTCGACGCTGAGCAGCTTGCCGCGGCGTTTGCGAGCAGCCTGAAACGCCACATGGGCAATACGCTCAATCTCAGGGCGCGAGTAGCGCATGGTGTCATACGCTTCCGGATGACCCTTGAACGCTCCGTCAGGTGATTCGCGTCGGCCACGCGGTTGGCCGAAATAAATGTCGCCAGTCAGTTCTCGGATGATGAGAATATCGAGCCCCGCGACGATTTCTGGCTTCAGCGAAGACGCGTGGGTCAACTCTTTGTAGCAAATGGCGGGACGAAAATTGGCGAACAGTTCCAAGTTTTTGCGCAAACCAAGAATCGCTTGTTCTGGGCGCAAGTGGCGCTCCAGCTTGTCGTACTTGAAATCGCCCACCGCACCGAAGAGCACCGCGTCAGCCTCTTTGGCCAGCTTCAAAGTGGCTTCGGGCAGCGGGTGGCCGTGCGCCGCGTAAGCCGTGCCGCCCACCACAGCCTCTTCCATTTCAAACTTCAAATCCAAACACTTCAAGACCTTGACGGCCTCGACCACGATTTCCAGGCCGATTCCGTCGCCCGGAAGAATGGCGATTTTCATGATTTCAACTTTCTTAAAAAGACTTAAAGAATGCGCTGAGCCAACCAGGGCTTGCGGGTCAGCCGCTCAGTTTCAAAGGCTTTAATCTTGTCGGCGTGCCGCAAGGTGAGGGCAATGTCGTCAAAGCCGTTGAGCAAGCAAAACTTGCGGAAAGGTTGAACATCGAACGGCAATTCGGTGCCATCGGGTTTGATCACCACTTGACGCGGCAAATCGATCTTTAACGAATAACCAACGAATGCAGCGACTTCATCAAACAGGCGTGACACCTCGGCTTCGGGCAATTGAATGGGCAACAACCCGTTCTTGAAGCAGTTGTTGAAAAAGATATCCGCATAACTCGGTGCGATCAGTGCGCGAAAACCGTATTGCTCAATGGCCCAGGGCGCGTGTTCACGAGACGATCCGCAGCCAAAGTTTTTGCGCGCCAGCAGGACCGACGCCCCTTGGTAACGAGGCTGATTCAAGACGAAATCGGGGTTGACGCGGCGTGTTGCGGGGTCTTGACCGGGCTGGCCTTGGTCCAGGTAACGCCATTCGTCAAACAAATTCGGGCCAAAGCCTGAACGTTTGATGGACTTGAGGAATTGTTTGGGAATGATGGCATCGGTGTCCACGTTCTCGCGGTCCATCGGGGCCACCAGACCATGGTGGGTTTGAAATGCTTGCATGTTGATTTTCTTTCGGAACGAGGTTCAGCTCAGACGTCGCACATCGACAAAATGCCCTTCGATCGCGGCAGCGGCAGCCATCGCCGGGCTCACCAAATGGGTGCGCCCCCCATTGCCTTGGCGGCCTTCAAAGTTGCGGTTGGAGGTGGATGCGCAGCGCTCACCCGGCTCCAAACGATCCGCGTTCATGGCCAAACACATGGAGCAGCCTGGTTCGCGCCACTCGAAACCCGCTGCTTTGAAAACCTGGTCCAGGCCTTCGCTCTCGGCCTGAGCCTTCACCAGACCAGAACCTGGCACCACCAGGGCGAGGCGCACATTGCTGGCAATGCGTTTACCCAAACGTTTCACCACGGCCGCAGCCTCGCGCATGTCTTCAATGCGCGAATTGGTGCAGGAACCGATGAATACTTTGTCGATGGAAATACTGGACAGCGGTGTGTTGGGTTTGAGCGCCATGTAATCCAGGGCACGCTCCATGGCCAAACGTTTGTTCGGGTCTTTTTCGCGCTCGGGGTCAGGCACGCGATCGTCAATCGACAGCACCATTTCGGGCGAGGTGCCCCAGGTGACTTGCGGTTGGATTTGTGATGCGTCCAGCTCGACCACCGCGTCCCACTTCGCACCGGGGTCGGACTGCAGTGTTTTCCAGTAAGCCAGGGCCTGTTGCAGCTCCACCCCTTGAGGGCTGAAGGGACGCCCCTGCACATAAGACAAGGTGGTTTCATCCACCGCCACCAGCCCCGCGCGGGCGCCGGCTTCAATGGCCATGTTGCACACCGTCATGCGGCCTTCCATGCTCAGTGCGCGAATGGCGCTGCCGCCGAACTCGATGGTGTAGCCCGTACCGCCTGCCGTTCCAATTTTGCCGATGATGGCGAGCACGATGTCTTTGGCACCGACCCCAGCAGACACTTTGCCCTCCACCTTGACCAGCATGTTCTTGGCTTTTTTGGCCAGCAATGTTTGTGTTGCCAACACATGCTCGACCTCGCTGGTGCCGATGCCGTGGGCCAGCGCACCAAAAGCCCCGTGGGTGGACGTGTGCGAATCGCCGCAAACCACCGTCATACCGGGCAGGGTCGCGCCTTGCTCCGGGCCAATGACGTGCACGATGCCCTGGCGTTTGTCGTTCATCTTGAACTGGGTGATGCCGTGGCGGTCGCAGTTGGCGTCCAAAGTGTCCACCTGCAGACGCGAGATGGGATCAGTTATGCCTTGTGAGCGATCGGTGGTCGGCACGTTGTGGTCACTCACCGCCAGGTTGGCGGACAAGCGCCACACCTTGCGGCCAGCCAAATCCAAGCCCTCGAAGGCCTGCGGGCTGGTCACTTCATGCACCAAATGACGATCAATGTAGAGCACCGTGGTGCCATCGTCTTCTGCGTGGACGGCGTGTTCGTCCCAAAGTTTGTCGTAGAGCGTGCGTGGGTTCATGGGGTTGAGTCTCCTGGATCAGATTGTCTCGTGTTTTGGGTTGGGTTTTGGTCGCCGTCTCGCGCCGTGGTGTGCAATCGATACGCGGTTTGGGGGCGTGCAGCTGGCGTCGCATTGACCATAACAAGCGCATCTAAAAAACGCTGCACCGCCGCGGGTTGAACGCTCTGCGTTCGAGCCGCCACCAAATACTGGCGCTGCGCCCATGGCTCGTTCAGCAGCAGCACTTTCACGCTGAAGGACCTTGTCAAACGTTCAGCCACGGCAGCAGGCAGCAGGGCCACGCCCAAACCTGCTTCCACCAGCTGGGCAATCGCATCAAACCCACGCACCTGCCAGCGGGCTTGCAGCACGCGGTTGCGCTTTTGAGCGTGCTCCAACATCAACTGATGCACCGAGGTGCCCATGGGCAAGCCCACGATGTCGTGGTCGAGCAGCGCATCAAAATCCACCTCGCTGCGCGATGCAAGCAGGTGGTTGGCGGGGACGATGGCGCGCAAAGCAGCATCTCGGTAGGGGTAGGTCGTTAAACGTTCGTCCCGCAGCGGGGGGACAAAAACGCCAACATCTGCCCTGCCCTCCGCCACCGCGGCTTGCACGTCGGCGCTGCTTAAGTCCTCCAAGCTGATGCGAATGCCCGGGTTGGCCTTGGCAAACGCAGCCAGGTCGGCAGGCAAACATTCCGCAATCGCACCCGCATTGGCTGCCACGCGCAAGTGGCCTTTGATGCCGCGCGAAAACTCGACCACCTCGCTCTCCAATGCATGCAAGGCTGCATGCAGGCTGCGTACATGCCGAACCAAGGCATGGCCCGCGTCGGTCAACTCGACACCACGTGCCCGGCGCTCGAACAGCTTCACGCCCAAGCGGGTTTCGATGTCAGACAAACGCCGGCTGGCCGCGGCGAGTGCCAAATGCTCACGCAGGGCCCCGGCCGTGATGCTTTTGCACTCGGCAACTGCGAGCACGAGGTTCAAGGTGACCAAATCAAAACGCATGCGGGACTCGGTGATGGAATTCATCAAACAGGGTGACTTCCGCGCAAACTGCCCCAAGCTGCAATGGCTCACACCGGTCAACGTGGACACTGGGCTTGTCGCTCAACCCTGGGTAAAGGTTGGCACGGGCAATTTGCACTGTCGGCAGCTTACCCTTCGCGAAGAAAGCCGTCATACGGAGATTATGAATCCATCCTTCGCACATGGAGAAGGCTAATGCGGCCGCAGGTGACGATGACAAATGCTGGGCGCCGAAGTTCCGCTCCCCAATGCCCATCTGGGCGAACCCGGACAAAGGCAACGGTTTTTTTGGTTGCGCGGACGCAGCCGATTGGTAAGCTGCCAAGGCTGCAAGCGATGAGGATGCAAGAACGTACTTTTTACAGTGGGCATTCGTTCAGGAGGCACGTCCCAATCGGTGCACAACGAGGTCGTCATGAAAGCATTCAACAAACTGCCTGGCTCCGTCAGAGCTACCTCAGGGCTTGAACAGCGGGTCTGGCGGCGCCTACCCGCCTTGTTA
>Ga0315906_10009204_pt1 | contig 11776 bp, 10 predicted proteins | sample LakEriMetagenome_4_FD_203526 | JGI IMG/M metagenome (GOLD analysis project Ga0315906, IMG submission 203526) | Freshwater fungal communities from buoy surface, Lake Erie, Ohio, United States - Buoy 2 MA122 | ecosystem: Environmental > Aquatic > Freshwater > Lake > Lake biofilm | place: USA... | reverse complement strand
AAAATGACACTGAAGAAAAAGACATTTAGTGAAGAAGAAATACTCATTTACGATGAGGCTGTCATCTATAAAAGAGGTGACATATGGCAGTTTCGCTATTGGCTTGAAAAAGAGCGTAGGTATGTACGACTTAGCTTAAAGACTAAGAATCAAGTATCAGCTATCGAAACAGCTAAAAAACACTTTGTCAAAATAAAGTCCGAAACAGATAGCGGAAAAACTTACTACTCTAAAACAACTAAAGATGGCGTACTACTGTACTTAGAGTACAGAAAAGGACACATTGATAGCAGAACTACTAAGAGTATTGTTAAGGGTAGATACGGAACAATACGAGCACACTTAGAGCATTGGCTAGACTTTATTGAGCGTGACACAAAGCTAAAAGAACTAGATAGAGATAGTTGTGCTGACTACTCTAAAAATAGAGAAAATCCAAGTGCTACAAAGACTACAGCTTTATCCACAATAGCTGGAGAGCAAAGCACAATAAATTCTATGATGAAATGGCTTCACAAAAAAGGTGAAGTTTACATAGATGGATTTGATTTCGAAACAATATCTATAAGAAATACATCAGAAGAAAATGTAAGACGATCATCATTTACAGATGAAGAAGTAATAGACTTTAGGTTGGCAATACCTGATTACATTAAAGAAGCTAAACAAGATATGACTGATTTAGAAAATAGAGCTAGAGTTTTATCTGGCTACTATTTGCTAATTGCTACTATATGTGGACTAAGAACTGGTGAGCAGAAGCAGTTGAAATGGAAAGATATAACTTTCCAAAATGAGACAATCAAAGGCGAAGCAATCGACTTTGTGAAAATTAGTGTTAGAAAAGAAACGAGTAAGGTACGAAAATCAAGGGTTGTAAAAATACGGGATATGGAGTATTTTGACGACTTGTTTAAGTTAACAACTCCAACGCATACTACTAAGCCATATGCTGAAAACTTTGTCTTCAGTTACAACGGAATTAATGTAGTTAGTCAAAGAGCTGTTACACATCATTTTAAGAAGATACTAGAAGCCGCTAAAATAGATAAAGGTAAAAGAAGCCTAGTACCATATAGCTTTAGACATTACTTTATTACAAACAGAATTAAGGCAGGACTAAGCTATAAAGATGTTGCTGATATGTGTGGAACAAGTAGAGGTCAAATTGAAAAGACTTACTACCATATTGACGAAGATATCTTAACAACACAAGCTATGGCAGGCTACTACACCATTGATGGAATGATTATTCCTAAATAGTATTTTAACTATACCTGTCGTGACCACGAAGAAGGTTTTGAAAACTACTATAAAAAATGGTGAAAGACCCACATTTAACGCCGAAAGACGCTTTTACAGCAAATAAGGTGGGGGTATAGGTAGAAAATCACCATGGTGAAAGTATAAGTACTTCACCTAAAAAAACCGCAGACCAATTTTTTATGAAGCTAGAACCCATTTCTAGTAATCATTTTCTTCGTCATCTTCTAATGGCCTTTGCCGTTTATTCTGATTAGGTTTAATAGGGTACTTGGTAGCTACAGTAGGGTTGATAGGGGGTATGGGCTTTACATGAGGTAACGCTGTGGGGGCTACTGTTTTATTGGGTAGGGTAGTAGGGCTAATTGTTGGGGGTTGGGTATTGTTACTTGGTAGGGTACTAGGGGGTTGACTAGATTTAGCTAGGGGTTGGGTGGGGGTAGAAGTAGGCTTACTAGGCTTAGTAGGGGGCTTAGGTGGGGCTGATACTTTGATACTTGGTAATGACTTAGATTTGATACTAGATTTACGCTTAGGCTTTAACTTGGCTACTCTAGTCTGTTCTGCTTTTTCTCTAGCTTGTTGTTCAGCTTGCTGTCTAATTGTACTAAAAGTGTTATCAAATATTAGCTGAAGTAGCTTAAGCTGTTCTTCAGCATTTGTAAATTCATATAGTCGCATACAAAGTATCCTTTTCTTATATTTATAGAAAAGGATACTTGCTGATAAACAATACTACTTTCCGAAGCTATCACGAGTAGCTTTACTTACATCATTGATAAACTCATCTAGTTCACCATTTTCAATGGAGCCAGCGATGTGTTTTAGTGTGTTAATTAGTTCATCGCCATTGTTTACTTCAATAGCGTTAGCACCTTTCTTGTTTAGCATAAGCGTCTTAGAGCCATACTTGATAGCAAGATGAATCTTGCCTGTCTCGTTAATCCAAAACCATTCTTTAACTCGCTTAACAGTCTCAACAGTCTTGCGTTCACCAGTCACTTTATCTGTGAATGTTTTAAGACGCTTAGGTGCGTAAGTATTTCCATCTTTTTTAGCAGAACAAAGTTCAATTTGCTCATGTACTTTAGCAAGCAATTTCAATCGACGATTGATTACAGGACTAACAGTTGATTGCTTCTTGCTTGTAACAAGTTTGAGTGCGGATAATGTTGCCATTCTATTCTCCAAAGTAGTTAAAGGAATAGTTAATGTAATACCTTTTAGCCGCTTTTCCTACCAAAATACTTTCAAAATCTTCCGTAAACTATTGATTAATATAACTATTTCATAAAAATTCACGCTATCCTTACATAAAGCATAAATATATCTATACAAAAAATATAGGTGTAATGATGCTTAAGCAAGTAGTAGATAAAAAAGATGTAAGACTTGAAGTTGTTAAATGGCTGACAAATGCTAAGGAACTTGGCTTGACTCAAGGTCTTACTGTCATGCCTAAAAAAGTCTATTACAAGCATGTGGCTAAGTCACGCTATGCTGTAGATGGCAAGGTGTACAGGCACTTGACTAAAGATGAGCTAGAGAGGGCTAACGCTAGACTTATACACTTGATTAATAAAATGGTGCTTAAAAACGCATACAAGCGTGATGGCAAAAAATTAGTAGTTGTAGGAAGCATAGAAGGTGACAACAGTAGCTGTATCAATTTACACACACATTTCTTGTTACAAAAGCCAGATAGCTATACAGCTGAACAGTTCCATGAACAAGTTGTTAAAGCTATAGATTTGAGTGGTGAATTTGAGATGAGCAATCCAAACTATCGAGCCGACAAAGATAGCGAGGACAAGATGTTTAGATACAAAGTTGAAGAGATTACAGAAGGTTGGTCGGGATACATTACAAAAAAGATAGATAAGCTAGAGCTGAACAGGCTTTACTTTTACTAATCTAAGCACTCTAGTCCTTAGTTGACGCTTGCGGTTAATGGTTAATAAGCACTTTGAGAGTGCTTAATTAGCGTAGCTTTGCCGAAAATTAGCTAGGTGTTATAAGATATCATCAACTACATAGCGAGGTGTTGATATGGATAAGATGGGCTTTGAGTCAACTTTATATAGACTATCAGTAAAAGCGATACACGCACTGAGTGGAAATACGAGAGATGCGATTACTGTACAAGAAGCAATAGAACATAATGCTTACTTTAGGACTATATTATCTTGTGTACAGATATGGTCAATAGACTTTAAGAAAGAAGATAGTTACTGTGACATACACTTTGTATTATCACCAAACTTTATGATGGAGAACGCTAATTTAACTTTAGCTGGAAGTCTAGATCAATTAAAGTGGGTATTTGAGATACAGAGATATGACTATGGAGAAGATGAAGAAGGCAATAAGATTGGTGATGAAGATGGAATTGATGGTTGGCTAATTAAGAGCAAAATCAATGTTAATTATGAACAGCTTAATATTACAGGTATTGAGTTAAAAGATTTTGTTACAGCTATACACATTACTGAAAGCGATTAGACGCACTAGAACAAGCTACAAACGCTTAAAACTGTAAGCTGAGTACTAGGACAGCAAAACAGCGTATCAACAGCTTGTAGGGCTTATACGCAAACAGTTAAATAAGTGTGGCATTACAGCAACGACACTAGAGTACAAATATAACAAAATAACAAGTTTTCTTATATTTTGCTCAAAAGATAAGCTAAGTCGTTGATTTTGAATAAGAAAACACTATGACTAAAAAAGAACAAAAACAGGTAGGAATTTCGAATACAAGACAATACACTAAAAATGTAGAAAACATTACATTTGAGGTGAACAAGATGGCAAAGCAAGCTAAGACATTAACACAGCAAGAATTTAGACGAGTACTTGATTACATTACTACACGCAAGCATAGTGCTAGAAATAGGGCTATGCTTTATTTGATGTATTGTGCGGGAACTAGGGTAGGGGAGACAAGTGCTTTACGAATTGAAGACGCTATAGATAATGATGGCAATGTTAAGCGTGAAATATTACTAAAGTCAGACATTACTAAAGGAAATGTAGCTAGGACAATTTATGTTAGTGACAAGCTATACAAGGAGCTTGATGCTTACATTAAGACTTTGGACATTACAGACAGTAAGCGTAAGCTGTTTTACTCACAGAAAAAGACCAGCGATGGTTTTAGTCCAAATACACTTACACAGTACTGGCATTATCTATTTTCTGCGTGTGGTATCGACAACGCTTCCAGTCATTCGATGCGTAGGTCTTTTGCTACACAAATTAGTAGCAAAGGTGTTGGCATCAGAGTGCTTCAAAAACTAATGGGACATAGATCAGCACAGACAACTATGATTTATATCGACGCCAGTGACGATATGATGCGTAAAGCAGTAGAACTTGTTTAACTAAAAAAGTCATCAAAAACTTCTTTTATATCTTGATTTTTAATTGAGTATTCATGTGAATGTTGATCTATATTTAGATCTGAAAATTCTTCTACATATGGATCACTATCAAAAATATCAGTAAAGTCGCTATATAAATCAGATTCAATAGACTGTAGATTGCTTAAAGCACTATCTAACTCTCGTAATTTCTTAGTCATGTTACCAAGTGCTTTCATCTTCTCATACAAGTCATCATCCAACTCTTTATCGATAGTTTTATAAGTTATATCAGTATATTTTGTTACAAGAAATAGATGGTCTTTATCATCAACTTCAAAGCAATCTAGTACTTGACCAAAATACTTTGAAGCTGTAAAAGCTATAGCATCACAAGGAGTCCATTCATCTACTCTTTTAACATGATTTAGGATTGAATTTTTATATTGTTTGCTAATAGATTCAGTAGATAGATCATTGAATGAACTACTATTAAGGTTTCGTTTGACTAACAAGAACTTCATATCATGCTTTCTTTGATGGTTTAGGTATTATGACTACTTCTTTTTCATTTCTACTATTAGTATAAAAAACAGCATCTTCTTTTGTAAAGGGTTTCGTAAGAAATGGAATGTTTCCGAATTGAGACTTAAATCTATTATGAAACCACTCAGCAGTTTTCTTGTCTAAAGTCCAGCTAAATCCATCAGCTTTACCTGCTCTATAAGCTGTAAATCTATCAGGTAATTCTTCAGTTAAGCTAGGTAATTTAGGTCTATGGCTGAATATCTTTTTCCAGTTCTTTTTTCGATTACCATCTGTATTGAATTCCTGTCTACTCCAGATACTCTTAACTAAGTCCCAGTATTCTTCATCTGTTATTTCTAGTTTATTGTTTGTAATTAGGTTTACAAGTTCATTATCGAAAAAGGCTTTTTCAACAAGCCAACTGAATATTTCACTTAAGTCATCATTGTTAAGAGATGGCTTCTTTAACATGTCTTGATACATAGTGTGTTTCTGTATCATTGCTTCTAGCTGACTTGCTCCAAATTGTTCAGCACCTTCTGCTAGGCTAATGTCCATGCCACAGTAGTGCTTGGACTGTATGTACATGCCGTTGCTATAAAAGTTCTCAAAACCTATAGCTGTAATGTAGGGACTCCAGAACTTAAGTTGTTTGTCATTCATATACGCCCTTTGATATAAGACTGTTTTCAAATCCTAGCGTATCTTTGTGACTAGGACAAGTAGGCATTGACACTAGGCAAGCGTTACACTAGAGTGGAATTTTCAACAACGCTACTACTTAGGAGAGTACACATGGGATTCTTTGACACATACGGCAAGCCAGACGACATCAAAGCAGACAAGAAGCTGACAACTGAAGAGATGTTGGAACACGGCATTGAACAGCAAGAGAAGTTGCTCAACGACGAAGAAGTCTTGAACCTTAAAGGCGAGCCAATTCGCAGTTGGTTTAGAGATGGACGCTTTGTGCCTAGCATTGGTATCTTTGGATTGTTTGACGGCAAAGCAATACCGTGGAAAAAAGGTACAGAAAAAGCAATGCTTGAAGCATTCAAGAAAAGCTACCAAGCTGGTGATTTCGCAAGCTACATTAAAGCTGTAGACAAGAAGAGAGAAGAGAACACAGCAAAGTTACTTGATGCTAGAAAGAAAATTGGGAAAACAGCTTCTAAATCGAAATAATCTACAAGTAGACAATAATGAAGCTATCACCAAACGAGATAAGAGACATTACAAATCTGTTGGAAGCAGGCAAACCATTACCTGAAAAATACAGATTTGTATTGTTTGGTGAACAACGAAATGTAGAGTTGCTTTGGGATGGTAAATCAGGTGCTATTACAGATGTACGATTGCCATTTCAAATTATTGAACAAATAGATGAACCTAGAAGTGAAAAGTTTATTCAATCTCAACTTGGTTTATTTGATTCAACAAGTGGTAGACAGCTCAAGGGTTGGAGTAATAAGTTAATTTGGGGTGATAATAAGTTCATACTTTCATCTCTAAGGTCTGGTTCAGTTAGAGAGGAAATAGAAAAAAATGGTGGAATAAAACTAGTATATATAGATCCGCCGTTTGATGTTGGGGCAGACTTTACTACAAAGATAAAAATAGGTGAAGAAAACTTTGAGAAAGAAGCTAATGTATTAGAAGAAGTAGCTTATAGAGATACATGGGGAAAAGGTTCCCATAGCTTCAATAGTATGTTGTACGAAAGACTGATACTAATTAAAAATGTATTAGCAGTTGACGGTGTTCTATGTCTACATTGTGATTACAGAGTTGCTTCAGTAATTAAAAGTATGCTAGATGAAGTATACGGAGAAGATAATTTTCTAAACGAAATTATATGGCAAGGTGCTATAGGCGATACATCTGATAAAAATAAAAAATTTATTAAATCTCATGACACTATTTTTGTATATAAAAATGGTGATAACTATACATGGAATGAGGTTTTTCAAGCCTATTCAGATACTAGTGAAAAACTCTATAATAAAGAAGATGAAAATGGAAGATATCAGTTAGTATCCGTTGATAATCCTGGTGGTAGTGGTTATATGTACGACCTTGGTTTTGGAGAGAAGCCACCATCTAATGGTTATAGGATGCCAATTGAAACAGCAAAAAAATGGCTAGAATCTGGTGAATTAGTAGTTAAAAAAGATACCGTACCAAGAAGAAAAAAATACTATGTCGGCGGAACAAGATGTAGAGATGTTTGGACTGATATAGGATCACTTCAAGGTTCTGAAACTGTTGAGTATCCAACACAAAAACCTTCAGCTTTATTAGAGAGATTAATTACAGCACTTAGCAATGAAAACGATATAGTAGCTGATTTCTTTTGCGGTTCTGGTACTACTGCGTCTGTAGCTGAAAAATTAGGTAGGAAATGGATAACAACTGACTTAGGTAAATTCTCAATCCATACAACTAAGAAAAGATTAATTCAAGTACAAAGAGATCTTAAGAAAGATAATAAAAATTGGAGAGCTTTTGAGCTATTGAACTTAGGAAAATATGAAAGAGGAATGTTAATAGCAAGTCATACAGGTTTAGAGAGTGACAAATACATAGATGAAATACAAGCTATAAAAGATAAACAATTTGAAAAGCTGATTCTTAGTGCTTATGGCGCTAGTGAAATTAACGGAGACTCAATATTTGTTGGTAGCAAGAATAATAGACTTATAGCTGTAGGTCCACTAAATCTACCAGTAACTAGATTATTTGTGGAAACAATAGTAAAAGAATCACAATTATTGAAATCTACTAAGGTAGACATATTGGCGTTTGAGTATGAGATGGGTCTTTTTCCAAACATACAAGATGAAGCAAGGAAACTTGGTGTGGATCTATCATTCAAATATATACCAAGAGATATATTTGATAAAAGAGCTGTAGCTAATGGTCAAGTTAAGTTTCATGATGTAGCTTACATCGAAGTTAAATCACATATTAAGTCTAATTCTATCGAAATTGAGCTGATTGACTATAGCGTAGGATATCAACAAGATAGCATAAATTCAGCAGAAAAAGAGTTGAATAAAGTTGGTTCTAAGATAGTCATTGAAAACGGTCAAGTTATAAAATTAGAGAAAAATAAAGAAGGCATATTTACTAGAACAGTACTAACAAAACACTGGAGCGATTGGATTGATTATTGGTCAATAGATTGGGATTTTTCTAATAGAAAAGAAATTGTAACTGTAAAGAATACTGTAACTAGTGAACTAGAAACACTTTGGACGGGTGATTTTATATTTGAAAATGAATGGCAAAGTTTCAGATCAAAGAAAGATAGAAGATTAGAGTTAAAGAGTGTTGCTAAAGAAGTTTCATCAGGGATAAAGAAAATTGCCGTAAAAGTAGTAGATATATTTGGCAATGATACGATGAAAATAATTGAAGTAAAAATAGGAAAATAACATGGCTGTCGATAGCAACTTTCCTAAAAGTCCCTTCACGACTCTTGATCCACACATTAGGTGGAGACCTGGCTCTAATACTAATGAAGAAATAGCAACGCTTATAGCTCCGCTAGTTCATAAACTTAGAATAGCGGTACGAGACTGGCGTTTACAAAAATATGAAGGCGCTAGCCAAACAAGTAAAGCATTACTATTGTGGTGGTTTCATACACAACATTCAAAAGAAAATTCTGATGGAACTTCATGGAATTTTAGATACTACTTTGCTCAACAGGAAGCTGTAGAGACAATCGTTTACTTAGCTGATGTTGTTGGAGCTTTTGATCCTTCAGATTTACTTCAATTCGACAGTAGTCGTGCTTTAAGAGAAGATAGTTTTAATGAAACATGGCCGAGATATGTAGTTAAGATGGCAACTGGTAGTGGAAAAACAAAGGTAATGTCTTTGGTTTTAGCTTGGAGTTACTTTCATAAACTATATGAAGAAAATAGTAGATTTTCTAGAAATTTTTTAGTTATAGCTCCTAATGTAATTGTACTTGAACGATTAAGAACAGATTTTGATAACTTAAAAATATTTTATACAGATCCAGTTTTACCATACAATGGATATGAAGAAAGAGATTGGGAAAGAGATTTCCAATTAAAAGTACATATACAAGATAAAGTCACACTTACAGAGAATACAGGTAATATTTTTCTTACTAATATACATAGAGTATATGAGTCAAAAAATAAAGTAGCTTCAGTAGAAGATGACAATGTAATGGATTATTTTCTTGGTAACAAAGCTAATAACAAAAAACTTAGTGGACAGGTTGAGCTAGAAGATATAGTCCGAGATATTGAAGAGCTTATGGTAATAAACGATGAAGCTCATCATATTCATGATGAAAGTTTAGCTTGGTATAAAAGTATTCAGGATATACATAATAAATTACTTTATAAAGGTTCAAAACTTTCCTTACAAATTGATGTAACAGCTACACCAAAGCATACTAATGGAGCTATCTTTGCTCAGACAATTAGTGACTATCCTTTAGTTGAGGCTATTACTCAGAATGTAGTTAAACAACCTGTTGCCCCAGATGGTCCAAGTAGAACAAAACTAACAGAGCATCAAAGTTCAAAGTTTAGCGAGCGTTACTCTGACTACTTAAGATTAGGTGTTGAAGAATGGCAGAAAAGCTATGAGCAACACTTAAAATTAGATAGGAAAGCAGTATTGTTTATCATGACAGATGATACAAAGAACTGTGATGAAGTTAAAGATTGGTTAGAACTAAATTATAAAGATTTAACTGGTTCTGTACTTGTTATTCACACTAACAAACAAGGGGAAATTAGTGAGAGTACAAGTGGAGCTAATAAGAAAGAACTTGAAGAGCTAAGAAAGCAAGCTAACCAGATTGATTCTTTTGAAAGTCCTTATAAAGCTATTGTTTCTGTACTTATGTTGAAAGAAGGTTGGGATGTTCAGAATGTAACTACTATTGTAGGCTTAAGAGCATTTAGTTCAACGGCTAAGATTCTACCAGAGCAAACACTTGGTAGAGGTTTGCGTAGAATGTATAGAGGTAGAGACGACTTAATTGAAAAAGTTAGTGTTATGGGTACACCTGCTTTTATGGATTTCGTTGAGACCATAAATGATGAGGGTGTAGAGCTTGAAAAAAGAGCTATGGGTAAAGATACAGAAGTTGTTGGTCCAGTAGTAATTGAAATTGATAAGAATGATAAGAAGAAAGACATTGATAAGCTAGACATAGAAATTCCTAAGCTATCTAGAAGATTTGCTAGGAATTTTAAGCGTTTAGAAGACTTGGATATAAAGACAATTTCAACTTCAAAAGTTCCTTACAAAACATATACAGAAGAAGAATTAAGAGAAATTGTATTTAAGGAAATTACTACAACAGATTTTAGTCACACTACTGAATTATCGACTTTAGGTGATATAGATTCTACTCAAGCAGTTGGTTGGTTTGCTATGAAAATTCAAACTGATCTAAGACTAGTTGGCGGTTATGATGTTATCTACGGAAAATTAAAAGACTTTATTCGAAGCTATCTTTTTGATAAAGTGGTTGACCTAGAAGATAGAAATACTATGAGAAATCTTAGTGAGTCTAAAGCTACTATGGTAACGCTCGATGGATTTAAGAAAGCAATCAATGAGCTTACATTACAGGATAGTGGAAGTGCCGTAGTTGTTGATTCAATAAAACTGAGAAATACTAAGAGCTTTCCAGTAAATGACCAAGAGTATGTTGTTCCAAGAAAGTCTATTTTTAATCGTATTGTTGGTGATAGTCATTTAGAACTTAGATTTGCTAACTATCTAGATGAATGTGAAGATGTTGTTACATTCGCAAAGCTATATCAACAAATTGGAATGAAGATAGATTATATCGACAATGAAGGAAAAATTAGAGATTACTATCCTGATTTTATTGTTAAATTGAAAAGCAATAAAGTCTACATTGTTGAGACAAAAGGTGCTGTTGATGTAGATGTTCCAAGAAAAATAGAGCGTCTAAAGTTATGGTGTGAAGATGTAAACAAACAGAATAAAGATACAGATGTTGTATTTGATTTCGTCTATGTTCAAGACAAAGCATTTGATGAGTTGCTGAAGACTTATACAGATGGTTTGTTAAAAGGTAAGGGCAAGCAATTTAGCTACATGGTTGAATTGTTTAGGGAGTACAAAGACTAAAAGAACTTACACTTTGTGTAACTTCTATATTTTTTCCTATGTACACTAACACTCACAAAAATAATTAAGATACCTTAAGTACTCAAAATGTTACGCAAAAGTTACACAACTCTACATTTTTACTTAGAAGTGCTTGATTTATATGGCTTTTTTATAAGAGCCACTATTGAGTGGGAGTAGTAATTGAGCCTAAGTGCTTGATTTATAAGGGCTTAAAGTTACACAAAAATCACACAAACGCAAAAAACACTTGCGTTTAGGTGCTATTTGAAGTTACAGTTACACGACTTGCTACACAGCGAAGTAGCAATTCAAAACTGTAACTACCCAAGCTCTAAAAATGACACTGAAGAAAAAGACATTTAGTGAAGAAGAAATACTCATTTACGATGAGGCTGTCATCTATAAAAGAGGTGACATATGGCAGTTTCGCTATTGGCTTGAAAAAGAGCGTAGGTATGTAC
>Ga0315906_10009202_pt1 | contig 11778 bp, 4 predicted proteins | sample LakEriMetagenome_4_FD_203526 | JGI IMG/M metagenome (GOLD analysis project Ga0315906, IMG submission 203526) | Freshwater fungal communities from buoy surface, Lake Erie, Ohio, United States - Buoy 2 MA122 | ecosystem: Environmental > Aquatic > Freshwater > Lake > Lake biofilm | place: USA: Lake... | reverse complement strand
CCGTGAGCAGGCCGACCGGATTCGCCAAGAGAAAGACCGCATCCTCGGACTCCAGCGCAGCCAATACGCCAAGTCCGGGGTTCAAATGGAAGGTTCTCCTCTTGCTGTTTTGGCTGATACCGCCAATATCTACGAGCAACAGGTCGCCGACACCAAGCTCCTCGCAAACCTCTCGTCTGAAAAGAAACGCTATGAGGCCGGGATGAACGACCTCGTAGGAAATTTCAATTTGAACCAATCATTGTTTGAGTCCGCCATGAACGAAAAGGCCGCGAGGCTTTCGCTATCCGATGCCCAATTTGCCGAGAAAGCCGCCGGGGCCGGATACCGAATCAATATGCGCCAAGCCGCGATTGAGCAAATGAGCGGAAATGCCACCGCCCGCGCCACCGCCATGGGAGGCTACACCGCCCTCGCTTCCGGCATCGGCAGCGCGGCAAACACCGGGATGACCTATTACGGAACACGACCAGGAGCCAAACCATAATGCCCGCCATCCGACTCGCCGACATACCGAACGCAGGCCCGCAAAGCGCCGGGGTGAGCAGCAACATCCTTGCTCCCCAAGCCGCGCAACTCGGCTCCGCCGCGACCGTCTCCACGCGACCGCTAGACAATGCCGCCCGGTCGATGCTGACCCAAACCCTCGAACTCGATGCGTTCTCGCAGGAAGCCCGCGCCGCCGGTCGTTTCGCCGAGGCAATCGGCGGACTCGGCGATGTCGCTCAAAAGTGGGGTCAGAAATTTGCCGAAGCAAAGGATGCCTCTGACATTTCCAAGGCCGAAATGGTTCTTCAGTCTTCATGGGAAAAACAACAGAATGAACAACTCGGCACCCCGGTAGAAAAGTGGGGCGAACTTTGGTCGCGGAACCAAGAGGAAGCCAAGCGTCAACTCGGCGAAATCAAGTTTTCCAACAACGCCGCCGAGAAGATCAACCCGTATTTTGATCGGTGGTCTACCTTGTCCACCATCAAGATGGATGGTCTTGCAAAAAAGCAAGAGATCAACGGATTCCGATCCACAATGGAATCCAATGCCTACAAGAAAATCGCAACCGGCGATTACGAGGGGGCTTTTTTAGTAATGGACGAATCGGCCAAAAAAGGACTCCACACGCCAGAAGAAGTCACGGTGTGGAAAAGCAAACTTTTTGACGACCAGATTCGCTACGCTCGCCAACAGCAAAAGGAAAACATCACGATGTCCATCACCGCCGATCCAAGGGGGACAATAGAAAAACTGGATCGCGCCGCAAAAGGCGAAAAGACAGACTTTGGCGACCTCCAGCCAACGCAAGTCGCGTATTACAAAAACCTCGCCACCCGCCAAGACCGCTCCAACCAAGCCGAGAATTGGAATTCGCTGGTCGAGAAAATCCAGAACGGCGACATCGCCAGCAAAGATCAACTCAAAAAAGAAGCCGATGGGATGCGGATCGACCCGGCCAAATACAATCGCCTCGAAAACGCCATTGCCGCCACGATTTCTTTTGATCCCAAAGTTGCTGGCGACCTAAAAGCCAAGGTTGCCGGGTTTGATTTTAGCTCCGACAAAAACGACAAAAATTTCTACGAATTAAAAAACGAGATCGTTTCCCGCCTTCCCAAGGATCATGCCCAATTGCTCGTTGGAGAATTGGATTCCGGTTGGAAAAAATCCTTGGACGGGACGCCAAAATCCCCACGCGAGGTTTACAGGTCGGATTTTATTCAAGGCATCAAGCGCATCGGCGAAAGCGGACTTCTTGGGGATACCGGGCTGGACAAGGACGGGAAGACCATTGTCGATCAGTCCAAGAACAACGCTTACAACGCCAAAGTCTATTCGGTGATGCAAGGCATGGACGATTGGTTCAACAACCCGGCCAACAAGGACAAGACTCCGGCGGACGCACAACAACACCGGGACAGCCTCATCGAGCCGCTTTTGAAGGGGAAGGCACTTGAGTTGTTTAAGCAGAAATCCCCCTCGGCGTTCCAACCCAGCACCGGGATGCAAACCCGCATGATGGATCGCGTGGATCAAACGGATTTTGCAAAACCCATGCCGACGCCGCCTCCCGCGAAGGACGCCATCGACAAGGCGAAATCCATCAAGGCCGAGGGCAAGGTGACTAGCTACAATTTCCCGAAAGACCCCTATTCGGACAGCAACTCGCGAAACCTCATTGGCGCTTGGAACAACAAACTCGACAAGGACTCGCTAGCCATTTCCCCGGACATCGAGCGCAAATTTAAAGCCGCCGGGATTGGGAAAGGTGACGCCGTGGAACTTACCTTGGCCGATGGTTCCACCGTGATCCGCAACTGGGACGACCGCACGATGCAGGACGAGCAGGCCACCCGCAAATTTGGAAAGCCTCTCACCGGACGCTTCGACTTCCACAGCCCCGGCGGCAAACAAAAGAACGATGGCATGGCCGTCGTGTCCTTCCGCAAAGCTCCCACGGCTTGATATTTTCACATGGCAACACTCATCGACGACGCAACAGCCACGCGCTACTTCAACGAAATCGACAACGCCCCGGAGGATGAGCGCCAACTCATGGCGGATTCCTTGATTGCTTGGGGCAATTCCAAGCAGGAGCAGGAATACAACGCGACCGACGAGCATTTTTCCAAACTCTTCACTGACGACTCGTATTTCGAGCAGGAGAAGCAGGCCAATGCCGCCGTGCAGCAATCTCTCGATCCCGACCAGACCGCCAAAAGCGCGGCCATCGGAGCGTGGCTGGAACATCGCGTGGGACGCCCCATCGATACGATGTCTTACCAAGCCGAGCGCGATGCCTTTGCGATGGCAAACTACGGCAAGAAGAACCTAGACGACGCGCAGTTCTTCGACTTTGTCCGGGGCGAATACGATTGGCAGAAGCAACGCACCGAAGCGATCAACGACCTCCAGATGCAAGCGGTCGCCAAGGCGATCAACGATTCCCAACTTGGTCAAAATCGTCCGTTTGTGGACGGCATGACCGAGGTCTTCAACGAGTGGCAGGGCAAATACCCCGAACTGGTGGATGGCAAGAACGATGCCGCATTCCTCTCGCAGGGCTACAAACTCTACTACGACACGATCAACGACCTCGACACCGTGCGTCCGCAGGCGTCCAAGGCGCTCTCCACGCTCACGGCATTCACGCAAGGCAACTCCAGCGACGAGGAACTGCAAAGCCTCGCCAATGATTTCGTGGGCGCTCCGCCGGAAGACCGCCAGAAAATTTACAAGTATGTGACGCTCGCCGCGCAGGCCGGTCAGATCGACCGCGCCGGGTTGGAGCAGTTTGCCGTCAACATGGGGCAGGCGTTCACCCGGGGATTTGATTTTATTCCGCAGGGATCGCTACAGATTCAAGAATCCGGGGTGAACGAGGTTTTGCAAGCCGTCCAAAAAGGCCAACAGGTTTGGGTTCCTCAAAACGGCGACCTCACCAAAGCAACCGTGGCGGAGAAAACGCCAAAAGCCCAAGTCCTCGGCCAAGCTCCAACCACGGGAATGTTTGCCACCCCACAAGATGGTTACCGCGAAGCCACGCCCGAAGAGGCTAATCAATTTGCCACCTACGCAAAAAACGCGATGGAATCCTTCAAGGTCGTGCGCGAACTCCGCAATATCGCCAAGACCGGCGTCGATCCGATCCGCCCGGTGCTGGAGCAGGATTCCTTTTGGGGAACCGCCGAGCGCGGTGCCTATGGCCTTGCCGGGAGCATCCCGCTCATGGGCGCGACTGCGGTTAACCCCTACCTCGGCGTCCTCGCCTACCAAGCCACGGAATACGACCGCATCATGCTGGAGAACCCGGACATCGATCCGCAGTTCGCTCAAGGTCTCGCCCTGGTGGAAGGCGCGGCCAACGCCGCCATCGACCGGGTGCAGTTGAAAAGCCTTTCCGGCAAGCTCCCCATGTTTGGCCGATACCTCGACCGGATCAAAAGCGACGGCATCCGCCGCACGATCAAGATCGGAGCCAATGTCGTGGAGCAGAACTTGCAGGAAGGCGTTCAAGACCTCATTGCCCCGGTGCTGGAAACAGCCGTGGCAGCACTCCGCGAGGATATGCCGGACAAGGATTTCTCCTCTCTTGCAAAAGAATGGTGGGGTCAGCGGGCCGAAACCTTCTTCGCCACGCTCCCGCTTTCTCTGATCGGCGGTGGCATCGCCACCTACCAAGATATCAAGAACCCATCCGCCGAACTCAACGCCACCCGCCTGCGCCAAGTCGGCTTTGACAAGGAGCAGGTCACTTTCATCCAACGCGCCGAGAATCCGGAGGAATACACCGCTCGCATCCAGATGGAGTGGGAAAAGCGCACCCCGGAGAACATCGAGGCCGGTCGGCAGGAAGTCATCGCCGAGATGCAAAAGGCCGCGACCCCGGGCGAGAACGATGCCCGCATTTCCGAATCAATCGCCGAGGACGGCACACGCCGCTGGGTCGTCACCGCCCCGGACGGCAGGGAACTCCTCCAGACCCAAGACCAGCAGGCCGCATTGGAGGCCGTCCGCCAACACTCCGAGGCGCAACTTTTGAACAAGCAGTTTGAGACCGCCTACGAACCCGAGGAGCTTCGACAAGTCATCCGCGACCGCTCCAACCAATGGCTCTCGCAGAATTCCGCAAACACGATTGTCGAGGAGACGCAGGGACTCAACGCCCAGCAAAAACTGGAGCAACTCCAAGCCGCCGGAAACGCATCGCAGATCGAGGAACTCCACAACCGCATCGCGAATTCCCCATTCAAGGACACGCCCTACGACCAGATCAACATCCTCGGCGAGGCCAGCGTCCAAGATGTAGCCGAGATGGTTTTCAAGCCACTCATCACGATCAACCCAAACACCCGCCCGGAAAACCTCCGCGAGGAAATCCACCACATCGGCGTGAAGATCGCCCTCAAGAATAACCGGGTCACGCTCGATACCTTGCGTGGTTGGCTCGACGCCACCGAAAAAGCTCTACCGGGAACATTTCAGAACCTTGTCCGCGAAACCGAGGGCGACATCATCGAATCGCTTGCCCAAGTCCAAGCCGCCTACGAGGACGGCAAAATCAACGCCAACGAGGAAACCAAACTTCCGGCCTCTTTTGTGGACTACATGAAGAGAATGATGCGGGCTTTCGCCGAGGTCTTGCGCCGTGCAGTCGCCTTGCGCGGAGCCTTCAAAGACGGCATCCTCCCGGCAGAATACGAGGCCTTCCTCGCCGAGTCCACGGGCCTCAACCAGCAGACGCTCGTCGATACCACCCGCGAGCGTGTTTCCAACGAAGTTTTGGCTGATACCAACTACAGCATTGGGTCAAAGCCATACCCCATGGAGGACAAGGGCAAGTGGTATGCCAACGAGGATTTCGCCAAGCGCGGCGGGCGTATCGTCACCATGTCGCCCGACCAGTTCCTCTCACAGGTCAGACCGCTGGAGATTGACGACGCCTCCCGCGACAACATCGACGACCTCAAAAACATGATGCAGAACGGGCGCAAACTCGACCCGCTGACCATCTACGCCGATGGCAAAGAAGACGGCAGGCACCGCGCCATCGCCGCCAAGGAACTCGGCATCGCCTCCGTTCCCGTCATCGATTTCCGCCAACCTGTTTCGGCTGATACCGGCGCGACCAACTACAGCATTGCAGCCGAGCCAGTTAAAGTTAGTATTGAAGGCTTATCGGAAAAACCAGTTCAAGCGAGAGAGCAAATCCGATCCTACATTCAAAAATTTTTACAAGGCAAAGAACTTGTTCTTGGAGATACAGACAAAAAAGTTCGTTTTACCTCTGAAAGCAGAGGGGAATCTATCTCAAAGGCAAGGCGCGTAGACCAAATGGCTCCTATGCGGGAAGCAGAATCAATCGTTGCAGCAGCGCAATGGTGGAAAAAATCTTCTCCAGATGACCGGGCAAAAATTGGAACAAAAGAGTTTTGGTTTTTCAAAGTTCCCATTGAAATTGAAGGCGTTGTTTATAATTCGCATTTTAATGTTCGTGTTCCCAACGCATACCCAGAAAACACGGGCGTTTTTTACGAATTCAATCTTGGAAAAAAAATAGAGTCCAACGCGGCCATGGGTTTGGAAGAATCTTCCGCGCCCTCCTTCGTGGACTCCGATATCAATATAGGAACTTCAGCAACAGAAGTCAACCTGCCGGCATCCAATTACAGCATCGGCCTCTCCCGTAACTCCATCAGCCAAGTCAGCGACAAGGATGATCAGTTCCGGGTCGGCACGGCCAAGCTCGGCACATCAAAGGTTCCAAAGGACACGCCGCAAGATTCCAATGTCTCCGGCGAGAATGTTCCCGACGATCTCCTCGCCAAGCAGATGGAGAAGATGAACTACGCGCACCTGCCGAAAAACATCCTCTCGGAGAAAGACCCCAAGAAAAAACGCCGGAAGATCATCAACTGGTTCAAGAAAAACCTGCTGGCGTTGCACGATGCCTTCCCGGAGGAATTCCGCGCCCGCGCCACGCATTGGTATGATGGGGCGAACCGCATCGCCAAGGAGATGGGCGGTCAGTTCAAAGCCTCGGTCGAACAGGCATCCGGGGTGATTGCCGTGTTCTCGCCGCAAAAGGATTGGTTCATGAATGTGGCGCAGGCCGAGCAGTTCATGGAACTCTGGACGAACTCAAAGGATGTCGTGCTGGAGGAATCCTTCGTCCGGGCCGAGATCGAAGGCATCATCGAAGCGGCGACCGCCCCGGATAAACAGAAGCGCAAAAAGATTCCCGGCGAAACCAAAGAACAGACCGCCGAGCGCCGGGAATACAACAAGGCGCTGGATGATCGTGCAAAATCGGATCGCCGCAAAAAGGTGGAACAGGTCATCGGAAAAACAATTCGCCAACTTGATTCCGAACCGGACTTGCAAGGGTGGGCGATTCGCGTATTGGCGCAAGTTACCTTTGGACGCAACTACCGGAACCTTTCGCCGGAAGGCGACCGGCTCGGCATGGCGACCAACGACGATGGCGCTCTTGCCAAGAATGGATGGGGATCAATCAATGAAATTGAAAAAGCCGTCCGCATCATGAAGGACGGGTCGCTGAAAAACATCAGCGACAATCTTGGCAACGAACACAAGGTTCGCAATTTCTACAACAACATCGTCTCCCCAAACACTCCATACGGAGACGCGACCATCGACACCCATGCGGTCGCCGCCGCGCACCTCATGCCATACGGGGCGAAGGCAACGGAGGTCGGACACAATTTTGGATCGAAGATGAATGGCAGCGAAGTGCTTGGCATTTCGGGCGTCTACCACTTGTATCTCGACGCCTATCGCGAAGCCGCAGCGGATCGCGGAATACTGCCACGCCAGATGCAATCCATCACATGGGAGGCGATCCGTTTGGTATATCCCGCCGCCAACAAAAACGCCGCCTCACTTGCAAAAGCCGAAAAGACATGGCAAGTTTTGACTGATGCCAACGCCCGAAACACTCTTGTCGGAGGAAGAATTCCAAGCCCAGTATGGGCTGGAACCAGCGACAATCGAAAATCTCAAGGCAACCCAGCCGGGTTGGGAGAAAACATTGGGTCGGAAGGTGACGCTGGAGGAGGTCTACTTTCTGGAGTTCGACCAACCGGAGCAGGCCGAGACGGAGGAGTAAACTACTCCATAGCCTCGCAGTCGCAGATCGACCGGGTGAACAAGGCGCTCGGCGGCATGAATCGCGGCCCGGACGAGCGGCTCAAGGTCTACGAGCGGGCGCGTGAGAAATTCTCGCTTTTGCAGGCGTGGAACCGCGACGAACTCCAAGCCATGCAGGAAACCGGTGCGGACAATACGACGATCCGCCGCACGCAAATCCTGCAAGCCCTCGGCGAACTCGACGGCATCCTCTCTGTCCTCCCGCCCGAAGTGCGCGGCAGGGTGGGGGGCTACACCAAGCTCGCCGGTATCGCCCCCATGGATGTCCTCAAGGATGGCGTGAAGGTCAGCGAAGTCTCCGGCATGAACGGCGCAATCATCTCGGCATGGATGCGCGAGGGCCAAAACATCGGGCAGGCAGGCAAGCAGGTTTCCCTGCCACCGGGCTACGAGGCCAAGGAAAATCTCGCCACGGCCCGCGCAGACCGCGCCATCGCCGATTTCTTCCGCGACCGCATCAAGAAGATCGACGCCGAATTTGAAAAGGTCGTCGCCCGCGAATACCGCAATGCGATTCTCGACCTTGTTAAAAAATCCCGCCCGAAAGCCGGTGACAACAATGTCCGCAAATCCACGCTGGGAGCGGAAACTCAAAAGCTCGCCGACATGGTGCAACGCGCCACGCTCATGGACGAGGATGCCACGGCAGAACGAATGCTCCAACTGGAGCAAACAATGGCGACCTCCGAGAACTCCGCCGACATGGTGGAGGAATGGGGAATCCTCAACCAATTTGGTGACCTCAAGAACCGGAACTCCGAGACGCTTGCGCAAGCCTACGGGTGGTTCAAAGACCAACTCCAGATGGGCCGTGAGGCATGGCGCATTAAAGAGGAAGCCCGCATCGCCGAGAACCGAGAACGCGCCAAGAAGACCGTGGAACACATCGGAGGCGCGACCGCCGTGGATCGCTTCAAGGACAAGACCTTCATGGATCGTGTGTCCGATTGGGCCAACCATGCGCTACTCGACCACGCCAGCTTTGAGCAGTTTGTCACGGCCCTCCTCCCGCCGGATGTCGCTGCTGATTTTTCAACCCGTCTCCGCAAGGCCGATGTCGCCGCTCAAAAAGCCGAGATTGACCAGCGCGAGGGCATTCTGAATGCGCTGCGCGAAGGGGCCAAAGCAGCAGGCACGACCACCGGCAAAGCGATGGAGATGCTAAAGACCGAGGTGCCAAGCGCCGTGCGCTACCTCGACGGGCGCAAGGTCAAAAACAACAAACTCACCATTGAGCAGGCCGAGAAGATTGTGCGCGGCGAAATTGACCGCAGCGATTTGACTGATACCGATGTCCGCAATCTCTCCGATGAACTTGCGGCGTTGCCAGCGGACACACGCAAAGAAAACATCACGCTCAAGCAAGTCGTTTACCCCGGAAAGGAAGTCCGCCTACCGATGACCCGTGGGAAGGCGATCCAACTCCTCCTTTCGTGGAACCAGCCGGATGTGCAAGACAAGATGCGGCGTGAGGGGTGGAACGAGGACAGCATCGCCGACCTCCGCGAACTCACTTCCGATCCCGTCTCGCAAGCCATGATCGCCCACGCGCAAGAACTCTACGGAAAAGGCGCTGGTGTCGTGAACCCGGTCTATGCGCGGATGTTTGGCATGAATATGCCTCAAGTGAAGAACTACGCTCCGACACGGTTCCTGCATTCCAACGATGTGAAAGACATCGGCCTTGATGGTTCGCCGGTCGCCACCGGCACGACTCCGGGGTTTGCAAAATCCCGTGTCACCCACTCGGCCAAGATCGCGCCGGAAGATGCATTAAGCGTCATGCAGCAGCACATCCTCACCCAAGCGCATTGGGTGAACTTTGCGGAACTGGCGAGGGAATACCGGTCGCTCATCAACAACCCGGAAATCCGCGAGGCAATCAAAGCCAAGCACGGAACCGGAGTTTTGAAGACCGCCGAACTTTGGGCCGACCAGATGGAGCAACGAGGCGGCAACCAATCCCGCGAAGCCGCATGGGTCAATGCGATCCTTGGCTCGGTGATCGGCGGGCAGTCTGTGGCCTCGCTGGGATTCAACCTCAAGACGCTCGCCATGCAGTTGGACAACTCCGTCCGCTTTGCTCTGGCCCTTGATAAAAAACAAATCATGGCTGCGATGTCCTCGCCGGATCAATTGATCGAAGACATCAAGACCGTGTTTGAAAGCGATGCTTTGCAAACCCGCCTGCGCGGAGGAGCGACCGCCGAGACTCGCTATATGTTTGAACGATTCGGCGGGAAGCCCGGAACTGCTGCCAAGGTCACCGAGGCCGCAATGTCCACCATCAACTGGATGGATACCGCGACAACGAGTTTCTCGGCGGCGATTGTTTACCGCGCCAATCTGAACGAGGCGCTGGAAGCCGGGATGCCCGAATCCCTCGCCCGCGAAACCGCTCTCGATGCAGCCGCCGCCGCAATCTACCGATTTGCCCAGCCGGTCAGCTTTGGGCAAAAGAGCAATGTCGAGAACAGCGGGAACATTTACACAAAGGCATTCTTCCTTTTCATGTCCGACCCGCGCTTGAAAACCGCCATCATGGCCGACGCCGTGCGCGGCCTTGCCACCGGGCGAGGGGACAAAGGAACTCATATCCGCCGACTCGTTGCCGTGGAACTCATGGCCGTGTTGTCCCATGTGGTCGCGTCCGCTTACCGGGACGCATTTACAGACGATGAGGACGAGGACATTTGGGGGTTGGGAGGGTTTGTCCGGGCGCTCGCCTTGGCTCCGCTCCAAGGATTCTTCTTCGCAGGAACGATGTTTGACTCCGTTCTTTCCCAACTGACCGGAGCGGGATTCTTCACCCCAACCCAAAACCCGCTTCTCACCGTGTCGCAGACAGGCATTCGGGCGCTCAAGAACGCCGACGACATTCTCGCGTTTGACGACCCGGATGCCCTGCTCAAGGAATGGAGCGCCATCGCTCGCACCATGGCGGTCGCTCCCGCAGCGGCCATGCCTGCCGTTTTGCTCAACATCGTCAAACCCATCTTCGGCGCGGCCTCAAACGCCACTAGCAATGAGTGATTTGACTGACTTGTTTTGACTGATACCATCCAGCCATGAAAATTCTCAACTACCTATTGGATCGAGCAAAGGAACCGAGTTCTTGGAGGGGGGCAATTTTGATTTTGACCGCTTGCGGTTTGCGTCTGGAACCACAACTCCAAGAGAGCATCTTGGCGGTCGGATTGTCCGCCACGGGGCTGATCAACCTTCTACGCAAAGAGAGAAAATGACACCGGCACGGGTCGCCGCCGCGATGGTCATGCTGGGCTGGATTTTTCTCGCCCTCGCGTTTTTGACTTCATGCGTGTCGATCCCTGTCCCGCCATTCGGTGAGCGCCAAGGGGAGCTTGGGAATGTGCAAGTCAGCGTCAGCGTCAAATATATGCCGGTCACCAATCCAGACCTCCCCGGCAACGACTCGCTCGCCTATGCCTGGTCTAAATTTGGCGAGTCAAAAGTCCTCAAGGACAAATGACCAAGTTTCTCGCGCAAATCGCCGCCAAGGAAGTCGGAGTCCGAGAGGAAGGCGGCAACAATAACGGCGACCGCATTCGCGATTACCAAGAGGCGACCAACCTTGCTCCCGCCGCATGGCCGTGGTGCGCGGCGTTCGTCGATTGGTGCATCCGCGAATGGCTGATGACGCCCGAGGTTGTGGCGTGGCTAAACCTGCAATCCTCCACGCCGGAAGAATGGCGACCCAAAACGGCGCTCGCCTACGGATTCATCGGATGGGCGCGGAGCCGCCCCAAGACCACAATCATTTTGCATGACCGCGACATGGCCCGCCCGGGCGACATTGTGGTCTTCGACTTCTCCCATGTCGGCATCGTCGAGTCCGAATCCGGTTCGCAGATCGTCACGCTGGAAGGGAACACCAATGGGCGGGGAGATCGCGATTCCGAGCTAGGGGATGGGGTCTGGCGGAAGACCAGATCGAAAAGTATTGCTAGAAATTTCATCCGAATTCGGCCAAGCTCGGCTTGATTTCAAGTGATTTACAAAAACAGGAAGCCCCCCAACGATTAAAAGTCGAGTTTTTTGTATGTAACTCATTGAATGGCGTTTAGCAAGTTGTTGAAAATAGTCAAAACGGACAAC
>Ga0315906_10009199_pt1 | contig 11780 bp, 6 predicted proteins | sample LakEriMetagenome_4_FD_203526 | JGI IMG/M metagenome (GOLD analysis project Ga0315906, IMG submission 203526) | Freshwater fungal communities from buoy surface, Lake Erie, Ohio, United States - Buoy 2 MA122 | ecosystem: Environmental > Aquatic > Freshwater > Lake > Lake biofilm | place: USA: Lake... | reverse complement strand
TTGCGCATGTTCCACTCTATAACGATGATCTTTTTTGACCTGAAAAGCATTTTTACAAACATCAAGGATGATAGAAATTGCAGAATCACCGATACCGTGTGTATTCATTTGATAATCATTATTTAAGCAAAAATCAGAAATGCTCCTTATTTCACTTATTGGAGTCAATAACAAGCCGTTTGTATGCTCATTATCAACATATTTTTCTTTTAAAAGAGCCCCTCGAGAACCTAAAGCTCCATCAGCATATACTTTAAAGCTGCGAATACTTAGATTTCGATAATTGTATGGACCGTTTTTACTTGCAAATTCTTTGTTCTTCGCTGTAGGAAGTAACATGGCGTATATGTTTAATTTGAGTTTATTTTGGCTAATTAATTTTTTTAGTATCGCTATTTGCTCATATTCAATTCCTGCCTCATGGACCCCGGTAACGCCATATTGAAATAGTTCTTGTTGCGCTTCAAGAATTTTTTCATTCCATTCACTTTCTGAAAATTTCGGTAGATATTCTTCCACCAACTTCATAGCATTATCCAACAAAATACCGCTTGGTTCGGCATTTATTAATTGAACTTCTCCCCCATTAATTGAGCTTCGCGCGGAAATACCCACCTTTTTAATTAAAAATTTATTTATCAGAGCTGCGTGGCCGTCAATTCGATAAAGGCAAACAGGAATATTTTTGAATTTCTCACTTAAAGCCTTGTAGTTCGGCATTTCTTTGTCTGAAAACAATGTTTGATCCCACCCACGACCAACAATGAACTTTTTACCTGTCAAACTCAGATATTTTTCACAGCGGTAGATTACCTCGTTCATTGATTTACAACCAACTAAATCGACGCTCATTTTTTGATTAGCATAAGCAAAAATATGACCGTGTGCATCTGTAAAACCGGGATAAACATCTTTTCCTAAAGCATCAATGGTTTCAACAGAACGATATTTGTTTAGTATCTGTCTTTCCGGACCAACTTCAATAATTTTTCCATCTCGAATAGCAATCGCCTCTTCGATAGACATATTTTCGTCCATGGTATGAACGCGCGCATTATGAATGATTAAATCGACATACTCTCCCTTCATACATGAGGTGAAAATTGAAAAACACAATAGAAAATATAACGTGATTTTATGCATATTAGAAAGGATAACCGATACCAAAATTCAAGAAGTTAATTGAAAAGGGTCTCGGCATGATTTTTCTTACTTCTTCATTTGTTTTATTGAAAAAAGCTTCTCCCTCACCGTAATAAGTGGCTCTCGTTTTCATATCTTGAAATACCCAACGCGCTCCATCCGTATAGGCAGGATTGTATATTGGACAACCAACATCAAGACGAATAACGAAGAAATCCAAATCCAATCGCAATCCAATTCCCGCAGAGACTGCAAATTGGGGTATAAAAGTTTTGAGCGCAAACTTGCTATATTGTCGGCTTTGATCTTCTTTATATGTCCAAATATTTCCAAAATCGCTAAAAACAGCACCTTTGAACATTCCACCCATGGAGAAACGATATTCGACTGAGCCTCCTAGGCGAATATCTGCGATTTGGGTACCCAATCGATTCGTATCCAAATGATATTTATATCCTCCTGGCCCCAATGCTCGTGCAGTCCACCCTCTATTGTCATTTGAACCTCCTGCAAAGAATGAATAATCATAGGGCAAGGTTGTTTTTGTATTTCGATATGGAATTCCACCGCCACCTGATAACCTTACATGAAGAGATGTTTTTTGTTTTATTTTTTTTGTTAAAATGTACTGATTATCAATTCTTAAAAATTGAGAATAAATTAAATTTTGAAATTGATATTGATTATTTATAATCTCCTGTTTACCTCGAAATGCATAGAGCAAGTTGCCCGCCGCATCTATAGTTGTTGAAAAATAAACAACTGAATTTAAAAAGCGTTTTTGACCCTCCATAAAATCTTTATCCTTATTATTAAATTCCCATGAAAATTTAAAATCTTGCCAAACAAACTGATCACTATATGAACTAGTTAAAAACACGTCATTTATGGTTTTCAATTGTTGTTCAAATTGATAACTTGGATCTATTTGCACGAATTTTATGACAGAGGCACCGGGAAATCCCATTCTAAAAACTTGCGTTTTTCCAACGAAAAACTTCCACATATAATTCATCTGAAAAACCCTTCTGTCAAAAATATCACGTTTTTCAAAGTTTAGCGCTGCTAGAATTTCAGTTCTTGGTTTTTGTCTTTTAGACTTTAAAAAAGTAGGTGGTGTAGGAAATAAACCAGGTAAATCAAATTTTACGCTTGGACCTATTTCAAATGTATTGAAGAAATTTCCTTTTCGCGAGTCATCTAAAACTTGTGTTTGGGTTTCAAATCCACCTCCAAATGAAATGGTAATCTTCTCTGATCCACGAAATAGATTCTTATTTGAATAGTTAACAGAAGCATTTGCCCCCATCAAACCCGATGTAGTAGTAAATTTTGGCTCGAATCCAAATGATTGCATTTCAGCAGGCTCTAAGTAATAATGGACATCTAGCTTGTTTGTTCCTGGCACTTCAACTAAAATTGGTTTAATAGAACTAAAAACACCGAGTTGAACCAAACTTCTATAGCTCCTATCCAAATAATACTCCTTGTATTTATTGTTATGCTCTAAGTAGTTCTGAAGTTCTAATATTTCTGGTTTTATCCATGGTTTATCTCCATTAAATTTTACAAAAACCATTCTAAATGGATCTGGTGCCCCTTTTGTTAAATTTTGTTTCTTAAGCTTTTTCTTAGTAAGAGAAATTTTATCGTAAGATGTTGAATTAAGAGTATTTACAAATTGAGGAGCTAAGGAATCAGTTAATTCTTTTCCTTTCAAAATCATTAATTTGGAATATCCACCTTTTACATTTAAAGTATCTGACAAATGAAAGAAAACATTATTTATTTCCGTAGACAAAAAAGGAATATTTTTAAGCGAATCTTTGTTTTTTAAGTCAGGGACTAAACGATCAATAAATTCGACCATCAGATTGACTTTCATTTCTTTTTTCAAAGTATCTGCAACAAAATGAATGTTTGATGAATAAAAATTATAGACAGTTTCATCTCTTACAAATTTGGAAAAATCTTCACGAAAAAGTTCCAAATAATCCATATCAAACGCTTTTTTTCTAAGAGGGTGTTCACCATCATGGGCCAATTGTTTCCGTTCATATTTTGAATATAAACCAGTTATCAAAGAGCTGCCAGACAACTTGATCGAATCTATCACATACGAAGGACCTGAGTTTATTGTGTATGAAATCGTTGCTTTCTTTTTTTTCTCAACGTAATTTACGTTCCCTTTGACATCATTATAATAATATCCTTTCTTCTTAAGAAATAAGCCTATTTGCTCAATGCTTTTATCAAATAAAATTGAATCAAAAACGATCGGCTTTTGTCCGAATTTGTATTTTAACTTTTCACGAAAAAGTACCTTTGAGAAGATCGTGTCAGTTAACACTTTCTCTTCATATTCGGTTTCACCTCTTTTAATCGCCTTTTTTATTCGTTTTTGATTGATTTTCTTAACTTTTTCACGCTTCTTTTTAATTTTGAAATCAAATGACTTCTTTTTCTTAAGTCGTTTCTCAACGATTTTAACTGAATCAACCGAATTGAAAATGAATAATTTTATTGGAAGACCGAATGTTTTCTGATTCGGTTTTTGGCGAACAATGGTCAGCACCTCATCCTTTGAAATTGTATTTTTATTCATCACAATTTCATTGGACTTCAACAAATACATTCCATTCGGTACATAGCGATTAATTCTACAGGAAGAAACAACAAAAAGTAATGTTGCTGTAATTATTATTATTTTCGCCCTGTTCACAATTTCAATTATTGACAAAAATAAGAATATCAATTGGAAAAAATTTCGTTACAAAAGATTAAGTGGTTGCGCAGCCTCAGAAATAAAAAAATCAGAGATAACTTATCTGCGTTTGTTGTTGAAGGCGAAAAAATTGTAAAAGAACTTGTTGAACAATACCCAGAAAAGATTTCAATTATTCTAGCAAGTGAAGACATTTACATTGAAATGGGGCTAAATCGCTTCGATAATGCATTTGTTGGATCGATATCCGATTTTGAAAAAGTAACGAGTTTAAATACAGCTCCAAAAGTAATTGCAGTTGCATCCAAATTAGATGAAAAAGAAATTAAAACGGAACAACGAATACTCGTTCTAGACGGCATTCAAGACCCTGGAAACTTAGGTACGATTATTCGAACAGCGGATTGGTTCGGATTTGATCAAGTAGTTTGCTCAGAAAACACTGTCGACATTTACAATCAAAAAGTGATTCAGGCTTCGATGGGAAGTATTTTCCGAGTCAATGTTGTTTATCGAAATCTACCCGATTTTATAAGAAACTTAAATTGTCCTATTCACGGCGCGTTGCTTCAGGGTGAAGATTTGCATTCATTTAACTCCTATGAAATCAATGTTTTAGTTTTAGGAAATGAAGGAAAGGGGATTTCAAATGAAGTTTTACCATTGGTATCTAATCCAATTTCAATTAAGGGATCTGGAAATGCTGAATCACTGAATGTTGGAATCGCCACGGGTATATTTTTACATCATTGGTCTAGATAATTTCTGTTAAACTGAATTTTATTCAAATAAAGGCAGTAATTTTGCAAATTGCCATTTGATAATGATTGAACTCGAATTATACCAAGCGAAAAAGCTTTACCCATTTCAAGAGACGACTGTAAAACAAGTTTTAGACGAGATTCGAAAAAGCGGAACAGACTTTAATTTACTTTATCAACTTCCTACAGGAGGTGGAAAAACGGTCATTTTCTCTGAAATTGCGCGTCAGTACATCCAAGAATGGAATAAAAAAGTATTGATCCTTACCCATCGTATTGAATTATCCGTTCAAACGTCTCAACAACTTGGCGCCATTGGAGTTGATAGCAAAGTGATTAGTTCGGAGGTGAAAAATTCCAACGATCAGCATGACTACCAGTGCTTTATTGCTATGGTCGAGACACTCAATAATCGCTTACTTGATAACGAAAACTTCATCGAAAATGTTGGGCTTGTAATCGTCGATGAGGCTCACTACAATAGCTTTCGAAAGATTTTTCAATATTACGAGAATTGCAATATTTTAGGAGTTACAGCGACACCTTTGAGTAGTAACAAAGCACTACCGCTAAAAGACCATTACAATAAACTAATTGTTGGAGAATCAATATCAAATCTGATTGAACATAGCTATTTGGCAAATGCGGAAACATTTTCATATGATGTAAATCTTCATGGATTAAAGATTGGATCCAATGGTGATTTTACAATAAGCAGTTCGGATGTGCTATACAGTAATTACTTCATGCAAGAAAAACTCATTTTTGCATATGAAGAAGTTGCAATTGGCACCAAAACATTGATTTTTAACGCAGGAATTGAAACGTCACGACGCGTTCAAGAGATATTCAAAAAACTCAAATATAACATCCGACACCTTGATTCCACGTTCAGTGACAAAGACAGAAAGGATGTTTTAAAATGGTTTAAAGAAACTCCTGATGCAATCCTAACTTCTGTAGGAATTTTAACAACCGGTTTCGATGAACCAACAGTTCAAACAATAATTATCAACCGAGCAACAAGATCTTTGACACTCTATCACCAGATGATTGGAAGAGGTTCTAGAAAATTGGACAATAAATCTAATTTTAAAATCATTGATTTAGGAAACAATGTTCGTCGTTTTGGTCTTTGGCAAGATTATATCAATTGGCAAGATGCCTTCCGTTTTCCGGATCGGTTTCTAGAGTCTCGAATCTCGGAGATGGAAGATATGGAATTCGAAGTAGAATTTGAGTTCCCAAAAGGTTTTGATAAGGTAGTCAACACAGAAATACTGGATAATTTCAGCATCAAGGAAACCTATTTCAGTTGCATTGAACAAGGATTGAAAGGTAAAAAATGTATTGATCTATCACTTGAGAATCATTTTGAATCGATTCAATTTTCTGCTAAAAATCTAGATCATGCATTATCACTACAGCACGTTTTACAAGATCACATTGAGCATCGTATAAAACAATATACTAAATGCATTTCCAAATGCACAGACAACTACCTGAAATACTTACTTGAAACATACAACCGTCAGCTTGCCCAAAAAATAAGATTGAACATTGAGGAATGAGTTTAATTTAATAACTTAGAAAGAAATTAACTAAACAATGAGATACATTCTTTCCATTCTGTTTTTAAGCTCTTTGTTTTTTGCTTCATCACAAGAAAATAAAATAAAAGCTTATTTGGACTCCAAGCAATTCTTTGCCCCAGAGGCAGGAAATTACATAGAGATTTATTTGCAATTCGCTGGTTCATCAGTAAAATTCGTTCCCGCTAATGATGGTTTACAAGCACGTGTAAGTATAACTTTTGAAGTTTTAAAAAATGATTCTGTTATAAAAACTGATGCTTATCTATTAGAATCTCCTTTGATCAAAGACAGTATCATCGATGATTTTTATGAAGTAAAGCGTTTTGTTTTAGAACCTGGCGAATATGATCTACGAATCGTGTTAGTTGATATTAATAATCCAAAATCTAAAACAGGAGGGAAACAAAAAATAATAGTAGAAGATTTTAAAACAAACCCTTCTATTTCCGATATCGAAGTGGCTGAATATGCCTATGAATCTGAACAGGAAAATAATTTTGTTAAATCAGGTTATCATATCATACCCCTGATTTCAAATTATTACCCTGCCGATTTGACAAAAATACCTGCGTATTTTGAAGTATATAATTCAGAAAAAATAGGAGATTCAATAGTTGGAATTGTTCAGAAAATATTAAATGATGATACAGAAGCAGAGTTAGAAGACTTTGCAACATTTACCAGAGTTCAACCTGCTCCTATTATTCCGTTTTTCAAAAAAATGGACATATCAAAATTGCCTTCTGGAAATTATCGAATGGAAGTAATTCTTACTGATCGCAAATTGAACCCGATTGCAAAAAATTCATACTCTTTCCAACGAAGCAGTGATCTAGAAATTGAATTTAATCCTGAAAACATCGTTTTAGATCCCGCATTTCAAAATACAATAACTGAAGATAGCGTTTTCCACTATCTTGAAAGTTTGATTCCAATTGCAAAACCCGCAGAAATTAAAAATATTATAGCTACATACAAAACCAAAGACAAGGAAAAATCGCGGAAGCATATTCAGGCTTTCTGGGTTCAAACTGCAAACAAAGAAAGTTATGATTCGTGGTTAAAATATAAGCGTCAAGTGCAACAAGCAGAGCAAATGTACCGCACCAATTACCAACAAGGATTTGAAACGGATAGAGGTAGAGTTTTTCTAAAATATGGAGCACCTAATAACATCCTTTCAAAAGAAACTTCTCCATCCGAATATCCCTATGAGATATGGACTTACAATAAAATTGGTAAATTCAGTAATAAACGATTTGTCTTTTACAATCCAGACTTGGTTAACAATGCTTATCGTTTGCTGCATTCTGATATGCTCGGCGAATTGAAAAATCCAGCATGGCAACAAACTTTAAACAAACGAAACACCGTGAATGGTGATATTGATAACCCCAACAAATTCAATGAAGACCATTGGGGAGGAAATAGCAATGATTATTTTCGTCAATATTGATTATGCAAAGTAAACTAGCTGTTGTCATCTTAAATTTCAATGGTCAAAAACATTTGGAAACCTATCTTCCCGGTGTTATTGAATATTCAAAACCCCATCAAATTATTGTTGCGGATAATTGTAGCACAGATGATTCAATCTCATTTCTTAAAACCAATTTCCCGACAGTAGAAATTATTCAAAATCAAGAAAATGGAGGATTCGCCAAAGGTTATAATGATTCATTAAAATTGCTAGAAGGACGGTTTGACTATTATCTATTGCTCAATTCCGATGTGGAGGTTACCGAAAACTGGATTACCCCTTTGCTAGAAACATTAAACGACGAAAACATTGCTGGTTGTCAACCCAAAATTCTTTCTTACAATGACAAAACCAAATTTGAGCATGCAGGTGCAGCAGGTGGTTTTATCGATGCCGATTATTTTCCATTTTGTAGAGGACGTATTTTTGAAGAAACAGAAACCGATTTAGGACAATATGATTTTCCACTAGAAATAACTTGGACAAGCGGAGCTGCAATGCTAATTCGCTCTAATTTATTTCATGCTGTTGAAGGTTTTGACGAGCATTTCTTCGCACACATGGAAGAAATTGACCTATGCTTGAGATTGGCCAAAAAAGGGTATAAATTTTCATGTAATCCAGCGAGTTCAGTATACCATTTAGGAGGTGGAACACTACCCTACAATTCGGCAAGTAAAGTCTATTTGAATTTCCGAAACAACCTTTTTATGCTCGTAAAAAATCATCCGGGTTGGTTATTCCCTAAACTATTCAAACGAATGGCACTTGATGGAATTGCGGCGTTTAAATTCCTTGCTGATGGTAAATTATCATTCTTTTGGAAAGTCTTTCTTTCCCACATGCAATTATACATTCATTTACCGAGACTTTTAAATCAACGTACCGCTTTAAAAGTTGATAAACAAGACTTTAAGTTTTATCATGGAAGTATTTTGTGGAGTTTCTTCATCCAAAAAAACAAACGTTTTTCAACGTTAAATTCAAGGAAATTTGAATTATAAATAACATATTCTATGAACAAACTATTTTTTGTTTTTACCACATTGGTAATCTTCTCATCTTTTGGTCAAAACGAAACAAATTATTGTCACTATGTCAACCCATTTATTGGAACTGGAGGTCACGGTCATACGTATCCTGGTGCCTCTGCCCCATTTGGTATGATTCAGATTTCACCCGATACTCGAAAAGACGATTGGGATGGATGTTCAGGATATCATTATTCAGACTCAATTATTTATGGATTTAGTCAAACACATTTAAGTGGCACTGGTGTCCCCGATTATTGTGACCTATTAATTGTTCCTCAATCCGGAAAGGCGAAAATTGTTTCAAAACTCGAAAATAAAGCCAAAGGTTATGGATCGCGATATTCTCATTCCGACGAAAAAGCAAGTCCAGGGTATTATGAAGTTTTTCTGAAAGATGAAAATGTAAAAGTTCGATTGACAGCAGGAAAAAGAAGTGGTTTGCACGAATATACGTTTTTGAATCGGCAAGGAAATAGATACTTACTTTTAGATGCTGACCCGAGAGATAAAGTCATTTCAGCCAACTTCAATGTGCAATCAAAAAATCAAATTTCTGGTCATCGGATTTCCAGTGGATGGGCCAAGGAACAGCATTTTTATTTCTATTTGGAAACTTCGATTCCATTCGTGAAAAGTAAAAAGATTTTTACCAAAGGGAGACATAAGTTACTACTTACATTTCCAAAAAACACGGAAAAAGTCTTGGTAAAAATCGCCATTTCTGCTGTAGATGAAGACGGTGCGAAAAACAACCTCTCAGAACTTAGTTTCTTGGATCAATACAAAGAAAAGCCGAATGATTTTTTCAAAAAATTCAGAGAATCGAATGAGAAACTTTGGGAAGATGAATTGAGTAAAATCCGAATCGAAAATAAGGCCGAGGATAAAAAAACAATCTTTTATACAGCTTTGTATCATTCGTTCCTAGCTCCAAATTTATTCAGTGACTCAGATGGAAGATATCGCGGAAGAGACAACCAGATTCACCAAATAGAAGTTGGTAAAAATCAATATACGGTATTCTCACTTTGGGATACGTATCGAGGAACTCATCCATTATTCACCTTGGTTCAACAAAAAAGAACGAACGAATTTATTCAAACTTTTTTAAATCAATTTGATCAAGGTGGAGATTTACCTGTTTGGGAACTTGCCGGAAATGAAACAGAGTGTATGATTGGTTATCACAGCACATCAGTAATTGCGGATGCGTACTTAAAAGGAATTCGCGATTTTGATGCAGAAAAAGCACTGAAGGCGATGGTTGCAACCGCTCAATTCGATGAACTTGGCAAGAAACAGTTTAGAAATCAAGGATTTATTAGATCAAATGATGAACCAGAATCGGTTTCGAAAACATTGGAGTATTCCTATGACGATTTTTGTATCTCACAATTAGCAAAAGCTTTAGGTAAGGATAGTATTTATCAAGCGTTCAATAAAAGCAGTGTCAACTTTGTAAATCTATTTGACCCATCAACAAAATTCATGAGAGCTCGCCGTGGTGCTCAGTGGTTTGGACCTTTTGATCCTGCTGAGGTTAACTTCAACTACACGGAAGCAAATAGTTGGCAATATTCGTTATATGCGCCTCAACACATCGAAATCTTAACCAATATGATTGGTGGTAAAGATTCTCTTGAAAACTGGCTCGATCGACTTTTCACAAATAAATCCTCACTTGCAGGAAGAGAACAAGCAGACATCACCGGATTAATCGGACAATATGCTCACGGAAACGAACCTTCTCACCACATGGCATACTTGTATAATTACACGAATTCGCCACACAAAACCCAATTTTACACGGACAAAATCCTGAATGAACTCTATAAAAATGCACCGGATGGACTGTCTGGAAACGAAGATTGTGGTCAGATGAGTTCGTGGTATGTATTAAGTTCACTTGGAATTTACCCTATCGCACCTGGAAATACGAATTATCAGATTGGAAGACCTTTGTTTGATCAAACCTCAATTACACTAGAAAATGGAAAACAAATTGCAATTATTGCTCAAAATAATTCAACTCAAAACAAATATGTTCAATCCATAAAATGGAATAATAATCCGATTGAAAATTTCCAAATTGATCATAACGAATTGATAAAAGGAGGTGTTTTAGTATTCGAAATGGGCTCGAATCCAGTTATTAAAGGGAAATCAGAAAATCAATATTACACGGAAACAATTTCTAAAGATTTTGTATCCGTTCCATTTGTAGCGACAGAAACACGTGTTTTTGATGATAAATTAAAAGTTGCTTTGGGATATAATGATTTATTTCCTGGGGATCAACATTTCATCTTTTACAGCATTGACTCAACCAGTTGGGAAACATACGAAAAACCTTTTATCATTGATAAAACGTGTAGAATTTATCTCAAACTTCAGCATCGCAGTAAGGATAGACGAGTTTATCAAAGTCCTGTTGTATCCTGTGATTTCATTAAAAAAGATCCAACGATTCATTTGAACCTTGTAAATTCAACTTATTCGAATCAATATGCGGCAGCTGGAGAAAATGCATTAATTGATGGAGTTAGAGGTGGCAACGATTTTCGAACGGGAGATTGGCAGGGATATTATGGTCAAGATATTATTGCGGAAGTAATCTTCGATAGTTCTAAAATGGTTGAAAAAATAGGTGTTTCTTGTATTCGAGATCAAAAATCTTGGATATTCCTTCCTTCAACAATCGAAATAGAAATTTCTGAAGATGGAATAAATTTCCAAAAAATCGAAGATATAAAAGTCGAAAAAGCAACAGAAACAGATGAAAATCCTAAACGTTTTGAATATTCAAAAAACTTAACCAATCCAATGAAATTATCAAAAATTCGCTATCGAATTCTTAACCCGGGTGTTTGTCCCGATTGGCATCTAGGAAATGGAAATAAGACTTGGATGTTTTTAGACGAATTATTAATTCAAAATTGAATCGAGTTATTTCCGTTCCAATATTATTGGGTGATGTTTAAGTGAATTTAAGAAGCTATGTTTTACGAGATTTTGCTTTTGATAAGTCGTAAGAAAAATGTT
>Ga0315906_10009198_pt1 | contig 11781 bp, 9 predicted proteins | sample LakEriMetagenome_4_FD_203526 | JGI IMG/M metagenome (GOLD analysis project Ga0315906, IMG submission 203526) | Freshwater fungal communities from buoy surface, Lake Erie, Ohio, United States - Buoy 2 MA122 | ecosystem: Environmental > Aquatic > Freshwater > Lake > Lake biofilm | place: USA: Lake... | reverse complement strand
CGATACTACAGGTCAGGTAAAATTTTTGCTCGAATCAGGTCTTATTTATACACTTGTAATAAGCCACCGCGAATATTATTATTCATCCGTTTTGGTTAGCACTATCGACTCACGGTATAGTGCGAACCTTACACCAGTAGTGAATTTGAAAAAGGTGGAGCTCAACAAGTCAACGGTAGTCGATAGTATTTATTTCAGGAAGAAAGACTGGCAGTTGAAACTGGAATCAGCAAAGGCGCTGGATAAGCTGGCTACTTTCCTTAAAAATAATCCGCAGCTGCAGATAGAGATTGGTGCGTATACGGATAGCAGAGGGAGTGACGGAGAAAACCTTGAGCTCACACAACGCAGAGCTGAGATTGTGCAGCAGTTTCTGGCCAGCAATGGCATCAGTAATCGTCGTCTTACTGCAAGAGGTTACGGTGAATCGAAGTTGCGTAACAAATGTGTGAACGGCATTCTTTGTATAGATGAGGAGCACGAAGTAAATAACCGCATCGAGCTGACGGTTCGTTCAATTTTATCTACGGGATTATAACATGGACACCGTTGCCGCACCTCTGGCTGAAAGGATGCGGCCAAATTCTTTGGTTGATCTTTTCGGTCAGCAACATTTAACCGGCCCGGAGGGCGTACTGACAAAATTGTTGGCTTCCGGAACTTTACCTTCCATTATTTTCTGGGGTCCTCCCGGTACAGGCAAAACCACACTGGCCGGAATTCTTGCTGCTGCTTCTGGATTGCCCATGTTTTCACTCAGTGCCATCAGCGCAGGTGTGAAGGATGTTCGGGAAGTCATTGCAAAAGCTAAGGAATCTGGTCGTGCGATATTGTTCATCGACGAGATCCATCGATTCAACAAATCGCAGCAGGATTCTTTGCTTGCGGCTGTTGAGCAGGGGATCATTACCCTGATTGGAGCTACCACTGAAAATCCGAGTTTTGAGGTTATACGTCCTTTGCTTTCGCGATGCCAGGTATATGTACTGGAGTCGTTAAAGGAAGAAGAGTTGCGCGGATTGATTGCGAATGCGTTGAAGAATGACGGAATTCTGAATAAGCGCAGCGTAGAAATCAAAGAGTATGGTGCCTTGCTTGGTATCAGTGGAGGAGATGCCCGTAAATTATTAAATCTGCTTGAGCTGGTCATTCAAAGTACTCCTGATCCGGTCGTAATTTCTGATCAGTTGGTCATGAAGGTGGCGCAACAACGCATGGCCGCTTATGACAAGGGCGGAGAACAGCATTATGATATTATCTCCGCATTCATTAAGTCGATGCGCGGAAGCGATCCGAACGCAGCACTTTACTGGCTGGCAAGAATGCTCGAAGGAGGCGAAGACCCGAAATTTATTGCACGCAGAATGGTGATCCTTGCCAGTGAGGATATTGGCAATGCGAATCCAAACGCATTATTGCTTGCTGTAGGTTGTTTTCAAGCAGTGCAGTTTATTGGTTATCCGGAGTGTATGTTGAATCTGTCGCAGACTGCAGTTTATCTTGCATCTTCGGCTAAGAGTAATGCCAGCTATACGGGAATTAAGGCGGCTTTAAAGGCAGCTCATGATCATGGTGATTTACCGGTTCCCTTACATTTGCGAAATGCGGTTACAGGAATGATGCGTGAAATGGATTATGGAAAGGGTTACCAATATGCTCATGAATTTGAAAATAATTTTAAGGAACAGGAGTTCCTGCCCGGTCAGCTCAGCGGAAAAGTTTTTTATAATCCTGGGGATAATATCCGCGAAAATGAGTTGCGGAAATTTTTGAAGGATCGATGGAAAGATAAATACGGATACTGATTGTATGGCACTGCAAATTCATCACAACTATTCTTTGAAAAGCAACAATACATTTGGTATTGATGTGAATGCAGCCTTTTTTGCAGAGGTGCATACCATCGCTGAATTAAAGGAGGTGTTGAGTAATCCGGGACTTAAAGATCAGGAATTATTGATCCTTGGCGGAGGGAGTAATGTTTTGTTCACCGGCAATTTTAACGGGTTGGTGATTCATAATTGTATTAAAGGAATTGAAGTAGTGCGTGAGGAGGAGGATTTTATTTATCTGCATGCGGCATCGGGAGAAATCTGGCATGATTTGGTAGTGCATGCCGTATCAAAAGGCTGGGGTGGTATTGAAAATCTGAGTCTGATTCCGGGTAGCGTGGGCGCATCTCCAATGCAAAATATCGGCGCCTATGGAGTCGAAATAAAGGATACGTTTTATTCACTCGAGGCGCTGGATCTGAAATCGCACAAGCTCGTTACTTTTAATTATGCGGATTGCCATTTTGGTTACCGTGAAAGCGTATTTAAACATGAATTGCGTCACCGATATTTTATCACAGGTGTCACCTATAAACTTTCCCGTAAACCGGTATTGAATACTTCGTACGGTGCAATTAATCAGGAGCTGGCAAAGTTGGCGATTGATCATCCTAATGTTAAGGATGTAAGCGACGCTGTTATTCGTATCCGCCGTAGTAAATTGCCGGATCCCGCAGTGCTTGGTAATGCAGGTAGCTTTTTTAAGAATCCCGAAGTGGAGGAAGCTGTTTATGTTGCTTTAAAAGAGAAGTTTAATGACCTGGTGGCGTACCCGCTGGCGGATGGAAATTACAAACTGGCTGCCGGTTGGATGATTGAACAATGCGGCTGGAAAGGCAAGCGGGTAGGGGACACCGGAGCGCATAAGGATCAGGCACTCGTATTGGTGAATTACGGCAATGCAAAAGGAAAGGAAATTCAGGAACTCGCTGCTAAAATCCGTGAATCAGTGTACGACAGATTTGGTGTCTGGATTACTCCCGAAGTAAATATTATCTGATTTATTTGGATATCCTGCATGGCACTTGCTTCTTCCATCTTTAAATTTGAAGTTTTCCCAATTATCAGTACTTTCGTAATATGAAGCATTACTCAGAAATAATAACTATTGATCCTCAGGTTCGCTTTGGCAGACCCTGCATCCGTGGTATGAGAATCACAGTTTTTGATATTCTTGGATGGCTTGCTTCTGGAATGTCCTCAGGAGAAATTGTAGCAGATTATCCGGAATTGACAGATGAAGATGTAAAGGCTGCTTTGGCTTATGCTGCGGATAGAGAGCATAAAATAAGAATTGCTTCGTGAAACTACTTTTTGATCAGAACATTTCCTTCCGTGTCGTTACCCTTTTGAAAGATGTATTTCCTCATGCCGATCATGTGAAAGCGTTTGATTTGCAGTTCTCATCGGATAAAAAAATTGGAATTTTGCATGGGATAATAATTTCCATATAGTGACATTTGACTCTGACTTCTATGATCTGGCCACGCTTTATGGACATCCACCGAAAATTATCTGGTTGCGATTGGGTAATACTTCAAGCCGAAATCAGGTTCAGGTTCTTGCAAGACATTCTGCAGCTATTCAAAGCTTTTTAACTGAAGAAAAATTCAACGACATCGCGTGTATTGAATTATATTAACTAGTAAAAATCAGAAGCAAATCTGAATACCTGCCAAGTTTCAGAAAAAGATATTATTATTGGTTGGCAAATGAAATGCTGAAGGATACCGGTAGTTCAAATTCGCTTGAGGTGAATCTTTCTGGTTGGTCTTACTATCAGCGGAACCTGCTCCACCAATACCGAACTGGTATCTAATCCAAAAGCTTTTTCTTCCGGCAGGGATACTTTCTTGATGAGGAAATAAATATCCATGATTACTTTCTGAATCCAGGGAAGATCATTGTCAATACTCAAATATTTTTCCATCACCACAAATCGGAAATCACCGGTGAGATTGCGCTTCTTCAGGGAAGGATAGCGACTGGTAATGTCAATTTCTTTGTTCGCTACCAGATCTTCCACAACCTGACGGAACATAAGATTGACTCGGGGATCAATCCGGAATCCTATGCGGAAGTCTACCCGCATAATTTTTCCTTCCAGCAAGGTGGTTACTTTGTATTCAAGTGTGTAGGGTTCATCAGAAACGTCCACATGCAAAAACCAGTACATGTCAGCACGTTTTGGTTTTTTCTGCAGCACCGAATAAATTACTTTTTCTTCTATCTCGTAAATATTGTTGGCACTGGTGAGATATACCAGGTGTGTAGCATATTTGGGTATGCCGGTATCCTGACTCAGACTTTCCAGCAGTGGGATAAATCGTTTTACAGAGACAAATTCTACCAGTCGGTTGCGAATTTTTCTGCTGTAATATAGTACCATCATGATGAAAACGAGTACCGATGCAATGACCATAGTGACCCATCCGCCATTTTCAAATTTTGCAAGGAGTGCCCAGAGGAAACTGAATTCAATGGTGAAGTAAATCACGAGTACGGCAATAGATAAAAACCGCGGAAAGTTGTAGAGGTAGAGGTAGTAACTCAGCAGCACGGTGGTCATCAACATGGTTACGATGATGGCAAGTCCATACGCTGCTACCATGTCGGATGATTCACCAAAATACCAGACCATCCCTATGCAGCCTAAGTAGAGCAGCCAGTTTACTGATGGAATGTAAATCTGTCCGCGCATATCGGTAGGATACACAACTTTAACTTTGGGCCAGAAGTTCAGTCGTATGGCTTCATTAATTAAGGTAAAGGAACCGCTGATGAGGGCTTGACTGGCAATGATGGCAGCGAGGGTCGCAATTACGATTCCGATTGGCAGAAACCATTGCGGCATGAGTTCATAAAAGGGATTGCGGTCGCCAAGTAATTCACCGTGATGATTAATCAGCCAGCTTCCTTGTCCGAAATAATTCAGCACAAGACAGGTTTTCACAAATATCCAGCTGGTGCGGATATTTTCGCGGCCAACGTGACCCAGATCGCTGTACAATGCTTCTGCTCCGGTGGTGCAGAGGAAAACGGCGCCAAGGAGCCAGAATCCGCCCGGATAATTTATCAGCAGATTGATTGCATAATAAGGGTTCAGTGCGGCCAGAACATGCAGGTTGCCGGCGAGGTTGGCTGCACCCAATACACCCAACATACCAAACCATAACAGCATCGCACTACCGAAATATCGCCCGATAGAGCCTGAGCCAAATCGCTGAATTACAAAAAGCAACGTTAATATGCCAATAACGATGGGCGTAATTGGAATGGCCGGGTTGATATGATGCAACCCTTCCACTGCGGAGGATACCGAGAGAGGAGGAGCGATGATTCCATCAGCCAGTAGCATGGCGCCTCCAATCATGGCCGGGAATACCAGCCAGGGTGTTTTGCGTCGCCTTACAAGTGCATACAGGGAAAATATTCCACCCTCGCCTTTGTTGTCCGCGCGCAAGGTCAGTACCACATACTTAAGGGTGGTTTGCAGGGTCAGGGTCCAGAAAATACAGGAAATTCCACCCAGGATTGCATCGTCATTCACCGGTGCATCACCGATGATGGCCTTCATTACATAGAGCGGGGAGGTTCCGATATCACCGTAAATAATCCCCAGCGTGATGAGTAATCCGGCGGAGGTAATGCGGTGATTAGCGTTGCTTTTAGGCACAACAATTCTGAAATACAGGGCTAAGGTAAGTATTGAGGATAATCCAATCGATTAACCTTTGTTTATTTATTTGATTCAACCGGCCGGAACTAAGGCCGACCCAGTCGCAATGATCTTTACTTCAAGTTTGTAACAGTACTTTGAAATACATGCAATCGGAAGTCCTTAACGGGTGAAAAACTCAGATGGTTTTTCATGTTGATTTCTGAAGGGTTAACCAGACCTGGAGAGCTCGTATTGATGAAAAATCCTGAAGTGTTAACCAGACCTGGACAGCCCGCATTAATGAAAAATCCTGAAGGGTTAACCAAACTTGGAGAGTCAGCATTGATGAAAAATCCTGAAGGGATTTTTTTCAATAACCCGGGATAAAATCCCGGGTTATTGAAAAATAAATACAACCCTGAATGGGTTGTTGTTTCAAGGGACGCAGTCCGAGAAATAGTATTTACCGCAGGTTTCTTCAATTTTTAGGTACTAAGGAATGATATGAAATTCATTGGCTTGATCAGATTAAAAGGTTCTGAATGCTCCTTATTATTTGCAACCCAAGTAGAGTTTATTTGATAAATAATTACAATAATTTCCATTAAAAAATGGTAAAGCATTGATCATTAATAATTTACATATTTTTTTGAATATCCGGTTACTTCGCAATTTAAATACTTACATTTGCATCCTCCAAAACAGTACTTGTTTTTCATATTTGGAAGATAGCGTTAGCGCTATAAAAACATAGTGCGGGGTGGAGCAGAGGTAGCTCGTTGGGCTCATAACCCAAAGGTCATAGGTTCGAGTCCTATCCCCGCTACCAAAAGAAAAGGCCTCTATGAAGTGTATTCTTCATGGAGGCCTTTTTCTTTTTGCATCGATTAGAACTTAATTTGGAGCCCATCTGTGTCTAACATTGAATTTGGTCATTGTCAAATTATATGTATAAGTATTTGATTTTTAATTACATGTATTAGAATGATTATAATAAATACTCAAAATTTAAACCAACCCCCCAGCTCCTTAATATCCGCATATTTTGCGTAGATTATTTAGGAAATGCGGCGAATAATCCATATATTTACCGCATATAATGCGGCGAATAATGCAGGGTTTTATCTACAACCGGCCCGGTTGGCCGAATTTTACCTGGGACAACGATGCCCTCATCCGGCTTTTGTCGACGGTGAGTCATCGCCAGGGCCGACTTATCGGCCGCATGGAGGGTTTGGGCTTTGTGCTGCAGTCAGAAGCTATCCTTCAGTCCATCACAATTGAGGTACTCAAATCCAATGAAATTGAAGGGGAATTTCTGGATCGCGATCAGGTGCGTTCGTCCGTTGCCAGGAAGCTGGGGATGGACATTGCCGGACTGGTGGCGGTGGACAGGACCGTGGATGGAGTAGTGGAAGTGATGCTGAATGCCACCCAAAAATTCAGAGAACCATTATCTGAAGAGCGACTTTTTAGCTGGCATGGCTCCTTGTTTCCATCCGGGAAATCCGGCAATGAGAAAATGGTGATCGGAAAGTGGCGTGAGAATACGTCTGATGATCCGATGCAGGTTGTTTCCGGCCCGTTGGGAAAAGAAAGAGTGCATTTCCAGGCTCCTGAATCAAAAGTATTGCCGGCAGAAATAAATCAGTTTCTGCATTGGTTCAATAACAGCGATGAGGTGAATCCCATTCTCAAAGCTGCCGTCGCTCATCTATGGTTTGTGACTGTTCATCCCTTCGATGATGGCAATGGCCGCATCGCACGAACGATTGCTGAGATGCAGTTGGCGAGAGCAGATGGCCTTGCAAAAAGGTTTTACAGTATGTCATCTCAAATCCGTCTTGAAAGAAAAAAGTATTACGATATCCTGGAGAAAACGCAGCGCGGTTCAACCGATATTACCGAATGGCTGATCTGGTTTCTAAATTGCCTCGATCGCTCGCTCATCGCCTCTGAAAAGGAGTTATCGAATGTCATCAGTAAAGCAAAGTTCTGGGACAGGATAAAGTTGACGGAATTGAATGACCGTCAGCGGAAAATGATTAACAAATTGCTGGATGGATTTGAAGGAAAGCTGACTTCCTCCAAATGGGCTAAGGTTAATAAATGCTCGCAGGATACCGCTTTACGCGACCTGCAGGATCTCATGACGAAAGACATTGTCATCAAAGAAGTTGATGGCGGTCGCAGTACGCATTATACACTCCGGCTAATCCAATAAAATTCGCAGGCTAGAATTATCATACCTGAAAAGCGATTTTATGAATGATTCAGCAGGTCTGGATTTTTAATATGGCCAAGTGCCAAGATAAATTTGAAGTGCTTTCCCATTTTGTGCTGGCCCGGTCAAAATGGAGTTTTTGAGGAACGGATATCGGGATACTTCTTCTTAACTTTAACCAACTATTTTTCTGCATATGGAACCGAAGACACTCATTAAAAAATACACCAACGGTGAAATAACCATCGTATGGAAACCTGCTGTTTGTGTTCATAGCATGGTTTGCTGGAAGGCGGCTACCGGTTTGCCGGAGATGTTTAATCTAAAAATTTCACAATGGATTCAAATGGAGCATAGCACCTCCGAGAAAATTACGGAACAGGTTAAAAAATGCCCCAGCTAAGGAATTTGAAGGAGTTTTTAGTTTGAAATTCTATTGACGAATTGACTTTTTTCTATCTGTTCGGTACTCAGCAACTGGCAATAGCAACTAAAGAATTTTGATATTTACAATATGTTGAGTAATTTTACTCATTATACTGAGTAAATTGTAAATGAGCTTCGAACGACCTTACATTCAACGTATTATAGGCCGACTTAATGAGCCGGCAAGGTTCATTCAGGTAATAATGGGTCCTCGCCAGGTAGGCAAAAGCACCCTAGCCGGACAAGTTTTGGCTAAACAAAAGTCGCCTTATTTGTACGTTTCTGCAGATGCGGTGGCGAATGCGCGTACTGTTTGGATTGAACAACAATGGGAAACTGCGCGTTTACAGTGGAAAGCATCAGGATCCCCCGATTTCATTTTAGCAATTGATGAAATTCAAAAGATTGATAACTGGAGTGAGATAGTGAAGAAACTATGGGATGAAGACCGCCGTCTTCAACACCACATTAAGGTTCTGATTTTAGGTTCATCCCGTTTGCTGTTGCAGCAAGGTTTAACGGAATCTCTTGCAGGTCGATTTGAAACAAATTACTTGGGACATTGGAATTTCAATGAAATGGCAACAGCATTCGGACTTAACGCTGAACAGTATGTTTGGTTTGGCGGGTATCCCGGAGCTGCTGGTTTAATTTCGGATGAAGAACGCTGGAAGAAATATGTGAAGGATGCATTGATTGAAGCAACCATCGCTAAAGATATTTTAATGCTTACGCGTGTTGATAAGCCTGCGTTGCTGCGTAAACTCTTTGAGTTAGGTTGTTTGTATTCGGGACAAGTATTGTCGTACACAAAAATTGTTGGTCAGTTGCAGGATGCCGGTAATACGACAACGTTAGCCCATTATCTGAAGTTGCTGGATACAGCTGGGTTGCTGGCGGGACTTGAAAAGTTTGCAGGTGACCAATTGCGCCAGCGTTCTTCCAGTCCTAAATTTCAGGTGTACAATACTGCTCTTTTAACCGCACAACAACCTTTATCATTACAGGAAGTAAAGTTAAAACCGGATGTATGGGGGCGATGGGTTGAATCCACCATTGGTGCACACCTGATAAATCATCAGCTGAGCGAGGGGTACAATGTTTACTATTGGCGACATCGCAATGATGAGATTGATTTTGTTCTTGAACATAAAAATAAAATCCTTGGCATCGAAGTTAAAAGCGGAGCAAATCAGCAGGCTCCTGGTATGAGCGCATTCATGAAACAACATCATCCGGATAAAATATTGCTTATTGGTAAAAGCGGCCTTCCGTGGCAAGAGTTTCTTAAAATGACACCGTCCCAATTATTCTGATGAATACATGTCCATGAATCATAATGGATTCAATGTTTCAGTCTGATACGTTTGATTTTTCCGTTTTTATTAAGCATTTCATTAAATATTACACATTTCATTAAACATTAAGCGTTAAATGTTAAATATTAAGCGTTTTTTCCGCTGACCCCCGAAAAATTCAGGGGTCAGCGGAAAAAAACCTCCTTTTTTCTTGCACACCCCCCTTTTTTTAGCCTACTTTTGCCTAAATTCTTCAAAAAATAACGAAAAATGGCCATTCTCCGGTTCCGCGCTCTCGACAGTAGCGCAAATCGTACCCCGCTCCCGGTTCCTTTTCCGGGCAAAGTGTCTGAGTACTACGGTGTAAACGTCTTTGATAAAGAGAAGATGCACAAGTATCTTTCCAAGGAGGTTTACCGTCAGGTAATAGAAGCCATCAATCAGGGTCAGCGCATCGACCGCAAAGTAGCTGAGTTGGTTGCTGCTGCTATGAAAAGCTGGGCCATAAGTATGGGCGCCACTCACTATACGCACTGGTTTCAGCCTTTGACCGGTACCACTGCGGAAAAGCATGATGCCTTTTTTGAATTGAGCGACGAAGGTCGTGCGATCGAAGGGTTTTCTTCGAGCGCCCTGGTACAGCAGGAGCCGGATGCTTCTTCTTTCCCAAGTGGTGGTATCCGCAACACTTTTGAAGCACGTGGTTATACGGCATGGGATCCCAGTTCGCCTGCATTTATCATGGATGGTGGTTCCGGTAAAACACTTTGCATTCCAACCATCTTTGTTTCATATACCGGCGAAACGCTCGACTATAAATCTCCGCTCTTAAAAGCCTTGCATGCACTAAATCAGGCGGCTATTCCCGTATGTCAGTATTTCGATAAAAATGTGAATCATGTTTTTGCCACCCTTGGTATTGAGCAGGAATATTTCCTGATTGATCTTGATTTGTTTAACGCGCGCCCTGATCTGGAAATGACCGGCCGCACTTTGTTTGGTGCACATGCCGCAAAAGGTCAGCAGCTGGAAGATCACTATTTCGGTTCTATTCCGGCCCGTGCGCTCGCCTTTATGGCGGAACTGGAAATTGAATCCCTGAAGCTGGGAATTCCGCTAAAAACCCGTCACAACGAAGTAGCTCCCTCGCAGTTTGAGTGTGCTCCCGTATTTGAAGATATCAACCTGGCTGTGGATCATAATTCATTGCTGATGGATCTGATGGATAAGATCGCACGTAAACATTATTTCAAAGTGTTGCTGCATGAAAAACCTTATGCCGGCATTAACGGTAGCGGTAAGCACAACAACTGGAGTATGTCGACAAACACCGGTAAGAATTTATTATCACCGGGTAATTCGCCGAAAAGCAATCTGCAGTTCCTGACTTTCTTTATCAATACCATCAAAGCCGTCTATGAGCATGCTGATCTGATGCGCGCATCTATCGCAACTGCAAGCAACGATCACCGTCTGGGCGCCAACGAAGCACCTCCTGCAATCATGTCGATTTTCCTCGGTGAGCAGCTATCCGCCGTACTGAATGAAATTGAAAAATCGGTGAAGGATAAGAAGATGACTCCGGAAGAGAAAACAGCATTGAAATTGAACATCGGTAAAATTCCGGAGATTCTACTCGATAATACCGATCGTAACCGTACTTCTCCATTTGCATTTACCGGAAATAAATTTGAATTCCGCGCTGTTGGTTCTACTGCCAACTGCGGACATCCAATGACGGTGCTGAATACCATTATGGCAGATCAGTTGGTTCAGTTCAGTAAGGAAGTAGATGCATTAATCGGAAAGGGCAATAAAACGGATGAGGCAATTCTAAAAGTGCTGCGTCAGTACATTGTGGATACTAAAGCAATTCGTTTTGAAGGTAATGGTTATAGTGAAGAGTGGAAGAAGGAAGCAAAGAAACGCGGACTGAACAACATCACCACTACACCGCCTGCACTGGATGCATTTGTAACAAAGAAATCAATTGCTCTGTTTGAGCGCAACCAGATTTTTAGTCACCGCGAAATTGAAGCGCGTCACGAGATCATGCTCGAGACCTATATCAAGAAGATTCAGATTGAATCACGCGTAATGGGTAACCTGGTTACCAACCATATTTTACCGGCTGCCATTAATTATCAGAATGTGTTATTGCAGAATGTGCAGAGCATGAAGGCTATTGGCTTGCCAACTTCGGTGTACAATACACAGGTGGAGATGATCAAGGAAATTAGTCAGCATATTACCATCATTAAGAAAAATGCAGACGATATGCTGGATGCCCGTAAGAAGGCTAACAATATTGAAAACATGCGCAGTAAAGCGGTGGCCTAT
>Ga0315906_10009196_pt1 | contig 11782 bp, 7 predicted proteins | sample LakEriMetagenome_4_FD_203526 | JGI IMG/M metagenome (GOLD analysis project Ga0315906, IMG submission 203526) | Freshwater fungal communities from buoy surface, Lake Erie, Ohio, United States - Buoy 2 MA122 | ecosystem: Environmental > Aquatic > Freshwater > Lake > Lake biofilm | place: USA: Lake... | reverse complement strand
AAAGTTTGGGGCCCAGAGAATTTGGTGGATGAGGGCATTGGCCGTGCAGAAGACTGGATCATTCGCAGTGACTCGCGCAAGAAGGGCAGCAAGTGGCACGGCTTCGGCCAAATGGCCGATGGCTTCAACATGCTCGACCCCATCAAGGCCACCATTGTCACGCCGGGCTTGAATCTGGATGGCAAGTTTGACAAGACGGGTATCCCTGCCTCAGTGCTCACCAAGTTCCTGACAGAGCATGGTGTTGTGGTTGAAAAAACGGGCCTGTACAGTTTCTTCATCATGTTTACCATTGGCATCACCAAAGGCCGCTGGAATTCTTTGTTAACTGCCTTGCAGCAGTTCAAAGACGACTATGACCGCAACCAACCCATGTGGCGCATCATGCCGGAGTTCTGTCAGAAGCAACCTAAGTACGAGCGCATGGGGCTGCGTGATTTGTGTCAACACATTCACACTTTGTATGCCAAATATGACATTGCGCGTTTGACCACTGAAATGTATTTGTCAGACTTGACGCCTGCCATGACACCTGCCGATGCTTACGCTCAAATTGCCCGCCGCAAAACGGAGCGTGTTTCAATCGATGAGTTGGAAGGTCGCATCACGGTGGGCTTGGTCACGCCTTATCCACCAGGCATTCCGTTGTTGGTGCCAGGCGAGGTGTTTAACAAGAAAATTGTGGACTACCTGAAGTTCTCACGCGAATTCAATTTGCAATGCCCAGGCTTTGAAACCGACATCCATGGTTTGGTAGAAGAAATTGGCGAAGATGGAATCAAGCGTTATTTTGCAGATTGTGTTGCCGTTTAAACACGCTTCCTGTGTGATTCAAAATTTGTCCATCATGGTGTTCTAGAAACGGGTGCCCCATACGAAGCCCTGTTTCGTTGTGTTATTACAACAGCCACCGCTCTATGAGAATCGCTTTTGTGATGTGTAATCACGACTCAAAGAAAGCATTCTCAATGAGAATTGAGGGCCTACTCGATGCCGCCGACCACATGGCTGAATCCGCCGTCGACATAAATAATTTCAGCTGAAATGCCTGCGGAAAGTGGGCTCATCAAAAATGCTGCTGTATTTCCAACATCCTCGATGGTCACATTTCTTCGAATGGGCGATGTTGCGGCAACAGCGCTCAAAATTTTGCCAAAGTCTTTGATGCCAGAAGCTGCAAGGGTTTTGATGGGGCCCGCACTGATGCCATTGACCCTGATTTTTTTGGGTCCTAAGGAATTTGCCAAGTACCTGACAGAGGCTTCAAGCGAGGCCTTTGCAAGACCCATGGTGTTGTAGTTGGGCACGACCTTGAGAGAGCCCAAGTAGGTGAGAGTTAACAAGGCGGCATCTTCTCTCAAGTAGGGTAGAGCCGCTTTGGCCATGGCTGGAAAACTGTAGGCACTGATGTCATGCGCAATCTTAAAACCCTCACGACTTAAGCCTTCCATGAAATCGCCAGCAATGGCCTCTTTGGGCGCGTAGCCAATGCTGTGCACAAAGCCATCAAATTGTGGCCAGTGTTGCGACAAGTCTTGAAATAACTTGTTGATCTGTTCGTCGTTGCCAACATCACAGTCAAATATGAGTTTTGAATTGAAGTCTGCCGCAAATTCAGTGATGCGGTCTTTGAATCGCTCGCCCACATAGCTGAAAGCCAACTCAGCGCCTTGTGCATGACACGATTTCGCAATGCCATAAGCGATTGATCTGTTAGAAAGAACACCTGTGATCAATATTTTTTTGCCGGATAGAAAGCTCATTTTGGTTCTTGTCAAGTTGCGTTATCTTGTATTTTGACACGATACACCCCTAAATTTGGGCACAATAAGCGCTTGTTGAAAAGGGTTGAACGTTGAACTTCGATAAAAGTCATTTCTGGAAAATTGGTGCCGGCTTGTTGGTGGCTGCTTTGATTTCAGGCTGCAACGGTGTTTCCAACGAACCCGTACCCAAGGCCTTGCTGGCAGAAAATGCCCTCTTTACGTCCTATCAAGAATCGCCCAAATATTTAGATTCCACCTCCTCGTACAGCAACAACGAAACGCCCTGGACGTATGCGGTGTACGAGCCGCCACTCAAATACCACTATTTGAAGCGCCCCTATGAGTTAGAAACCCGAACGCTAACCCAAATGCCATCGGTCAAATATCTGAGCAAAGATGGCCGAGAGCTTTCTGCTCAATCAGCTGCTGATCAAATTGCCGAGAGTGTGTTTGAGCTCAAAATTCAGCCGGGCATCATGTATCAGCCCCATCCAGCCTTTGCCAAAACAGCAGATGGCAAACACCGTTATTTGGCCTTGACTGATTCCGACATTGAAGGAAAGCGACGCCCGTACGATTTTGAACACATGGGCACGCGTGAGTTGCTGGCAGAGGACTATGCCTACGCCATCAAGCGATTGGCCACCCCCCGAGTGAAGTCGCCTTCATTCGGATTTTTGTCTGAAAAAATAATGGGTTTGGCCGATTACGGCAAACACATCAAAAGCGTCAATGAGCAACTCAAGCAAGGCAAGTCTGCTCGTGAAGCCGGTCCCTTGGGTCATCTACCATGGCTCGACTTTCGAGAGCACGCGCTTTCAGGCGTTGAAGTGGTTGACGCGCACACTTTGAAAATTCGGGTGTTGGGCAAGTACCCCCAATTTAAATATTGGCTGGCCATGACTTTTTTCGCACCCATTCCATGGGAGGTTGATGCGTTTTACTCTCAAGATGGCATGTCACGTCGCAACCTCAATCCAGACACATGGCCGGTGGGTACAGGTCCCTATATGTTGACGGAATACATTCCCAATTCACGCATGGAATTGGTTCGAAATCCCAACTACAGAGGTGTTCCTTATCCTTGTGAGGGTGCGCCTGGCGACGAGGAAAAAGGCTTGTTGAAGGATTGTGGCAAGAAGACGCCGTTTGTTGACAAAGTGGTTTCTGTGATTGAAAAGGAGGCCACCGCCTTGGCCACCAAATTCATTCAAGGCTATTACGACATGCCGCAACTTGAACGGGGCGAGCCGGGCATTGGATATCAAGTGTCAATTCAAGATGGCACGGGTCGAGCCAAAGAGTTACTGGACCGGAAAATTCAATTGCCCAGCACCATTCAAGTGGGTTTTTGGCACTTTGGTTTTAACTGGTTAGACCCTGTGGTGGGACTTGGTAAAACGCCTGAAGACAAGATTAGAAACAAAAAACTTCGACAAGCCTTGGCCATTGCGTTTGATTTTGAAGAGTATGTCTCTATTTTTGAAGACGATCGCGCCCAGGTGAACCACAGCGTGGTGGTGCCTGGTTTGTTTGGCAACAATTTGTCGCAACCCAACCCTGTCATTTACGACAAATTGCCAGATGGCAAATACAAGCGCAAATCGATTGAGGCTGCCAAGAAATTGATGGTTGAAGCGGGTTATCCCAACGGCCGCGATGCCAAGACGGGCCAGCCACTTGTTTTGAATTACGACACCCAAGGCGTTGGCCCTGGCTACAAGGCCAGATTAGATTGGGTGTCCAAGCAATTTGCCAAGCTCAATATCCAAATTGAAATTAGAAACACCGACTACAACCGCTTTCAAGACAAGATGCGCAAAGGCTCTGCGCAGTTCTTTTTCTGGGGTTGGTTGGCTGACTATCCCGATCCGGAAAACTTTTTGTTCTTGCTCTATGGCCCCAACTCAAAGGCTAAGTTTGATGGCGAAAATTCAAGCAACTATGCCAACGCAGAATACGACAAGTTGTTTGATCGCATGAAAGACTTAGACGACACGCCAGAACGTGCCGCCATGATTGCCAAAATGATTGAGATCACCCAAGACGAGTTGCCCATGTTGTATGGTTGGTCGGAGGAGTTTGGTGGTGCTTATCACCAATGGGTTAGCAACGGCAAGCCTTCCAACATCATTCGCGATGCCTTGCCTTATTTGCGCATTGATACCCAACTTAGAAGCAGCAAAATCAAAGAGTGGAATCAAGGCATTTGGTGGCCTGTGGCCATCTTGCCATTGTTGCTTCTGGCATTGGCTTGGCCAGCATGGCAAGCTTGGCGCAGGCGTCAATCGCAACAAGCTGTTCGAGCCACCTCACAAGCACAAAGGAGGCTGTGATGTTCAGTTTCTTAACCCGTAAATTGGCCTATGGATTTGCCATTTTGATTGGCATCAATTTGCTCACTTTTGTGTTGTTCTTTAAGGTGAACACACCCGATGACATGGCACGCATGCAACTGGGTGGCAAGCGCGTCACGCCCGATGCCATTGAGAAATGGAAAGCAGAACGTGGGTATGACAGACCCTTGTTTTTCAATGAAAAAGAGCAGGGTATTTCTCAGCTCACCAACACCTTGTTTTTAGACAGCTCCTTGCGCATGTTTGCCTTTGACTTTGGCCGTGCCGACAGTGGCCGCGACATTGCTTCTGAAATTGCTCGGCGCGCTGGACCATCCCTTGCACTGGCGCTGCCAACCTTTGTGGTGGGCTTGGGCATTTCTGTGGTGTTGGCTTTGGGGCTTGCGTTTTTCCGAGGCACCTATCTGGACTTTTGGGGCACGGTACTGTGTGTGGTGTTCATGTCGATCTCCTCACTTTTTTTCATCGTGATCGGGCAGTTCATGTTCTCGCGAGTTTTGCAGCTGATGCCTGTTTCAGGCTTTGCCCCGGGCTTGGATGCTTGGCGATTTTTAGTCTTGCCCATCGCCGTTGGCATCTTGGCTCGCTTGGGAGGTGAGGTCAGGTTTAACCGAACCTTGTTCATGGAAGAGATTGGCAAAGACTATGTACGCACTGCACGTTCAAAAGGCTTGTCGGAGGCCAGGGTGATGCTGAGCCACGTTCTTCGCAATGCGCTCATCCCTATCTTGAGCGCTTCGGTCGCGGTCATTCCCTTGTTGTTCATGGGCAGCCTCATTACCGAATCTTTCTTTGCCATTCCTGGATTGGGCAGCTATTTGATTGAAGCCATATCGGGACAAGATTTTGCCATTGTTCGCGCTATGGTGTTCATTGGCTCCTTTTTGTACATCCTAGGTTTGATTTTGACCGACATCAGCTATACCTTGGCTGACCCACGCATTCGATTGCAGTAAGCGCACCATGCAACCTGTATTTTTACTAACTGACTTGTTTGTCTATGGCATCTTGCTGTTTGTGCTTTGGTACATCTGGCATGTGCGTTCCGATCGCAATCTCAGAGCCAACTGGCGTTTGGCCATGCAGCGCCCTGTGGCCATGGTGAGCAGCATGGTGCTGGGCTTCTTTTTGGTTGTGGCCCTCACAGACTCCATACACTTTCGGGAAGCGCTTCCAGCAGCACCTGGCCAAGCTACTCAATATTCATCTGAAGCCAGCTCGGTTTTAGACAAAGTGCTTGAGCCCTTGGCAAAAGCACGTGAGCGCAGTTATTCGGAGCCATTGTCTGCCGTTGGATTCAGAAAAGAAACTTTTGAGCGCGATGGCGTGTCTGTTCGTGACTATCCAAGGCTGAGTTTTGGCGGGCAACATTTGGCGGATCCAGCACAAGAGTTGTCCGCTGATGTCTCAAGCAAAACCTGGTCGTCTTTGGGTTTGAGCTTGATCATCATTGTTCTGACTTTTTTGGTGGGCCTAGCTTGGGCTTCAGCTCGAACGGGTCAAACTTTCTCTGCAGTTTGGTCAAGGTTTCAATCAGGTCAAACCGATTGGCCATGGCGATCAATGGCCATCACTTTTGCGCTCATTGTTTTGTGCATCTCTTGGGTGGCCGTGTTGTCTCAGGGGTATCACGTTTTTGGCACCGACCGCACTGGCAATTCTGTGTTGGTCTTTGCACTTAAAAGTGTTCGCACAGCGCTTGTCATTGGTGGCCTTACCACCTTGGTGGTTTTACCCTTGGCATTGTTGTTAGGCGTTATGGCGGGTTATTTGCGCGGCTGGGTGGATGAGGTCATTCAGTACATCTACACCTTGTTGGCTTCCATTCCCGACGTGCTTTTGATTGCAGCGTCTGTGTTGCTGTTGCAAGTGTTCATTGATAAAAACCAAGGCGTGTTTGAAACGGCCTTAGAACGCGCTGATGCACGCTTGTTTTTCCTTTGTTTGATTTTGGGGATTACCTCCTTCACAGGACTGTGCAGACTGGTGCGAGGTGAAACTTTGAAACTCCGGGAGCTTGAGTACATTCAATCTGCGCGTGCTTTTGGTGTTTCAACGCCGCGTGTTTTGTGGCGTCACATCGTGCCCAACTTGATGCACTTGGTTTTGATCAACACGGTCATGCAGTTTTCCAGCTTTGTTTTGGCTGAAGCGGTGCTGTCTTATGTGGGTGTGGGTGTAGACCCCAAAACTGCCAGCTTTGGTGTGATGATCAATACGGCGCGTGCTGAACTGGCGCAATCGCCCTTGGTATGGTGGTCTTTGACCACGGCCTTTGGTTTCATGTTCCTCATTGTGCTCAGTGCCAATTTGTTGGCAGATGCTGTGCGCGATGCCTTTGATCCTCGAACCCGCTTGCGCAGTGTCACGCCTGTGGCTGCCAACTCAAAAGTTGGCACCGAAGGAGCTACCGCATGAGTACGCAATTGAATGTGCAAAATTTGGTGGTCGACCTGCAAACTGAGGTGGGCATGGCCCGCGCAGTGGATGCACTCAATCTCACCTTGAGCAAGGGCCAAACCTTTGCGTTGGTGGGAGAGTCGGGTTGCGGCAAGTCCATGACGGCTTTGTCCTTGCTTCGACTGTTGCCCGACAACGCCGTGATTCAAAGTGGCCAAGTGCAGTTGAGTGACGTCGATGTTTTTCAGCTGAGTGAAAACCAAATGCGAAGCATCCGAGGGCGACGCATTTCCATTATTTTTCAAGAACCATCCAGCAGCTTAAACCCTGTGATGACGGTGGGTGATCAAATACTGGAGGTCATTTTTCAACACACCCAATTGCAAGGTGCGCAAGCTCGTGCGCGGGCGGTAGAGTGGTTTACCAAGGTGGGCTTGCCAGAGCCTGAACGCCGCATGGGCAGCTATCCCTTCGAAATGTCTGGGGGCCAGTTACAAAGGGTCATGATTGCCATTGCTTTGGCAGCCGAGCCCGATCTGCTCATTGCCGATGAGCCCACCACGGCTTTGGACGTGACCATTCAAGCCCAGATACTCGATTTGCTCAAAAGCCTTCAGCAAGAGCGTGGCATGGCCATGTTGTTGATCACGCACGATTTGGCAGTCGTGAGTGGCATGGCAGACCAAGTGGCCTTGATGTATGCCGGACAAATTGTGGAGGTGGCTTCCGCGGCTGACTTCTTTGTCAGACCCTCACACCCTTATGCCAAATTGTTGTTGCAAGCTTTGCCGGGTGAAGATTTGCGAGGCAGGCAGTTGGCTGCCATCCAAGGCACAGTTCCTCCCCTAACGCAAGCATTCAAGGGGTGCAGATTTGCGCCGCGCTGCCCCTATGAAACAGAAGCATGCACCGACAAAGCAGTCGCCATGTCTGCCTTGTCCGATACGCACCATGTGCGATGTGTACGACTTCATGATGCGGGTCTGCAATTCTTGAGCTTGCCACCTCTGCTTGACCGTGCTCAAGCCTTGTCAAACGACCACTCAGCCTTGCTTTCTGTCAAAGACTTGTCCGTTGCATATGCCCTGGGCGGTGGTATTTTTGGAGGCAAAAAAACCTTCCAAGCAGTGAACAAAGTGAGCTTTGAAATTCAGAAAGGCCAAACTTTGGCCTTGGTAGGCGAGTCTGGTTGCGGCAAAACCACCATTGGCAAGGCACTGCTACAACTGCTCACGCCGCAAACCCAAATTGGCGGCCAAGCTTTTCTCAATGGCAAAGACTTGTTCACTTTAAAGGGCCAAGAGTTGCAAGAGTCTCGTCGACAGCTGCAAATTATTTTTCAAAATCCCTTTGGTTCCTTGAACCCTCGCATGCGAGTTTTAGAGATTTTGGAAGAGGGCATGAAGAGCCTGCACCCCGATTGGTCGGCAGATCAAAGACGTGCTGACCTGAAAACCCTCATGGACCAGGTGGGGCTGAGGTCTGATGCCTTGGACCGCTATCCCCATGAGTTTTCGGGCGGCCAGCGCCAGAGAATTGCCATTGCACGCGCTTTGGCCGTCAAGCCCAAACTGATTGTTTGTGATGAGCCCACCTCCGCACTCGATGTGTCTGTTCAGGCCCAGATTTTGAATTTATTGCGTGAACTGCAGGATTCCTTGGGGGTGAGTTACCTTTTTGTGACGCACAACATTGGTGTGGTGGCCTATTTGGCCGACAAAGTGGCGGTCATGCATGCGGGACAAATTGTTGAAATGGGGGATGCTTCTCAAATTTTGAACAATCCTCAAGATTCATACACAAAAACCTTGCTTTCAGCGGTTCCCAAGCTCAATCAGGCCTTGGTGTAAATGGCGCTTTTTTCCAACATTTCCTTTCCAAATCAAGTATTTATGGATTAGAATGCGAGCTTCACGACCAAACGGGCGGGTTTTCACCGCCCGTTTTTTTTGGTCGATCGATTAATGAGCAGGGTTCGTACTAGGTATATCAAGCGTGGCATTGCAGCAGATTGTTGAAGAAACCGTGGCCGGTTTGGGCTATGAACTGGTAGAGATTGAACGCTCTGCCGGTGGTCTCTTGCGCATCACCATTGATAACCCTTGGCAAGAAGGCATTGATCGGTTTGAAATTCCTTTTGTCACAGTGGAAGACTGTGAAAAGGTCAATCGTCAGTTGATGTTTGCTTTGGAAGTTGACGGTGTTGAGTACCGCCGCCTGGAAGTGTCATCGCCTGGCATTGATCGTCCGTTAAAAAACGAACGCGACTTAGCGCGTTTTGAAGGTGAGCTCATTGACATCACGCTCAAGGCCCCCATGGGAGAGGCCGCAGCAGGTTTGGTCAATGCCACCCGTAAGAAGTTTCGAGGGACGTTGGAAAAAGCAGAGTCCGGCGAAGGCTGGCAAATTGTTTGGTCCGACGCACCTGAGCCAAAACCAGGCGCACGCGTGAGTAAAAAGCGTCCGCCTGTGCCACTTCAGGCACTTGGCTTTTCGTTAGATGAATTAAGAGAGGCGCGACTTGCGCCTGTGGTTGATTTCAAGGGCCGCAAGCCCAAAACAGACTTAGGAGAGTAATCACATGAACCGCGAACTGTTGATGTTGGTCGAAGCCATCTCACGTGAAAAAAATGTTGAACGTGACATCGTTTTTGGCGCTGTTGAATCTGCATTGGCCCAAGCCACCAAAAAACTCTACGAAGGTGACGTCGATATTCGCGTTGCCATTGATCGCGACAGCGGCAACTACGAAACTTTCCGCCGTTGGCACGTGGTCCCCGATGAAGCAGGTTTGCAATTGCCCGACCAAGAAATTTTGTTGTTTGAAGCAATTGAGCAAATTCCTGACATTGAAGTCGACGAGTACATCGAAGAAGGTGTTGAGTCATTGCCCATTGGCCGAATTGGTGCCATGGCCGCTAAGCAAGTCATTTTGCAAAAAATTCGGGATGCCGAGCGCGAAATGTTGCTCAACGAATTCATGGCTCGTGGCGAAAAAATCTTGGTGGGTACCGTCAAGCGCATGGACAAGGGCGACATCATTGTTGAGTCTGGCCGTGTTGAAGGTCGACTGCGCCGCAATGAAATGATTCCCAAAGAAAACCTGCGCAATGGCGACCGTGTTCGCGCCATGATCATGGAAGTCGATCTCACTTTGCGCGGTGCACCCATCATTTTGTCGCGTTCCGCACCTGAGTTCATGATTGAACTTTTCCGTCAAGAAGTGCCCGAAATTGAACAAGGTTTGTTGGAAATTAAATCTTGCGCCCGCGACCCAGGTTCACGTGCCAAGATTGCTGTGTTGTCTCACGACAAACGTGTTGACCCTATTGGCACCTGTGTGGGTGTTCGCGGTACTCGCGTGAACGGTGTGACCACCGAATTGGCCGGTGAACGTGTAGACATCGTGCTTTGGAGCGAAGATCCAGCCCAGTTTGTCATTGGCGCCTTGGCGCCTGCCAATGTTCAATCAATTGTGGTGGATGAAGAAAAACACGCCATGGATGTGGTGGTTGACGAAGAAAACTTGGCCATTGCCATTGGCCGTGGTGGTCAAAACGTGCGCTTGGCTTCCGATCTCACCGGTTGGAAGATCAACATCATGGATGCCGCCGAGTCCGCTCAAAAACAAGCCGAAGAAACCACTGGTATTCGAGCCTTGTTCATGGAAAAACTCGACGTCGATCAAGAAATTGCTGACATCCTGATTGAAGAAGGCTTCACCAGCTTGGAAGAAGTGGCTTATGTGCCTATTCAAGAAATGCTTGAAATTGAAAGCTTCGACGAAGACACGGTCAATGAATTGCGAACACGTGCCAAAGACGCGTTGCTCACCATTGAGATTGCACGTGAAGAAAGCGTCGAAGACGTATCACAAGACTTGCGCGACCTCGCAGGTTTGACGCCTGAATTGATTGCCAAGCTGGTTGAAGCAGGTATTCACACGCGCGACGACTTGGCCGATTTGGCCACCGACGAACTCACCGACATCACCGGACAAACCGATGCCGAAGCCACCGCCCTGATCATGACAGCCCGTGAACATTGGTTCACTGGTCAGGCCTAATCTCAAAGGAGGCTAGAACCCCATATGTCCAGTAACACTGTCGCAGAGTTCGCAAGCGAACTCAAAAAATCACCCGATACGCTGATTGAGCAATTGCGCTCAGCCGGCGTTGAAAAATCAGCAGCGTCAGATCCGCTGTCTGAGTCTGACAAGCAAAAACTTTTAAGTTATTTGCAAACTAGCCATGGCACAGCCACAGCGGAACGCAAAAAAATCACCTTAGTGAAAAAATCCACAAGTGAGATCAAGCAAGCGGATGCCACTGGCAAAGCCCGAACCATTCAGGTTGAGGTTCGTAAAAAGCGAACCTTCATCAAACGCGATGACGAGTTAGAAGCCACTTCTGCGCCTGTTGCAGAAGAGCCCGCAGCATCTCTCATTGACCATGCTGAGTTGGCACGCCGCGAGGAAGAAGCAAGAAGCCAAGCCGAGCTTTTGCGCCGTCAGGAAGAGGCGTTGGCGGAAAAACGCCGAGAACGTGAAGCCAAAGAGTTGGTCAAGCGAGAAGAAGCCAAAGCTTTAGAAGCTGCCGATTTGGCGCAAACTGAACAAGCACCTGCAAAATCTGCTGAAGAAATTGCGAGTCAAGTTGCCGCTGTCCGCTCTGCCAAAGCGGCAGCTGCTCAGCAAGAAGCCGATAGCATCAACGCCGCTTCAAAGCCCGTGGATCCTTCTATTGCTCAGACTGCAGAAACTGAACGAGTCAATGCTGAAAACGCAGTCAAGGCCGAGAAAGTGGCTCAAATAAGAGCCGCAGAAGTTCAAGCAGAACAAGATGCTCAGGCCATTGTTGAAGATGAAGCTGCTCGTGAGCTCGATTTAAACAAGCGCCGAAACAAAGCTTTGGCAGAAGCCGAAGCCATTCGCGCCATGATGAGTGGCCCAGCCAAAAAAGCACCGCCCAAAGAGTTGCCAAAGGCAGATCCCAAAGCGGCCAAGGGCACCTTGCACAAACCAGCGCAAGTGCCTGGTGCTGCCCCCAAGAAAGCGCCTTTGGTCTCAGAGCCCAAAGAGACTTCACCAGGTGGCAACAAGGAAGTTAAGTCTGCCAAGTTGTCTTCCAGCTGGGCTGGCGATCCAGCCACCAAAAAGAAAGCCATTCCAACGCGCGGTGACACCAGTGGTGGTGTGGGCCGCAACAACTGGCGCGGTGGTCCCAAAAATCGCCGTGGCAATGACCGCGACCGCGAGGA
>Ga0315906_10009192_pt1 | contig 11785 bp, 11 predicted proteins | sample LakEriMetagenome_4_FD_203526 | JGI IMG/M metagenome (GOLD analysis project Ga0315906, IMG submission 203526) | Freshwater fungal communities from buoy surface, Lake Erie, Ohio, United States - Buoy 2 MA122 | ecosystem: Environmental > Aquatic > Freshwater > Lake > Lake biofilm | place: USA... | reverse complement strand
TAGTACTTGTACCTATGGTTGACTGATTAAATTTAACGTCACTTAAATTATCGTCATTTATTAAACTTAGTTCTCTTACCGTTTTGGCTTCACCCAAACCACTCGCAGCGATTATTTGACCTGTTTCTGCATCGGTAAATCTAACTTGTAAACCTAATCTTGTAACCACAGTATTTTTCACTCCATCGGACAAGTTAACAGTCTCATCTTCACTTATTGAAAAATCATAAACCTCAATACTAACAAAATAGTGAGCTAAACGAATTTTACCCCTACCATCTAAAGTATCGGCACTTATCCCAGCTTGAGATGCTTGGAATTGTTTAACCATTCTATTTTTTATTTCGGTTTTATCTTCAGTAAAAGTAAATCTATTTAGATTTTCTAAGTACTCCAATGTGATATTTGCAACACCCAAACCAACTTTTTTTTCTTTTAATTCTGGATATTGTTCATAAACTTCGTCATTTATACCTATTTTCAAAATTTGAATAGGAATTTGTGGTCCCTCATAATCCATTAATGAATCAATATTTACACTTGTTTCAAATGACGCTTTGTATTGCTCTGTTTGTGTTTTACCAATAACTTGTGCGGATGCAACATCAAACATTAATATCGTCATCATGATAACCCAAAATAGTAATACTATAATTGGTAGTAAATATTTTTTCATTTTGATTACATTATTCATTCTTCGTCTTTTATTTTACCACATTTTAGACACTCTAAATCACCGTCATTATCTGAATCACCCCAAACGTGTTCACATTGTCTGTGTGCGAAATATTCATCAATGATACCGTCATTATCGAAATCTAAACCATCCATAATACCATCACCATCCTCATCAATTTCCACACCAACTTTTTGTTCATTATTTGATTTCGTTTCAGTACTTTCTAAATCAAGAATGGGTTTAGATGGTGTTGATGGTTTTGGTGAATCTGGTATATCCGATGTATTTGATAACGAAGTACCATCCTCTTCATCCATTTTTTGAACTAACATTTTATCCTTATCAGTATCACTGAACCAATAGTCAATGATTTTACCATAGGAACCAATGAAAGCACCAAGAAGTAAAAGAAGAAGTTCTTTCCATTCCCCACTTATGGCACTTTGTTCAAAGATAGCCAAAAATATCCCACCCATAATTAACATGAACCCACCAAGAACTATGGCGGTTATAAACCACCTTCTTTTCATCATTGAATTTAGAAGTTCTCTAAATCCGGTGTTTTGAGAATTATCATTTACCATGCTGGTGGGGTTTCTTTAAATTCATCACCTTCTTTTTTCTTCGGAGCAGGTGCGGGTTTATTGTTATTTTCTGGTTGTTTTTCAATAACTCTTTCTTTTATGATAGTTGTTCCACCACCCGAGTTATTTTGTTGTTGAGTGTTATTATTCTCTAAATTAAGATTAATAACTGGTGCGGGTGCAACCTGTTCTGTTTTAGTTTCTTCTTTATCTTCACCACCACCACCAAATAAGGTTGTGGAAATCCACACACCACCACCTGTAACGATGGTTGCTAATGTACCTACGATGGTTTTCTTTAAACCACCCCAAGAGCCGTCATTTTCTGTTTCTTCACTCATGATTTTATACTTTTATAAATTGTTTAGTTAGTTGTTTATTATAATTATTCAGAATTAGAAAATAATTTCCATTAGAAGCGTATGTCATATCAATTTGTTTATATGCGACCGTTTCCATTGGATTTGTTATAACTTGTCCTACGTTTTGAATCAACTTACCTCTGATATCATAAATAGATGCGTCCATAAACATATTTTGATTTGGAAATTTAACTTCTAATTCAAACCAACCTGTTGTTGGGTTTGGCCTTATCAATGCGGTTATTTCTTCAACAACTTGATGGGTCTGTGGAATCGACCTATAACTTAAAACTGCGATTTGATTTTGTAACTCAATATTTAAGTGGTCACCATTTTCGTCCGAGGCATCCATCAATTCTCTAATTTGAATATTTGTTACAATGTCCTCACCACCAATTGGTGAAAATTTAAGTTTAAAAGGTGTCGATTGACCAATTAAACCATCTTTTTGTTGATTATTCATTCCACCAAACCTAACAGTACCTGATAACTCATCATGTGTTACATATTGTAACCATGGACCACCATTAAAATTGGATACGATTTCTTCAAATTTAACTTTTGTTCTGTCATACTTCATTTCAAATTGTAGTCCATAGTTATTATCCCCATTTGTGTTTATGTTAAATGGAACATATAACGATGGATTACCAACAGAATATGTGTTTGGTATGTTAATATCTAATTTACCTTTATAAATTGCTCTGGCAACTAAATTACCATTACCATCCCACACTCTTGAAGAGAATGTTCTGTCAACATCACCCTGTATAAAGTATTTAATATTCACAACCAAATTTTCGTTACCAACACTATCTGTGATAAAGTTTGTTGTGTTTAAAAAATTAGGCCAAATAGACCATTGGTTTTGACCTAAAACTAAGTTATCATAATCAGCTGCTTTAAATACCCTAATCATGTTTGTGGTATCTATTTTTCTTAAACCACTAACATTCGCGTATATCAAATATGGGTCACCACCGTCCAAATTACCATTTCCATTTAAATCAGCAATCAAATAAGATAACCCATTTTTCAAATAAAATCTTGAATACGTTTGATTAACGTCTGTTCTTGTGAATTCATCATATGTTTTTACGGCATCTGATATCGTTACCGCATAATCTCTGAAAGTTTCCATACTATCAGATGGGAATCTTAAAAGTAATTTATATCTGGTGTTTCTATCAACATTATTTAAACTATAGTTACCTGAAGTATCACATAAAGAAGAAGACACAAACTCACCAGTGTTTAATTTAGTACATATAACCGTTGGTCTTCTACCATCTAATTTCATAGTCGGTGGAAGTTCAACATTACCACTTATAACCAAGTTACCACCCAAATCTAACTTCATACTCTTGTAAGTCAAATTCGCTACGTTATCACCAATACTTGTACCGTCTTTTTTAAACAATCTAACCCAATTCACGTGTACACTATCTTCCACGAAATTGGATTGAACATTATTAATTAAAAATTTATTGTGAATGATGTATATTGCTCCTGAAATTTGAGAACCACTTGATAATACTAAAAAGTTTCTAGCGACGGTCCAATTTGTGTCATTAACATACCCATATAAACCCGTTGCTGGACTATATGAACCATACTTAAAGTTATCATATTCGTTATATGATATTGCTGGTGTCATGGTATTAACACTATTATCCACAGTTGTTGAAACGTGTGTAAATAAATCCTTCTTAAATTGGAAATCGATTTGAAACGACCTTACATCTTTTGTTGGGTCGGGGATGTATTGAAATATTACATCTAACGTATCGTTTCTTCTTATTGTAGATAATTGTTGAAAATTACCTACGCTCTGTGAATAACCTACATAGGTTATCATCATTAACACAAATGTTAAAATTAGTTTTTTCATAGTAATAAATTATTTAATAGTGTTTGAGTTGTTTTTTTTATTGCTGAACTAGCAGATTGTTGATTAAATTTACCACCCTCATCAATAATGATTGTTGAAGTTGATATTTCTGTCGATTTCCCTTCTGAAAACTCTTGTTTTATTTTTTTATCTCCTTTGTATAGAATCCCTTTCATTCTAATTACCGTCGTTGTTTTATCTTGATGGAAAACACTAATACCAGAGTTAACCTTAATAATATCAAAAAATATCAGTTCAATTTTTATTTTATATTCCGAAGTTGTTTTGTCTCCGACCAAATAAAATTTGTCTTGTTCATTTATAATCTCTTCTGCAATGTTTTTAACTCCAAATGCCAAATTTTTATTTTCAGTAAATGGTCCCATTTTTATGTTATTGATTACCGTATCAATAACAACACTTTGGGCATTAAGATTATTTAATCCTAATAAAAGAAAAAATAAAACGCTAAGTATATATGGTTTTTTCATTTTTATTCAGATACATTGTCTTCAGATTTCTTTTTATGTGAAAACTTATCCAAAGTATCGGCACCCATTCCTATTGCGGTTATAATCATTACAGCGTTTACCAAATCCTCAGATGGTTTAATATCACCATGAGAAAATGAATTGGCTAACATAGTACCACATAGAAAAGTTGAACCTAAAAATGCAATTACGGGTTTTATAGAAGTAGAACCTCTCTCGTCTTTAAATAAGTCTACAATCCAATTTTTGAAAGTCATAGTTATAATTTATGTTTGGTTTATTTATCATGTTTGGTTAACAATAAATATCCCGGCAATTTTATTTTTCATATATATGTAAAAATTAATATATAAGATTTCTTTTTTTTTTAGTTTTTATTACGTATATTTGTCACCTAATGACTCTGTAGCTCAGTTGGTAGAGCAATACACTTTTAATGTATGGGTCGGCAGTTCGAACCTGCCCAGGGTCACATTAATTATGAAACAATGCTCCTGTCGTCTAACTGGTTAGGACATCCCCCTTTCACGGGGAAGCTTGTGGGTTCGAGTCCCATCGGGAGTACTAAAAATATTTTTAAAAGATGATACAAAAAATTTTAGACATCTATCCTGATGAGGATATTTTAATGGCCGACGGTTTCGATGACGCAATAATAGGTATCGAAACAAAAACAATGAGATTAATCTATTCTGTTAGTAAGTGTATTGATGTACTAACAAAACAAGGTATGAGTGAAATGGATGCCGTTGAATACTTTGAATTTAACGTTTCTGGTTCATATGTAGGAGAAAAAACACCGATATGGTGTGAAGACTATATTTAATATTTGAAATCACTAGTTTTTTGTGTATCTTTATATAAAAAAAATGCCACCGTGTCGTAATTGGTAGCCGATACAGACTTAAACTCTGTTGGGAGTAATTCCCGTACCGGTTCGAGTCCGGTCGGTGGTACAAAGTTGGGCCCATAGTTAAAGGGACATAACCACAGATTTCTAATCTGTTATTCCTAGTTCGAGTCTAGGTGGGCCTACTATATTTATATTATAAGTTATGAAAAATTTTAAAACACTACATGGAATACCTATAGATAATATAGTAGAATATATAAGAAATTTTTTATTAGAAAAACCTGACACCGAAATATTAATTGGGTCAGATTCTCAATCATTTGGTAATTTTAAAACGGTGTACGGTACTGTTATCGCTTTATACATGAAAGGTAAAGGTGCCCATATTTTGTGCACAAAAGAAACTACACCATTTGAAAAAGAGATGTCGGTTAGATTAATTAATGAAGTTTGGAAAGCCATAGAAGTTGCTGAGTTTTTAAGAAACAACGATTTACCTAAAGTAACGTGGATTGATATCGATTTAAACCCAGACCCAAAATTTAGGTCAAACAAGGTATTAAGACAGGCTGTTGGTTTGGTTCAAGGTATGGGATATAAGGTTAGATACAAACACAATGGGGCTATGACTACCTACGGAGCCAATCATTTAGTGAGACTTTAAAAAAAAATAAAAAAAATTTTAAAAATGCTTGACTTGTATTGATTTCTTTCGTATCTTTGTAAAAGATTTGATACTTGTGGTTTAGACCATGATTTGAAAAATCATTCGTTCTTTGAAAATTTGAAACTAGGGCAGTCTATGGTCCTTAAATAAACCACGAAAGTGGTATAAAGTGACTCACTCGGTTAGATGAGTTGCGGCTTTCGAAAGAGAGCTCGAGTAGACAAACGAGATATCGTTTAACCTTGAGTAACGAGGGTGACACTGTAGTGAAAGTGGTAAAACGAATGGGGGATGCGGGTCCTTCATTTGAGGTGGGAACACCAATAAGAATAACTCGTAGGATTTATGTGAGAAACATAGTCATCCAACTATGTAATCGCGTGATTCAATATGATGGGAATCTTAAAACCGAAAGGTATGACTTTGTACAGGTGGTGCTGTTATTGTCCTTGATTTGAACCTACCAAGGTTCTTTTCTTGAAGGAGTCCAAAAATATGGAAATCGGGAGATTTCAGAGGGTAGTTTAGTATCGTGTTGTTCAAAAGATGACATGGCTGGTCGATGAGCCACTACCTTCATAATCCGCAAACCAAAAAACTTGTTATTTTGATTAACAAAATCTAATAAAAAGGAAAAGTGCTCATCAGTCGTCGGAAACAGGTGACTACTTAGTAATGAAACGTTCATTGCCGTAGAGGGTCCCAAGCCCGATACGATTTTTAAGAAAGTCCTCTAACCCCGCAAGGGTTAATTGGGAAGGCATTCTCGAGGAGTGATTAGTATTAAGAGAGTATCCGATGACTCAAGGATTGGTTAATCTAATTGGCCGTCACTGGTTGGTACAACTCAAAAGGTTGTGGATATAAAGGGAAACAATAATCCTTTTAAAGTCAACTAATAAAACATGTAATCTCAGTGTTTTTTTTTTCTTGATTTAAAATCAAGTGGTGGAGCGAAGAGTCGAAAGGCCCCTCAAAAAATAATTAAGGTTAGAATTTTCTAACCTTTTTTTTTGCTTTTTTTTTGAAATAATGAAAACTTTTCGTATATTTATCACAAATAACAATTTTTTGTTCTTTGAAATTTTGGGGATGAAAGGAATCGACACACGTGTAAATGTTAAATGGGCATGCGGTCAAACATCATCTATGACCATAATCAACGATGGTACAAATTAAGCGGCAACGTTTATAACAACATGGAAATTGCGGGTATCCTCGCTTCTTCCAAGGTAGCAGTAGCCTAGGCGAATCTATCAATGGGTCGGGAGACAAATAACCTAGAAACAGAAGTCTTTAAGGTGTGATACAACCTAAAGTGTCAAGGGTCTCGTTCAGAGTACTACCTGTAAACCCACGAAAGTGGTAAAAGTGAATTCGACACAGTTATTGGTAACAATGTCAAAATAGGAACCATTTATTTGTCAGTTGTGAACTAATTGAATAAGCATGTAGTCCATTTATGATTTCTCGGGGTGGACGGCGGTTCAATTCCGCCCATCTCCACTGGTTAACTTTTTGTACTTTCCGATAAGTACACAATATCTCATAAACGAACAAAGGGGTCAAATTGACCCCTTTGCCGAGATATTGAACCCCTCCTTTCGTTTTATTAGTTTATTATCTCATGGTGACCAAACCATTTGACTCTAAACATAAATATTTCGTATTTTAATTTTAAGCAATAAATTTTGCTAAATATTTTAACATAAATAAATTCATTGCACCACCTAACATTCCTCCACTATCATCGGTAGATGGTTGTTGACCCCCACCAAAATCTTGTGGGGTTGAATTTTGGGCGATAAAATTACTTGTTGTAGGGTCTTCAGCTAATTTATTTAAGTTATTCTCATCTTTCATCCAATTATCAAGTGAAGCAATGTTAGGTATTCCAAATTTACCCAATAAATTGTTGGCAATTAAAAATTTAGAAAACGCCAATCTTCTATCTCTTCTTGCTAAAACATTTTGCCACCACCTTGATAACGCGTTTGATGGTAACATTCCATTTTTGGCAAAATACTTTGATAGTCTTTGTCCTTGAAAATATCCTTTAAGACCACCTGCAAATGATTTACCCGCGGATAACGATTTAACACCCGCCTCTAAACCTTTACCAACTTGACCGGTATATTTTACCGATATATTTTTTAATGTGTCTAAACCACCTTGTAAACCTCTTCCCCATCCTTTGTTTACATTTGATATTTTTGATACGGTTTGAGTTACTCTTGGGTCAGAAGCGTATTGTGCTAAATCTTTAAATTTATTGGCCAATTGTGGATTTTTAGCGAGGTATTCACCCAACTTAGGTCCACCTGTTGTTAATAATTTTGGTGCTCCTTTAAATGCAAATAAAATGGGTTTAACAAGTAAATCACCAACTGTGGGTATTAATGCAACCAACGTCAATGCTGCTTTAAGACGTTCACCCCTCATAATATATCTTATTATTGAAATGATATCTGCAATTTCACCAATCACGGGTACAAATCCCGCGGCTAAAAGTACGTTTTCAGTATCTAATATTCCCTCATTTAAGTGAGAATCGTTTTTCTTACTTTTAGTTATTTCTAATATTTGTTTTTTCGTAACTTCCATATCAATGTATAAATTCACAAAATCTTTTAGATATTTTTTCACCTAAGTCCGATTCTTTAATTATTTCACCAAACAAATTACCTGCGGTTGTTGATACAACATCTCTAATTGCAGTATTACCACCTTGTCCCAAATTTCTAATTGGATTTAAATCGTATGTATTGGAGTCCACACCCGTAGCACCGGCAGCAAGATATCTAACCACTTGTTCTAAAAGAGTATCAACTATCTCAGGAAAACCACTATTACATTCAGAAGGTCCTTTGAATATTTTTATAAGATTTAAAGGATTCATATCCGCAAGTGTTCTTGATAAAAACGTTGCGGCACTTGGACCAACACTAAAAACTTGGGTTAAAATAAACCTAATTGCATATTCTTTTCCTGAATTTACTGCTGCATCGGAAAGCGCACCTTTCCAATCAATACTATTTAATTTATCTTTTATTCCTGTTGATTCAATTTCTTCCAAAGAATACCCTTCTTCCAATAATTTAGAGCAAGTTAAAAAGTATTTTTCAACAAAATAATTATCGTCCCTAATGTCTTCTAATTCACTCAAAGACGTGGTTAACTTTCGTTGACGCTCCTCAACCAAATTTTTTTTTATTTCAGATTTTAGTGACATTTTAATCTCTTTTGTAAATTAGTTTATCTCCCTTTCTATAATCTAAATTTTCTCTTGAAAGTACAAACCCTTTGTTTGCCATACTTTGAGTCAGTTTTTGTATATCTTCATCGGTCAAGTCGGGACCTTTATAGACTATTCTATTACCTTGGTTTCGACCAAATATTAATCCATCTCTAATAAATCTATTATAAAGTTCATCTTGTGATTCTGTTGGTGCCGACAAATCCATTGGAGGAATATTTACCTTTTTAAATTCGGGTGTTTTTATAACATTATCCAAATTCGTGGGATTTATTTTAACTTGAGTATCCGTAGTGGAACCTTGACAGGATTGTTTTATTGAATCATAAACTTCCTTGGTAATAGTGTCTTCACCTCTTTTTGATTTTAATTCTCTTAACGTTATTGGACCAAAATTTCCCGTTTGATGTTTTGGAACCATACCTAAACATATTTGAACTTCTTTAATTACTTGGCTTCTACATCCAAAACTATAAGGAAAATCCATACAATCTCTATATGTTTGTCTTGGTGGTACTGATGGTTCAGACGTGGCACCTTTCTTATCCCAAGTTATTGACATACCAAATACGTCTTCTTCACTTAAATTTTTATTTTCTTCTTGTACCGCAACTTCTGTGCCTTTACAAGTATATGTTCCTTTTTTTGAATTATCTGCGGTGAACACTCTACCATTGGAATAAAATCTCAAACCACCTACACCATCATATGCGACGACCCCTGTTTGTTTTGTTGTTATTGAAATTTCCCCTTTGGGACTCGTTGTAATAACACCTTGTTTATTTGTCAGTAAACTTTTTGCACATGGTGGAAAATCTTGTGGCGGCTCTGGTGGTAAACCTTCTTTATCTTTACCCGATTGATTCCACCACCACCAAACAGATGCAAGTGGTACACCAACAAGAAGAGCGTAACCCGCTGCTTTAGCCCAATTAAAATTTTTAATTTTGTCAATAAAACTAGGTTTTAGTGGAGGTGTATTAGGTGGAGGCGTTTTAGGTGGTGGTACATTATTTGTATTAGTTGGTCTCGTGTTTGGTTTTAATTTTCCTTGTTTTAATAATGCTCTTTGTCTAACAACCGCTTTCGCTCCTTGGTCAGAGAAACCTTGGGTTTTTTTCAAATGGTTTACTAAAGCGATATCATCAAACTGTTTCGTTTGTTCCATAAACCTTTTGTTTTTAACTAAATTTGTGCCAACTGCGTCCAATAATTTAGCGTTTGTTGATGCACTCTTTAAAATCTCAAGTTCAATGACTGTTCTTAACTCCTTTGCTTGTTTGCCTGAAAGTGTACCTAACTTTGGGTCGACAAATTTAAAATCATTTTGTATTAATTTTAGTAATTCGTCTGTACTTTTAACACCATATTGTTTTAATATTGGGCCATAGATAGTATTACTAGTTAATTTAGGAAAAATTGGTGTTAATTCAGTAGCAGCTAATTTGGATGCTCCCGTTAGTTCACCTTTAGCCGCTGCACTCAGAGCGGAACGTTCTATTAACGTAGACGTTTCAATTTGTTTATTTAAATCATTCTCAATTGATTCGATAAGATTTAGATATTTTCTTACCATTTTTGAGTCTTTGTTTTCCATATTTTTTAATTTTATATTTTTTTTAAGTTTACGACCAATCAATATTGTCGTAATCTGGTTCAACAGTTGATGATTGTAATGCCGCAGCTAATTCTTGCGTTTTCATTTGTGACTTTTCATTTTTATATTCAGTATACGTACCTATACCGGTTACTAATCCTCCCACATTTGCGCCACTTTGTACCGCTTGTCCGGCACCAAGTTTACTAGCTAATTTACCAGGTGCAGATAATATTTTACCCACCGTTTTAACCACCCCTCCCAATAATTGTATTGTTTTTTCACCAACAAATGTTGCAAATCGATTAAAACCACCTAAAGCATCGGACATGAATTTATGTAACATTGGTGATTTAGTTTTAAAAGTATTTTGAGCTGACGTTAAAAATTCTTTTGCTTTTGTTAAATATCCTGATAAATTTTTAAAAATATTTTGTAATTTAGGTGACGATTGAATTGCTTTTGATACCCCTAATCCGGTTTTACCAAACCTTCCAATCATCGAGTTGACGAGTGTTTTTAAAGGTTTAGACACCGCACCTGCAAAAATCAATCCCATTATATCACAAGCGGTAAATAATAATCTCCACCCCCAATGTAAGTCGGGGTCCTCATAATTACCCGTGATAAATTCATATATATCCAAACCAACCGCTATTGCCCATGGAATCCAAGCAACTAATTTACCTACATTAGTTGCAACCAAAATCGCATCAAGTATTAATCCAATTGGGTTATACAAAGCAGCTCGTATTTTTCTAGCTACGTACAACGCTCCCTTTTTTACGATATTTATCGCTTGATTCCAATCACCCTGAGACAAAGCACCTATGGTTTTTTTTGCCCCCTCGTAACTTGTTTTAAAAAAATCTGCGGTATTTTTTACCGCACCTGTAATTGTGTTTTTTCCAAAATTATAAAGACTACCAGCTACGGTCTGTTCATTTAAAATCTCTCTAAAAATTGATTTAAGATGAGATAAATTTTGAGTGGACTCTGTAATAACAAATTTATTTATATCACTCAGAACGTCTTCTCGTATCTCCTCAGACACATTTGTTGCGACCTCAAAAGAATGTTTTAAGAAAAATTTAAAATTTTCAAAATTTTCCCAAATATTACCTAATTTGGTTTTATTTTGAATGTCGTATAATTCATCTAAAAAAATAACATATTTTTCATCAGGTGACAACCAGTCACTGATTACAAAATCAAATTGAGTAGAATTTCCATTATATATATTGGAGATTCTGTTTCTTTCAGATTCTGATAGTAATAATTTTTTATTGTATAACATAGATGATTTACCTTAATAAATATCTTTAATAATGTAAATATCCTACTTTAATGGATTCGCCTTTCCTCTTTTTAATGTTGAACCAACGACATCCGACCATTTGGTAAC
>Ga0315906_10009191_pt1 | contig 11786 bp, 24 predicted proteins | sample LakEriMetagenome_4_FD_203526 | JGI IMG/M metagenome (GOLD analysis project Ga0315906, IMG submission 203526) | Freshwater fungal communities from buoy surface, Lake Erie, Ohio, United States - Buoy 2 MA122 | ecosystem: Environmental > Aquatic > Freshwater > Lake > Lake biofilm | place: USA... | reverse complement strand
AATATGATAGAAATAAAAGAAACACCAGTCAAGATATATGACATTGAAAAAAAAGAACTCATTGCAACCTATCCGAGCCAAAAGAGAGCAGCAGTAGAATTATTTGCAGGCACAAAGGCAGGTTTGTGCAAGATTAGAGATTTAGTTTCTGGCAGGATAAGAAAATCTTATTGTCCAAAACTTGATATATATATTACGGCAAGATATGCTTAAATTTGCACAATGGAATTAAAAGACCTCACCTTAGAGCAGTTGATGGAACTGAAAAAAGACCTTGAATGGCAGTTGAAACAAGTAAGAAAAGAAATAAGAATAAAAGTATATGGCAAGAAAAATTAAATGGCTGCTGATAACCGCATTGATTGTGTGGGTTTATTTTAGTTTAACCTCATGCGCTGCATACAGGGAAAGGATGCAAAAGAAATATTGCACTCCAGATACACTAAAAATCATGGTGCATGATACAATCAGGACAGAAACAGTCAGGACTGATACTATCTTCCACGAATCTGTGGACTCAGTTACTATATTCAAGGACAAGTTAAAGATTGTATATAGAAAGGTCAGAGATAGCGTATACATAAACGGAGAATGCGAAGGCGATACAATATACATATCAAAGGAGATAAGCGTTCCTACACAAAATAAACGGCCTTCATTCTGGCAACTTGCCAAAGAGTACAGGTTTCCTCTGCTTATTATCTTCATTTTGGGTCTAATTTTAGGTTTTTACCTAACAAAAAAATAAAATTATTGTAGTTGATTATCAATAAGTTACATATTTTTTGCTCTTTTTTATAATAATACTATTGTATTTTAAATAAATCTATTTATCTTTGCTTCATCAAAACGAAACAATATGAAAACAAAAACTATCATCCGCTATGCTATAAACATAATCTTGTTTTGGGCATGGGTTTACATCGGTGCAAATCTTGACACTATTTTATACAACATCTTTATTAAATAAAAATGAAATCAAAGAAGAAAAACTCAACGTTTTACATCTCGAATCAGATTCCAGATGCACTACAAAGGCTTCAGCTAAAACTTAATAGTCAAAGATTAGCAAGTGAAGGATTTATAACCCTAAGCGACCTTGTTGAAATGGCTATCATTGAAAAACTAAAATCGGAAGGGATAAAGCTATGAAACAAATCAGCGAGTTTATGGCCAAACTTGATGCTATGGATAGTGTCATGTTATTAGCCTTAGTCATTGGATATGTGTTTATCTGCATATCTGCAATCAAAGGTTTGTTTGATATAGATGACAAAGATGAATTTAATAAAGGGAGGGGTGCATTATGAAAGTATATTCATTCGCACATTACGGACAAACTCCGATTGATATTGGTGCAAACACCTTAGTTGAGGCAAAACAGATTCTTGCAGATGAGTATGCCTATGCTGCCGACTTCCAACTTCAAGCTATTGATGGCAAGCCATTAAATAAGAACATTGAGCAAACGCAGGAACTTTATAACATTGTTGGATTTTTGGGTGCGACTGCCAAATATGATAAGGAACTTCCGACTTGGTATAGAATTAAAGCATTAGAGAAACTCATTGCGGTATTTGACAACACCAATATGATGCACTGGGTGGAAGATTGGGAAACAGAACTTTTAAAACTGAAAAAACTATGATAGACATAATTGACACACACACCGACAAGGCCTTAATTGAAGTAGAATACTGCGTTAATGGAGGCGATTTGCAGACCTGTATGATACCTGTATGGAGGATTGAAGATTACTATTACACCAACCCTATTAATTGGGTAGAGGATAGATTTGAGCCAAGCGGATTGCACATCCAATATTCTGGAAGCATCCCATTTGATGAGTTAGATATGCGACAATATGAGGATATTATCAGGCAATATATGGAAGATGGTGGTGAGATAACGGAAATGTAACGTTCCCACGCCTTGCGACCGTTGCCGATTGCGTGAGGATTAATTGTCAACCAAAAATAAAATATATATGCGTAGAATAAACATAAAATTAAGTAGTTACCGGCAATGGCGCAAGGCGTGTGTTAGCACCTGGCCTTCTTCTCATTTGTCGTTGCTAAATCAATATATTAATTCGATGATAGTGTGTCTTTCGATAATTGCAATTCTATGTTCTGTAATTGTAGCGTTGTCTGTTGTAAACTATAGGTTACGGAGTCAAGTTTCTTTTTCAAAAGAGATACTTCATTTTCCAAATTACGTGTCGGCTGTGTCTGATACAAGCTGGTCAGAAACGAAACTAAAATTGAAATGGCAGTCAAGATAACACCCCAAATTGTCAGCCGCTTACCCAAGCCCCTTTGGAATCTAATAATATCTACTTCTGATTCTAACTTTTCTGTTTGTAAAGTGTCTATACGAATTTGTTCAATTTTGTCTGCTTGTTCACGTAAGTATTGCTTGGTAAAACCGCCCTGCTCTTCTAAATATCTTTTTGTTATGGCATTAGCTTCGAAAAACACTTCAAAATTGTGTGTTTCAATACTGCGAATATGTGTTATAACAATATCGTCTGCTGTGGTCATGATTTTCCTAAGCAAGAAATACACAATTTCTTCTTCTTGGTCTGGATACACCTCTTTCCAAATGGTATGCGAATGGATTGGTCTGTCAGATTTGTTGTCAATTAGATACCTTAATATAGTATCCATTGCCTCGTGTTGCGGTATTTCTTTTTTGTCTGTCATAGGCTTGGTGCTAACTACTGGATACACGCTACTAATGTAAGAAGTATGCTAATAGTTACACACGGAATCAAGAATCTGCCAAATCATTATTTTAGTGGTAATGAACTCTGGGTAATGACCAACTTTGGCAAGCGGATGCAATACCGAAAACAATTAAAAATGCAAGTAAAAAAGAGCAAAGGTATAGAGTGCAAAGGGTATTATATAGACAGGAAATTCAGAAGCCTTAGCAGTCTAAAAAAGCGTACATATCCACTTACTTATGTGGAAGTTCAAAAAGAATATTTGCCATTTTAAATAATACTATTATATTTGCAATATGAAAGACTACAAAGATTGGCCTGCATTGTGCATCCACATCGGCCCTCCCAGAATAACTATCAAACATAAACCACGAACATCCACTCATTGTGTAGTTATAACACAAGACGGATATGATGAAGTGATTATGCGAGATAATTTTAAAGCAGCAGAAACCATATTTAATAAACTGATAAATGGAACTACAAAAACAGGAAGCACTCACGGAGGTTGAGAAGCTAACCACCAAACTAAACACCGAGCCAAGCGAGAATTGGCTACAAAAGACACCAGATGGCAAGGCAAATTACATCCCGATTGGGATAATTGAAAACCAACTAAGACAAGATTTTGCTGGGTTAGTTCAGTATGAAATACTATCTGAACGCAGGGAGTTAAACGAGTACATCGTATCTGCCCGAATCAAAGTATTTCACCCAATCATTATGCAATGGATGAACTATGATGGATTAGGTGCGGTTCAAATCATGCAGGATTCAGGCGCAAACCTTGCACAGTTTAACGAAACAAAGAAAAAGAATGCACTCCAGATGAATGCACCGAAAGCCTATGCAGAAGCTATTAAGAACGCTGCAAAGAAGATAGGCATTAAGTATGGTGCAAACCTTAATCGTAAGTTTGAGGAGGCATACGAGCCAGAATACACCACTAAAGAAACCATGACTGAGATACAGGCTCAAATTGCTAACTGCAATGATGTGGAAGAATTAAAGGTATTATGGGATTCTTACCCTGAGATGCACACGAATAACAGATTTAAGGTTGAATTTGGTATTGCTAAAAAAAGATTGGAGGGCAAGAAATGAAAATGCAAATTTACGAAACCAAAGAAGATTGGTTAAACTTTAGGGCAGGCATGTTTACTGCCTCTGAAATTCACAGACTGCTAACCGACCCTACAAAAAAAGAGCAAGAAATGGGTGAGCAGTTAAGCAAAGGTGCAAAGACTTATATACTTGAACGCATTGCCTCGCAATTAGCATTGCCAGAGCCTGACTATTACTCGGCAGCTATGCAGCATGGCAATGAAACCGAACCGCAAGCGGTTATGGCATTTGCTAACTTGTATGGATATGATATTAATGACCCCGATTTTATCTATACATCCACAGGTGGACACATGATATTCAGCAATGATGAGGAAACCTTTTGCGGAACACCTGATATAGTTTTGCCTGATGCCATTGCTGAGATAAAATGCCCTGCACCGCATACACATTTAAAATATATGATGCTCAAGACCCAGTCAGATATTGCAGACCAAATGCCAGACTACTATGCACAGATGCAGTTGAACATGGTTTTAAGTCAAAGAGATTTGTGTTATTTTGTTAGCTTTGATGACCGCTTCTATAATGAGGCGCATCAGATTAAAATTATCGAAGTAAACAAAGATGACCGATTTATACTAAGCATGCTGCATAAGATTAATATTGCGCACCAATTTAAAACAAACCTAATAAATAATTTATGAAACACAGAATCAGTATTTGCCTGACCGATGTTCAGGAACTAATTACACAGAAGCATCCATCCGTTACAACTGCTAAGAATGGAAAAGTTTACATCAACCTTGACCTATGGATAAATGACAAGGCAGACCAGTATGGCAATGACATTGCGGTTAAGGTTTACAACAAAGACACCAAAGAGTCAAAGTTTGTAGGCAATGGAAAGCAATACAAATCAGATGCAACCCAAACCAAAGCACCATTCTAATATGAACTACATCTATCAAGTCATGGCTCAATCTGATATGATTATCAATGCCAATGATGAAGTAAAAAGAAACCACATTGTAAGTGCAGTTGCAAACCATTATGGAGTTACAGTTGGTGAAATGAAATCGCCATCCAGAAAACGTGAGTTTGTTATGGCAAGGCAAATGGCAATGTATATAATCAGGGTATGCACATCGTATTCTCTGAAACAAATCGGTGAGCATTTCGGAGGCAGAGACCATTCAACTGTTCTTCATGCAACTGATTACATAACCAGTATGCCAAAGCATGACAACCAATACAAAGACATCTCCTTTTTTTTAAACAAATTTAATCTTTATAAAAAATGAAAACCGCAAAAAAATCAAAACCCAGTTTCACATCAGATGTGTTGAAACATTTACAAAGACACGGAAGTATCACCAACTTGCAGGCCATTGAACGCTATGGCAGTTGGAAATGTTCAGCGAGAATTTCTGACCTCCGCAGGGCAGGCTATGAGATAGCCACTAAGTTGGTAAAAGTTAAAACCCGCTACGGCAAGGAAGTTGAAGTGGCGAAATACATTTTGAAAAGAAAGTAAAATCAATGCCTGCTGGGTTTCGGCTCGGCAGGCTTAAACAAAACTGAAATGAAACAACTAAAAGAAACTTTATACCCCATTGTAATATTGGTGCTAAGTGTTATACTTGCATATCAATATGGAATGAATCAGGCACAAAGTAGCCTAATTAGGCAACTTGATTGTGATAGGCATTATCAGGATTCTGTAATTATAAACTTGCTGAACAATGGAAAATGACCTTACAACCGCATGGAGTGAATATATTGCTATGCGAGTAAAAATGAAAAAGCCTTTAACACCTTATGCCGAGCAACTGGCAAAGAAAAAGTTAATCCAATTAAGTGCAGGTGATATGGAACACGCAATCGAGATTCTCGACCAGTCGACATTTAATTGTTGGTTGGGTTTGTTCCCGATAAAAGACCGCACGAAGTCAATCAATTCTGCAACTGCTCAACTAATGAAGGAGTATTTGAAATGAATACCGAAATAGTCCGCACCAATCCTGTCAGGCATATAGCCATTACAGATATAAAACCTCAACTCCTCCTGCTTGTTTCATGGGCCTATAAGTTCATGAATTTCAAAACCACAAAAGAGGATTTGGATTTTGTGGTTAGTAACCTTGCTCATTGTATAAAAACCGACTTCGCAAACATGACCTTAAAAGAAGTATCGGAGGCATTCCAGAACGGAGTCAAACTTAAATATGGTGATTTTGTGGGTGGGTTATCAACCTCAAACTTTGTATTTTTCCTGACTAAATACAATGAGCATAAACAAACTATTGCAAAGCAGGCTAAGGTATATGTGCCTAAACCCACAATCGAGCCAACAAACGAAGAAAAACAGGCAATAATAGAGAAATCCATTGCAGCCTGCTATGATAACTATAAACGAACTGGCAGCATTGTGGACTTTGGCAACGTGGTTTGTAAAGAATTAATCAAGCAAGGCAAGATTGCATTTAATCCTGCAAGGTTTAACCAGATATGCGAATATGTACAGGTTAGGTTGGATGCTGAATTAAACACTCGACTAAACAAAACCTCATTAATATCCGAAGTGCGAAGCATTAAATCTGAAATTAAAGAGTTAAATATTGGCAACAAACAGAAAGATGTTGAGGCAGAGGCTTACAATGAGTTGCTGAAACAATACTATGCAACGGCACATCCGTAACTACCTTACCTCAATAGGTGCAGATGAAAGTACACGAATAAGGTGCGAGGTATGCAATGCCCTTGCCGTAGATATTCACCATATTATTCCACGTTCAAAGTTTGGAAGCAAACGCAAAGAGGAACAAGATGCACCAGATAACCTAATCGCATTGTGTAGAACATGCCACGAAAATGCTCATAAAAACTTATTAACAAAGGAGTATTTGTTTTCGATTAATAGAAAAAGGTTTTAATTTTGTTGTCGGTGAACAACCGAGAAAATATAATCCACAGAATCACAACCGATAAAAATTTCAAAGAAATCTGCAAGCGGATAAACAATAACTATGCTGATGACATATTCCAAGAGGTATGTGTTGAAGTGTTGGAAATGCCAGAGCATAGGTTGCCCGATTTAAAGTTTTTGAACTTTTGGTTTTATCGGGTAGCATTTAATATCTTCAGCAAGCGAGGCAAGTTAGGCAGCATCATTCACAAACCGCATATTGACATTAAAGCATTTCAAACGAGTGAGCAAGAAAAAGAAAACCTCATCCGTGAGGCAGAAAAGTTTATGCTCAATCTATCCGAGTTTGAGAATAGGGTTGTGTTGCTTTATAATCAGTTAGGTGATATGAAGAAAGTACAAAGAGCCACAGGCATAAGTTATTCCGCACTTAGAATGGTCAAAGAAAAAATTAAACAACTCCAATGAAAGTATTAATAATAACCCAATACCCTAAATTAAGCGGTGTGGATTATCACAGGTTGTGGATACCGCATGGCAACATGGCAAAGAATCACGGAGTTGAGATAAGTCAAATAAACGAGATTGACACGGCAGAAATTGAGTTCCTGCAAGAACATGATTTGGTTGTTGCAAATAGATTTATATCTAAAACAGGTGACCAACTTGGAGTAATCAATAAACTAAAAGCAGCAGGTGTTCCGTATGTGTTGGATTTGGATGATGATTATATCATTCCCGAATGGCATGTATTAAGGCAGGCAGCAAAGAAAATGAACCATTCTGCACAGATTAAGTTGGCAGCACAGAATGCAGTTGCGGTAACAACCACGCATGAACTACTTGCCGATGCTATCAAGAAAGAACTTGGACAATCCAATGTATTTATAGTGCCAAATGGAATAGACCCAAATGAAGAACAATTTAAAATTAATGATGTAAAGAAAGACAAGATTGCTTTCGGGTGGTCAGGGTCAGTAACCCACTTTGAAGATGTATTGGAAATGTTCGAGGGGTTGCTATCTATGTATAAGAACCATGACAACTTTAATGTAGTGTATGGTGGTTATGAAAGAGAAGATTTAACCAGTCAGGCAATAGCAGGCATATTATCTGCAAAAGGTGCAGCGAAGTCAGACCAATTTAATTTCTACGCAGCGAGTGAGGTAGGCAAGTATGCTTTGTTCTACGATGCTATTGATGTGGCATTGATACCATTGAGGAATAATAGGTTTAACAATATGAAATCAAACCTCAAGATGTTGGAGGCAGGGTTTAAAAAGAAAGCGGTCATTGTTTCAAATGTTTGGCCTTATACTTCTATAATCAATAACAACTGCCTAAAAGTAAAACATAAGAACGATTGGTACAGGCAGATGACAAAACTATTGCAGAATCCAAACATGATTTCAGAACTTGCCGAGCAACTTTATTATGATGTTCAACCATACCATATTGACAATATCGCTAAAACAAGATACGAAATATATCAAACACTATGCAAGACCTCGCAATTATAATTGGCATATCACTATTGGTTGTGGTGTTTATGTCACTAACATCCATTCCTGATTGGTTGGATTTCAAACCATTTAATTGTTCAACCTGTTTATCATTCTGGGCATCAGTTGCTGCAATGACTTGTTTAATTTATTTGCCCGAATTAAAAGACATTATCACTATATTAAGCTATGGTGGATATTCGGTTTACTTGGGTATGGTAGCAAAACGAATGTTATACAAAATATGAGAACCTATAAATCAATTTACGATGACTTATGCGCTGACACAGGTGCAAAATATACACTCAAAGAGTTATTGCGGATATTCGAGAGAGAATCCGATTGGTTAGGCAAAACAGAGCAACTGATTAAACTCCGTGAACTTGTTATCGAAATTACAGGCATACGGCCCGGCACTTGTCATGGATGCAACTTAGATGTCTTGCAGAATATGTTGCGATTCCTTAATAAATATGAATCTGAAAACCCTATAAACCCAATTCAAAATGAGCCTGATAGCAATGGCGGTGTTCGACACCGAAGAAAATCAAAGAAGTAAATATACGAGAGTAACTCTTGAATGCTTAGAGCATACAGTAACTGACCACAGAATTATAATTGTGGACAATGCTTCATGCGAGGAAACCAAAGAATTGTTAAAGGCTTGCCCATTTGAGGTAATAACCAACACCGAGAATGTAGGCACGGCAAAGGCAATCAATCAGGCATGGGCAAAGAGAGAACCCAAACAACATCTAATAAAGATGGACAATGATGTTGACATTAACTATCTTAACTGGGTTGATGAAATGGAGGAGGCTATTGAACGTGACCCATTAATCGGCATACTTGGACTTAAAAGAAAAGACCTTATGGAAAACCCATTTAGGAATGATATGTATAAGTCTGAACTGCGGATGTTGCCACACTATAAAGGCCAACGATGGATAATAGTTGAGGATGTGGCTCATGTTATTGGAACTTGCCAAATGTATAACTACCGACTAATTGATAAAATTGGAGGCATGATGCAACCCGGTATTTATGGATTTGATGATACTTTAGCTGCGGTAAGATGCAAAGTATCTGGATTCCGGAACAGTTTCCTTCCACATATTGAGATTGACCATATCGACACAGGCGAAAACCCATACCAAAAAGAAAAGGAAAGACTTGCAGGAAATGATATGGCAGAGTTTAACCGATTAAAAGATGATATATTAATGGGTAGGCTTAACCCTTATGTGGCAATATGAAACTAATAACCGTATGCGATGACTTTGGCAGGGCCAAAATGTTAGAAGAATCTGCTCATAAGTTTGGGTGGGAATATACACCTATAAGAACATCATGGCGAGGATTCGGAACTAAACTTGTAAAGCTATATGAATACCTAACAACCACAGATATACATGACTTTGTGTTTGCCGATGCTTACGATGTTGTGGTTAAAGGAACACCAGAGCAATTAATGGAAATAGTAAATGGCAAACCTGCCTTAATATCTTCAGAGGTAAATTGTTGGCCTGATGTAGCAATGTTAGAAAGATATGAGGCATACGAAAAAATAAACCCAAACATTGACAAGTATAGATTTGTAAACTCTGGAACATATTACATGACCAAAGAACTATTTTGCAATATGTATCAGTTAGACCCACCACAGGAAACTGATGATGACCAAAGATGGCTAACCAAAAAAGTATTGGATAACAACCTTGCTATTGATACCAAGCGATTAGCATTTCAAACTTTATGTGGATTAACAGGCAATGACTATTCATTTATAGATGGCACATTTATAACAAATTATGGGAATATGCCTATATTTATACATGGGAATGGCAAAGCAAACATGGAATGGATAAGATAAAACAAACATACCAAGACACGCAGGAATGGAATCAGCAAATAGTTGACCAATTCAATGCTGCCGTAAATGCAAACCCAAGATTAAAAGACTTGAGGGATTTTGTTGAGCAAAACGCATTCGGCTTCGGTGAACGTGCATTCTATCAAATGTGGAATCTCATCATTGATACGATGCCTAAACGATTCTCATTCTTAGAAATAGGGGTTTTCAGAGGTCAAACACTTGCTTTGATTCGTGAACTGGCAAACCAAAAAGGCAAACAAGTTAACATTGTAGGAGTTACACCATTGGACAATACCGATGGACATTGGGAGTCAGACTATGAGAATGACATTAAATTCTTGCATAAGATGTTTGAACTCGAACAACCTGTTATTGTTAAAGGATTAAGCACCGAGCCTGCAATTATAGATTTTATTCAAAAGGAAACTTATGATATTGTCTACATTGACGGAGGCCATACTTACGATGTAATCACTTCAGACTTACAAGCCTATGCACATTTAGCTAAAAAGTGGTTAGTCATTGATGACTGCGCTGATAAGTTTAATATGCCATTTGGATTCTTCAAAGGCATTGAGCCTGTGAGCCGAGCAGTCGATGAGTATTTGCCACCATTCACAGAAAACCAGAACTTTGAATATTATTTTAACATTGTACATAACAGAATATGGAGGAGGAAAAATGGGAAAACATAAATACATAGAAACCCCAGAAAAGATGTGGGAACTATTTGACGCATACGTTAAAGAAACCAAAAATAAACCACGTAAGAAAATGGTCTTTGTCGGCAAGGATGGAAATAAAGATTATGAACATCTTGAAGTACCATTAACCAATGAAGGGTTTAGCGTTTTTTGCCATAAATTAGGCTATACTATTCTGCATTATTTTCAAAATACGGATAATGCATACAATGAATATCGTAATATCTGTTCGCATATAAAGGAAACAATCAGGCAAGACCAGATAGAAGGAGGCATGGTTGGGCAGTACAATCCGAGCATCACGCAAAGGCTAAATGGACTTACCGATAAAAGTGAAATGGTTGTGAAAGAACAACCACTATTCCCAGACAATGTTTAGGCGCACAACTGCAATAAACAAACTACTTCAACTCAAGGCTCGAAAGAAAATAGTACAAGGCGGAACATCTGCAGGAAAGACATTCGGGATTCTGCCTATACTTATTGACCGAGCAGCAAAGACACCGAGATTAGAAATATCCGTTGTGTCTGAAACTATCCCCCACCTTCGCAGGGGGGCAATGAAAGACTTTCTTAAAATTATGGAACAAACAGGCCGATACTTTGAGAACAACTGGAATCGGTCATTATTGACTTATAGCTTTGCAAATGGTAGTTACATTGAGTTTTTTAGTGCCGAACAAGAAAGCAAGTTAAGAGGTGCAAGGCGCAATATGTTATATATCAATGAGGCAAATAACATTGATTTTGAATCTTACTATCAGTTAGCCATAAGGACAAGTGGTGAGATATGGATTGACTTTAACCCAACGCATGAGTTTTGGGCGCATACAGAAGTGCTAAAAGAAACCGATGCTGAACTTATTGTATTGACTTATAAAGACAATGAGGCATTGCCACCAACTATTGTAGCGGATATTGAGGCAGCAGAAAAGAAAGCAGCCACATCAACTTATTGGGCAAACTGGTGGAAGGTATATGG
>Ga0315906_10009184_pt1 | contig 11792 bp, 11 predicted proteins | sample LakEriMetagenome_4_FD_203526 | JGI IMG/M metagenome (GOLD analysis project Ga0315906, IMG submission 203526) | Freshwater fungal communities from buoy surface, Lake Erie, Ohio, United States - Buoy 2 MA122 | ecosystem: Environmental > Aquatic > Freshwater > Lake > Lake biofilm | place: USA... | reverse complement strand
CGAGATCGCGGCCCGCGTGCTCGAGGTCTTGGAGTGCCGGCGGTTCGGGTCCGGTCGGCCGGCGCCCGTCTCGATTCCCTACCTTCCCCACCGCCGCTCCGCCTGACCGGCAGCATCGGCACGACCGGCAGCGACCGGCGGGAACCCGCGGGGTCGCCGTGCCGACAATGAGGAAGGAGTTCCGCACCCATGCCGCGCGTCGCCGTCACGATCCTCGCCGTCGCCCTCGCCGCCTGCGGCGTCGCCGGAGGTGCAGAGCCCGCGCCCCCACCGGTGGCGTTCGACGGTTTCGGCCTCGGGGAGATGTCGGCGGCCGCGAGCGTCGCCCGGGCGCTCCGCGCGGCCGAGGCGCGGGATGCGTCGGCGCCGCTCGACGTCGTGGTCCGCGGCCCGGGTGCCGGCAGGGCCGAGGCCGCGCCGCTGGCCGCCGAGGTCCGCAGCCGCGTCGAAGGGATCGACCTGGCGGCCGGTTTTCAGGGCGAAGCCATGGATCTCGTCGAGCGATCGCCCCGCTGGACCGGGCGGATCGGCGTGGGCAATGAGGGGCCGGCGGGCCGCGAGTCGCTGGAACTGCGGACGAGGCTCGAGTCACGGGCGGGCGTGGACCGGCTCGGCGTCGAGGTCGGCCCGCGGATCGAGCGGCGGCTGCGCCGCGGCGCCCGCGTGTTCTTCGACGGCGCGGCCTCGGCGGAGGCGTGCCGCGGCGCGGATGCCGCCGGCTGGCAGCTGCCGGGCACCTCGACGGCCGACAGCATGACCGCGGTGGGCGTGAGCGCCCGCACCGGCATCATCCGCTGACGCGGCGCCGCGCCCGGGTTCGGCCCCCCGCAGATCGCGCGAATAGGTCCGGGCGTGATGGCAGCCGCCCACGGTGCCGACCCCGCCTTACGCGAGGTCGCGATCCTGGAAGAGGACGAGCGCCACGAGCAGCGCCACCGCCGAATAGAGGGCCGCGTAGAGGGCGGCCCAGGCGAGGTAGGACCAGGGGATCGCCACGCCCCCCACGATCGCGGCCTCGATCGTGAAGTGGTCGAGCACGGGCAGCAGCGTGGCGAACAACCGGCCGGTGAATCGCACGAGTGCGAACCGCCCCACGCTCGACTGCACGATGAGCGGCACGAGATGGCCGAGCGCGTAGACCGCGAAGCAGATGATCAGGTTGGGCACCATGCCCAGCCGCGTGGAGACGGCCAAGCTCACCGCCGCCATGAGGATCGTCTCGAGCAGCGCGAGTGCCAGCCCCGGGACGACGGTGACCATCTCCTCGGCGCACTCCCGCCACAGCGGGTCGACCTTGGCGTTCTCGCGGGCGTCGTACACCACCTTGAGGCTCGTGGTGGCCATGAGCACGCCCCCGAGCACCAGGAACACGAGCATGGCCACGAGCACGAGGCCCGCGAACTTGCCGAGCACGAACTGCCAGCGGCGCAGCGGCTTGGAGAGCACGGTGAGCGCCGTCCGGCCCTCGATCTCGTCGGCCACCGCCACGCTCGCGGTCCAGGTGACCACCACCAGGGCGAGCACCTTGACGAGCGTGAGCCCGCTGTCCTTGAGCATCTTCACGTCTTCGCCGAACGTGTTGTAGGGAATCACGATGAAGGCCACGAGCAGCACGATCCCGGCCACGATGGCCGTGGCGAACACCGGCTGCCCGATCGCCTCCTTCGTGGTGGCCGCGGCGACCGCCGCGACGCGGCGCGAGCCGAGCCGGAACGCGGCATAGGCCGCGAGCAGGGCCGAGAGCACCGCGAACGACCAGGGCAGGATGGCGGCGTGCGGGAACTCGGGCACGAGCCGCCAGCGGATCGTGAGCGCGGCGGGCGTGGCGCCGGCGTTCGTCGCCTGAAGCAGCGCCTGCTGGCCGAGGAAGGGATTCGTGGCGCCCTCCGTCCGCAACCAGGTCCACGGCTCGGCCGGTGCCAGGTCGAGGTCGGTGGACTTCTGGAACGCGAAGCCCGCCAGCGGCTGCTGCGTGCGGACGACGAGCGGCGCGTCGGCCACGAGCTCGAGTTGCGCCAGTTCCTGCGGCCGCAGGTCGAGCGGGATATCCAGCACCTGGCCGCCCGGAGGCACGCTCACCCGCAGCGCGGCATCGCTGGCCGACGTCATCCGCACGAGCGACCGCCAGATGCCGCCGATCGGCACGGCCGGCGTGGGCGTGACGAGGTTCGCGAGCGTGAGGGCCACGCAGACGGCCGCCGCCGCACCGAGGAGCCAGCCCAGCGGCCCGAGGAAGCCGTCGCGGAGGGCCACCCGCAGTTCCGCCGCCGCCCGCGGCCTCACGACCGCCAGCAGGCCCCAGCAGGCGACCGCGGCGACGAGCGTGGCGAGCGCGCCTGCGCCCACCAGCCAGATCGGCGGCAGGGCCACGAACCAGCGATTGGCGAACAGCGGCGTCATCGGGGGAAAGTATGGCGTCGGGGGCCCCGCCGCGGAAGCCGGCCGCTCACGCCTCCGGCCCGGCGATGACGGTCGCGGCGGGGCCGGCGAGATCCCAGGTGGAGAGCACGCGGGACAGGTCGTCGCGGGTGAGCGCGTCGACGATCGCGAGGCTGTCGGCCACCGAGCGGTACTCCCCGGCGTGGGCCCATTCGCCTCCCACTTCGAACAGCCGCCGCCGCGGTCGCTCCCCGGCGAGCACCACTCGCGCCGCGAGCTTGGCCCGGGCCTGCTCGAACTCGCGGACACCGATGCCGTCGCGGGCGGCCGTCTCGTAGATCCCGCGGATCCGCTCCAGGAGGTCGGCCGCGTCCGCCGCAGCGCACGACAGCTGCGTGGCGAACAGGCCGGCGTCGCGGAACTCCTGGTGGTGCAGCGTGGCCTGCTCCGCGGCGCCGGTGTCGACGAACTCCCAATACAGGCGGCTGCCCGAGCCGTCCCCGAGCACCGTCGCGAGGAGCTTGGCCGCGAACCGGTCGGCATCGGTCTCCGCGGGGCCGGGCGTGAGCCGGGTCGCGTAGGCGAGCGCGGCCCCGGGCCGCGCGACGTGCTCGACGGTGTCGCCGCCGGCGGGCCCGCGTGGGGCCTTCGGTGCCGGTGCCGACGACGCCCCGGGCTCCCAGTCGCCGCACAGTCTCCGCGCCGCCGACACGAGCCCCGCGAAGTCCACGGCGCCGGCGGCCGCCAGCACGATCGAGCCCGGCGCGTAGCGGCGGCGGTGGTAGTCACGCATCGCCTCCACCGGCAGCGCCCCGATGCTCTCGACCGTGCCGAGCACGTTGCGCGACAGCGGGTGGCGGCCGAAGAAGGCGGCGCGGCAGCGCTCGTCGGCCCCGAACGGGGGCTGGTCGTCGTACATCCGGATCTCCTCCAGGATGACGAGCTTCTCGGTGTCGAAGTCCGCCGTCCGCAGGGCCGGCCGCATCATCCGTGCCAGGAGGTCGAGGGCCTCGTCCTGCCGTTCGGGGAGAACGGTGGCGTAGTAGACGGTGTCCTCCTCGCTCGTGAACGCGTTGGCGGCGGCGCCGAGCGCGTCGAACCGCCGGTTGATCTCGTCGCCGGGGATCTCGGCGGTGCCCTTGAAGACCATGTGCTCGAGAAAGTGGCTGACGCCGTGTTCGGCGTCGGTCTCGTCGCGGGCCCCACACCGCACGAAGAAGCCGAGGCTCGTCGACACCGCCGCCGCCGAGGTCTCCGCGACCACGTCGAGGCCGTTGGCCAGCCGCTCACGATGGAATGGCACGGTGCACCTCCAGCGGTTCGCGGCCCAGCGACACGACCGAGAGGTCGTCGGGGGGATTGGCGGCCAGCCACGCCTCGACGTCGGCCACGGTGAGGGCGTCGTAGCGGGCCAGCTCCTCCGCGAGCGACTGCACGCGGCCGAGGTGATACCACTGCCGCGCGATCGCGCCGGCCCGGGCCGCGCTCGACTCCTGCTGCATCACGAGCCCGCTCTTGGCGCGGGCCTTGACGCGGTCGAGCTCCTCGGCGGTGATCGAGCCGGGCAGCCGGTCGATCTCCGCGAGGATCACGTCGAGCGTCTCCTGGGCCCGCGCGGCCGTGGTGCCGGCGTGGCACACGGCCAGCGCGAAGTCGCGGTGGGTCTGGTAGCCGGCCGACACGCCGTAGCACAGGCCGCGCTTCTCGCGGACCTCCGTGAACAGTCGCGAGCTCGCGCCGCCGCCGAGGATGCCGAGGGCGGCCGTGGCGCGGTACGACGCGGGGTCGCGGTAGGGAGGCACCGACCAGGCGAGCGCCACTTGGGTCTGCTGCGCGTCGTGGGGCACGTGGCGGACGTGCGGCCCGCGCGGGCCCGCGGCCACGGGACGCTCGGCCCCCGGCTCCCAGTCGCCGAACAGCCGCTCGATGCGGACCACGAAGTCGGCCCAGTCGATCCGTCCGGCCACCGCCACGATCACGCCCGGAGGACGGAGATGCTCCGCGACGAAGCCGCGGACGTCGGCCACCGTGAGCGCCTCGACCTCCGCGGAGATGCCTTCCGTGGGCCGGCCCCACGGCTTCGGCAGGTGGAGCCCGCGGAGCGCCAACAGCGCGCGGTGCGCCGGGTCGTCCTCGGTGCCGGCGAGGTTCTGCAGGATCATCTGCCGCGCGTTCTCGACCTCGTCGTCGGGCAGCCGCGGCCTGCGGAGGAGGTCGGCGTACACCGGCAGCGCGTCGGGCAGGCGGCGGGCCACCATCGCGCCCGAGAAGCTGGCGTGGGTGGAGGAGACCGCCTGCGACCACTGCACGCCGGCGTGCTCGAGCGCCTCGACGACCTCGCGGCTCGTGCGGTCGCCGGCGCCCCGCAGGCAGAGCTCGCCGGAGAGCGACGCCAGGCCGCACCGTCCCGGTGGGTCGTGGATCGCGCCGGCGGGAGCATGGAAGGCCACCGCCACCGACTCGAGCTCCGGCAGGTGCTCGCCGAGGAGCGTGATGCCGTTGTCGAGCGTGGCGGTGAAGAGCGACTGCGTCAAGGCGATGGGCCGGGAGGGAAGGCGGCGGTCAGGTGATCGCCGCGGCGGCGCGGGTCGGAACGCCGGCCGGTGGCAGGGACGCGTCGGCGTCGGCCGTCTTGTAGATGGTCTTCGTGCGGCGGAAGCCCAGACGCTGATAGAGGCGGACGGCACGGGCGTTGTCGACGGTGACCTCGAGCGACGCCGCCCGCAGGCCGCGGGCGCGGAAGCCGGCCAGCGCCCGCTCGACGAGGCAGGAGCCGAGGCCCAGCCCGCGGTGTCCCGGCACGATGCCGACGTTTTGGATCATGCCCACGCCGTGGCCGTCGATCACGCCCTGGATCGTGCCGCACCATTGCAAGTCGGCCGGAGACGTGCCGCGGGCGAGGAGCCAGGTGGCCAGCGGCAGGAAGCCAGACTTCCCGCGGATCTCCTGCATGAGCCGCCGGCAGCCTTCGAGCTCGCCGAGGCAGGCGAAGACCTGGGCGTCGATCTCGTCGCGGAAGGAACGAAACTTCGTCCGCGCGTGGACGTCGAGCAGGGCCTCGTCCCAGGCCACGAACCGGTAGCCGGCGGGCAGGGGGCGGGCGAACCGCGGCACCCCGAGGTCGACCTCCATCCGAAACCGCTTGAAGTAGGCCGTGGACACGGGAGCGGCTCCGCGGGGCAGGAGGGACACCCAGACCTTAAAAGTATGCCCCGCGATGGTCAACGCGCCGGTGGCGGTGCGCCGTCCGGCTGCGGAAAAAGCGGCTGCGGCGGGTTTTCCGCCTGCGTCGGGCCGCACGGCCCCGAGCGATCACCCCGAACGGTTCGCGGCGCCGCGGTCGACGATGCCCCCGCGGCGTCCCCCCGCCGTCCCCTTGTGTGCCCCGCGCTGGTAGTATTTTTTGAGGACTCAAAAAATGTTTTTTGAACCATCAAAACTTCTCCGGGGAAGCTCCGCGGTCGTGGCCCTCGGGCTCGCCATCGTCTGCGGCTGCGCCCGGCCGACCGACCCCGCGGGCGGCACGGGCCCGGTCGCCGACGGCCGTCCCCGCGTCGTCTGCACCACCACCGTCGTCGCCGACCTCGTGCGGCAGATCGCGGGCGACCGGGTCGTCGTCGCGTGCCTGATGCCGCCCGGCGTCGATCCGCACTCCTACCGGGCCACGCCGCGCGACGCCGACCTGCTCGCTGGAGCCGATCTCGTCGTGGCCTCGGGCCTGCGGCTCGAAGGCAAGCTTGCCGACCTGCTCGACCGTCTGGGCAGTCGCGTGCCGGTGCTCGCGGTGGCCGACGGCCTGCCGCGCGAATCGCTGCTCGCGGTGGGGGCCGACGCCCACGACCCGCACGTCTGGTTCGACGCCGCGCTCTGGGCGCGGTGCGCGCCCGCGGTGGCCGAGGCCCTCGCGCGGATCGATCCCGCGGGAGCGGCCCTCCATCGCGAGCGGGCCGCCGCGCATGCCGCCCGGCTCGCGGCGGTCGACGCGGAGGTGCGGACGATGATCGCGTCCATCCCGGAGTCGCGACGCGTGCTCGTCACCGCGCACGACGCGTTTCGGTATTTCGGCCGGGCCTACGGGATCGAGGTGGTGGGCGTGCAGGGCACGAGCACCGAGAGCGAGGCCGGAATCGGCGACGTGAACCGGCTCGTCGACCTGCTCGTGGAGCGGCGCATCCCCGCGGTGTTCGTGGAGACGAGCGTGGCCGACCGCAACGTGACCGCGCTCGTCGAGGGGGCTGCGGCCCGCGGCCACACGGTGGCGCTCGGCGGCCGGCTCTACTCCGATTCGCTCGGCGGACCGGAGAGCGGGGCCGACACGCTCGAGGCCGCGCTCCTGGCCAACGTCCGCACGATCGTGGCCGCGCTCGCCCCGGCCGGACCCACGGTGCCACCATGACCGCCGCCGCGCCGCCGCTGCTCGAATTCCACGACGTCACCGTCGCCTACGGCCGCCGGCCGGTGCTCTGGAACGTGGACCTCGTGATCGACGAGCCCTGCCTGTTCGGCGTCATCGGTCCGAATGGCGCGGGCAAGAGCACGTTGCTCAAGGCCGCGCTCGGGCTCGTGCCGCTCATGGACGGCACGGTGGCGTTCCTGGGGCGGCCGCTGGCGGAGGTCCGCGGCCAGGTGGGCTACGTGCCGCAGCGCGAGACCGTCGACTGGGACTTTCCGGTGAGCGTGATGGACGTGGTGCTGATGGGCACCTACGCGCGGCTGGGCTGGTTTCGCCGGCCGGGCGCGCGGGAACGTGCCACGGCCCGCGCGTGCCTCGACCGCGTGGGCCTGGCCGACGTGGCCGACCGGCAGATCGGCCGCCTCTCCGGAGGCCAGCAGCAGCGGGTGTTCCTGGCGCGCGCGCTCGCGCAGGAGGCGCGGATCTACCTGCTCGACGAGCCCCTGGCCGGCGTCGACGCGCGGTCGCAGGACAGGATCTTCGCGGTGCTCGCGGGGCTGAAGGCCGAGGGCCGCCTCGTGGTCGTGGTGCACCACGACCTCAAGACCGCGGCCGAATGGTTCGACCGCGTAGCGCTCGTCGACATGCGGCTCGTGGCCGCGGGGCCCACCGCCGCGGTGCTCACGCCCGACAACCTGCGGAAGACCTACGCCGGCCGCACCGAACTGCTCGACGAAGTCGGCCGGGCCGTTGCGAAGCGGGGCCGCACGCCATGACCGCCGGCCTGCCCGCCTACAACACGCTGGTGGTGGCGGCGGGCGTGGCCGCCGTGGGCTGCGGGGCGGGGGTCGTGGGCAGCCTCGCGCTCTTGCGCCGCCGGCCGCTCGTGGCCGACGCGGCGGCCCACTGCACGCTGGCGGGTGCGGCGCTCGCCGTGGCGTTCACCGGCGGCCGCGACCTGCCGACGCTGCTCGGCGGCGCGCTCGTCGCGGCGGTCGCGGGCCTGGCCGGGCTCGTGTTCCTTCGCCGCTTCACCCGCACCCGCGACGACGCCGCGACGGCGATCGTGATCGGCGTGGGCTTCGGCCTCGGACTCGCGCTCGAGTCGGGCATGACCGCCCGGGGTGTCGCGGGGGCCGCGGGCCTGGAGAGTTTCCTGCTCGGTCACACCGCCGCGCTCACGGCGGCCGACGCCGCGCTTTTGGCGGCGGTGTCGACTGCCGTGATCGCGATCGTGGCGCTGGGGCTCAAGGAGGCCGTGCTCGTGGCCTTCGATCCGGGCTTCGCCGCGGCCTCCGGCTGGCCGGTGGCCCTCGTGGACCAGATCGTCGTGTTGCTCGTGGCCGTGATGGTGGTCGCCGGATTGCCGGCGGCCGGCGCCGTGCTCGTGACGGCGCTCGTCGTCATCCCGCCGGTCGCGGCCCGCCAGTGGACCGACCGCGTGGTGCCGTTCGTGATCCTGTCGGGGGCCCTCGGGCTGGTCGCGGCCGTCGCGGGCGTGGCCGCCGGCGCTTCGGCGCCCGCGGTGACGGCGCGGCTCGGCCTCCCCGAGCCCCGCGGGCTGGCCACCGGGCCGCTCGTCGTGCTCGCCGCCACGGCGATCCTCGCGGGGTCGGTGGTGGCGGCACGCGTTCGCCGCGCGCGGGCTGCGGCCGAGCTTCCGGGCGCGGAGACCTGAGACGCCATGCACTCCCTGCACCTCTGGGCGATGGCGACGGCGGCGACGGTGGCTGCGGCCTGCGCGCTCGTGGGCACGCTCCTCGTCGTCCGGCGGATGAGCCTGCTCGGCGACGCGATCGGCCACGCGGTGCTGCCCGGCATCGCGGTGGCGGTGCTCGCCGGCGGCCGGCCCGGCGGGCCGCTCGTGTTCGCCGGGGCCGTGGCCGCGGCGCTCCTCACGGTGTGGCTCACCCGCGCGCTCAAGTCGGCGGCCGGCCTCGCCGACGACGCGGGGGCGGGTGTCGTGTTCACCGCGCTCTTCGCCCTGGGGATCGTGATCGTGTCGACGGCGGGTGCACGCCGCGACCTCGACGCCTCGTGCGTGCTCCACGGGATCCTCGAACTCGTGCCCTTCGACACGATCCGGCTCATGGGCGTCGACGCGCCGCGCGGTCTCGTCTCGGCCGCCGCCGTGCTCGCGCTCGTGACGGCCGGCCTCGCGGCCTCGTGGAAGCTGCAGGTGTTCACCGCCTTCGATGCCGACGCGGCGCGGGCCGCCGGCCTGCCCGTCGCGGCGGTCACGGGCAGCCTGCTCGCGGCGACGGCGGTGGTCGCGGTGTCGGGCTTCGAGGTCGTCGGGGCCGTGCTCGTGGTGGCGCTGCTCGTCGTCCCGGCCGCGGCGGCGGAGCTGCTCGTCCGCCGGCTTCATCACGTGGCGGTCGTCGCGGTGGGCCTGGCCGTCGCAGGTTCGATCCTGGGCTATCTCGCCGCCTGGCGGTGGAACACGAGTGCCGCCGGCGCGATCGCCGTGGCGCTCGGCCTCGAATACCTGCTCGCGGTGATCGTGGCCCCCGAGGACGGGCTCGTGGCCCGCGCCGTGGCGCGGATCCGCTACGCCGCGCGGGTGGCCCGCGAGGACGTGCTCGCCGGCCTGTGGCGGGCCGAGGAGGCGGGCCGCGCGCCGCCGGCGGCGCACGGCCCGCGGCCGCGGCTCGCAATGGCCTGGCTCCGGGTCACGGGCGGCATCGAGCGCGGCGCCGCCGGCCCGGTGCTGACGCCGCGTGGCCGCGCGGAGGCCGAGATGGTGGTGCGGTCGCACCGCCTCTGGGAGGCGTGGCTGGGCCGTCACGCCGACGTGCCGCTCGACCACCTCCATCCGCCGGCCGAGTTCGTGGAGCACCACCTTGGCGCCGCGATGCGCCGCCGGATCGAGGCCGAAGTGGGCCGCGCCGCCGGTGATCCCCACGGCCGCGACATCCCGCCTGAGGCGTGATGCTCGGCGACGAGCGGCCGCCCGGTGGGCGAAGGCCTCCGTCGGTGTGGACCCATGGCTGCACGTCAGTGAAAAAGGTGACAGCCACCTTTTGCCGGTCGCCGATGGCGACACGGCCCCGGCCGCAGGCCGGGGTCTCGAGACAAAAGGTGGCTGTCACCTTTTTCACGCGCGACGCTCATGTGGGATCCGTATAAGAAACGCGGTTCCGCACGCTGCCGCGGCCGCCCGCAGGTGCGAGCCGCCGGCATTCGAGCCGCACCTCGGCTGCGGCTCCGCATGCCCAGGCGAAAACGGGCACGAGGCCCGTGTTTCGCCTCCAGATGGTGTGGGATGTCTGCCGGAAGGCTCCTCCGGCTTCCGCCCACCGGGCTCCTTGCGACTCACCGTGCGGCGAGCCGGCGGAGCGTGGCGAGATTCGAGCGGTCGTGCCGCGGATCGGGCTTGCCGTCGGGGCCTTCCTTCGGCGTCTCGAGGATGAGCGGCACGCGGGCGAGCTTCGGGTGCCGCATGAGTAGCCGAAATGCCTCCGGCCCGATCTTGCCCTTGCCGATGGCCTCGTGCCGGTCGACCCGCGAGCCGCACTCGCGCTTCGAGTCGTTGGCGTGGATCACCTGCAGTCGCCCGAGGCCGATCGCGCGGTCGAACTTCGCCAGCGTGTCGTCGAGCGCGGCCCGCGGCGCGAGGGGATAGCCCGCCGCGAACACGTGGCAGGTGTCGAGGCACACGCCCACCCGCTTCTTCAGTCCCGGCACCGCGTCGATCCGCGCGAGCATGTCGCCGATCTCCTCGAACGCGGCGCCGAGGCACGAGCCCTGGCCGGCGGTGGTCTCGATGAGGATCCCGGCCGCGAGTGACTTCGTCCGCTTCAGTGCCGTCACGATGCCATCGGCCGCGCGGGCCACGGCCTTCGCCACGGGCTGCTCGCCGGCCGCGCCGGGATGGGCCACGACCCACGGGATGCCGAGGGCCTCGGCCCGCCTGAGTTCCTCCACGAGTCCGGCGATCGACTTCGCCCGCAGCGCGGCGTCGGCTGCCGCGGGGTTGATGAGATAGGAGTCGTGGGCCACCACGAGCGCGAGGCCCGCGTCGCGGACGGCGCGGCGAAAGGTCGCTGCCTCCGCCGGGGCGATCGGCTTCGTCTCCCACTGGTTGATGTTGCGGGTGAACACCTGCAGACACGTGCAGCCGGTCTCCACGGCCCGCTCGACCGCCCGGTGGTAGCCGCCGGCGATCGAGTGGTGGGCGCCCAGGGGGCGCGGAGGGCGTCTGGTCGGCATGTCGTGGCTCCCGCGAAGGCGGGCAGTGTCCCGCGCGGGGGTCGGGCGGGGAAGCGGCGTCAGGCCGGGGGCCAGACCCCCCCCCGGTCGCGGTCGCGTTTACCCGCACCCTTCCCCCCGCTTTTGCCGTTCCGCGGCCGGCCCGTAGACTTGGGGAGTTCGGCCGGCCGTGGAGAAGCGATCATGCCTCTGGCCCTGACTCTCGCCCTCACGTTCTGCGCCGCCGCGCTCGCCGGCGTGGCCACGGCGATCGCGCTCAAACCCATGCGGCTGGCGCGGCAGGCCGAGCGGATCGCGCGGGCCCAGCGTGATTTTCATCGGCAGCGGGAACCGCTCGAGGCGAAGTTCATCGAGAAGGCCGCCGCCCGCGGCAAGCCCCGCGGACTCCGCTGGGTCGACGTGACGTTCGACGACGACGTGGTCTACGCCCGCGACCGGCGCTCGCGGCAACTCAAGGCGCTCGTGGCCATCGAAGTGAGTTTCGAGGCCGTCGAGGGGGGCGGCATGGAGGAAGTGGAGAACGTCGCCAAGGCGAAGGCCGCCACGGCCGAGTTTCTCCACGACGGCACCCGGTGGATCACCGAGGGCAAGGTCTACTTCAATCTCGCGCCCTCGGCGACGGTGAAGTATCTGGCGAGCGACATGGAACTGGTCGAGGAGCAGCCCGCCGCGGGACGGGCGTGAGGCGCGCGGTGTGACGCCGCCTTCGGCTCGGGGACGGACGTGTCTTAGGGGGGCGCTCGGGGTTGCCCGTGCCGCCTCGCTCGGACGTTCGGGGGCGCTCGGGGTTGCCCGTGCCGCCTCGCAC
>Ga0315906_10009181_pt1 | contig 11793 bp, 23 predicted proteins | sample LakEriMetagenome_4_FD_203526 | JGI IMG/M metagenome (GOLD analysis project Ga0315906, IMG submission 203526) | Freshwater fungal communities from buoy surface, Lake Erie, Ohio, United States - Buoy 2 MA122 | ecosystem: Environmental > Aquatic > Freshwater > Lake > Lake biofilm | place: USA... | reverse complement strand
ATCCATAAAACTCTTGACAGCATTTGCCGTCTCAGGACCAAATAAACCGTCAACACCATGAATTGGTAATTCATAACCAAGAAGTAATAAACCAATTTGCATGGTTTCTACACCTTTTTGATATGACATTGAACCATAGGATTGTTGTTTCAAACCTCCTGATTGTATTGACTCGTCCAATGTTCTATAAAAATCTAAAACTAACTTATCGTCAGAAATTTTCTCCTTTTTGTCTGTTAATCCAACTAAATCGGCCTTTTTAGGGTCGTCAATCTTTTTAACATCTTCATTGTCATCACCCAATAAAGTATCTAAAAAACCTTCTTTCAATACCCTATTACCATAATTTAGTCTGTGGATTCTTTCAAGTTGTTCTCTGAGAATTCTTTTCATATTATTATAAATATCCTATACGGATACTTTTATCCATTTCTGTGTTGAGTCTAACTTAAATGACCCAATATACTTTTTATTCCATTGTTCTGGTGATATGAGAGATAGAAACGTGGTATCGTCATCTCTCAGATAAAGGTGATAAATTTCACCAATAGATGGTATAAAACTATACTGCGAAGAATACACTAATTCATTCCAATTCACCTCATCAATTAACTTTCTGTATTCCTCTTTTAGTTCTTCATATTTGGTTCTAAATTGTTTGTTAGCAACATTTGCTTGATTACTTTTCCAACCCTTAACGTCGTCAATTTTTATTGCGGGTGCACCAATATTACTACCATAGATTAATTCTCTTTGGTAATATCCTTTTTCATCATCGTAGACGACCATGTCGGGCCTGTCATTTTTCTTACGGCCAGTCATTTTTTTTATCCCAATTTAAAAAATCTTCACCCTTATAATCTGAATGATTTACATTCATGTAATCTATACCCCTAACCCAAAAATAGGATATGATAAATGAAATAATAAACAAAATAATAGGAATAATTACGTGTTGCATACTTTTGGTTTAGTTTTTAATTTTATATTCTTTGAATACTTTTATGAATTCTTTTTCATATTTTTTTATCTCTTTGGTTTCTAATCCATTGTATAAACCTGTGGACATAAATGCTTGGGTTTCATCAATTAATATTTTTTTATCATTTACATAACCCATTTTAATTAATTTTTTAAAAACCTTTTCTCTAATATTTTTTGGTAATGAGTCGACTAATGAAGTCATTTTATTTCTGTAATCACTATTTGTAAAAAATAAACCGTGAGCAATTTCGTGGTCCACTGTTTTCAAATCTTTACTACTAGCACCAATCAAATACCATTTCCCTCTTGGTTTATTAAATCTAAGTGGATAGTTTTCACAGAAATAATAAATATCATTCATGATAACATCATATTCAGTTTCTTTATGGAATACCTCCAAACCTTTTTCAATACATTCTTTTGGTATATTGTATCCAGACCAATCCACAGGATATGTAAAAGTGTCTTTTTTCCAAAAATCTTTATAGTGTCTCATGTATTGTACCCAACTAAAATACTTTCCTCTAAATTTCTTAATTGGTGATTCATAAAATTCTTGATAACGACAAAATAACATTGCTCTATCATAATCGTCATCAATCAGTGCACAAAATATTTTAGGTTGTATTTCCTTTACTATTCCTTTAACCAAAGGATGTTTTATTTTCTTTGATATATTCATAAATCACGTTTGAAACTATTTTATTACCTTCAATACCTAAATGTTCATCTTTAGATAAATTATTTGTTTCGTTTTTAATTAATATTTTTTTCATGTTCATCCATTCCCATAATGGTTTTGAATCGAACCATAAAAAATTATCTTTACATATTGTTAAATTTTGTGTTTCTAAAAAATGTCTAAAATCTCCACTATCAATTAATATGAATTTTAGATTTAACAATTTCATATATGAAATTAAACCAAAAATATTAATCATCATTTTATTTTTTTCGAACTTTTCCTCAATAAAATTATAAAAATAATTTGTTAGGTTATCGTGAATTTTTCTCAAATCATTTTTATCGTTACCATTGGCATAATCTGTTACATCGAAATAAGAATGTATACTAGTAATTGTTAAATTTATCAATCTTCCCAATTCATTGGAGTACATTTCATCTCTCCAAAATGGAGGTATTTCCAATATAAATAAAGTATTAATTAGGTCGTTTTTATTTTCAAAAAGATATTTGTATGTTGTTCTAACCAGTCTGTTTGACGAACCACCAGGTACCGCATCATTGATTAAACCTACCCCAAGTTTTTTTGATAACAAAAATGGATATGAAAAATGTAAATGATTATCAATTTCAATATTGTGATGAACTCTATATACTTCTTTTACGTCTTCCCAATGTAATCCACCTCCACAAGTAAAACTACAACCATTTGTATATATTTTATTGAAATTCATTTTTGATATATTTTATAATATTTTCACATACTAATCTGTGTCCTTGAATACCCATGTGTTCATCATTGGATAATCCGTTGGTTTCGATTCTTATTGTTAATTTTTTTTCATTAATCCAATTGTTCATTGCATAACCATTATCAAACCACAGAAAATTATAATCTTCTTCCTTTATATTATTGATTCTCAAATAATTTTGAAAATCACCAGAATCGATTAGAATATATTTTAAATTATTAAGTTTGAAATAAGACAATAAACCCATAATACCGTTCATCCATTTTCTTCTTTCTCTATCATAATCAACGAATTTGTAAAAATAATTTGAAATGTCCTTATGTATTTTGTGTAAATCTTTGACATCATATCCACAAGCAACATCTGTTTCATCGTCAGGAGAAAGAATATTTCCTATAGTTATATTTACAGACCTATTTAATTCAATAGAATAAAATTCATCTCTCCAACCTGGTGGCATTTCTATTATGAACAGAGTATCCTTCACATTATTATTAAAAATATAATCATATGTTTTAGATATGAGACGATTAATTGATCCTCCAAAATCACCTTCAAAAATTACGTCAGTTTCAAAATAATTTGCCACTAATTGGGGATATGTTATCTCGAAACGATTTTTAATATCAAACCCGATGTTTTGATATATTTTTATGACCTTTTCCCAATTAAACCCTCCACCAATACAATGACTACCTCCAGTAACAAAAATTTTATTGACCTTCATTTTTTTTATAAAATTTTATTATAAAATCAATGATACCAAAAACACTCATTGTTGCAAAGAATACAAAACCTAATATTATCATTATGTCCATATTATTTATTATTTTCTTCTAAACATTTTTTACATGTTCCGTCTTTATCTAATAAAATATTGTGCACTGAACATATTTCATTAGATTTATCTTTTTCCAAATGTTTATTCCATTCTTCATTATAAAATATAAAATCAGTCATTGTTTTTATTTTTAATTAACCAATATAGGTGGACCACTAATACCATTAAATTCACCAATATTATTGGGTATGAAACTTTAAAAAATCCATATACAATCCATACTACACATGCAATTCCATTTGTGATTCTTATTTTATTAACATCTTTGAATATAAATGATAGTATTGTGATTACCATACCAACATATCCTATTAACTCAATCATAAACAACTTTTTAATATCTCTTTACATAATTCATCAGGTATCTTACTTCTTTCATATGCATTTGCTCTACCTTGTGTTCCAGTTCTACTACCTCTTGGTGCGGCGACGTGACATGGGTCACCATTCTTACACATAGGACGTGGAACCCATACATCACTGTTGGTCCATATATCGGTTGGTTTCATTCTTTCATCACCATATTGACAATATGTTACGCTCTTTCTTGGTAAATCTTTCACAACATCTAACTTACGAAGAACTCCACGTGGGTTTTCCATAAACCAATACTTTGGTTGGAAGTATTCAATTATTTCAATTGTTTTCTTAACCAATTCAATACCTAACTTCGCAGTTTCCGTTTTAGGTATGTATGCACCTTTACCTCCACTCCAATGATGACCTATTGCTGCAACACTAAAACCAGTGCATGGTGGCGACGCCCATATCACATCTGGTTTGAACGGTACTTTTTTTACATCGAAATCTAATATACTGATAGGGTAGTGAATTCCTTCGAATGATATTAAATCTGATGAAAATACTTCGTAACCAAGTTTTTCAGCTTGTTTCCCTACTGAACGACTTCCAGCAAATAATTCTAGTAAATTCATATAGTATTAATATATGAAAAAATACTGACAATAAAAAAATTATAAAGCAAAACTTTCACCACAACCGCATGTTCGTGATGCGTTAGGATTTTCCCATTGAAACCCTTTACCATTCAGACCATCTGAATAAGTAAGAGTGGTTCCATAAAGATATAATAATGACTTTCTATCAACCAAAACTTTTAATCCCCCATCAACTTCAAACACGTCATCTAACTCTTCTTTCGTATCATCAAAATCCATGACATAAGATAAACCACTACAACCACCACCTTTAACACCAACTCTTAGATAGTGTGTATCTGGTGTCATTCCTTCACTGACCATTATTTCTAATATATGATTTAGTGCCTTTTCTGAAACGTCTATCATTTTTTAATACTATCTAATAACATTTTATTCGCTTCTTTATCTATGTTCATCATAGTCGTATCCACAATTTGTTTGTGACCTAACTCTTGTCTCAATCTATTAATTTCTTTTCTTTGGAAATAACATAAAACTAAAACAGATATTGCTAAACCCATTCCTATTTGACTTTGATATTTTTTTATAAATTGTACCATATTAATTAATATTTTTCTTCAAAAATGATTTCTTCCAATCCTTGTTTTTTTCTATAATCGTTTATTGCTGATTTAATTGCGTCTTCAGCTAAAACACTACAATGTATTTTAACTGGTGGTAAATTTAATTCTTCCACTATATCCATGTTATCTATTTGAACCGCTTGGTCTAAGGTTTTTCCTTTTAACCATTCGGTTGCTAATGAAGATGACGCAATTGCGGAACCACAACCAAAGGTTTTAAACTTAGCGTCCGTAATTATACCATCATTTACTTCAATTTGTAATCTCATTACATCACCACACTCTGGAGCACCAACTAATCCTGTTCCCACGTTGGTTTTAGATTTGTCCAAAGTTCCTACATTTTTAGGATTTGAATAGTGGTCTAAAACTTTGTCACTATACGCCATAATTTATCTTTTAATCATAAATATATTATACGATTAATTCGTCGATATTAATGTTGTGTTCATCTAATATTTCATGAATTTTATCGTATACCATTTCTAAAGCATCATACTTGTCCATTTCCTTACCCTCCATTGACCATTCCAAAGATTTCTTGGTGTTATGGATGATGTCCCATATAGCTAATGCTAAGTCAAGAGATTTGACTGCTCGTAAATGGGCGTACCTATCATCAACATCATTTAAATCAAATTCTATTTTTGCTTTCGCCATAAATCACTCAATTTTCTTGTAGGTCTTTTTGTTATCATTCTTCCGTCATCCGTCTCCTCCATTAGAGGTGCTCTCCAAATTTCATAAGCCATCCAAAGTGTAGTTAAAACTGCAACAATAATAATGTACTTCATAAAATTGATTTATTGTGTAAAATATTTTGATTTCCAAAATTGCCACCATTTTCTTTTAATAACTGGTCTACATTCTGAAAAAGGATTCTCACCAAAGGAAACTTTATTCATGTATTTTGCTGCAAGAACATTAAAAAATATTTCATGATATTTTTTTGGTATCTCAGCAAAATCGGCTTGAACATCAACATTTAAAAATATTGGGCCGTCTTCACTATATACCACAAACTGTTCTTGTAATTTAACAATTTGTGTTGATTTTATATTCAAAAAATCACCATTACCCAAATGAAACTGACCATCACTTTGAACCATATTATTCCGTTTTTGTATATAAAATATCTTCAAATTTTTGTGCACATAAACTGTCTTCTTCTTTCAACATCTCTAATGCAATTTCATATCTACCCAAATTAGTTTGTAGTATGAAAAGTGAATCTTGTAATTCCGCCTTTTGGATATCACCGCCTGTCAATGAATCCTTATTTACTTTACATTTTGTCAATTCATCATTTTGTTTCATGTATTGAAAAGACAATATGACCAAAAATAAAAGTGAAAATGTTAAACCAGCTCTAAGTTGTGTTTCTGTTTTCATAATATTTGTATTTCTTTTAATAATTCAGAGACATCTTCTTCGGTTAAATATCCCAACACGTCTCCTCCAGAAACAGGATTATCATAATGAATTTCATTATTTAATAACACCGCCAATTCATATAATCCTTCTCTTCCCCCGTAGGAATAATCATGTTTAACTATTGATGCACCCCATCCATTTTCGAAAAAAATTCTTGAACTAACTCCATTATGAAATGGTTCTGTTGGTGTGAATGTTAAATCTTTGAAAGTTTTCATTTTAATTTTTTTTATAAACGAATTTAATAAATAATAATTCACGAATTAAAATTCTTCAATGATACCTAACACTTCTGCCAATCCGAAAAAAATTGCGGCACTACCTAATGAATAATCCCATAACGCCCAACAACCAATTATTCGGATTATACTTTTTAACATAGATGTATAAAAATGTTTTTTTGATTTACTTTCTTTAGGTTGCATTATACTAATTTATTTAAAAGAATTTCTTTAACAGCAATCCAATATACCAATTCGTCAGAATATCTTTCGGGGTTATATATTGTTTTTTTTGTGTTTGGTTTTAACATTTGAATTTGTCTATCACAATGTTCGACTGCGGCAGTTGTGGCAAGTCTAACTATTCTACCTTCTATCATCAAACTTATACCAGGTTTATAAAGACTAACAGCTTTTTCATAGTGATAGTCATAGAGTAAATCAACCATTTTGAATATATCAGGTCTTTTTGTTGCCATTTTTTTATTTAATTTATAATAATATAATAAAAATTATTTGGATTTCAAAACTTTTGATTTCTGTCTATATTTTTCAATAAAATTGATTCTTTGTCCAATCCAATACATAACATTGACTGTCATTGAATTACCTAATCCACCTTTAACACTCGAATAGGAAGGTTTTTTTCCATTAATTTCAAAATCTAAATAACCATCAGGAAAACCTTGTAATCTTTCGAGTTCTTTTTCTGTGAATCTTCTGATTCCGTGAGTATCCACCCAATAGTTTGAGGTGGATGTTTTTCCAAAACCGTCTACTAAAGTAGTTGCATATGATTTGGTTACTGTACCTGCGAGTTTAATTTGTCCGAGAATATTTTTGGAGTACTCATCCCTCTTGATTTTATTCTTTTCTTTAACGCTTTCAAAACATCCTTCTTCAAATAGTACGGCGAACGGGAATCTCCAATTTTTTCCACGATATCCAACAATATAGATTCTTTTGCGTCGTTGGGGAACTCCGAAGTATTGGCTGTCGAAAACCCTATAAGCGATGGAGTATTCTTCTCCTTGGACAACACCTTGTTTGTCGAGATTTTCTGGTTTAAAGTTAACACCTGTGAAAGTTGAGATGATTTCACATAGGGCTTTTTTGTGTTTGTTTTTAAAAACGCCTTCGACATTTTCCCAAATGAACCATGTGGGTCGTTTCTCTTTAAGAATTCTTCCATACTCAAGTGAGATTCTACCACGGATATCATCCATTCCTTTGTTGAGCCCTGCATCGGAAAAAGATTGACAAGGCGTTCCTCCGACCAATAAGTCGAATTTTGTTTTTTTGTACGTTTCATTTTGGTTAAGTTTAGTTATGTCAGTAAATAAAGGAGTTTTTGGATAATGATGTGTCAACACTTGTTGTGGGAATGTTGCAAAATCACACACACCAACACATTTCCATTTAAGTGGTTTCCAAGCAACCGAAGCAGCTTCAATACCACTACATACAGATAGGTAAGTCATTTGTTTATTGTTTAGTTACTACGAAATTATAAAAATAATTCGAATTAACAAAAAAAATTATACATTGATTATCAATGAGTTATGAAATCGTATTTTTCTTTCCTCCATTCTAAGTTGGAGTATTTTTTAAACTTGTTAGTAAGATAACATATTGCCTCTTCAAATAATTTCGGAACCACTGTATTTGCCTTTCCATAAGATTGTACTAACTGTCCCTTCCTATATTGTAAATTGATTTTCTTTCTTTTGTGTTGTAATGAAACAAAAATATAAATCGCACCATGAGGAAATTGTTTGGACATACAATTTTTCATTGTATATCCCTCGATTCTGAAATCTTCTTCTGATAATATTAATTTAGGTTTAAAATTCATATCACCCAATTTAAATTCTTCTTCCAAATCATTAATTACATTGTTAGGTAAAAGATATTTTACTTTATATCCTCTTGTAAAATGTATTTTGAACCCCGACCAAATTTCCATTAGATTTTCAAATTCATGATCATTCTTAGCCCTGAATTTTAGATTTAAACCTTTTTGTTCTAACACCTCTCTTATTGTAAAAAGTTTGTTCAACATGTAAATTAACGAATCACTTTTTAATGTGTCCTTTTCCCATTTGTTAATAACACTCACTAAAGAATTTTTTTCTGATTCATTTTTTAATTCATGAGTTTTTTTATTCGGTGTTGCATCATAACAATGGTGTTCCCATTTTATTTGTCTCAAATAATCTATGTAGTTTGAACCAAAAAGTTTACATAGATAATTTAAAGATGAAATCATAACCGGTTTGTCCGTATGTTTATTTAATTCACCAATAAGATATTTTGATTTGATATTATAAGAATCAAGTACCGCAGGTAAAAACTTATATTCGTTTTTTTCTAACCATTTTTTCTTTGGATATTCGTGTTGAATATCAAAATAGATTCCGTCGTGTCCTTTAATACCTTTCAATTCTAAATGTAAATCTACCAACATATCATATAGATGATTTATGTGGTATTCACCTTTTTGTAGTTTATGACTTATGAAATCGTTTTTGAAATAATCTTTTATTTGATTATAAAAAATAACTAATAATTCATCTTTTGCTCTTTTGAATTTAACACCCCAATAATTATATCTTTTTTCACCTCTTTCAAAACCGTTTTCAGACAAGTCAAATAACATTTTAAAATCATTTTTCTTATGTTTAAATGTATTTCTAAATAACTTATCTTCTATCAAATCATTGTTAATAATTTTATAACTAATGTCAATATCACCATTTGTTAAATTTACAATAAATGAATGTTGGAATGTAATTTTTTGTTTTGTACCAAACCTATTATAATCAAAATTAAAATAACTTGAATATTCAATCATTTCACTATTACGTGAAAGAATAAAATTACAAACATTTAATGTCTTATGTTTTCTATCCGTTTTTTCTTGTGTATATTCAAACAATAAATCCATATATAAAAGATATATGGATTTAAGGAAATTGTGTAGTTAAAATGGTAACGGTGGTGCGTCGTCAAAATCTAAAATATCTATCAATCTTCTTGGTTCCCTATCTTCTTTTTTTATTTCCACCCCATTTATTTTTACCGGAACCCTTTCTTTTTTTAACCAACCTAAAGTTCCGTAACGAGCATTTAATCTAATAATATCATTAACATGTTCAATGGCCCCTTCAAAATATTCTGGCGGTGTTTTATTTGAAAAATGTCTAGCTTGAATTAGGTGACCATCGGATAATCTAAATTCACAAGTAACTCTGTCTTGTTTATCTTCAGTTCTTAAAGATACAATCATAGAAGTGTCAGTTTCAGCGTAAGTGGCAACACAATGATGCATAAAACTTCCCTCTTCAACATATTCTTCTTCTCTTGTTAAAACGTGTGGTATGATTAATGTATAATCATCCATATCAGTTCCTTTCAGACCTCCACCAATTTCTATACTTTTAAATGATTTTATTGGTTGTTGTATCTCATTTATTGTTTTTTCAGGATACACATATTGAATTACATAACCCTTTTTAATTGCTTTAATTATTTTGGTCAATTCATTATGTTCTTCGTTAAATTTTTCCCAATTTGTTGCCCTCATAATTAAATCAGGTTGAAACTCTCTTATTTTTTTTATCATTCTAAAGTGATCCCAAATTAACCCCAACGAGGAATCGTTGAAGGAATTTCTATGACCAATAAATGAATTTCTATTATCACCAATATTATGGGAATTTAATAATTTAACAAGATTTTCTTTTTCAACTTGTTTTATTGTGAAATCGTGATTTTTAAAACTGGATATGAATGTTTTAGACATTTTTTCAAGACCAAAAGGGGATGATACTTGTGTTTTATATTTAGAATTGTGTAATATTTCTTTGTTTATTGAACCGATGTATTTAGGAAAATCCTCACCAAACAAATAACACAATCTACATAAAACATCAAATTCTATGTTTGGATTGTCATGTACAATTTTATTTGTAATTTTTGATTTAATTTGAAACATGTCTAAAATTGATGAAATTAGTTTTCTGTCATTTTTTTTCAGATATTTTTCCGTAGGATACATGTTAGATAGAAGATGTGTATAATCATTTGGAATTTTAATTTTTTTTGTTTTAACAAACCATTCCATAAATTGACTATAAAAATATTCTTTGAAGTGTGAACCATTACCGAATAATAAAGAATTAAATCCCAATATTTCTTTTATTGCAAAGTTGAATTCATAATCATTCATATACTTCGATAATTCGTTATCTACTTTTTGATGATTTGAAGAATGATTTCTCAAAAATCTAAAAGGTCCGTCTGGTCCATTTAAAAATCCATTTTTAAGAAAATTAAACGAATTAGTTCTAAATACTCTTTTTTTTGAACCCTTCCTTCCTATCGAATAACTTAATAGGGTAAAATTTCCTGTTTTCGTATTGATTGTTAACGATTCGACAAATGTATTTTTTTTAAAGTATTTGTTGTTAAAGTATCTGTGTTTAGTGTGTCTGTAAGCTTTAATGGTAATTTTGTCACCGATTCTCACAACACTCCTTCTGATTAGATGAATTGTTATTTCACTAAAAGGATTTCCATAATGTTTTTTTATGTGTCTATCTTTAGTTGTAAAGAATTTATAACTTACATTCCCATTAACATAGTTCTTTTTTGCATATTGAAATAACGCAGGTTCTTTTATTTCATCATCAATGTAAAAAAAACATAATTTTCTTTTATGGGAATATTCATTTAATTCAATAGGTTGAACTTCTGTATAATCTTGGTTATGATAATTTGTGGTAGTCCCTCCAAATATATCATCATATGAACTTTTTTTATTTATATTAGAATATGGTGTTTCTTTTGGGAATTTTGAATAATTTTTAAATGGTGTGATTAACGCATAAACATATTCTTGTTTGAATAATTCTTCCATATATCATTCTATTATTTATGATACAAATATAATAAATTAATTTGGGATATACTTATAAGAAACACAATTTTTATGGCTAAAGCAAAAGGTAAGGGCGGTGCTTCGACCAAAATTTCCTTCGGGAAAAGAAAGGGTGGTAAAGCCTCTAAAACACACAACAAACACGATAGAACTGAAAAGAACTATCGTGGACAAGGAAGGATGTAAATCCCCCTTTAAACCCTGATAACAAATAAGTTATCGGGGTTTTTTAATTACTTAATTTTGCTCTTATCTTTTCGTGTGACTGATATCCAATTAATTCAAAACAATCCGGTCTGTAACTTTTTAATTTTTCGTCTAATGTTTTTTCTCCTAAATGTTCTTTTACTTTTTCATGTATATACCAATTCCTTTCTGTAATTTCTATTGTTGGTAAACCATAAGGGGTT
>Ga0315906_10009179_pt1 | contig 11795 bp, 8 predicted proteins | sample LakEriMetagenome_4_FD_203526 | JGI IMG/M metagenome (GOLD analysis project Ga0315906, IMG submission 203526) | Freshwater fungal communities from buoy surface, Lake Erie, Ohio, United States - Buoy 2 MA122 | ecosystem: Environmental > Aquatic > Freshwater > Lake > Lake biofilm | place: USA: Lake... | reverse complement strand
TTTCGTCGTCGGGGCAGGCTTGTGTGGCATTGAAAAACGTTGAGATTTCGAACGGCGTGATCCAGAGTGTTGGTTCGGCGGTTAGCGTTTGTGTTCCCGGTTCGGCTTCCGTCGATACCCGGTGGCACATCCACGACCTGCAGATCCGCGGCGTGGGCAGCGGCATTGGCATCTTTAACGCGAACAAGAACCACATCCACAACGTGAATATGGAGCGTTTGACGCTGGTGAATCCGAACGGCCCGCCCTCGCGCCCGTTCGGGTACGGCATCGAAATGTACAACTCGGATGGCAACAGCATCCACCACAACACGGTTGTTCGCGCCAATGAGACGGGGATCCACGTGGGCCTGAACTCCAGCGATAACGATGTGAAGTTCAACCAGATCACGCAGACGAAGATCGGCATCCGGGTGGCCGCCAATGCGAAGGACAACCTGGTGCGCGGCAATAAGAGCGTGTTCAACACGGTGGACATGCAGGACGACACGTTTACGCCGCCCTGCGGGACCAACGACTGGATTCGCAATACCTTCACGGTGGCCAACCAGTTCTGCATCCACTAACCGAACTCCCAACGCGCAGTTCTGAAGATCTCCAGGTCACCCTGGAGATCTTCGGCGTTTGGCGGGACACAAAAATCGCCATGCTACCCTAGAGCCAAATGACCCCGGAAGAGCGCGAACGCTACTCCCGCCAGATTCTCTTCTCGCCGATCGGGGAGGCCGGGCAGGAAAAACTACTACAGTCGAAAGTGGCGATCATCGGGTGTGGTGCCCTGGGGACGTTCCAGGCCGCGGCACTGGCCCGGGCTGGGGTTGGTACGTTGATCATCCTGGATCGCGACTATGTGGAACCGTCCAACTTGCAGCGCCAATGGCTGTTTGAGGAGCAGGATGCGCGCGACAACATGCCCAAGGCGGCAGCGGCGGCTCGGGCGATTGCGCGGATCAACTCCGGAACGACCGTTATCCCCCATATCACCGATCTGAATCCTACAAATATAGAAGACTTGCTTGGCGATGCCGATCTCCTGCTCGATGCGACGGACAACTTCGAGACCCGCTACCTGGTCAACGAATTTGCCTTAAGTATAGGTAAGCCATGGATTTACGGTGCCGCCGTCGGCAGCTACGGCATCACGATGCCGATCCTGCCCGGCACCTCCGCCTGTCTCCAGTGTCTCTACCCCGAACCGCCCACGTCCGGCCAACCCACCTGTGAAACGGCTGGCGTCCTGGGCTCCATCACCGCCACCATCGCCGCCATTCAAACCGCTGATGCCATCAAACTCCTCTCCGGTCACCAGCCGCGCCTCCGTATTACTACAATTGACGTATGGAATGGCTCCGTACGGCAGATTGACCAGCCTCCCCGCGACCCGCAATGCCCCGCCTGCGGTCCCAACCCGGAATTCCCCTACCTCAACGGCGAAAAACGCGCCCCCATCTCCCTCTGCGGACGCGATGCCGTCCAGATTCACGAGCGTTCCAAACCGCTCGACCTCATCGAATTGAAATCCCGGCTGGAAAAACTGGCCCCCGTCCGCGCCAACGAGTTCGCGCTCCGCTTCTTCCCCTCTCCTTATGAGATGACTATCTTCCCGGATGGCCGCGCGATCATTAAGGGTACTATTGATGTCGGAGTGGCGCGAAGCCTCTACGCCAAGTACATAGGGTCCTAAGGCCTAGAACTTACCCACAACATATAAGGGTTTTCCACATATAGTCCACAAGGGGGCGTGTTATGCTTTTTTCGTGGCCCCGGTCACCCAACAATCGTGGACTCGCAAGGAAATCTGCAGGGTCCTTTCCCTCGAAGAGCGCCAGCTCCGGAACTGGGAAAAGCAAGGTCTCATTTCGTCGGCGGACAACTACGCCTTCTCGGACCTTCTTACCCTTCGTACCTTAAATACGTTGCGGGAGCAGAAAATCCCCGTGCGGCGGATCCGGCAGTCCTTTCAATCGCTGCACGACCGCCTGGGCCAGAGCCCGGCCGACGTGAAGATCTTCACCGAGGGCAAGCGGATTGGCGTTCAATATTCCGGCCAGCGGATTGAACCCGTCACCGGCCAGATGTTCTTTGATTTCGACACGGCCGACAAGACCCGCACCCTCGCCCCCCGCCACGAACCGCAGCGCAACCGCGAACAGGCCGATTTCTGGTTCCAGAAGGGTCTTGAACTGGAACAGTCCAACGCCCCGGTGGAAGAGGCCATCGACGCCTATGTGAAGGCCATCGAGTTGAACCCGAACGCCGCCGGCGCGCTGGTCAACCTGGGCACGATCTACTTTCATAAGCGCGAGTGGCAGAAGAGCGAGCAGTACTACCGTGCCGCCGTCGAGGCGGACCCCAACTATTCGCTGGCCCACTACAACCTCGGCAACCTGTATGACGAACGCGCCGACCCCGACCGCGCCTACGTCCACTACCACGCCGCCCTGCGCATCCAGCCGCAGTACGCCGACGCGCACTACAATCTGGCGCTCCTCCACCAGGGCCAGGGCGACATGATGAAGGCACTCAGCCACTGGCAGACCTATCTGAAAATCGACCCGTCCTCCCAGTGGGCTCAAATCGCCCGTCGCGAGATCGACAAGATCAAGCAGTCCACCATCGTCACCGGCGCCAAGCCGGTCCTGATGCGGCCATAATAGACCTTGGACCTCCACGACACGCTGCGCGAATATTGGGGCTACGACAGCTTCCGCCCTAAGCAGCAGGAGATTGTGCAAAGTATTCTGGACGGCCACGACGTCGCCGTTGTGATGCCCACCGGTGGCGGCAAATCGCTCTGCTATCAACTGCCGGCCATCGTCAGCGGCCGGCTGTGCGTGGTGATCAGCCCGCTCATCGCGCTGATGCAGGACCAGTCGTCGCAACTGGCCCAACTGGGCGTTTCGGCGGCCGTGCTCAACTCTTCGCAGGACGCCGAAGAGCGCAAAGAGGTCTTCCGCAAGATCTACCGCAACGAGCTGAAGCTGCTCTATCTTTCGCCCGAACGGCTGGCCGTGCCCAGCACCACCGAATGGCTGACGCAGGCCAATCCGGGCTTCTTCGCCGTCGACGAAGCGCACTGTATTTCCGAATGGGGCCACGAGTTCCGGCCCGAATATCGCCAGCTCCAACTGCTGCGCGACCACTTCCCGGAGGCGCCCATCGCCGCGTTCACGGCCTCGGCCACGCGCAAGGTGCGGCACGATATTCTGACGCAGTTGAAACTCCGCCAGCCGCGCACCTTCATCACCAGTTTCGCGCGACGCAACCTGCGCTACTACGTCCGCGAGTCGGCGAAGAAGGACAAAGAAAGGCTGCTGCTGCGCGCCATTCGCCACCACAAGGGCGAGTCGATTATCGTCTACGCCTCCACCATCAAAATGGTGGAAGAAACCACCGCGATGCTCAATGATCGCGGCATCCCCGCGCTCTGCTATCACGGCAAAATGGACACCGATTCCCGCCGCACCAACCAGGAACAATGGATGAACGGCGAAGCCGATGTGATGGTGGGCACGCTGGCCTTCGGCCTCGGCATCAACAAGCCCGACGTCCGCTGCGTCATCCACCTTTCGCTGCCCAAAAGTCCCGAGCAGTATTACCAGGAAGCCGGGCGCGCCGGGCGTGACAGCCAGCCCGCCGATTGCCTGCTGCTGTGGTCCCGCGGCGACATCGGCATCCTGGTCCACTTCATCGATCAGATGGAGGATCAGAGCAATAAGGAGACCGCGTGGCAGCGGTATCACGCCGTCAAAAGCCTCGTCGAAAACGAGACCTGCCGCATGCGCCAGATCTGCGAATACTTCGGCGAAACGCCCAAATCCTGGGATAAATGCGGCGATTGCGACGTCTGCGCCGGCCTGCCCGATTGGCTACAGAAGGACGATTCCAAACCCGCGCGCAGCATCATTTACAAGGCCGAGTTGGACGACTCCAAACTCGCCACACTGAAGGCCTGGCGTCGCGACATGGCCCGCCGCCACCGCGTGGCGCCGTATGTCATTCTGCACGATCGAACCCTCGCCGAACTGCTGCTACGGCGCCCGGTGACGATGGAGGATCTGCTGCTCATCCCCGGCATCGGCCCACAGAAAGTGCGTAAATACGGCGAGGAAATCCTGGAAGCACTGTTTACCGCGCTCGAATCGTAGAGCGACAATACCAGGGAGTCCTCATGTTCAAACGGCTCCTCTTCTGCACGTTCACGCTCGCCGCCCAGTCCGCGTTCGATAAGGGCAACGACCATCTCCGCGCCGGCCGCCTGACCGATGCCGAGCAGGCCTATAAGCTCCACCTGAAAACCAATCCCAACGACGCGCAGGCGCTGGCCAATCTGGGCGCCGTGCAGGCCCGCCGCGAAGATTACGCCGCCGCCATCGTGTCGTACCAAAAGGCGCTGAAAGCCGCGCCATCATTGACGCCCATCCATCTGAACCTCGGCCTGGCGCACTACAAACAGCGCCAATGGCCGCAGGCGCTCGCCGCCTTCAACGACTTTCTGAAGTTCCAACCCGCCCACCGGCAGACGTTGCAACTGCGCGCGCTCACGCTCCTGGAAATCGAAGCTTACAACGACGCCGCCAAGGCCTTCGAAGCCCTCACACCCACCAACGACGCCACCGTGCTGATCGGCCTGGCCACCGCGTACACCAAATCCAACCGCCCTGCCGACGCCCAAAAACTCCTCGGCCCGCTCCTCGAACAAGGCACCTCGCCTGAGCTCCAACTCACCCTCGGCCAAGCCTATTTCGGCGAAGGCCAGGACGCCGACGCCATGACCGCGTTCCAAAAAGCGCGCTCACTAAATCCCAATCTCCCCACGCTCGGCCTCCACATCGGCGCCGTGCTGTGGCGCCAGCGCAAACTGCCCGAAGCGGTCGCCGAATGGCGCGCCGAAGCCAAACGTTTTCCCGATAGCGCCGAAGCCAACTTCACCCTCGGCGCCGCCGTCGCGCTCACCGGCGGCGACCTCAAAGAGTCCGAACAGCTCCTCCGCAGGGCGCTCGGCCAAAAGCCCAACCACCCCCGCGCCAACTACCAATTGGCTAAACTGATCTGGCAACAGCGCAAAGCGCCCGAAGCCATTCCATGCCTGGAACGAGCGGTCAAGCACGATCCCGAACTCCGCGAAGCGTACTATCTGCTGGGCCGCGTCTATCAGGAGACGGGCCGCAAGGCGGACGCCCAGCGCGTCTTCGCGCGCGTCAAAGAATTGGCCGACAAGGCGCGCTCGCGGCAGTTGGATTTATTCTCGGAGCCTTCGCAGCCGTAGCCGCTCCGTGCCAGACCTGCCATGCCGATAAGGCGCTGGTCCAATCCCAGTCCCGCCACGCCAACGCACTGAAACCCTACACCGGCGCGGGTTTCGACGGCAAATCACTCCGCGAACGCGGCGGCACGCTCTACAGTTTTGACGCCGCCAAACTCGCCATCACCCGCGACGGCGTTCGCCGCGAAGCCCCCATCCAATGGAGCTTCGGCGCCGGCCACTTCGCCCGCACGTTGCTGCTCAAACAGGACGGTCGCTGGATCGAACACCGCATCAGCCAGTACCCGCAATCCGGCCGCTTGAGCCTCACCCCCGGCCACGCCGCACAGCCGGCCGACAGCTTCGACATGGCCTTCGGCATCGTGCAGAGTGAAGCCAACGCCAGACGCTGTTTCGCCTGCCATTCCACCAGCGAAACCCAACCCGGCATCCACTGCCAGCGCTGCCATGGCGAAGGCGAAAACCACCCCCGCGAAGGCACCATAAAGCGCACGAACGCCATCGCCCTCTGCGCCGAATGTCACCGCTCGCCGAACCGCGAATACGCCTCGCCGCAGCCGGAACTCGAAGACCCGGCCAGCATCCGGTTCGCCCCCGTCGGCCTGACCGCCAGCAAGTGCTACACGGCCAGCAAAGACGCGCTGACCTGCGTCACCTGCCACGATCCGCACACCGACGTGAAACCAGCCGTGGCCTACGACGCCAAGTGCCTCGCCTGCCACTCGCCCAAAGCAAAACCGCCCTGCCCGCGCGAGCCCAACTGCGCCAACTGCCACATGCCCAAAAGCAGCCCCATCCCGCTGCTCACCTTCACCGATCACCGTATCAGGTGACCAACGCCTCAAGTCGCCGGACCCACCCGTCGAAATGCGGGCATTCCGCACGGATCTTCTCCAGCCCGATTTCCAACGCAGCCAGCGCTCCCAGGAGCGGCTTCTGATAGGACAGCTTCAACGCAAGAACTCGCTTAGAGGGCGCCGTTTCGGGCGAGTCATTGATCCTCTCTGGTGTATCGAACCCATCCCGGATTGCGGTCAATTCGAGTGCAAGCTCCGGCTGCCCGATAGCGCGGCTAAAGGCCTCACAATCACTGAACAGCAAGGCTTCGAACTCGTGCATCACGACGAAAGGAATGAACCTGTTCGTATCCAGGATTCCGCGTACATCTTGACTGAGGTGGCTCTCTACAAAACTTGCCCGGTCATCGGGCCGCAACAACGCCGCGGCAGCCCTTCCTGGCCATTCCCGGCCATCGCTCTGCGGCAATCCGTAATAGTCCACCATCGTCGTTACGAAGACTTGATGATCCTCCCGCAGGTGGTTCACAATCCCTTGTCTCGCCTCGCGCCAACCGCAGATCCCGCCCCTTCTCCGCGGCCCGCCAATGTACCGGGCACTCACGGATTGAAAGCCGATGGCATACAGGTGCCGCCCGAGAACTTCGTTGACAAACGTCTCTTCTGTTTGGCCTTCCACATGAACAAGCAGGCGTGGCATCGGCTATTCGGGACTTGGCCGCCCCCCAAGCTCATTCTTCTCCCACAACTGCCCGAGGCTGTAGTCCGCAAGCCATTCCTGCAAATGACCCCGTTCCAAACGGTGAATCTCCGTCGCATGACCCACACGATCGGCGACCAAAACATCCTCAGGCTCAAAATGGTCCAGGAGAGTGGGGGACTGCGTCGAAACGATCACCTGAGAGTCGGTTGCCGCCTGCTTGATCATGGATGCCAGCAGTTGAATCGCGTAAGGATGCAAACCCAGTTCCGGCTCGTCCACCAGGATCAGCGACGGCCGCAGTTCCTTCGGTTGCAGGAAAAGCGCGGCCAGTACAATAAATCGCAGCGTTCCATCCGACAGCGAGGCCGCGTCAAAATACTGATCCGAACCCTTGTGAAGCCACTGCAGCTTGATGTCATCGGGCGCCAAATTCAGGGGCTTCAATGAAAAGTCCTCAAAGAACGGCGCCACAAGCTGTACCGTCTTCCGGATCGTTTGATAAGAGTGCGGGTAGGTCCGTTGAATCAGGTAGAGAAACGCGGGTAGATTCGATCCATCCGCTCGGAGATATGCATTGTCATCGAGCTTGCAGCGCCTTCGCATCGGCGACGAAGCGCTCGTATCGTGGACGTGAAAAATCCGCCACGGGGATAGCGACTGAAATGCAAAATCTGGAATGGCACCATCCCAGAAGAAACCCTCATCCACAGTAGACATAAAGCGGACATCGAAGTCCAACTCAGGATTCCGAAAGTGAACGCGGAAGAAGAGTGATGGCGTTTGTTTGGACCCAAAATGCAGGAATCGCTCGGCGCCGCCGTCAACGGCGACATACTGTGTGAGCCGCCCCTCCCAAAACGCCTGTAGAAACGCAAACACGCCAATAAAATTAGACTTTCCAGACCCATTGGCCCCGATCAGTATATTGATCGACCGCAACTGCAGGTTCTCGATCGCCTCAATGCTCTTGAAGCCCCGAGCTGTAATTGTGTCAATAGCGGCGAACCCGGTGGGCATTGTTTTCATAATACTAGACACAAAAAGGGGCCAGCTCTCGCCAGCCCCTTCCTTGCAACAAATCAGCGATCAGAAGTAGAACTTCGCCGCCAGCTGAATGAAGCGCGGGTCACGCGCCGCATTCACCGCACCGAAGCCAAACCGGCCGCCACCGCCGCCCAGCGCCGTCGGCAGGTTCGTCACCGCCCCGGTCGCCGGGCTGAACTGAATGGTCCGGTTGAAGTCGCTGAACTGCGTATGGTTCGGCGCGTTAAACATTTCCACGCGTAGCTGCAGGAACCGCCGTTCCGCACCCATCGGGAAGTTCTTGAACACTGAGATGTCCCAGTTGTTCACGCCCGGCCGCCGCACAATCCGCTGCGCCGATTCCAGCCCCTGGCTGCCAATCTGCGGCGCCCCGAAGACGGTGGCGTCCACATACCGGTCGATCGTTCGGTCGCCAATCGGCAAAATCGGATTCCCCTTCATGACAACGCGCGGACCCACCGATTCCGAACCCGTGTACACGCGGTTCAGTTCGCCGCCAATACCCTGGAAGCTCAGGCCGATGTTCGCCGGCTGGCCGCCGATCAGCGACGTCAGGCCCGACACCTGCCAGCCGCCAAAGATACCCTTGCCCACCGCATTGTTGAACGCGCTCACACGCTTGTCCAACCCCGGCACGTCATAGACGAAGTTGACCACCAACATGTGCGGCACGTCCTGGTCCAGATAGCTGTAGTTCGCCATCCGGTAGTTGGTCGGGTGCAGCGTGTCGCCGTCGCCCGAGGCAATGCCCAGCGCCTTCGACCACGTGTAGGCGACCCCGAAATTCAGGCCCTTCCCCGTGTTCTTGTTCACGCTCGCCTGCATCGAATGATAGTTGGAGAACGCGCCGAACGCCGTCACCGACGCCGACCCCAGCCCCGCGTACGGCCGGTACATATTCACCGGCAGCGCCGTGCGCCCGTCGAAGCTCGTCGCGTTCATGTTCGCCGTGCGCGGATCCTGATTCTGACGCAGCCACGCCGAACCAAACGGCATCGCGTTGAAATCGTACCGGCTCAGCAAATGGTTCGCCACGTTGGCCACGTAGCCCACTTCCGCCGAGATGGTATTCGAAAGCTGCCGCTGCACCGTGAAGTTCCACTGGTATGTCGTCGGCACTTTGCCGCCCTTGTCGAATCCGCGAACGTCCGCCGGGAAGAACACGCCCTGCAGGCTCGAGATCTGATTCAGGTTGCTGTAGTAGAAATTTGGCCGCTGCGTCGACGGCACGTTCGGCAGCATGTCGAACACCGGGTTGCCCTGGAAGCGGTCGTAGAAGATGCCGAACCCGGCGCGAACGACCGTCCGCTCCTGCAGTTGATACGCCAGCCCGAAGCGCGGGGCGTAGTGCACGCCGCGGCTGTCGATCAGCCCCCGCGGATAGCCGTTCTTGCCCGCCAGTCCCATCCCGTTGGCGTACAGCCCATTCGTGAAACCCCTGCCGTTATTGACGATGGAGCCCACCAGCGCGTTCGGCAGCACCGCTCCCGTCACCGGATTGATGCCGACGTTCTGCCCATCCACGCGCGCCGGATTCACCAGCACCGCGCGGTCGGCATTGTTGTACAGCGACGGGTTGAAGGACGACGTCTGCAACGCCGCGTCATACTGCGGCTGGATGATGTAGAAGCGGATGCCGTAGTCCAACGTCAGCTTCTTGTTCACGCGCCAGTTGTCCTGCACGAACCACTCGATATTCCACGAGCGATACTGTCCGTTCAACACGACGTTCGACTGTGCCAGCTGACGGAAGTTCCCCAGCATCGCGTTCGAATACGCCCAGTTCGTATCGCCCGGGTTCGCGCTGTCCCGGTCGAACCAGATGTCGCCATTCACCGAGGTGAACGCCGTCTGGTCCTTCAGGCTCTTGTGCAAGTAAATGCCGGCCTTCATGGTGTGCGCCCCGCGCACCTTCGTGACGTTATCGGTGATGTCGTAGGTGTGGTTGAAGTTGCGGAATGGCGTTCCCAGGAAGTTGGTAAACGGCGCGTTCGGCACCCCGCCCCAGCGCCAGTTCTGCACCAGGCCCAGCGTGTCGCCATTGAACGGCATCTTGTAGTTCAGCCCCAGCTTGGCGCGGTCGAACGTCTTGTCCACCGGGTCGATGTTCAGCACGTTCTTCGAGGACCCGAAGATGAATTCGTTCGTCAGCGTCGGGCTCAGCACGGTGGTCAGATTGTTCACCAGGCTCCATCCCGGATTGCCGAAGTTCATCGGCGCGAAGGGGATGTTGTAGTCGGCGTTCCACTGGCCATACGCGCGGTCCTGCTGCGAGTTGGTGTACATGTAGCGGGCGTAATAGCGCCACTTGTCGTTGATGTTGTAATCGCCGCGGTAGATATTCTCGCGCCGCGGGAAGGTGTCGGAAACCTGCGTGGCGTAGTTGAACTGCGGATCGATCGGCACATTCGGCTGCGGGTAGAAGTTCAGTATCTTCTGCCCGTCCGGGTTGATCCGGCTGGCCGGAATGATGTTGTTCGGGAAGCATCCGCCGCCACCGGTGTTGGTGCCGCAGGGTAGGTTGCTGAGCGGGTCGCGGATGAACACCGGACGGCCGTCACCTTCGCGCGTCTGGCTGAAATCGCCCTTGCGCTGAGCGTCGGTCGGAACCGTCACTGTGCGCAGCGAGTTCGGGGACAACCGGTTCTGCCATTCAATCCCGACGAAGAAAAACAGCTTGTCGCGGTTCGGGTTGATTTTCGGAATGTAGGCCGGGCCGCCAATGTTGAAGCCCAGCGTGTTGTCGCGGAACAGCTGCCGCTGCCGGTTCTCCACGTTGTTGCGCCAGTTGTTGGCGTTCAATCCTTCGTGGCGATGGAACCAGTAGCCGGTGCCGTGCAATTCGCGCGTACCGCTCTTGGTCACCACCGAAATCGCCGCGCCCGAAGACCGGCCATACTCAGCCGGCTGCGAGTTCGTCAGCATCTTGAATTCGGCGATCTGGTCAATATTCATCGTGGCCAACTGGCCGCCGTTGGAACCCGTATCGATGTTCGTCACCCCGTCCACCATCAGGTTGTTCTGATTGTTCCGGTTCCCGTTCACCGATCCGCCCACGCCGCCATTCGGCACCACGCCGGGCACCGTGCGCGTCAGGTCCAAAAAGGAGCGTCCATTCAGCGCCAGGTTAATCACCTGGTTGCCCGTCAGCGTCCCGCCTTTTTCCGCGCCGCGCGTCTGCAGCACCACGCCCTGCGCCTCCACCGTAATTGAATCGGACACCTGCCCCACTGTCATCGTGATGTCCGGCAAATCCAGGCGGTCATTCGCCGATATGCGAATATTCTTTTCCTGATACTTCTTAAATCCGCTCATCTCCACCGTCACCAAATACATCGACGGTTTCAGCGGATTGAAGAAAAACGTCCCATCCTGTCCCGTTACGATTTCGCGATTGTCTCCCTGCGCGATGTCGGTCAACGTGACCCTCGCACCCGGGACGACCCCGCCCTGTCCATCTTTCACGATTCCCCGTAAGGATCCGGACGACTGCTGTCCGAACACGCCGGCGGCAAGCAATAGGCCTGCCACGGCCATTCGAGCCCACCGGCTCGACGGCTGTTGATGCATCATGCGACAACCCCTTTTTGAGTTTTGATCCCGTGTCGTTACGCGTGCAGTCACGAAGTCAAGTGCGGCTACCTGGCCACGTCGACATGCAAATTGGAAGCAGCATATTAAATCGGAAAAGGGGTCGTCAACGGAAGCTTTGTTAATCAACTGAAATATTGTTGAAGGCTTGTGTATACAGATATACGCACTCCGCCGGTCCGTAAAATACGGCTACGTACAACCGCTTACCCCAAACCAACGGCCCGCTAGGGGCTACAGGAAGATCCCACCAGGGCAAGGGGTTTTGTCGTCTAGTAACATACAAAACCCGCTGGGTTATGTTTTAAGAGTTCTGCAAAAAGGAAATGGGTCATGCTAGACCTTTCAGCATTCACTTGGCGGTGAAGAAAGGAAAGGAAGATGACCCGAAAGA
>Ga0315906_10009178_pt1 | contig 11795 bp, 25 predicted proteins | sample LakEriMetagenome_4_FD_203526 | JGI IMG/M metagenome (GOLD analysis project Ga0315906, IMG submission 203526) | Freshwater fungal communities from buoy surface, Lake Erie, Ohio, United States - Buoy 2 MA122 | ecosystem: Environmental > Aquatic > Freshwater > Lake > Lake biofilm | place: USA... | reverse complement strand
GTCTCAGGCGGTTCCATGGACGCCAGAACAGAAGCGCTTGATTCAGCAGTTTGAGCGCGACATGAACGCCACAGGAGCGTTTCTCCCTACCCACTGGCTGCCAAGCACACCCCGCGACATTGCGCAGGCTGGAATTGACGCAGTACGCCGTGTTTATGAAGAGGCGGCGCCATGAGCCTGCTGAATGACGTGGCGCGGTGTGCTGGTAATTGGTCCCTGGTACGGGCCGACTTTTTTCTCCCGCCTGTAAAGGCATATTCCAATCAGTGCCGCGACTGCCTCTGCCGCACATCCCCCGGCGACGCCCACACCCCACGCATGCCGCCGCCCGATTTCGTGGACGGCGTTTGCCCCTCTCGCATTGCACCCCATGACTGACACCCCCAAAACCCGTCCCCTGAGCCCTGCGGCGCAAGGGGTGATGACGGCCTTCACCAGAGGCAACCCCATGCTGATAGTTGATGGCGTCTACCGCGGATGCGCAGCAGCCGGCCTCCGCACTGCGGCGGCTCACGTTCGGAACGTAATCCGCGACACAGGCAGTGCCCGCTATGCCTGTGGAGCTGAAGATTCGGCGATCTTTCTTGAGCACATCGCCAACGAACTCGATCCTCACCCCCAATGAACACCACCTGGCAACTCACCGCCGCATCACCCCCAATGAACACCACCGCCACCACCGCCGCATCACCCCCAATGAACACCACCTGGCAACTCACCGCCGCATCACCAGCGCTTCCGCGTGTGCAATCGCTATTTATCCCGGCTCGATCCGGCTCTCTGGCAGGGTTTTGGATCCTCGCAACTGTGATGGCATGACCACCCCACCCCTCGACCGGCCGCCGCTGTGGCGCCTCATGGCCGACGCCTACGACCAATCCAGCGTTCCCACGCACCTGATCGAAGCCGCTGATCCTGAGACCGGCAATTGCTTGACCGACCGTTATGGCTATGCCGCCGAGATCCGCGCCCTTCAGCGCCACATCCTCCCCGATGAACCCGCGCTGTCCGAAGAAGAATCACGCGACCCGATCATCCTGTCTACTTACCGGCAGCGCCATCGCCTCCGCGAGCTTTTGCTCGAAGAGGCCGACCGTGCGGAGGAGTCGCGGTGAGCCCCATCCTGATGCAGGAGCTTGCAAAGATGCACTCCGAAGGCATAGCGAAGTTTCGAGCCAACTGTCTCGCCGAACGTTTGTGGCCTAACGGTCGCCGGCAAAACGCCAAAGGCCAAAGATTTCATCTTGGCGCCGCTGTGGCCGCCCGTTTGCTGCGCAACTGCCCAGCAGTGTGGGAGAAGGAGCCGCGATTGTGGGAGATCCTGCCCCACAAGCTGCCCCATGTCGCCCTCCCACTGCCGGAGGTGGCGCCGTGAGCCTGCTGAATGACGTGGCGCGGTGTGCGGGGCGTCGCACATGGCTGTCTGATGCGTGTTTTTACGTGTTCCCCGGCCCGTGCCTGAACTGCCTCTGCCGCACATCCCCCGGCGACGCCCACACCCCACGCATGCCGCCGCCCGATTTCGTGGATGACGTTTGCCCCTCTCGCATTGCACCCCATGACTGACACCCCACCCCTCGACCGGCCGCCGCTGTGGCGCCTCATGGCCGACGCCTATGCCGAGGCCACGAATTCCACCGTCCGCGATTTTGATGTCATCGCCACAGGCAACGCCGCCGAGATCCGCGCCCTGGCGGACGCTGTGGTGCCGGAGGAGCCGCTAGGCGAGTTCACCACTGCGCTGGCCACATTCGAAACGGTGGAGCGCAACCAACGCCAACGCATCCGCGCCCTGCTGCTCGCCGAGGCCGAGCGGGCGGAGGCGGGGCGCCCATGACCACCCCACCCCGCCGCATCCGTGGCCCCCGCCGGCGCAACAGCACCGCCACCGGGGCCCGCACTATCGGCGTCCACGCCTACCCCGACACCATCACCGCGCTCGAACAATGGGCCGCCTCCCACGACCTCCTCCCCTCCGGCGCCGCTCACGTCCTCCTCCGGCAGGCCCTCGGGCTGCCACCCATCACAACCACCACGAACCACGAGTGAACCCATGGCAATCGAACTGCAAGACCAGACACGCACCACTTACCCGGTGCTCCGTCACCAACTGATCGGCGAGCTTGCCCAGCTGGCGATCATCAAGACCGAAGAGCGCGACCGGCTCGCACGCAACCCCGCCACCGATCAGCTGGAGAAAATCCCGAACGGCATCAACCGCGACGGCCAGCCGAAGTTCAAACAGGAGCTGGTGATTCATGCCATCGCCATGCCAGGCACCACCATGGAGGTGAAGCAGGGGGAGGAGTTCATCTGCCCCCAGCCTGGTGATCGCGTCCGCCTGATCCTCAAGGGCCTCGCCTTCGGCCGCTTCCTTGATGCCCGCAAGACCCACCGCGCCGGGAAGCTCTACGTCGGTGACCTCCTGATCACCGGCACCGACCAGGCGCAGGTGTATGACGCCACGGGCAAGCCCAAGGGCGAACCGATCCGCGACCAGCAGCAGGCCCTCAAAATCCCCCGCGGCCAGACGGTCGGCTACTACGGCCCCATTGAACTGGCCGAACCCACAGACCCCCAGTGGGTCAACGCCGCAGAGGAAGCCTTCCTCGCTGACCAGCGTGCCGAACAGGCCGCCCGCGCCATCCCCGCCGACACCACGCCCGCCGCCAGTCGGTCCTACCTCGACGAGATCGACTTCTGACCCGCGGCTCTACGTCTGCGCAGGCGCAGCACAAGCCCCGCTTTAGGGATCCCCCTAGACTCACCTTGACTACCTGAAAAGCTCACCGCTCACCACTCGCATAAATCACCAATGTCTGAAATCATCACGATCAATGGCGTGGAATACGCGCCAGTTATCCCGACTGCTGGGAGACGCGCCGTTGTAGTCGTTGACCGAGGCTGGATCTTTGCCGGCGACGTAACACGCAAGAACGGCAGGATCTATCTGGGCAATGCCGTATGGGTATTCCGCTGGGATTCTGTCGGTTTTGCGAAGGTGATAGAAGATCCCAGTAAGGCTGACATTCGCCCGATTGCAGACGTTGACCTTCCCGACGGGGCAGAGATATTCTCTATTCCCGTTTCCGATAGCTGGGGGCTGAAGTGAGACCTATTGGCTCCAGCTACGGCTCCGGCTACGGCTCCGGCTACGGCTCCGGCTACGGCTCCGGCTACGGCTCCGGCTCCGGCGACGGCTCCGGCTACGGCTCCGGCTACGGCGACGGCGACGGCTACGGCTACGGCTCCGGCTACGGCTCCGGCTACGGCTACGGCTCCGGCTACGGCTGCGGCGACGGCTACGGCTACGGCACCTGCTCGCCACATCGATCGAGACGCGCCAAGTAACGGGCGCTCATTCATTCCCACCACTAGCATCACCAGCCCCCAACACATGGGGGCTTTTCTGTTGCTCGAGCATCGCCCGCACCTGCCGCCCGTTCAGCTCAACACCGAACTCCGCCATCGCCAGGCAGGCCAGCGTGTGCACATGCGCGTCAGGGTGCAGCCAGCGGAGTTCACGCAGGAGGGGGCGGACGGTGGACATCTTTGGCCGCGGCCGGCGCAGTCTATAGCAATCCGTAGCGTGAAGCCCTACGATTCCTTAGAGACCGCCCATTGCCCATGCCCCTGCCTGACCCGATCAACCTTCGGCTGAGCGAAGCCCACATGGCTTTCCTCGACAAGATCCGAGATCGCCATTCCGACGTCACGCGCTCCGCAGCCATCCGCCGCGTACTTGACGACGCCATGGCACGCGACCGCCGCCGGCTGCAGGCCGCCCAGCGCCGCGTCTCCCAGATCGCACAACGCGCATGAGCCCGGCCCCCTCGCCGGGCATCCTCCTCGACACCTCTGCAATCGGCCGCCACCTGCAGCTGCTCGGCAAGGATCCCGCGACCGTGCGCCTACGGGCGTTCCTCCACAAGGACAACCCACGCAAGTGGCACATCAAGGACAACCCCACCGGCATCAAGGCCCGCAAGACCCAAGGCCTCGACGTTCAGGCCCTCGCCCTCTGGCAGCGCGAGCAGCGGAACCTCTACCTGGTGATCAACGACGGCGGCGACACCAAGGCATCTATCACCGGCTGCCGCGCTTTCTGGCTCGAATGGGACGACCGCGAGAAGGCCTGGCAGCTCAACGCCTGGCAGGAACTCGGCCTGCCCCGGCCCACCTTCATCATCGACACCGGCGGCAAGTCGCTCCATTGCTACTGGGTCCTCTCTGAACCCATCGCGCCCGACGTCTGGGCCCCGATCCAGTCGCGCCTGATCGATCACGCCGGCGCCGATCAGGCCGTCAAGGATCCCAGCCGCGTCCTTCGCCTCGCCGGCTCGGCCTACATCGGCCCCGACGGCCTGCCCCACGATCGCGCCTCCTTCGTCGAGGCCCACGGCACCCGCTACACCGCCGAGCAGATCGCCGCGGCCCTCCCGCCTGAGCCGGTGCTCACGCCGCCGGCTGCCACCCCCGGCCCGCTGCCGACGGCCGGCGCATCGATCACCGGCCGCCCGCCGCTGGTGCTGGATGACGGCACCCGCCCCGAGCAGCCGGCCCGTTCCCTCGATCAGATCCGCCAAGCCCTCGACCGCATCCCGGCCTATGCCTCAGGCCGCGGCCAGCGCCGCGAGTTCATCCGCTTCGCTGGTGGGCTTCGCGCTGCCGTCAAGGACGCCGGTGGCACCGACGACACCGCCCTCGATCTGGCCCTGGCCCACAGCCCCGGCGTTCACGACCTGGCGGACTACTGGCTGAGCAAATGGACTGAGATCGACGCCGGGTCGTTCTGGTGGATCGCCGATCAGCACGGTTACGACCTCCGGGCCACCAGCGCCGCACCAGCGCAGCCCCGGCCCGCCGGCCACCAGCCGGACCCCCCGCCCCCCGCCAGCCGGCCACCAGACGAAGAGATCGCGGCCATCTTCGAGCAGCTACTCGATCTCCAGACCTCCACCCGCGACACATGGGCCAAGGAACACGCCCTGCGGGCTGACCTCTGGCGCATGGGCGTCCCCGCGTCCGCGATCGACGAACGGATCTACTACGCCCTCGCCAAGCGGTGGAACCTGCCCCTGCAGACCTCCCACACCAGCGGACCACGCGGCCGATCCATCGCTGACCCCCTCGACTCACAGGCCAGCGACCTGGTGCCGGGCTTCCTCCTCTGGCAGCGGGATCACGTGCTGTTCGGTGCCGGCGGTGCCGGCAAGACACTGGCCGCGGCGGCCCTCGCGGTCTCCTGCATCAAGGGCCAGCCATTCCTGGATCAGGAGATCCCCCCCTCCATCACCGGCCGCGTCCTCTGGATCGGCACCGACGGCGGCGAAGGGGCCCGCGCCATGGTCCGCGAATACCTCGAGGATCTGGGCGTTGCTGATGACCCGGAGATCATCGCCGGCTTCAACGTCTGGAGCGCCGAAGGATCGCGCCAGACGCCTTCATGGGCCGCGACCCCATCCGGGCTGCAAGAGCTCCGGGACGAACTGGAGACCGGCGGCTATGCCCTGGTGGTGATCGACAGCCTCAAGGCCGTCCTGGAGCTGGCCGGGATCAATTTCTCGATCGGGCCCGTTGGCACCCTTATGCGCCTCATGCAGGCACTGGTGGGCCGCCACTGCTCCCTCCTGTGGCTTCACCACCCGGCAGGAGGCAAGGCGGCCGGGAAGGGGCTCACAGCCGCCGCTGGCTCGCAGAACATCAACCAAATCCCGTCGGCCGTTCACCAGATCACACGCATCACCAGCGACCGCGGCCCCATCAACACCTGGAGCGTCCACAAGCTCCGCGGCGCCCAATCCCGGGAGTTCACCTATCGCCTGGCAGAGGAGGGGCTGCAGCTCGTGGACGGGCAGATCACCAAGAACATCCGCGCCGCCCTCCTCGACTCGATCGACCTGCGGATCAAGCAGGGCGTGACGACGGCGACGCCGTACCTGCAGCAGGAGATGCCACAGCACAACGAGAGCACGATCCGGAACAACCTCACGTGGCTCCGCAAACGCGGGTTCATCAGCAAGAAAGGCCGCGACTGGGCCCTGACGCATCAGGGCCAGAAGCTGCTGAGCCTGTCGGTTCAGGGCGTCGACCTGGACCACTGGGTCAAAGGCAATCAGCCATGAGCATCAGACCCTCCCTCCCCCCCCCTCTACCAAATAAAGAAAGCGGGAATTTCCTTAGTAAAAGGCTTGTGCTGGAAGGGATCTGGGCGAAACAGGAGCGGGAAAAAGGGCGGGAAAGGCGGGAAAGGGGCGGGAATTTTAAGGATGGGCGGGATTCCCGATTCCCGGGCTTTTCCTGGTTGGGCCCTGTTTTTCCTGCATTTTTCCCGCTTGGTTTCCGCTCATATCGGTTGGCATGACTGCGATCTGCCTCAAAAATTCCCGATTCCCGCCCTACCTGCATATACCCCCCCCCCATGCTCCGCACCCTCCCCCACCGCTGGCTCCCATCCCTGGAAGGTCTGGAGCGCGACGAACAGCACCGCTACCGGCTCGGCGATCACAGCTTCCCGATCAGCGTCACCGGCGTCCTCGCCAGCCAAAAGAGCGCCTACAGCCGGCAGATCATCGAAGCCACCCGAGCCGACTGGGCCCCACGTGGCACCATCACCCACCGCGCCCTGGAGCTGGCCGCGACGGTCCCGGGCTGGCACCCGGACGACTGGCCCGCGTGCTGGCCGTTCATCGAGTGGGTCGAGCCACTGCTCACCCATGCCCTGTGGAGCGGCGTCTACCTGTGCGCTTCGGAGCGCGGCACCTACAGCCTGCGGGAGAACGTCGCAGGCACCTACGACGGGGCCTTCCTGGTGCCGAAGCCCGGCGGCGGGTGGCTCCGGATCCTGTTCGACCTGAAGAGCCAGGGCAGCCCCCAGAGCAGCCCCTACGACGTCCGCCCCCAGCTCGGTGGCTATCTGGACCTCGAGGCCGAGCGCGGCGTCCTCTACGACGGTGCCTGCGCCATCTGGGCCCGCCCCGGCCGGACCCGCGTCAGCCCCGTCTACGACGTCGAAGAATGCGTCACGGCGTGGCGCGAGGCCCTGACGGCCTACTGGCAGGTGGAAGCCCGCGTGGCGCGGGCCGCGGCGGCCGGAGTGAAGTGTGACCCTCGTTACGATCCGTTCAGCCTGTGACCGCTCTCTACGATTTGGTAGCGGAATCCGCTACGGATCCGTATGATCTGCGGGTCTGCACCGCGCCCATGCGCCCCCTGTTCTCGCCGGCCGACTTCCCGGCCGCCCTGTTCTTCTTCACCATCACCTTCGCCATCGTCTCCCATGCCTTCCGCTGACACCCTCACCCTGCTGCCCGCACCTTCTACGCCTTCGCGGCCTGAGCACGCCCCGCATCTATTCGCGCTGCTTGCCCTAATCGTTGAAGCCTCTCGAAAGGCAGACCACTGGGCAACCCAAAGAAATGATCTGACCGCGCCGCTCACTTCCCTCCACGGACTGGGCAAGATCGGCGCCTACCTGGAGCACCGTGGCTGGGTCATTGCCTACAGCCCCGGCCCCCTGGACTACGACTATCCCCCCGATGTAGTGGAGCTCGAGGCCCAACTCGAAGAGGCGAAGGCCGCGGCCGTCGCCACCAAGCGCGCCATCCTCAAGCCCTCCACCCCGTTCTGGTCCGTCCGCAAGCCCAGGCCTGCCAACGCTGGGCAGGAGGCGGCCTAATGCAAGGTCCCCTCTGGAGCCAACCCGAAACCGACCACCTGGTCGAGCTGACCGGCGATCTGCCCTGGCCTCTGCTGGTGCAGCGTTACAACCAATGGGCCCGCGCCAACGGCTACCCGCAGCGCAACAGCAACGCCCTCACCATCAAGGCCATCCGCGTGGGCGCGGCCCGCATCCCAGTCGGCCGGTGGATCACCCTCGCGCAGATTCACCCGCTCCTCGGCATCAGCCACAACTGCCCCGCCCGGTGGATCCGCAGCTGGCCGGACATCCTGCAGCCGTTCCAGCCGAACGACGACACCAACGGCCGGATCTACATCCGCCGCGACAACCTGCGCCGCTTCGCTCGCCTTCACCCAGAGCAGTTCGGCGGCATCCCAATGTCGAACCTGATCATGCTGATCGAGGACGAACGGCTCGCCGAGTGGATCGCCGAGACCTACCCAACCCGGCCACCTGGCCTTGAGCAGTGCCGCAAACCGCCGCGCCCCGTCCGTTGCGTCGAGACCGGCCAGACGTTCCCCTCGATTCAGGCCGCCGCTGCTGCGGTGTTCGTCACCAAGTACGCCATCAGCGTGGCCCTGAAGCGCGGCAGCCGATCGGCGGGCTTCCACTGGCAGGACGCCGGGCAGGAGGTGGCAGCATGAGCCTCCCCAACATCTATGCCCGCTGCGCTGGATGGGGCGATAGCCCTGAGGACTGGCAGGAGGAATGCCACGACTGTCAGCGGCGGACGGCGCCACCAGGCGGGCAACAGCATCACCCGCCGCCGATCATCGAGTTCTGGTGTGAGGACTACATCCCGCCGGAGGTGGAGGCATGACCTACGACGACCGACTCAACATCGCCCAGTGCGCCCGCCAGCGTGGCCAACAGGCCGCCGCCGATGGCGACCGCGGGCGCTACTACCGGGAGACTGCCGCCAGCTTCCGGCTGTTGGGCTGGTATGGCACCGCCGCCACCTTTGACCGGCTCGCGGAGGGGGTGGGATGAAGGAACGTCCGATCCTGTTCTCTGGCCCAATGGTGCGGGCCATCCTCGAGGGACGGAAGACTCAGACGCGGAGGGTGGTGAAGCCGCAGTCTGCAATCCTTACCGATGAAATGGCGCGTGTTCTGGGAGTCCAGCCGCCAGCGCAACAAAATGCGCCAGTGATTTCCTGCCCGTACGGCGTGCCAGGGGACCGGCTCTGGGTCCGCGAAACCTACGCATGGAGCGGCGACAGCTCAATTCCTGAAGCCGATCGCATTGCCTCCGGTGAAGTCTGGTATCGAGCGGACGGAGGACGCGGTGGAGGCATCCGCTGGCGCCCGTCGATCTTCATGCCCCGCTGGGCCTCTCGCATTCTGCTGGAGATCACCGACGTGCGGGTGGAAAGGCTGCAGGACATCAGCGATGACGACTGCCGAGCAGAGGGCTACGACCGATCACACGCTTTCCCCCGTGAATGGTTTGCCCGGCTTTGGGCATCTATTAACGGCACCGGCTCATGGGCCGCCAACCCATTGGTGTGGGTGGTGTCATTCCAACGGGTGACGCCATGACCACCCCCAACCCCATCGCCCTGGTCCGCGCGCGGCTGTCTTGTCAGCTCGAGGCCGCCGCCCGTGAAGTCGAGCAGTGCCTCACCACTGACACCACGATCCGGGCGGCCTACGACCAAGGCCGCGCTGATGAACGGGAGCGGATCGTCAGCCTCCTGTCCTGCTGGCGGGATGCGATCCCTTCAGGCAGGCTCTACGCCTCAACCCGCAGAACCCTCGAAAGCATCACCGACAGCATCACGTCATGACCCGCATCGACCAGCTCACCGCCGACCACTGGGAGCGCTCCGGCACCCGCAAACCGCAGCGCAACTACCAACTCCAGCAGCAGGACACCGACGGCCCCCGCGCCCTGGGCGAAGGAATCTCCAGGTGCACCAAGCCCGGCGCCCGACTGTTCGCCATGGAGCTCACCTTCAAGGGATCCAGGCCCATGCGGACATCCATCAGGGCCCTGAACTGGAAGCAGGCCGAGCAGTTCGCCCGGAACCGCCATCCTGACCTTGCCTCGATCGTCAAACTGGAGGCGTTGCCCTCTGGGCCTCAGCACTAAGCCTGCGAAGACCTATGCCACGGACTAAGCTCACCTGGGAGATTGTCTGGACGTTCTCGGCACCATGCCGCCTATCTCAGTTCAGGCTGTCATCACTGACCCCCCCTACATGATTGGGGCAACGTCGGTAGGCGATCCCAAGAGTAAAAGCGGAACCTGGGCAGACATGGAAAACAGTGCTTTCTGGTTCGCCCATTGGTTCAATCAATCCAAGCGAATCCTGCGCCCAGATGGTTACCTGCTGGTGTTTGGGAACTGGCGATCTGTCCCGACCTTGATCCGTGCTTTCGACCTGTCATCCCTGACGGTCGCCAGCTGCATGATTTGGGATAAGGAATGGATTGGCCCCGGCGGCATCACCGCACTGAGGCCGACTTACGAACTCGTAATGTTCGCCGCCATGCCTGAGGCGAAAATTGTCAACCGTTCCGCTTCGGACGTTTTCCGTTGCAAATGGATGGCCGGCAACAGCGGAACAAGCGGGCACCCGGCAGAGAAGCCCGTGACGTTAATGCGTCACCTGATCCGACTGGTGGCGCCCAATGGCGGCCTAATCGTTGACCCATTCATGGGATCAGGGACAACCGGCGTCGCGGCAAAGGCCGAGGGCTGCGATTTCGTCGGTATTGAACGGGAGCCGCGATGGCTGGATCTTGCCAGAAGGCGGATTGATGACCCGCCGCAACTCTCCCTGCTGGAGCTGGCAGCATGAGCAACCCACAGAAGCGACGGGGCGACGCAGCAGAGCGCGAGGTGGCCATCCTCATCAGCGACCTGCTGGGCTTCCCCGCACGCCGCAAGCTCGGCGCCGGCCGCAGCGACGACACCGGCGACATCGATGGCATCCCCGACCATGTGGTGCAGGTGGCCAGCTGGACCGACGTTGCCCGTGCGGCACGCGAGAAACCCCTCGGCGCCGAACAACAGCGCATCAACGCCCAGGCCACCCATGCCGCCACCTTCGTGCGCTTCCGTGGTGGCACCTGGCGGGTCGTCCTCACGCCTGAGCAGTGGGCCACCCTCGTGCGGGAGGCGTTGCCGTGACCCCCTATTTCATCACCGTGCGCCTCGACGCCACCCGCACCCGGGACTTCACCATCCACGCCCGCAACACCTGGCACGCACGCTGGCTGTTCTCTCAGGCCCACCGCATGCATGCCCTGTCCATCATTGGTGTCAGGCCTGGGGGGATCGGCTGATGGCGGTCTCTCTCGACTTCAAGATCGACGCCTCCGAGCTGGCGCCCCTCCAGTCGTTCGCCGTGGCCATCGCTGGTCGGCTCGATCGGGTCACAGCCGTCGCCATGACGCGATCGGCCAAGGCGGCACAGACCGCCATCCGTGAGCGGACACCCTTCTACATCGACAACCCGACACGCTGGACGCTCAACAGCACGTTCGTTCGTCCGGCCACTGAAGCCCGCCTGTCGGTCATCGTCGGCTTCAAGGACTACTCAAGCTCTGGCGTTCCCGCTGCTCGATACATGCAGCAGCAGGTATCAGGCGGGCGGCGGGGACCAAAGCCCTTCGAGAACCTGTTGCGGCGGCGGGGCTTACTGGGGGCGGGGGAGTTCGCCGTCACCACCGGGAACGATCCGCTGCCCCACAACACCTACGGCAACGTGGCCGCCAGTCGCTACGTCCAGGTGCTCTCCCGCCTGGCCGCCCTCCGCGAGGCAGGCTCCACCGGCAACCGCACCGACTCTGCACGGTCAAAGGGCAAGCGCAAACAGGTGGACTACTTCGTGGCCACGATCAAAGGGAACAAGGCAATCTTCGCGCGCAAGGCTGACCGAAGCATCGGCCTGGTGTTTCAGATCACGAACCAAGCTCCTACATACACAGGGAAGTTCCCTGTCCCTCACATCTTAACTGAATCGTTTAGCTCTGCTTTTGATGTAGAGTTTAAGCGAGCAGTGCAGGGACAAATAGACTATCAAGCGAGGAAGACGAAGTGACGAACAGCTCTCGCCTGCGTTTCGGGTCCTCCCCCCATTCTCTCGATTGCGGATAGTTCGGAC
>Ga0315906_10009176_pt1 | contig 11797 bp, 12 predicted proteins | sample LakEriMetagenome_4_FD_203526 | JGI IMG/M metagenome (GOLD analysis project Ga0315906, IMG submission 203526) | Freshwater fungal communities from buoy surface, Lake Erie, Ohio, United States - Buoy 2 MA122 | ecosystem: Environmental > Aquatic > Freshwater > Lake > Lake biofilm | place: USA... | reverse complement strand
GCGATGGACAGGTAGCTGCGCACCGGATGCTGCGAAGGCAGCACGGCCAGGGCATCTCGGACGATCGCGACGCCCTGCTCGTCCTGGACCAGGGCCAGATCATCGAACACCGACTCCATGACCTCGACACCGAGTCGTCCGTAGCGGGCGTAGAGCATCAGGGCGACGACCCCCTCGGGCCGCAGGCAGGCGGCCAGGGCGTTCATCCCTGCATGCGGATCGGCGAGGTGGTGCAGCACACCCGTGGAGACGATCAGGTCGAAGTCGCGATCGAGCGCTCCGACATCCTCGATTGCCAGGTGGTGGAGTTCGAGGTTGCGCAGCCCGAACCGCTCCCTGAGCACGCGGTGATGCGCAAGTGATGCCTCGCTCACATCGATGGCCACGATGGTTGCGGCGGGATTCGTGTGGGCGAGCACGGCTGCCTGGTTGGTGCCGCAACCCGCGACCAGGATCTGCAGGTCCGGCCCAAACCAGCGCAGGAGTACGACTCCATCCCTGACTGAGGTGTCGGGCTTGATGGCGAAGGGGCCGCGCCCTGTGGTGGTCCACAGCACCGCCGAAGTGGTGTGAGCCGACGCGGCCCCTTCCATCCCTTACCCACTGCGTGAGGAAACACGCACGCCTGACGGGGACCGACTCCCGTCAGGACGACTGTTAGACCGTGATGCCGGTGGCGATCACGACGGCGGCGTTCATCGGCGCCGTATCGGCGCGGAACGTCCCTATGATCGCTGTCTCGCCCGGCGAGTGGGCACAGGTTGGACGTGACCGGGCGCAGGCGATGCTTGGTCGACTCCAGCACTTCGGGGTCGAGGAATCCGAGGGCCTGCTGGCCGGTGAAGTATTGCTCGGCAGTGAGCATGGCCGTTTCAAGGAACCGGAAATCGATGCGCTCGGCCTCACCCCGAACGAGTCCAATCATCGTTTGGACAAACTCTCGCTGCGTGAACACCTCTCCGTGGTCCGCCACCCGTTACTGCGACCTCACCAGACTCACCCAGACAGTGCATTGGGCGCCGTCCCCCGTCCCCAGCGTGAGGTGCTCGGGACGGGGGGACAGTGATGACGGGGCGTTTTGGGCTGCGTTCCTGCGCACCAGACGAGGCGCTACATGCCGCCCCCGGCGGTCGCTAGGCCGCCGAAATCAGTTCGACGTCGAGCTTGTATCCGGTGATTTCCTCAATCTCGTGCTCGAGCACACGTGCGCGCAGCTGCCCAAGGATGTTGCTCCCAATGTCGCGGTATACGTCCGGCTCCAGCGCCACGGTGAGTGTGACTCCACCTGTCACCGTGCCTGGGGTGCCGTTCCGCAGCTCACGGAAGTATCGGCCGTCACCATGCTGGCGCAGGGCGAGCAGCACGTCAGGCCACGCGGCCGCCACGTCCTGTGTCATCGCCTCATCACGGTGCTGCCGCTCGACCTCACGCTGCCGCTGCTTTTCCCTACGACGACGGTCCTGCTGACGCTGGCGGTGCTCACTGCGGCGAGCAGGCAAGGTCTGGACAAGCACGACCGTCGCCCCGCCGGCGAAGAACGCCCCGACGGCGATAACCAGCAGCACCCAGCCCACTGACACCAGCGCCGTCCACGCATCCCACCAGCCCCCTGTACTCATACCCCGACCCTAGATCGTCGGTGTGACGACGCCGCGACGCCGCGACGCGATGCTCGCGCTTCGGTACTGCGGAACACCGCGATCACGTCACGGCGGAACTCCGCTGGGAACGGCTTTGCCATGGCCGGATCCTTCCAGCGGGGACCAATCCCCGCAGATCACGAGTGAACCAAACCTTGGGCAGTCCCAGCCTCTCGCCACGTTGGGCGGGGATGAGTCATCTTTGGCGGGTCATCCCCGCGAAACATCCCCATGCCGGGCCCAACACGGTGCAGCGTCCGGCATCATGGCCGACGTGGAGCGGTCATGAGCACGAGCGATGACGTGGCCTACGGGGAGGACCGCGGCGGCGTACTCGGCATGTCAGCGTTTGAAGATGGGCTTTGGCAAGCCGTCATGCGAACACCCACCCCCGGTACACGATTCCGTCTGACTACCTCTCGGAACCGATGCGAGTTCCAGCGTGTGACGGCAGATAGACGGACCTACACGCTCACGCTCTGGCCGGTAGGGAACCAGCACCAGTTCTTCATCGACCACATCGACTTCCAGGTCAACTGGACTTGGCATCTGATCTGCAACAACAGCACGGGTCAGGTGCTGATCGACATGACCCGCCGTGCGGTCAACGGCGCGGATACCGCCGCTTCCGCTTCCTCCTACGACGATGTCGTCGAGCAAGTCGATGTGCTGTTCCGGGATCTGATGGGCGATGCCTACGAGGGAGGGCCGGCGCCCGACCGCCGTGCATCAGACCAGGCGCCTCGCCGGCATCGGCCAACCGCCAACGTGTTGATGGTCCGTGCCGACGCCCTAATTGCCCGCGAGAAGGCTGTACTGGACCGCAACAAGGCAACCGCTTTCGAACTTGGCTACCGGTTTGTGTGGGAAGTGCCCTTCTACTACGACGCCGAAGTGATCGTGATGCACCAACGCTGCGGCACGTCTCGCACCACAACACTGGAGCGGATCGAGGGTGGCGAACCGTGTCCGAACCCCTACTGCTCCGACGAGGAGCCGCAGCACCCATTGGACGACAAGGAGCCCCGGCCGAGACCGAGGGGGATTCCGAGGGCGATCCCGAGGAGAGCCCTGGACCCGCAGATGGTGGCAGAGGCTGCCCAACTCGGGTTCGCCTTCGTCGAGGGCACCCCCAGCAACAGGAGTGACTGCGTCTCAGTCCGGCACTTGGCCTGCGGGAACGTGGACTCCTTGAGCCTCCGCGAGATGCTGGAGGAGCGCAGGTGCCCACACTGCACCCCGCCCCTAGACATCGACTATGACGAGTTGGACCTGTGCCGGATCAGCACCCACGTCCTCGACCACGGCGTCCGACTCGGACTCCACGCGGGCGACCCGGCCACGTTCTCAGCGGTGTGGGCTCACCGCTGCCACCCCTGCCACACCATCTTGGTCCGCTACGTGTACCCCGACCAAACGGAACACATCACCGAGTGGAGCGATGACGGCTACATGGAGGCCGCCGAGACCTGGTACAGCCGCCACTAGCCCCGCTGACGTAAGTGAACGCCGTCCATTTCTAAGCCAGACCCGTCTCCTGAGGAAGGTAACGTGACGGCAACACGCGCCAGCGCCTGCGTCACGCTCCACGCATCGACCACGACCACGACACGGGGGCCGTGCCCGGGCTGCTGTGCTACTGGTGCAACGTGATGCTGGGGCAGGTCGACGACTGGCCGGTGGTGCTGCAGCGCATGATCGAGTACCTGACATTCACCTCCGGTGACGACCCGGTGCAGCGGGTGCGGGACTTCCTGGCCGTGTACCCGCTGGACGACGAAGCGAGCCCCACGGGTGGCGAGTAGTCCCTCCCGGGCTGATTGACCCAAACGGAACCCCGCAGATTCCCGGGCGGGCAGTCAGGTGGTAACGAGGGCTGGTGTTACAAGGGGCGGGTGCTCTCGGGAGCCCGACGGCACATGCGGCGTGCACACCCGAGGGGCGGGGCTGCTGCTCGACCAGGCGGGCGGGGGCGGGCAGGCAGGCGCACGGGCGGCCGGCCGGCCGGCGAGCAGTGATGCCGGCCTGGGCCGCTCGACGGCGTGCAGTGGTCGGCCGTTGGTGGGTGTGTCGTCGGCACGTCATGCAGTCCCCACTCTGTCCCCACAACGTCGACTACCCTCGGCACTCCCCGGTCACTCGGCAGCCCGAACAGTGAGGGATACCAACGACTCTCGGCAACCCTCGGCAAGCCCCGTCCGTGGGAGCGCACTTGGAGGCCCAGTCGGCCCAGTCGGCACCCTATTGAGCGGACTTCCGGGCACGGTCCGACGTTCAAGCACACTGCTACATGAACGGCTACACGTGCTTCGTCCACGATCGATTTGGTGAGGGAAAGTGCGCCCGGAGGGACTCGAACCCCCAACCGACCGGGTAGAAACCGGTTGCTCTATCCATTGAGCTACGGGCGCAGAGCCCTGAGTATTCCAGCCCGGTGGCAGGATGGGGTGCGTGGCTTCCGGTGCTGAACGCGACGATCCCTGGTCCGGTGATGCCGCAGTCTTTCGGGCCGAGAACCTGGCGAACTGGAGCGAGCGGGCAGTGCTCCACGCCCGCTCTTCGGATTACGGCACGCGGGAGCTGATCGGCGACCCGCAGGAGATCAGCGACGTCGTGCGGTTCGACCTTCCGCTGCTCGGCGACATCTCCGGCCTGAGGGTGCTTCATCTGCAGTGTCACATCGGCACCGACACCGTCTCGCTGGCGCGATTGGGGGCCACGGTCACGGGTCTGGACTTCTCTGCGGCGGCCGTGGTCGAGGGTCGTGCACTGGCTGCGAAGTGCGGGGTCGACGTCCGATTCGTCGAAGGCGACGCCTATGAGGCTGTGCGCCTGCTCGGGGAAGGCTCCTTCGACCTCGTCTACACGGGGATCGGCGCGCTGTGCTGGCTGCCGCGCATCGACCTGTGGGCGGATGTGGTGAGTTCGCTGCTTGCTCCGGGTGGTCGACTCTTCCTCAGGGAGGGGCACCCGATGCTGTGGGCCCTCGACGAGAACGTGCCGGACGCACTCGTCGTTCGGTACCCCTACTTCGAGACCCCTGACCCACTGTCACTGGACGAACCCGAGTCGTATGTCTCGACGGAGCGGCCCCTGAACGCCTCCATGTCGCACTCCTGGAATCACGGACTGGGCGAGACGGTGACCGCCCTGCATGAGGCGGGCATGCGCATCACGACTCTCGTGGAGCACGACAGCGTCCCGTGGGATGCGCTGCCCGGTCACATGGTTCAGGAGGAGATCGGTGAGTGGCGGCTGCGCGAGGGGCGCGAGCGGCTGCCTTTGACGTACACGCTGGTAGCGGTGCGACAAGCACCGGCCTAGGCTCTGGGGTAGGTCCGGACCAAGGTGGTCACGTCTTCATACGCGGGAGTAGCCATGGGAGAGCAGAGTGGATCTGATCACGGTGCACGTGATCAGGAGGTGCCGGACGCCGAGTCCGACGAGCTGACCGACGATCAGGTCGACGGTGTCTCGGGAGGCGTGATGCCCATCATCGGTGCCGGTGGCAACGGCGGTGCCGGCGGTCTGCTGGGCAGCGGCGGCAACGGTGGTGCTGGCGGCAACGGTGGTGCTGGCGGCGCAGGAGTAATCGGCGTAACGCATCAGTGAAGCTCGGGCACCAGCAGACCGTCTTGCGCCACGTGAAGCCTTGGTCAGCCCACCGGCAGCGATGACGACTGTCGGCGGGGAATGAGCAGCACGGCGACTGCCGCGAGCACGGCCAGTCCTCCGGCCAGGAACCACGCGGTGGCGTAGTCGCCTGCGGAGTCGCGAATCACGCCCGTCACGGTCGCGGCCACTGCCGCGCCGACCATATGAGCGGCGAAGACCCAGCCGAAGACGATGGGTCCGCGCTCGCGTCCGTAGAATCGCGTGCACAGCACCACTGTGGGCGGCACGGTGGCGACCCAGTCGAGTCCGAACAGCACCATGATGGCGAGCAGCGGCGGATCGATGTCCGGGCCGAGAAGCAGCGGCAGTCCGAGCAGGGCAACGCCGCGAAGCCCGTAGTAGATCGCCAGGAGCACCCGCGGGTCGAATCGATCGGTGAGCCAGCCTGAGCCGATGGTGCCGATGAGGTCGAAGATCCCGACGACCGCGAGCAGACCGGCTGCGGCGGTCGCCCCCATGCCGTGGTCGTGGGCGGCGGGAATGAAGTGCGTGCTGATGATTCCGTTCGTCGTCCATCCGCAGACGAAGAACGTGCCGGCGAGCAGCCAGAAGGTCCGCGATCGCATGCCGACGAGCAGACCGTCGATGGCCAGCCGTGCCGCGGCCCAGCCGCTGTGGGTCGCGTTCTGCTCCTGCTCCTCGGCCGTCTCCGTTCCGGAGGCGCCATAGGGTCGCAGGCCCACTGCTGACGGACGGTCCTGAAGCACGATCCACACGAGCGGAATGAGTGCCGCCGCAAGGAGGGTGACGATCAGCGAGGCCGTGCGCCACCCGGCGATCTCGATCGTGCGGGTGATGAGTGGAAGGAAGACCAGTTGCCCCGTTGCCCAGGCAGCACCGAAGAGACCCATCACCAGGCCGCGTCGCGCGGTGAACCAGCGGTTCGCCACGAGTGCTCCGAAGACGAGCGCGGTCGACCCGACGCCCAGTCCGACGAGCACGCCCCAGAGGATCACGAGCTGCCACGAGGCATTCATCACGAGCGTGAGACCTGTGCCGGTGGCGATGAGTGCAAGGGCGGCCACCGCGACCTGTCTAATCCCGAACCGCTCCATCAGCGCCGCCGCGAAGGGAGCCGTCACCCCGTACAGGACGAGGTTCACCGAGACCGCCAGGGAGATGGCGGACTTCGTCCAGCCGAACTCCTCTTCGAAGGGAAGGACCATGACGCCCATGGACGACCGGAACGCCGCGGATGCCAGGAGCACGAGGAACGTGACACCGGCGACTATCCATGCCCGGTGCACTCGGACGCCCACGCCCTCACCCTAGGGGGGCTCGGCGGCGCTGGCGTAACGGCGCTGTCTTGCACAGAAGTTGCCTCCTGCCCCACCGACCGGCTCTACGCTCGTGCTGTGACTCGTACTGTGCGCGTCGCCGTGGCCGTCGCCTGTGCTGCAGTGCTGGCATCCTGCAGCTCGCTCACCATGTCACCGGAGTACTCGGCGCCAGCAGGGTCCGGCGGCTCGGGCACCACTGCTGAATCAGAAGGTGGCGTCGATTCCGACACGAATTCCGGAACGGCACTTGACGTCGACAGCGCTGGGTCGGAAGTCGAGTTGGCTCAGGGCACCCCCGTAAGCCTCGAGGCCACCGAGGTCAGCGTCACCAAGGCGATCTCGGCAGCGGTTGGAGGCAAGGTCTCCTTCCGTACTGCCGATCAGGAGCGCATCTCGCTGCAGATCCCCCCGAACGCCCTGCCGGTCGACTCGATCATCACCGTGACGCAAGCCTCTGCGAACGGAATGCCCGCCATCCTCTTTGAGCCGGCTGGCATCTACCTCAACCGCCCTGCGCGCCTGACGGTGCCGAAGGCCTGGGCCTCGACGGCGTATCAGGCGTTCGTCCGTGCGGGCTTCGTGCCGGATGGTGAACTCTTCGCGCCGGCGGCCAGGCAGGGCGACGTGGTGCTTCTCAGTCGGCTTCGTCCTGTGCTGTTCGTCGATGGTGATGTCGTCGGGGCATCCGTCGGGGAGCAGGATCCGGTCGACATCGTGGCGATCGCTGCGGAACGGGACGCTGCATTGGGCTCGGGTGGTGAGTCCGATCCGCAGCCGGAGCCGGAGCCGGAGCCGGAGCCGGAGCCGGAGTCGGAGTCGGAGTCGGAGTCGGAGTCGGAGCCGGAGCCGGAGTCGGAGTCGGAGTCGGATTCGGATTCGGATTCCGAGTCTGATGGAGGTGCACGCGATGCAACTCAGGCCGCGGTCACGGCGATCCCTTCGCTCGCTGAGAGGTGCCGGGAGCCGGGTGCAGGAAGGCAGCTGCTCGAGGCCCGGCGAGCCGCAGGTGCCGCGGCGCCGAAGGAGCTTCCCGAGTGCATCACGAGGGCTGTCCATGTCTTCGCGCACACGGACTTCATCTGGCGGGTCGAGGGGCGCACCTTCGATATCGAAGAGACGGTTGCCGGTCTCGGAGCGTTGAGCAATTCCACGGATTCGAGCACGTTTCCACTACGGGGAAACATGGCGGGAGCTGCTCAGGCGGCCAGCATTTTCATGACCACCGTCGCATACGGGCTTGGAACGCTGGTGGGGGTGCCTGTTCCACCCCCGTCTGATGACAAGTGCAGCATCAGCAGCCTTGAAAACGGGATCATGACGGCGTCCATGGAGGATGTTGACGACGCGATGGTCAGGATTACGCTGCAGCCCGCAGGCACCTACTACGAGGTGTGCGGCAGGCTGGACTCGAACGTGGAGATGATGTCCTTCTTGATCCTGCGCATGCTCAACGGCGTTGGTGAGACAGATCCGCTGGTGGTAACCCTTCCTCGTAATGGCTCCTCATCGAACGTGAAGCGCATGCTGAAGATCGTCGAGCAGCAGGGACTCCGCAGGAAGCCCAACGGCGACGTCGTCATCGGCGACTCCGGTATGACCATCTCCGTCGGCATGACCGTGACGATCGCCGAGCAGCTTAAGGATCTGCAGCCGAAAGACGACGACACGGACATACAGCCGTGACGCGCGGAATGGCTGTCGCAGCGGCAGCGCTCTTGGTCCTGCTGACGGCCTGCGGCTCCCAGCAGGACGTGGCGTCGCCGTCCGGTGGCGTCACGCCGTCACCTGCGGCAGCACCAGAATCGTCGACGTCTGCGGAATCGACTGAGGCTCCATCAGAAGCACGGGAGTCGATCGCGGGCGACCAGCCTTCAGTGGGACTCGTCGCGGAGATGACGGCGCAAGGCATCGCGCTCGACGCGGTCACAGCAGCGGGGGTCGAGGGTGCGTTTGTGGGTGATCTCGACGGCGCTGTGGTCGCAGCCCAGGTCGACAGCCCACACGACTTCACCGTGGCCGCGGATCTTCCGGACTCCACCGTCGTCATCGCCAACTACCGCTTGTTCGCAGCGCCGCTCGATGCTCCAGCCCAGGAGCCGACAATCACGGGTCAGCAGGTGGCTGATGCCTACTTCTTCCGCGCCGAGTATGCGATCGACCCGGGAACACTTCCGCCTGATCTGCGCGACCAGATCCTTGCCGGCCTTCCGGGTACTGCTCCGCAGGCCCTGTTCCAGACGGCATCCGCCTGGTCCGCAAACGAAGGCATGGTCATCCGGCCGGCGGTTTTCCAGGCATCGTGGGCGACGAGCATCGGCGTGGCCGTCGAAGGGTTGATCACCAAGGCCAAGGACCAGGCCATCGATGCTGCGACCGACAAGGTCAAGGATGGGATCCTCGATGCGATCGGCAGTGAAAAGCTAAAGCAGGCGGAGAACCTGAAGGGCAAGGCCGAGAAGCTCAAGGAGGACGTCGAGAAGGCGGGCGAGAAGGTCAATCAGGCCCTGGACGTCAACGACGCCGTCACTGCTGCACTGGCAGAGCTCTCGGCACTGGAGCAGTGCGTGAAGCACCCGACGAGCAAGGTGACCCGCGACCGCTTCAAGGCTTCCCCCGCTGAGCAGCAGAGGCAGTTGAAGCAGATCGCCGATGCGCGCAACGAGATCCTCAATCACGCCGCCGTCATCTTCACCGGCGCGATCCTCGAGGTCGGATCCGGTGGTCTCGGCTGGGTGAAGAAGGTCATGGGACCTGCGACCAAGTGGGTCCGCGACTCTCTGTCCACGCTCATCGAGAAGGAGATGGCGATGGCCCGCGCAGGAGTGACTCCGTGCGTCGGCTTCCGGCTCTTCCAGGTGGCCCCGGGCACGACGGCCGTGTGGGAGGGGGAAAAGTGCGGGGGCCTGGGGGGGCGCTGGAAGGCACGTACCGATTGGGACTTCGCCGGAGGTCAGGCCACGGGCTTCATCCGGGCCAAGGTCGACGAGGACACCCTCACTGGGCCGATGGAGTACGAGGTGCTGATCAAGGTGGACGGTGGTCTCGCGCGCGTGTCCAACAAGGGGACCATCACGCTGACGCAGGGACCTGAGGACACCGTCATCATGAAGGTGTCATTGGGCGCCCAGACATCGGTCTCTGCTCCGAAGTTCAGCGGCATGTTTGCGACGGTGTTTCCGGGCGGAGACCTGACGTGGAAGCCGGACCCATCTCTCGCCGCTTGCCCGGAGCAGTGAGCAAGAAGGTCAGTACCATCCACAGGTTTCCGCGGCGCTGACAGCCGTCCCCAGCTCAGACTGTCGGGCTCCCTTCGTGTTGTCGACGGCGTCAGCGTTGGCTCCAGCCGGGCCAGACCCGGGTTCTCTCCGGAGCGCAGATGAACGACATCGACATCACCATCATCGGCAACGTCGCATCCGACGTGAGCCTGAACTTCACCAAGGGAGGAGTTTCCGTCGCGCACTTCCGCGTCGCGGCGGGCACCCGTCGCTTCGACAGGCAGTCCGAGCGTTGGACGGACGGCGACACCCACTTCTTCTCGATCTCCTGCTTCCGCGATCTCGCGCACAATGTCGTCGCGTCCGTCACCAAGGGGCAGCCGATCATCGTCCGCGGGCGGCTGCGCAGTCGCGAATCGATCCGCGAGTGCGGCGAGCATATGCACACCTTCCGCTACTACGACGTCGAGGCATCCGTCGTGGGTCACGACCTCTCGCGCGGAAACGCCTCCTTCACGCGGGTCAAGCGTGCCGCCGTCATCGAGAACGAGACCCGCTACCTCGCGGACTCGATGGCAGAGGCCGGCATTGCGGAGGAGGACGAGGCCCGTGCGCTGGCCACACGGCTGCTCGGCAGCAACGCTGACGGCGCCATGGAAGGCCTGGACGACTCGGAGGATCTCGATGATGCCGAGGTTGTCGATCCGGAGACAGGGGAGATCATCGAACGTGTGGGTCTGTGAGTCGAATGGCGTAATGCATGCATAATGCAGGCATGCCCAACGTGACCATCCGCAATGTCCCGGACCCCATCCACGCGGCCCTCGTGGCCCGAGCCGAGGACGCCGGGCAGTCCCTTCAGGCCTACCTGCAGGGACTGCTCGCCTCTGCGGCCGTCCGACCACCCGTCCGGCAGTTCGCGGCGGAACTCGTCGAGTTGGCGTGGCAACGGGAGCGCACCGGTGGCGGTATCGGGTCCGACGTCGACACGGTCGCCCTGATCCGGCAGGGGCGAGACCAAGCAGCACGCCGGTGACGACGACGGCTGTGGTCGATGCCTCCGTGGCCGTCGACGCTCTTGTCGGACGTGGCCCGCAGGGAGTGAGTGCGGCCGGAGTCCTCGCCGACTTCGACCACCTCGCGGCCCCGGACATCATCGACGTCGAGTGCATCAGTGCATGGTGGGGACTCGTCAGGGGCGGGCTTATGGCCCGTACCGAGATCGACACCGTTGTTCGGCGCCTGGTCACGGCCCCCATTGACCGCTTCCCCGCATGGCCGATGGGGGAGCGCATCGCAGAGCTGTCGGGCACGATCACGGCCTACGACGCCGCCTACGTGGCACTCGCCGAACTACTCGAAGCACCCCTGCTCACTGCTGACACCCGTCTGGCTCGATCGCATGGCAGACGGTGCGAGGTGCGGATCGTGGGCGGATGAGCTCCGGCTAGGCTCCCCTTCATGGCCGAGTTCATCTACACCCTCCGCAAGGCACGCAAGGCGCACGGCGACAAGGTCGTCCTCGACGACGTCACGCTCGCCTTCATCCCCGGGGCCAAGATCGGCGTGGTGGGGCCGAACGGCGCCGGCAAGTCCAGCCTGCTCAAGGTCATGGCCGGCATCGACGACGTCTCCAACGGCGAGGCGATGCTGCACGAGGGCTACACCGTCGGCATCCTCATGCAGGAGCCGAACCTCGACGAGACGAAGACGGTGCTCGAGAATGTGCAGCTCGGCGTGGCTGAGACCAAGGGCATGATCGACCGCTTCAACGAGATCTCCGCCGCCCTCACCGAGCCCGATGCCGACTACGACACCCTGCTGGAGGAGATGGGCAAGCTCCAGGAGGCGATCGACCACCGCAATGCGTGGGATCTCGACGCGCAGCTCGAGCAGGCCATGGACGCACTGCGCTGCCCGGCACCGGATGCCGACGTCTCCGTGCTCTCCGGCGGCGAGAAGCGCCGCGTGGCCCTGTGCAAGC
>Ga0315906_10009174_pt1 | contig 11798 bp, 7 predicted proteins | sample LakEriMetagenome_4_FD_203526 | JGI IMG/M metagenome (GOLD analysis project Ga0315906, IMG submission 203526) | Freshwater fungal communities from buoy surface, Lake Erie, Ohio, United States - Buoy 2 MA122 | ecosystem: Environmental > Aquatic > Freshwater > Lake > Lake biofilm | place: USA: Lake... | reverse complement strand
ACAAGGCGGTCAGCTTACCAATCGCCTTCCCGTTCAACCCTTTGGCCTTCAACTTCTCGGTAGATGAATATATCGGCTCCCATCCGGGCGGATGCCTGCTCTCAAGAGACAATACTTCCAATTCGGGATGCACCATCTGTGGCTGACCCATAAAATAATTCACTTTCCCAAAAACTACATACCGCTCATTTTCCCTCAAACTTTTTTGCACCCAAGAAACCCCTTGAAACCATGTGAGCTTCAACACTCCGCTTTCATCCTTGAGTCTCGCTTCGAGTCTTTTAGACGCATTTTTCCCTACAACTTCCATATCAGATAAAACCCCATGAAGCAATACCATATCAAGCCCTGCATGTAAATCGGCTATGCGCGTACGTTTACTTTTATCGAGATGCCTGAAAGGAATATGCTGCAACAGATCTCCAAAAGTAAAAATCTGCAATTCTTTCTTTAGTAAATCTGCACGAAGCGGACCTACCCCCTTCAGATATTCAATCGGATTGGATAATATACCGGGTGTGAAAGTGATAAACTATAATTTTTTACCTGAATAATTTCAAGCGTCTAATTTAAAAAATTCCTTGCAACAGGCTTCGACATGGTTTCTTAAATTTTCCCGAAAATTGAAAGCGGAAAATTTTGCGGCATAGGCACTAATCGAAAACCGATCAAAAATTTGAGTCTCAAATTGCCCAACTGCATCAACAATAGCATCAACCGTCTGCGCGTCAAAAAGAATTCCGGTTTTTTTGTGTTGCACAATATCTGATGCACCGCCCTTCTTTAAGGCAATAACTGGCACACCTGCAGCCTGCGCCTCCGCCATTACAATGCCAAAATCTTCTTCTGCTGCATATACAAAGGCTTTAGCAGATTGCAGATGCGTAACAAATTCATCATGCGATAAATAATCTTTTATGATAATATTCTTACCCGATTGGGCGCGTATCTTCTTTATTTGTGATCCGCTCCCCGCAATAATCAGCTGTTTGTCCGGCATCTTACTGAATGCCGCTGCAATTAAATCCAGCTTTTTGTAGGGCACCATACGCGCAGCTGCAAAATAATAATTTCCGGAACGCTCAGCAGGGGTAAAAGTAATCGTGTCTGAAGGCGGATATATTACAACAGCATCCCTGGCATAAATCTTCTTTATCCTGCGGGCAATATAATTTGAATTAGCAATATAACTATTCACACGGTTTGCACCCGATTGATCCCAAACCCTGATTTTATGCAATACCCGTTTCACAAAAAAACCTTTCAGACTTTTAAGCAGCCCGTTATCCCGAATGTACTGATGATATAAATCCCATGCATAACGCATCGGAGAATGGCAATAACAAATATGCAACTGCTCTCCATTGGTAAGTACACCTTTTGCCACAGCATGGGAGGAAGAAATAATGATGTCATAATCACTCAAATCAAGCTGTTCAATTGCGTATGGGAATAGCGGTAAATAATTTCTGAAATATTTGCGTGCAAATGGCAAATGCTGAATGAATGTTGTAGTAACTTTTTTATTTTTTAAAAACCCTCGTTGCTCGGCAGGAATGAAGTCGACAAGTGCAAACACATCTGCCTCAGGGAAAACATCCAGCATCTGCGCTACCACACGCTCCGATCCCGCATAAGTGTCAAACCACTCATGTACAATCGCAATTTTTTTGTTTTCTGTATATGCCATTACCTTAGCAATATATTTAGTCTGTGCAATTTATGAAAATCAAAGCGCAATCATGAATAAAGAAAAAATACATATTTGTTTTGACGCCCGAATGTATCAGCATTCCGGCATTGGTGTATATATTTTACAACAGATAGAATCGCTGAAAAAGGATAGTGGAATTACCTTATCGATAATCGCTCCGGAAAAAAATATCCCCGAATTTGAAGGAATCCAACAGATCATCTGGACAACAAAAATCTATAGCATTATTGAGCAACTGTTTTATCCATATATCATCCCTACTTGTGATATTTTCTGGTCGCCGCACTATAATGTTCCTCTGTTACCCATTCGTGCAAAAAAAAGATGGGTTACCATTCATGATGTGTACCATCTCAAATTTGCACATACATTATCATTAGCTCAAAAACTTTATGCCCGCATCTGTTTTGCAACAGCATGCCGACTGTCAGAAAAAATAATAACAGTATCCCGCTTTTCTGCCAACGAAATTCAATCATTTTTTGATGTACAGCATAAAATTGAAGTGCGGCTTAACAAAGTAGACACAAATAAATTCAGTAAACATTATACAGAAGAATTTACCACCTCTATCCTGAATAAATATAGTATCGATTTCCCCTATATACTATTTGTTGGAAATATAAAACCACATAAAAACTTAATTACCCTGCTTATAGCTTTTAATAAAATAAAAGAACAAATCACCCCGACAAAACTCTTGATTGTAGGGAAAAAAGAAGGATTTATAACGGAAGACAATGAAATAAAAAGATATATAGAACGTAATGATGAACTTACAAAATATTTACATTTTACGGGCTTAGTAGAACACAATGAACTGCCTGTATTATACCAACAAGCCAAACTATTTATTTTCCCTTCATTATATGAAGGTTTTGGATATCCGCCTCTTGAAGCACTTGCTGCTGGCACAAAGGTTTTATGCTCAAATGCCGGCCCAATGCCGGAGGTATGTGGAGATAAAGTTGATTATTTTGACCCTATTGATGCAGATGCACTGAGCATATTGATTTGCGATAGATTGTCTTCTTGCTGATTAATATGGGCATTATTCAGGTATAGAATTGTATTAAAAAATGCAATCATTAAAACACCCTGCTCTCGCGAAAATGTTGTTTCCGTAATGGAGGCTAGTATAACTATAATCAAAAAGAAAAGATAATTCCTGTCTGCTGATTTTATTGCCATTTTCAGAAAACAGAAGAAACAAAGAATATATATCAGCAAACCAACAAAACCATGTCTAACACTCTCTTCTAAAAATTCATTGTGAATATTATAGTCTTTTACATACCGGTACACAGCAGCATGATTCGATTGATAACAGGCATTCAAAGTGTTTTTTATATTGCCGCCACCCGTTCCCAACACAAAATGTTCACCTAAAATACGCCACCCACAGTCCCAATGTATCAATCGCGTATTAATACTAAGAATAAAAAAACGCATTTTAGGAGTCAGATGATCGGCATTACCCCTGTTGGTAAAATAATAATTGAGCAACCATACAAACACAATGCTGCATAAAATCATGCCCGATATAACAATTAACCGCCGAAAGCGTATCTGCATAAAAGAAATTAATCTTATAAAGAGCAGTACTAATAAAATTACACAAGCCATTTTAGCCTGAATAAACCATAGAAACAGGATAAAAAAAAGACCTGCCGATATTAATAAAAAACGAATTCTTTTTTCATTCATCAGCAAAACGACTGATGTCAAAAGATATATTCCATAATAAGGTCGGTGTAACATTAAATACGACTCGTAATTATGATTCCCTATGCTAATAGTCCCATTTAAATGATCCAGCAAGATAAAAGTCGCAGATAACAAAACCGACAAAAAACAACCGGCGAAAAAAAACAGTTTTATTAAATAAAGATCCCGATCCCCAAATTTAGAACGCAAAAAAAATATAGGGAATAATAAAAAAGGAAGTTTAATCAAAATACTAGAAAAAATATTTTCTGTAGCGCCGCCTTGCAGCAAACTCAAGAGCTGTATAAGAAATACGCCCGTCAAAATAAAAAAATCATTCCACACAAATTTCTTCTTCTGTTGTTTAATAAAACAACAATCATATAGCCATAAAGCAGAAAGAAGTATAATAATGATGCCATTTAATTTCACAGAAAGCCAGTCTGTAAAAGGCAGCAGAAATGCATAAGCGAAGAGGAGGAATCTTCTAAAATCATACATCTTAATTGACAAAAAATCATATTTCATTACGGGATGCATTAGCATGAATATGAGATTTGAGAACAAAAAAAGAAAGATTGATCAATGCAAGGTGTGTCCAAAGATAATTTCTAAGAATATTTTGATTCAAACATAGCAGCAGCAGTTGAAAAATTACAGAGAGCACAAGAAAATAATGTGCCCGAAACAATAAAGTATCAGAATTAAAATGATGTTGTAGTGCCATTCGCTTCAAGAATCGGTGAGAACTTAAAAATTTAAACAAAAAAATACTAAAAAAAATAAATCCAATAATCCCGGATGCGGCAAGCACTTCCAAAAAAATACACATGCCTTCCGTATGCTTAACAACGTCTTGTGTAATATGAACAACCCCTTTCATCTCAGCGATAGCTGGGGCTATCCCGCCCAAACTATAACCAACCCATGGGGATTTTATAAAGATTTTCCATGTGTTGATAAAGTCTTCCATTCTAATGGTAACAGAGTGCCAGTATTTTGAAAGAAAAGGCAGCCCCTCAAAAAATAAAATAAACTTATCGAAATTAAAAAAAGCAAATATGAAAATAATAAAAATCAGTCCGGCTGTTAAACATAAGAATAAAAAATGCCTGACGGTCAATTTACTGTAAGAAATGGCACGCTTTACGGCAACAAATATCTGACTAAAAGCAAGTAGTAACATTGCAAGAATTCCCATTCTTGAAAAAGACATAAACATCACTAAAGTTAAAATTATCAGTGCTGCCTGATTAAAAACCTTTCTCTTAAAATCTACAAATTCAGTAAAAAACAAGAGGAAATGAAAGCTCCACGGTATAAACAGATACGTAGAGAAATAAGATGGTTCATAACTAAAGCCATGCACGCGCGGAATGCCACTGATAAAATAATAATCTACAAAGAAATCTAGACCTGCTACCGTCAATAAAAACTGAACAATCGCAAAAATACCAATGATGGTAAATGAATGGACATATAAAACTAAAATGCGCTCAAAATGCATCAGCGTTTGGACATAGGCCGATAAAGCAATAATAAACACAAAAAAAATGGTCAGCCAAAACAAATAGCCTATTCCTCTCGACAAGAGGATACTGTTCTTTACAAAAAAGATAAGTAATAAAAACCAGACTAAAAACGACCAGAATCCCAAAAACCTAACCGGAAATCTTCCCTTCCCAAAAATACTCAACAGAAAAACAGTGAAGGAAAAAAACAGCATCAGTAAGGTACAAATCCGAATTGAAAATCCGGTTATTTTTATATTCAGGGCTGTATCAAAAGAAGTTGTTATAAAAATAAGTACCAGAAGAAAATCCAGTAAGATTCTTACCTGCTTTGAAAAAGGATTTCCGAATGCATCCACTTATATGATGATTTTAAGGTAGTGCATTTACTTTATACTTTGAAAACGCGCTCCGTGTTCCGGAGATGAAAAAATAGAGAAAGTATAGTAACAGCACAATAACCAATGATTTTAACAAGGCTAATAAAACAGATTCAACCCCGGATTTTTTAGCAAGAATCGGATAATTAAGCAGATTAATGGGATCATTCAATCTGATTACCCCTCTGTTATTTTTGATTAGTTTTTCTTCAATTCCATACACGTTTCTTTTGATTTCAGAAATGTCATTAGCATAAATAATATTACTGCTCGAGTTAATAAATTTATTAAGATTGATTTTATTCATGGAATCCAATTCGTTCTTTTGGGCTTCCAAACTTGAATTCATAAGCCCAACCATGCTCTTTTCATTATCCTTAACCTTATTGAAATAATTAGAATTAATGACAAACTGATTAATTTGATCAACCAGATTCCGGACATTGATTGAATCCTTCAAGTCGATAGTAATTTGGGTGTTCGTTTCATTAAAATAATAATTCGGCCCAAGGTCGCCTCCGGCCGATACAAGATATTCAGGATCCTCAACGACAATCTTTAAAGACGTGATTTTTTTCGCCTCCTGAACCGGAATATTAATCATTTTAGCAAGCTGTGCGTATTTACCCTGATTGATTAAATTCTTAAGATCGGTAAGAATTAATTCTATTTTTTTTCCGCTCATATATTCAGTACTGAGATAATAGGTTATTTTCATATTATTCCTGTCCTTGAAAAAAAACAGAATGGAACATACAAGCCATGCAAGCAATATGATTTTTATCCGCTGAATATTTTTAAAAATAAAAAAGGTGAAGTTTGAGGCAACTTTCTTTAAATCAATTTCACCGGTTCCGTGATCTATCATATACTAATTTAGGATTGAGGTGGATAAGTTTAATTTCTTTTTCGCAAAATACACCGCCGTGATATTCCAGCACACCAAAGTTATACAGGTAGTTATTGCTGCTCCGAGCTCTTTGAATGCAGGAATTAAAAGCAAATTAAGTACAAAATTCAATATGAGCGCCGCAAACATTATTTTTTGATATAACTTCTCCTCACCAAGCATCATAAGACATACTTCATTTAAAGCACAGGCAGCACTAAAAATATAACCTAACGCTACCAAAATGAAAATCTTGTATACAGCAATATGCTTAATATGTAAATAGAGTTTTAAATATGGAATTATAGGCAGAATCAATAGAAAAATAAATAAAGCGCCCAATGTTATCCCAAGTGTTAATCTTGAAATTTTTTTTTGCAAAATGTCCCGATCAGAAATGGATATAATCTTGGGAGAAAAATTAGCCCCTATTACAACTAACGGGAACGAAACAAAGCCAGCAAATTTCAACATCAATGCATACTCGCCAACAACCTCAGGTTCAATATATTTACTTAAAATAAAAATATCTAAAGTGCCGATCAAAATAAAAACAGCATTATTAGAAAAGAATGGAAATGAACTCTTTAATGTATGCCAAATCCGATATTCCTTAATAGGATTTATTACTGTATCTTTAATATTGCGCCAAACCTGAAAAGAAGATAGCATCAGACTGCATATAGTCGCCGCCAGATAGGAAATTTCTAATTTCCTATCTGAATCAAAACCTACAAAATCCTGTAGCACCAAAAAAATAATCGTCAATAAAAAAATAGAAGCCGCATGATAAAAAGTATAGGCAACCACTTTTTGCTTACCTCGTAAAAATTCATAATGCATGATGTGCAGGTTAACAAAAAAAACGGAAAAAATAGCAATCTGAAAAAAAACATAGTCAGTGTATGATGGAAAAAACTGCACTATAATAAAAGGAGTGACCCAAAAAGCAAGTACAGAAATGAGCAAACCTATAATGAAATGATACCAAATCAATCTAAGATAAAGGTACTTCGCTTTTCCATCCTCCCCCATTGCCGTGTAGCGACTCACCCATTTCATCATAAAAATATCGGTACCAAATTTCATTATTAATGTAAAAATCAAAGAGTAAGAAAGAAAAAAACTGAAATACCCCAATTTTTCATTCCCTAAAAAAAATGATATATAACCCGTTAATGCGTATGAAACTAACGCTCCAAAAAACTTTACAAACAAGGAAATAATACTTTGCCGCATGCAGATAAATCATGAAAGATAAACCGATATTCAGACCTAATTACTTTTAACACTAATCTTGATTTGCCAAATTAAATGATTTTCATCATATAATTCTTTAAAGCCTGTAATTAACTCATTTCGGCTGTATTTTCGTAACTTACATTATGCTTATCAACCTCCATACCAAATAGATTTGACATCCAAATATGAATGGTACATCTTCAGAATCCGTTATAAAAAATCAGCTCATAAAAGCACTCAATTCCTCTATGGATGGCATTGCGTTATTAGATGCTGCCGGGAATTATTATTATCTGAATCAGGAACATATCATTATGTTCGGCTATGAAAAAGAAGAAGAACTGCTGGGAAAAAACTGGCAATGCATTTATAACAATGAAGAAATTGAAAGAATAAATAAAGATATATTTCCCATTCTTATTGAAAATAAACAATGGCGGGGTGAAACCATTGGGAAAAGTAAACAAGGAATGCCTGTATACCAGGAGATTTCACTTACTATGATGGAGGACGGAGTAATTATTTGTATTTGTCGGGATATTCGTGACAAACAAGAAGCAACTAAAAATCTGCTCTTGCACTATAAAATCATGGAAAATACTAAGTCCATGGTTATCATTACAAACCCCAACCAGGAAATAGAATGGGTCAATAAATCATTTTGTGATATAAGCGGATATACACTGGAGGAATGTATTGGTAAAAAACCGGGAAGATTACTACAGGGCAAAGACTCTGATAAAGCTGTCATTGCAGGTATCCGTCAAAATATCCTGGATAAAAATCCATTTCAGGCCGAATTGCTCAATTATAAAAAAAACGGCAACCCCTATTGGATTGAAATAAAAGGACAACCCCTTTTTAATAACCAAGGAGAAATCGAACATTTTTTTGCCATTGAAGAAGATATTACGACCAGAAAAGAATCTCAAAAAAAACTGGAAGAGAGTAATTTAAGACTGGAGCTTGCACTGAAAGGTATTTCAGCGGCCACCTGGGAGCTTAATCTGGTTACAGGCGAAATATATTATTCCGATTTTTTGTACGAAATGACTGGTTATGAAGCGCATGAAATAAAAAATTTGTTTGGTGAAAACAGATTTTTTATGCCAGAAGATGATAGGGATAATACGTTTAATGAGTTTTCAGCATTTCTGAAAAGTACAGCAGCAAACTTTGAGCGCGAGTACCGTATTAAACATAAAAAAGGATATGATATCTGGGTGCTAAATCGTGCTACTATAAGCGAAAAAAACAAAAATGGTACGCCCCGGAAAGTTATCGGTATTATTATTGATATTACTAAAATTAAAAACACCCAAAAAAAGCTGGAGGAATCTGAAATCCGCTATAAAAAAACCATGGAAGCTTCTGGGGCAGCTATCTGGGAATGGAATCTGATCAAAGATCAAGTTTTTGTTACACAGGAATTCAGAAATCTTTTTGGATTGCCTGACGAAAAAGACTTTGCGATCTCATATAAGACATTAATAAAAAATGTACATCCCGATGATACAGAAATGCTGGATAACGCTTTTCAGAATCACATTACAAGCAAAACGCCTAAGCTCGATATTGATTACCGATTTAAGAAATTAACCACAGGCCAATATGAGTGGTATAATCTGAAGGGGGCTATCATTGAAAGAAATTCTGATAATATTCCATTAAAAGCCATGGGATATTCCATTTCTATTCAGGAAAGGAAAATGATTGAATTACAGCTAAAGGAAAGTGAAGAGAGATGGTACAATGCCATGGTGGTTTCGGGTGCAGGTTTCTGGGACTATGACTCCGGTCAAGATAAAATGTATTTCTCCACGCAAATGAGGCAAATACTTGGCTATGTGCATACCAATCAGATTCCCCATGATTTAGCATACTGGAAGCAAAGAGTGCACCCTGAAGATCTGGAACTTCTGGAAAAATCAATAAAGAATATCAATGCGGATGCCAACAACACCATTCATGCCGAATTCAGATTACTGAACAAAGCAAATCAATATATCTGGATTAGCGCAACAGGTTTATTTAAAACCATTGAAGAAGAAAAAGTAGGCAGGTATTCAGGTGCTGCTTATGATATTACAGAAAAAAAACAATCAGAATTAGCGATGGAAAAAGCCCGCCTGATGGCGGAAACTTCCGTTAAAGCCAAGCGGCGCTTTCTCGCCAATGTAAGTCACGAAATCCGCACCCCAATGCATGCTATTATGGGCTTGAGTGAACAACTTTCCTTTTCTGAATTGAAGCCTGAGCAAAAAGCACTTTTAATAATGATTACGGAAGCGTCCAAGTCTTTAATGAATATTATTAATGACGTACTTGATTTATCAAAAATAGAAGAGGGAAAATTACAACTTGAAGAAACCATTTTTGATCCGGGTTATCTGATACAACAACTATCCGACTTATATGCCCTTCAGGCTTCCAAAAAACATATCGATTTAATCCTAAATAAATCCATAAAAAAGGAAAGTGTGTATATCGGAGACCAAACCCGCATCCGGCAGGTGTTATCTAATATTATCAGCAATGCCATTAAATTTACTGACAAGGGAAATGTCCATCTCACCTTTAGCATCAATCCTTCCAATGAACATGAAGCCATACTTTCATTTGTCTGCTCCGATACCGGAGTTGGCATGAGTGCTGAAATGAAAAAGAAAGTATTTGAAGAATTTGTGCAGGAAGACGAAAGTTTTCATCGGAAATATGGAGGCAGCGGTCTTGGCCTTTCAATCACCAATGAATTCATTAAATTAATGAAAGGATCAATCCATGTAGAGAGCAAAAAAAACAAAGGCACAATCGTTCGCATTGATATACCACTTAAAATTATTAAAGACAACAAAAGCATTCCTGAAAACCCATTGAATATCGACTATGTAAAATTGCAAAAAATAAAATTGCTGGTTGCTGAAGACAATGAATTTAACCGTTTGCTGCTGAAATTTATTCTGGATAAAAATAAGATCACGTATGATTTTGCTGAAAACGGTAAGATCGCAGTTGAAAAAGCATCTGAAAATAATTATGATTTAATCCTTATGGATATTCAAATGCCTGAGATGGATGGAATTGAAGCCACACAAATCATAAGAGAAAGATTGGCAATGCACATTCCAATAATCGCTGTTACGGCTAATGCAATCAAAGAAGAATTGGATTATTATCTGAAAATGGGTTTATCAGGCTATCTGACAAAACCCTTTGAAGAGCGAAAGTTTCTAGAAAAAATCACAGCATTTCTTAAGTCCTAACCCACGATTGCCCTTATTGAAAATAAGTGTATCCACTTATTTTCAATAGTATGCTGTAAGTCCTAGACAAACATTATCAGCCTTTAAAGGGTTATTCACTAATTTTAAGATTGAGATAAATACGATGTAGTTTTCCGATAACCGACAGTAAATCTGCGGCGTTCACATTTAAAGTTGTGCATAGTATCTTATCCGTATCTATAACAAATTAATTATTGGTTAATGATTGCAAGTCAGATTAGTTTTGAAAATAATATATGGGAGGGCTTTGATGCTCTTGCTCGCCCTGCAACGGATTATCAGCTAGTATTAGTGATGGGCGACAAATCACTGATTTCTAATCCAGACATTCTGCATGAGATCAAATCTCGTTTTAGCAACGCTAAAATACCGGTTATATCCACTGCAGGCGAAATTTTCAATAATAAATCTCATGAAAACGCTTTAGTTGCCATTGCGCTTTATTTTGAACATACACCTTTAAAAGTGGCAGAAGAAAATATCCGCAACTACACTGATTCTATATCATTAGGAAAATCAATCGCACAATCTCTTCCAATGGAATCGCTGCAATACATAATGATTTTATCTTGCGGTAGTTTGGTAAATGGAGAAGATCTGATTCGAGGTATTACAAGTATTACCGGTAATGATATATTAATTACCGGTGGAATGGCAGGTGATGGAGACCGTTTTAAAAAAACGATGTTAGGCTGTTCATCTGAACCTGAAGAAGGCAATGTTATTTTGATAGGTTTTTATGGCAATCACATCAAAGTAACATCTGGGGTGAAAAGTGGTTGGTCATTTTTTGGACCCGAAAGAACGGTAACACAATCGGAGAAAAATATACTCTACAGTATTGATGGCGAAAATGCACTGGAATTATATAAAAGATATTTGGGGGAATTTGCTAAACAATTGCCTTCTTCCGCTCTTTTTTTCCCGCTGGCCATACTTTCTCCTGGCAATGACACACCATTAGTAAGAACAATATTGTCGGTGGACGAAGCCACCGGATCAATGACATTTGCTGGCAATATCCCTACAGGAGCGAAGGTACGACTGATGCGCACCAATACAGAACAAATC
>Ga0315906_10009172_pt1 | contig 11800 bp, 9 predicted proteins | sample LakEriMetagenome_4_FD_203526 | JGI IMG/M metagenome (GOLD analysis project Ga0315906, IMG submission 203526) | Freshwater fungal communities from buoy surface, Lake Erie, Ohio, United States - Buoy 2 MA122 | ecosystem: Environmental > Aquatic > Freshwater > Lake > Lake biofilm | place: USA: Lake... | reverse complement strand
GCCATAAACGAAGGGGTGGTATTTGACTACGAACCCTACATGGCCTCCGAAAAACGTGCTCCTGTCGAAGCTATGTATGTGTTGGGAAGAGCCTACCATCTCAATTCTGAATTGGACCTGGCGATAAAAACTTTTCAGGAACTTAAGTCCATGCTTCCGCCGAAGCATCATATGAGGAAGCAGTGCGAACGGCAGATGGATATGTGTGAAGAAGCCAAAAAACAAATAGCAGATCCAAAGCCATTCATTATAAATAACCTAGGGCCTGTAGTTAATACCAATGCCAACGAATATAGCCCCGTGATTTCTATCGATGAGAGCGCCCTCTTTTTTACGGCAAGAAAGTTGAGAGCCGATAGTTCCAATGTCTTGCTAACCGATTCGGATACCGGAGAGCTCAGGGAGGATATCTACGTTTCGTATAAGGATCAATCGGGTAATTGGATGTCTCCGGAACGACTTAACATTGATAACGATGATCACTCAGCCACAATCAGTGTTTCGCCCGATGGACAAACACTGTATATCTACTATGACGAAGAAGGCAATGGTCAGATATACCAAAGTGTTCTTATAGGGGAAACATGGTCGGATCCCGAATTGCTTGGGTCAGATATAAATTCCGATGCTTGGGAAACACATGTAACGGTTTCGGCCGATGGTTCGCTTCTTTATTTTGTCTCTGACCGTGAAAAAGGTTATGGTGGTCGTGATATCTATCGCTGCGTTAAACTCCCGGATGGGCAGTGGTCCAAGGCATTGCCCCTGGGGCCGGTAATTAATACTCAGTACGAGGAGGATTCGCCTTTCCTTTCGCCGGATGGCAAAACGTTGTATTTTTCTTCTACCGGACATAACAGCATAGGAGGCTTTGATATTTTTTATTGCATGTTGGGTGAAGATGGCGAATGGACAACCCCAGTAAATATGGGTTATCCGCTGAACACGGTCGATGACGACGTATTCTTCGTGCCAACGGCCGATGGCCGACGTGCCTATTATTCTTCCCGTAAAGAGGAAGGTTATGGGCTTAAAGATATTTATGTCCTCGAACTCCCGGAGCCGATGGTAACTGATCTCTCGGTGCTTAAAGGCTATATTTTTCCTCCTGAAGGCGAAGTACTTCCTGATGACACCTATGTTCTCCTAACGAATCAAAGCTCTGCCGAAGTAACGGAATACCGGCCCCGAAAACGCGATGGAGCCTATGTAGCTATATTGTCTCCCTGTGTGGCCTACAGCATAGAGTATGTGGTGGAAGGTAAAATAGTTCATCAGGAGTTAATAAACGTCCCCTGCGAATCGGCCTACAATGAAATAGAAAAGGAAATCTACCTCCTTCCTCTCTACCTTGGTGGCAAGAAGGTCTACGATGTGGAAATCGCGGAGCCTGAACCAGAGCCCGTGGCTCAAAATGCAGATGCTCCCTCATCAATGGGGGAAGCTTATGATCCTAACGAGCCGATTAAGGCTGTCTATTTGGAAGATGTAGGTGTAGCTTTATACGAAAGGTATTTTGTATATGACTTTCACGAATTTGGAACGGGGGAGGAACATTTCCTAGATTTTGTTAGTAATGTGGAAAAGATTCTTAAGGCTAAAGGAACTGTAGAAATTTTTATAGAATCCAGTGCTTCGCAGGTGCCTTCCGCTCGTTTTAAAACTAATCAGGATCTCAGTAATTATCGGGCGGAGACCTGCAAAAAGCAGATTCTTGAAATACTCCTAAAGAAAGGATTTACAGAAGATCAGTTTGTTTTCCTTCCTCCCAAGTCTCTGGTTGGCGGGCCTAAATTTAAAGGCGATGCCATTAAGAATAGGCTAGTATATGAACAGTATCAGTACATAAAAGCCCGGGCCAAATAAAAAATCATTTCCATACAATGAAGAAGACCCTTTACCGAGTAAAGGGTTTTCTATTCTATATGATGCTGCCTTTGGGTAGAAAAAAATTTGTTGACCCATTTGCATTCGGATAATAAGCTCTTATGCCTTCCCGTATCTATACCCTATGAAATTAAATCTTCGCAAACCGCTGGCATTTATTGACCTCGAAACTACCGGAACGAATGTTGGCTCCGACCGCATCGTCGAAATAGCAGTAATTAAAGTAATGCCAGACGGAAATATCATCAGCAGGCCCGAGAAAGGCGGTCCTGGAAACCGATTTTTGATAAATCCCGAAACTCCTATTCCACTTACTTCTTCTGTTGTTCATGGAATTTACGACGAAGATGTAAAGGAGGCACCCACCTTCCGTGAAATTGCGCCGTCATTGTTTAAATTCCTTTTCGATTGCGATCTTGGTGGCTTTAATTCCAATCGCTTCGACATACCTATGCTTGCCGAAGAATTTCTTCGCGCAGGAATTGAGTTTAGTCTTGAGGGACGTAACCTCATCGATGTACAGGTAATATTTCACATGATGGAACAGCGCAATCTGAAGGCCGGGTATAAATTTTATTGTGGCAAAGACCTCGACGATGCTCATGAAGCGCTGCCCGATGCCATTGCTACAATGGAGATCTTTACAGCTATGCTCGATCGCTATAAGGATGTCGTAATTGAAGACAGCCGAATGGGTATTGTTGCACCTATCGTAAACGATATGGATAAAATCCATGAATTCTGTCGTCGCCAGCGATTTGCCGATTTGATGGGACGTATGGTTTACGATGATGAAGATCAGGTGGTCTTTAACTTCGGAAAATACAAGGGAAAACGCGTTAAAGAAATCCTCCGCCAGGATCCGGGGTACTACGGCTGGATGATGCAAGGTGATTTTCCTCTATTTACGAAAAAGATACTTACCGAAATACGAAATAGCCTCTAGGGATATGAACCGCATTACCGTATTGGTATCTAACGATTTGAGTCATGACCAGCGCGTGGCGAAAGTCTGCGAATCCTTGCGGGCTATGGGTTTTGGAATTCGGCTAGTAGGCAGAAAGTTACCCGAAAGCGATCCTGTTGAACGCCCATATCATTGCACGCGCATGCGTCTGCTTTTTCGCCGCGGTGCTCTGTTTTACGCTGAGTTCAACTTCCGGCTGTTTCTGCTGTTGCTTTTCGACCGATCTTCCATCATCCTCAGCAACGATCTCGATACACTATTGCCCGCCTGGATTGTGAGTAAGATTCGTGGAAGAAAACTCGTGTACGATAGCCATGAGTATTTTACCGAAGCGGAAGGATTGTTGCATAATCGCTGGGCTAAGAAGGTTTGGACAGCTGTCGAAAGTGTCATTTTTCCACGCTTGGAAAGCGTCTACACCGTAAACGAAAGCATCGCATCCATTTACCGCAATAAATATGGTGTTGATGTGCGGGTTGTTCGCAATATGCCTCGTCTTTCCGGCAGCAAACCTTCGGATGAACCCGAACTGCCTTCCGAATTACGGGGGCGTATCGGAGACCGGAAGGTCCTGATTATTCAAGGCGCATTTTTCGATCGGGACAGAGGTGCTTTGGCAGCGGCAAAGGCGATGGAATTTCTGCCGGAGGCCGTATTATTGCTTATCGGCTCCGGTTTGGAATGGAACGAAGTTGCCGAGCAAAAGGAACTATGGCCCTGGCAGGAGCGAATTATACAATATCCCCGGCTGCCGTATGCTCAACTTCGTCGTTTCACGGCGCTCGCTCATTTGGGCCTCAGCCTGGATGCGTCCAAATGCCTGAATTACTATTATAGTTTGCCCAATAAGCTCTTTGATTATATACATGCAGGAATTCCCGTGCTCTGTAGTGATTTGCCGGAACTGCGGCATGTGATACAGAGTTATGAAGTGGGAGAGGTGGTTCAAGATCTTAGTCCGGTTGCTTTGGCAGGAGCCATGCGCCACTGTCTAGAAGAAAAACGATTGACTTTTTACCGGTCCAACACGCTCCGTGCAAGTCAGGAGCTGAATTGGGAAAAGGAAGAGCGAGTACTTGCTTCTATTTTTTCCGGTTTGAAACAACAACAATAAATTGCGATATCTTGATGCGATATCGCTAAACAAGAAATAAAATAGTTGGAAAGTATTCTTTTATGAGAAATGCGTATAGTTTTATATCCGGTCTTTTAATTGGAGTTTTAGGAGGATTAATGGGCTTGGGTGGGGCGGAATTCAGGCTGCCCGTGTTGGTAGGAATATTCAAGTTTAAAACCATTCATGCTATCATTATAAATCTCTGTGTCAGTCTCGTAACCGTAGTTTTTTCACTGCTGTTTAGGAGTGTTTCTCTGCCCTTATCGGAAGTTATAGCCAATTTCGATATCGTACTTAACCTGCTGGCCGGATCGCTGGTCGGGGCTTTTTTGGGAGCCAGACTGGCTCTGCGGGTCAAGTCGTCCATGCTTAATACCATCGTCTTTGTGTTTTTGGCTGTGTTGGGTATTTTTATGTTTCTTCATGCATTTATGCATTTCGACTCTATTTCCCTGGAAACTGGTTGGCGGATATTTTTTGGCGTAGTGGCAGGCCTAATTATTGGTATTGTTAGCAGTATGTTAGGAGTGGCTGGCGGGGAGCTGATTATTCCAACGATTATACTTCTCTATGCCATGGATATTAAGATGGCCGGCAGCCTTAGTTTGTGCATTAGTATACCCACTATTCTAATCGGGCTGTCTCGGTACCGCAAGAATGCGGAATTTGAGGTTGTGGCCTTGAATAAGAACTTTCTACTTACGATGGCCCTAGGCTCAGTGGCAGGAGCCTTTATTGGCAGCCGGGTGCTTACGGGAATAGATCAGGAGAGCCTGCAGTTGTTTCTCGGTATTATATTGTTGATTTCGGCGATAAAAACATTTTCTCGGAAGCACTAGGGTGAGTTTTGGAAATGTTCTGTATTGGCATTATATGCACAATAGAGGCTTGGATTGGCAATTTCTTTATGAGGGTTAATAGACAAATTTCAGGCTGCAAATTGCTGTGTCTGTTGATGTACATAGCTTTGAGACACTTGAAAGGTTAAAAATAAAAAAGTGCTTTCACTCTTCTCAATGGTCAATCGAACTTCAAGCTTTTGGATTTTGACAATCATTTTTGCCTCGCAAAGTGGTTGATTCCGGGAGTTCACTCCTTCAATCAAAGGGCCCTTGGTTCAACGCGTCTTGCGGTAGTACATCCATAATTTCTCATCAAGGCTCCTTATTACTCCCCGGGCATCGCGTAAAAAGAACAAATCACCCCAGGTGCGAACGTAATACGGAAAAGGCCGGCGCAGGCAACTTTCTTTGGAAGTGCTTATACGAAGCGCTCCAAACTTCGGCTGTCGGTTCATAAAACGCACTTTTTCCATGCGCGCGCCATTCTCATCCCGCACCAGCATATAGTCTTCATAGGCCAGTGCGGTGTCTGCAGGAAGTGGCCCTGTATCTGCAATATAGAAGCTATTATTCCCAGGTGAATTTGGTGCTTTTCCCTGCGTATAAGCGGCAAATACCCGCCCCTCCCAGTTTCCTGCCAGTACCTCACGGCTATCTCGGGCATGGAAAAAATACACCCGACAAAAACTGAATTCCGATTCAAAGGCATTAATTAGTTCCCTGTGTTGCGTTTCCAATTTTCGTTCCCATTCTGCGGCCTTCAATGGAAGCCCTGCCCTGCGCATTGCCTCCAGGCTGCGATCCAGGCTCTGCAGCCGTATTAGCAGTATGCTCTCTTTCATGGTTTTAATGTGGGCTTCGGCTTCTGCATGGCGCAGCTCTTCCCAGCGGGGCTCTCGTTCACCAGAGGGCAGTCCGAAGCTCAGATAAAACTCAAAACCCTGATGTATGCGTCTTCCTATTCGGGGATACGCCCGAAGGCCTACGCGAGTATATTGCTGCAATTCAAGTTCCAGTCCTAACCAACCGTCCACATAGCTTGTCCATCCCGTTTCGGTTAGTACGCGTTCGTTAAAGGCGGTTCCGGTATCTCGGTATTTTAATAAACTACGATACTGGTGGTGTGCTGAAATGCCCGCCAGCATCGCCATCGAAGGTAAAAAGCCAAAGCTAAAACCACCTTCCAAATCGAGGAATCTATTTCGAAGTCGGGCATTAAACTCTTCCGCGTTAAAGCCCCTACTCGTAAAGCGGGCACTGCATACTACCTGGAAGATTGAACCCATTGGAAAAGAGTAAGCTGCGCCTACGGAAGGAGAGTAGTATGGACGAGTAAGCAGGCTGTCGCTAGGCAAATGGCTCATAGTAAGACCCAGCAAAAGGGAAGTGTTCGCTTCCCCGGCTTGTGCCAATGAGCCGATGCGGACTCCCATGGTCAGGGACGTCGCTACGCTCAGCACGACTATATGTTGTTTACAGCCGGGTATGGATAAAAGCCGTTTCGGGTTCATCCGGTAAAGGAAAATAGCTGCCACCTTTACTAAGGTAAACAAAAAGGATGAAGGTTCATTTTATAGCTATCGGAGGCAGTGCTATGCACAATCTGGCCATTGCGCTCCACCGCAAGGGATACGAAGTTACTGGCTCCGACGACGAGATTGCCGAGCCTTCTTTGGGCAGGCTGCGCCGCGAAGGGCTGCTGCCAAAGGCTACAGGCTGGTTTCAGGAACGCATACACTCTGGGCTTGATGCCGTTATTTTGGGTATGCACGCACGGGCGGATAATCCCGAGTTGCTTCGGGCCATTGAATTGAATCTGCCCGTCTACAGCTACCCCGAATACCTCTACGAGCAGGCTAAAAATAAGCGGCGGGTGGTTATCGGTGGCAGTCATGGAAAAACCACCATTACTTCTATGATATTGCATGTATTGCGCTTTGCCGGACTGGATCACGATTATATGGTGGGAGCGCAACTCGAGGGTTTTGATTGCATGGTAAAGCTCAGTGAGGCGCCTGTGGCCGTGTATGAAGGGGATGAATACCTTAGCAGTCCGACCGATCGTCGACCAAAGTTCCATTTATACCGTCCTCATATTGCCCTTATTAGTGGCATTGCCTGGGATCATATTAACGTATTCCCCACCAAAGAAGACTATTTCCGGCAATTTTCCGCCTTTATTGAAGTGGTTGAGCCTGGCGGAACCGTTATATACAATGTTGATGATCCGGAGGTTAATCGGTTGCGAATTGAGAGTCTTAGGGGAGATTTGCAGTGGATTCCTTATGGCACCCATGCGCACCGCATAGAAGAAGGCCATGTTGTCTTGGAGCCGGGCAATTGGCCGGTGCAGGTATTTGGCAGCCACAATATGCAGAATCTTATGGGAGCGAAAGAGGTATGCCATGCGTTGGGCATAGGAGAGGAAGATTTTTACCGTGCAATGGCCAGTTTTAAAGGAGCTTCCCGACGTTTGGAACTGGTAAAGCAGGAAGGGACGCATTCTGTTTACAGGGATTTTGCCCATTCGCCAAGCAAGTTACGGGCCACGGTGCGGGCAGTGCGGGAGAAGAACCCCGACTATCATCTTACGGCGGTATTGGAATTGCATACCTTTTCGAGCCTAACCAAAGCTTATCTGGCAGAGTACAGGGGCTGCATGGAGGGGGCAGACAGAGCGATGGTCTATTATAGCCCGGCAACCATCGCTCATAAGCGACTTGAACCCATTTCTGAGGCAGACGTAATTGCAGCTTTCGGGTTTACAGGCCTTGAGGTCTATACCGATGCGTCTGCAATGGAGCTAGCTTTGGCTAATGTACCGAAGGAGAAAAGCAATTTACTACTGATGAGTTCGGGAAGATTGGGGGGATAAGTTTTGGTAAAGGTCTAATAGTAGGCGCTCTTTCTTTTCCCAGGAATTCTCGAAAGAAAAAATATATCCCCTTTGCGCTCTTTCCATTGCTTTTGCATAGTTATTAGATAGCCATTGAATTTCCCGGGCAAGACTTTCGGGGTTGCCGGCGTCGAAAACAGCAGCCAGGTCGTAGGTTTTAGAGAATCTTTTTAGTGGAGCACAGGAACTTACAAGCAGCGGTTTACCGGTCATTAGCGATTGGTAAAACTTATGCGGTATAGTCGATTCAGTGTGAGTATTACTGCGGTGTGGGATAATATTCGCCCAAGCATGGCGCATCATGAAATAAAAACAGGAAAAATCTACTTTGCCGGTAAATACAACCTTATCTTCTAGCTTATACTCCTGAATTAGCGCTTTTAAACTATCGTTGGTGTCCTGGTTATTCGGAATGCCGGCAATTACAAAACGTAAATCATTGGGGATATATGACCGCAGGGCCATCGCGCGGATAACAGTATCCAACCCGCGGTGTGGCCCGTAATTTCCAATGTAAAGCAGGTAATTGCCTTCCGGAAGTGCCACTTTGTTACCACATTCGCTTTGGGCAAATTTTTCGTTCTCGTAATTGGAGATAATTCTGATTTTATCTGGGCGGCATCCCTGATTAACCAATCTCTCTTTCATTTCTTCCACTACCGTAATTACAGCATCGTAGGCAGTGGTCATCCTCCGCTCGTACTTTGACCACCGCTCGAAACCGAAAAATATTCTGTTTTTTAATCGAATGAATATATTTTTCCGAAGCTCAAACCACGCCTTCATCGCTGAAGGTGTATTCTCATGGAGGTCAAGAATGGTTTGTGTTCCAGTGCTTTTAAATCGCAATCCGGTATTGGCAAGGGGTAGGTCGTGGGTATGTATTATATCCCAGTGGCTGGTTTTGTTCAATTTTCGCAAGGCGAAATAAAAGGGTAGATTTATCCAGATTACTGCGTTGATTATGTCGGCAATTCCACGGAGGTATTTGTGGCGTAAGATAGGGATGGGTATAATCCTAATTCCTTTAATTTCGGTTGAACCCATGCTTTGCTCCCGACAAACTACAGTTAATTCATATCCTTTGTCTACCAGGCTTTCTGCTTCTTTTCTTACCCGGATATCGGCGGGAAAAGCAGCATCTACCAACATGAGTATTCGTCTGCCTGTGCCGTCATTAATGGATTTCATGCGATAAAGATACTCGATTCAATCCATCTGTTTCTGTTGGATAATCAACTGAGGAGAATGGATCTGTTGCCGCAAAACATCCTTCCACTTGTTCGCAGTTTTTCGCGTTGATAGCGAGGCTGTTTTTATGGCTCCAGACTATGAGCTTGGATTATTTCTTGCTCATTGAATTAAAAATGGTCGGCAATAAATTGCGCGCAATAGTTCTTAATTTGATTTCGAACCTGTCTGAATTGTTCTTCTGTTCCTCTTGCCTTTGCCGGGTCAGGGAAGCTTTGATGAAATGTTTGTGTATTTGCAGGGAATAAAGGACAATTTTCTTTGGCATTGTCACATACGGTTATAATATAGTCGAAGTAAATGTGGGAATATTCGTCGATGTGGTTTGATGTGTGCTCTGAAATATCGATGCCGTCTTCTTTCATTATCGCTATGGCATTGGGATTTACTCCATGCGTTTCAATGCCTGCACTGTAAATATCCGCTTTGTTGCCGGCAAAAACGCGTAGGTATCCATCTGCCATCTGACTGCGGCAGCTATTTCCCGTGCAGAGTACTAATATTTTTTTACCGACCATCCGATCAGACGAGTAACCAAATTAAGTTGATGATACAGAATTTCGGATCGAAACCAAAGATGAGTTGTAGCACAACTACCGATGTTGTTATGATAATTGGCCTTTTGTACTTTAAAAATTTTTCTTTCATGGTATTAACAGCATCCCCTCTGTGGGTCGCAGCATGAACCCGGGGTTGATTTTAATTGAGAGAATTTTATTTTGGGCTTTTCTACAGGGATTCCGCATTGGTCTTTTGCTAGGCAATTTGTTTGTTTTGTGCGCAGCAAAAAGTTGTTTGTGTCGAAGTCCAGGCTGAACCGACTTATAGTTTCTGTCTGATATTCTATTTCGATTTCCAAGTCTTCGTTGCCAAATAATGGCTCTGCAATGCTAATAATTTTTTTCAGTTTTTTTGGTTCGAGGCGGTGATCAATATCATTGGCAGTCCAAAGCTGAAAACTGATTGTTTTTTCTGTCCGCACAGTTCCGCCGCAATCAACGAAGTTTTTGGTTGTTAGGCCTGCCTCGGTAATATGGAAATGTTTTGGAACGAATGTTCCGTTAGGTTGAACAAAGTTGAGTTGAGTAACATTGTCCAAATGTTGTTTGAGTTCTGAAAGCTTCATTTGCTGTCTTTATTAATTAGGAGCATTTAGATTTTTTAGTCTTGATTTTAGCGGAAATAACGGCGAAATAGTTCTGTAATGTTTCTATAGTTTTTTCGTCTATGCAATAGCATACAGAATTGCCCTCAATTCTGCCTTTAATGAGTCCCGCATTTTTGAGTTCTTTCAGGTGTTGCGAAATAGTTGCTTGGGCAAGAGGCAATTCATTTACGATATCACCGCAAATACATGTTTCTACTTCGGTTAAATACTCAATAATGGCTACCCTTGCAGGATGCCCTAGCGATTTTAATAGCGTGGCGGAGGCATTTTGTTTGCGGGTAAATTCGTCTGTTTTACTTACGCCCATTACTTAAAATTATTGTTATATAGCAATATTACGATAAATAATCGAAACATACAAGCTCGCTGTATTTTTTTGAGGAATACTATTACTGCTTTGATCTATACCATGAGTGGATAATGCGATGGTTTGGCAGGAGATTGGTTTTGGATGGAAATACCTAGGCACGCGGGTAATAGCTTCGTGAGGAGCCGCTGCCAGGAATTCTTCTGACATTCTGCAGCATTCTTGACATACTCTTTCTATAAAATAGAAGTCTTGCGTTTTCCGCTAGAGATGGCGCAATGCATATAGCTAAATAATAAAACGGCGCTTGCCGCATGTGTTAAGGCGAAATGGCAACGGACACAGGATTTTTTCCTGTGTCCTCAATGTCCTTGTAAGGGCGAAAATTTAATTGCTGAGACCTTGAAAGGGTGAACACTTGTGTGCTTAAAATGGTAAAGTGGTTTTACTTCCCCTTCAAGAGTCCGGAAAGAATATATATATGCATTGCGCTAATCCCTCATCCTAGGCAATTTTTTTGAAGGCTTGTCGCAATAATAACGGTGTGGTTAGTGTGGTAAGTACTCCCATAATAACTAAAATCGAAAAAATCTCCGTGCTTATTAATCCATTCCGGTAAGCGATATTGGCTATTACAAGTTCCATAATACCCCTGGCATTTAGACCAACGCCAAGTGTAAATGAAAAACGGCCGCTCAGTCCTGCCAGGGAGCCGCCGATGTAGCCTCCTGCGATTTTGGTTACATATGAAATTACAATAACCGCTACCAGTAAGCTTATATTGCTGATAGATGAAATGTTAAACTCCAATCCTATCCCTGCGAAGAAAATCGGCGCGAGGAATCCCATGGCCATGTTGCTCGTGGTCGTCTCTATGGCCTTCAAATTGTCTTTGCCAATTAACGAATCGCTAATAAGCATGGAGGCAAAAAAGGCTCCTATAATGAAGTGCAGTCCGAGGTTCTCTGTAAATGTGGAGAAAAGGAGAATAAATGCGAAAAACAGGGCGAAAAGAGGCTCTTTTCCTTTCAATAATGAAACTAGTTTGTCTAGGGATTCCTGAATATAATTGCCTCTTTTAAGAAATTTCCGAATCAACAAATATGCAGAACTTAAAAGTGTTATGAAGATTAGCAATTTAATCAGAGATATCGATCCTGCTTTCGCTATCGCGGCAACAGACATGTCAGTGTCCTTTAGAGTAAGTAATACGCCTAAAATGGTAAGGGCAAAAACATCGTCAAAAATCGCAATAGAAATAATTTTCTGACCTATTCCAGAGTTCAGCTTCCCCAGATCCATCAATATTCGTATGCTAACTGGCAAGGCAGTAATCGCCACGCACAGACCAATGAATACCGTCGT